>Ga0209888_1000111_pt1 | contig 55185 bp, 47 predicted proteins | sample OrgsoiDNA_201059_FD_185807 | JGI IMG/M metagenome (GOLD analysis project Ga0209888, IMG submission 185807) | Permafrost soil microbial communities from the Arctic, to analyse light accelerated degradation of dissolved organic matter (DOM) -... | ecosystem: Environmental > Terrestrial > Soil >...
GGTGCCCCTGAGCGACAAGACCCGCCATCTGATCAGCCATCGCGAACTGGGCCTGATGAAGTCGGACGCGATCCTGGTGAACATTTCCCGGGGTCCGGTGGTGGACGAGCCGGCGCTGATCCAGGCCCTGCAAAACGGCACCATTCGCGGTGCCGGCCTGGACGTCTACGAGAAGGAACCCCTGGCCGAATCGCCGCTGTTCCAACTGAAGAACGCCGTGACCCTGCCGCATATCGGTTCGGCCACCCACGAAACCCGCGAGGCCATGGCCAATCGGGCGCTGGCCAACCTGCGCAGCGCCTTGTTGGGCGAGCGCCCGCGCGACCTGGTCAATCCCCAGGTCTGGAAAGGCTGAGCGAGTAACGGGCCCGGCTAATCCTGGCGGATTTCGATGTCTGCCCGAAAAAGCCTGGGCAATGCCTGGCGCGTGAGAATACGGAGCCAATTTTCACGCCGCCTCAGGTACTCACGTTGCAACGTTTCGCCACGGTTCTTGTAGTCCTGCGTCGTCTCGCCTTCCAAGGGTTCATAGTCGAAGAACTCACCAAAGAGCCGGTCGTGCTCGCTGAGATGGGCGTTCTTGAGGAACGTCTGCCAATGACGGTTGCCCATCAAGATGCTGTCCAGCCCTTGCGCCGCTTCGGCTTGCAGAATGAGCTGGCGCATGGACTCGACCGCCCTTGGATCAACGGCCCTCGGCACCATGTCGTCCAGAAACAGCGGCGGCAGATGAAGCTCGCCGAGCTGGGAGGCATACCCGCGAAAGCGTTCCTCCGGATACTGGACGTTCTGTCTGTACACCTCATTGTGCAAGGTGAAAAAGCGGAACTCGCCCCGGGCCAGGACAAAGACCCCCAGTTCCCCCTCACTCACCTCGGTCTGACGGCGCGCGAACGTATAAAACGCCTCCAGTTGCAGCTGTCTGAAAATCTCAAAAGCGGACGAATCCCCCAGCCCACCGTAGTGGACGATATCGAACAACCGGGTGCGCAACTCCGGATCCCGTGCCGCCAGAGAGAGGACGTACTGCAGATGCTCGATCAGGTTTTCGCGAATCGTGTCCTTGCTCTCCAGGTACAGCTCGGGAAGCTTGGCCAACTCGCGGAAAAAACCCAGGAACGCCTCCCCCGAGGCGGCGGACAAGCGATGCCAGGCCTCCGCAAGCGCATCGTCGCGGCTGGCGGACTGTCCCCATAACCACAGATCGAGCCCCTCCAGCTCAGGCACATCAAAGCCGAAACGGCTATCGGGATGGCTCAGTTTGAAATATTGAAGGCGTCGCCGCGCATTGCCCGAAAGCGGATTGTTCGCCAGCGTCACCGCCACCGGTTCAACATCCTCGGCCCGGGTGGCCGCGAACCCACTGAGGACCCGCCCCGAGATATTCCGAATGCGGTTATCGCTCAAGTTGGCAAAGGTCAGTTGGTGCAACTGCTCGATCCCGACAGGCAGGTGTTCTATCCGGGTATTGTGCAGATCCAGTTTTCTCAGCAAATGCAGTTCGGAGAGATCGGGTGGATGCCCCAGCGGATTGTCACTCAGGTCCAGCTGAACCAGTTCGCTCATGCTGGCCAGGCGCTGATGACCGCCCCGGGGAAAGACGATGCGGTTATACGCCAGCTTCAGCCGACGCAGCTCACGCATCGAGCCTTCCAAGACAGGAAAATCGGACAGGCGATTATGGGACAGGTCCAGTTCCTGCAACGACACGAACTGACGCAGGAACTGGTCGAGAAACACCGGCGCCTCGACCTTCATGCTGCGCATCGACAATCGCGTGACATGGGAAAAGTCGGCACCTCTGGGAAACAACGGAAAGCGACTGACCTCCAGGCGGTCAAGGTTCAGCAGGTAACCGGCTTCGCCATTGTTTTGCGCGGGGGCCCGCAAGGTTTCCCGGCGCCAACACTGCTTGATGCGTTTGGCGAACTGATACAAATGCGCCCGTGATTCAGAGTTATACCGCGTATGGCGCCAGCGCTTGAGATCGCCTCGGAGTGCATCCAGCTCCTGATCGCGCTGACGGATCACCCCCTCACGACTGGCGAAATCCTCGCCCAGCAGCGCCAACTGTCGAGACGCTTCGGCATAGGAATAACCCGAATAGAGGTTTCTGAAACGCTTCAATTGCCGATTGTGCCGTCCTTCACCGCCGCTCAGTTCATAACCGATCCGGCCATCGGCAAGACGCCGGGGCGGCACGAAACCGGGGATCTCGGGGCGCATGCCCAACAACCGCTTCGCGCGGCCACGGTCGCCGACCGCCACAGCGGCCAGGTCTCGCCGCAGTTGGCTGGCAAGCCCGCTGGGGACCAGCGCCCTGCGCGCGGGTACGGGCAACGCGGCCATGATCGAGGGAATCAGCTTTCGACTCACCGGGCGCAGGCCATCGCCCTGGCCGGCGGCGGGCCCATAACCTTCAGCGGACTTGACGATCAGTGCCCGCTGGGACGAATCAGCACTGCCCAGGCTGTCGAGCAGCGCCCCCGACGCCGAGCTCTCGCGGACCTCGATGCGCAAGTCGGCCGGCCATCCCGGCAGATGTTCGAGCAGATGCAAGGCCAGCCGGTCGTGGTCCCCATTGATCAGGCTGTCGACCTGAAAACCTTCCAGCGCCCGACCCAGCCGGACCTCCTGAATCAACCAGCGTGCCTCTTGCCCCAACGCCAGGGGCAGCTTGCCGGTTTCCATCTCGCGGAGCTGCCGGTCATCGGCATGCTCGACCATCTCCCGGGCCACCCGCTCCGGCAGGCCGGGAAAAAGCCGACGAATCAGCGCCGTCGACGGATCGCTGTCGGGCTCCCCGGCCCGCTCAAGTGCATTGCCCAGCAGGGCTTTGAGTGCCTGGTCGTCCTCTCGGACTTTCGTGTTCAGCACCTGCACACGGCTCGCTTCATCCTGCGTGCCCTCACCGAAGAGTTCGAGGCGTTCCGGCTCGCTCAATTGTTCGAGCGCCCGGCTCAGCACAGGCTCGAGCGTATCGGTGCTGCCCAACCGACCGAGGCTGTCGCTGACCCGCACATGACTGTCCACCCGCTGCAACGTATCCATCAGCAGGCCCGGTGCCCGCGAACGGGTCACATGAACCTTGCGCAACTGGTTCTCGCTGACATCACAGATCGTCATCAATTGCCGCGCCAGCTCATCGGATTGCAACGCCGCCCGGTCACCCAGACGCCGAAACAGCTTCAGCCCTTCCCATTCCAGCGGCTGTTCCTGCTCATGCCACCAGGCACCGGCGCCGTTGTGCTCCAACTCAAGCCGGTAAGCCCCGGGCAAGCGCGGATGTTCGATACCCCATTCGTCGAGGAGCGGATGCCGGTCGACCGCGAACAGCCCGTCATCCAGGGGCAACCAGGCTTTGTCCCGCCAGCGATACAGCCCCAGCGGGTCGGGCTCCAGTTCAATGGGCAGCTCAATGGCTTGCCGGTAGGCGTCCGCCGCATCGTTCCAGGGCCGTATATCACCGTCAGCGGTGCGCCGGTCCGTCAAGGCGTCCCCCGCGTTGCGGCGCAATAACCCGGCGTTGTCCGCAGTCACATCGTTGATCCCCAGGTGGATCTGATCGCTACGGTTCAACGCGCTGTTGAAGGCCTTGTAGAAGTTGTCAGCGCCCTCGGGGACCGGGCGTTCAGATTGGCTGAGGGTATCGAATACCGCGTAACGCCCCTGCCCGTGATGGCGCAGCACGACCCGCTTGCCCGCCGGCTCGGCGGCCACCGGCGCCACGGTTTGCCCGGGCCTGACCTCGCTGATCTCCAGGGTCATCCCGAGTTTCTGCCAGAGCAGCGCCGCCATGCCTTCACGGGCCCAGGCATCCGTCGACGCGTTCCAGGCCCGGCGGTGATAGATGCCATCGAGGGACTGTTCCAGGCCCAGGCTTCTGGCCGCTTGCCCGAGGGCATGCCGAGCACCTTCTGGCAACAGGCCCGAGCTCATGAACCCGGCCCGTTCGGCGCTCGACAATGACTGGCTGCGCCACCATTCGGCAACACGCGCGGGGGACAGGTCCGGATGCCGGGTCAGGCTCTGTTCGAGCAACGCCGGTCGCGGCGTGCTCGCCACCGGGAGAAACCGGCGCAGACCGGGCGCCAACTCCGCCCGCTCGGACTTCAGCCGCCCCGGATAACGGCTCAGGGCTTCGAACAGGTGGACTCTCTCACGAATGACAAGATCAACCACCCGCCGCCTGAGGATAGCGGCCCTGCTCGAAAACGCCTGGCCGGACGCAAGGGGCCGGCTCAGCGCCGCATCGCTCGGCAAGAGTCCGAGAATCAAGCCCACCGGCCCCAGATCGTGATCGGCGATAGCCGCGGGCGCACCGTGATCTACATACCCGCCATCCGCCAGACGGCGTATCGAAACCCGCTGGCCATGCTCGGCCAGCGTGTCCTTTTTCCCATAGGCCTCCAGCAGCGCGCCCTCCTGATCATGAATACTCAGGGCCAGGTCATCCGGCCAGTCCGGCAATTGCGTCAACGCCGAGAACAGCGCCCGGTCGCCGTCCTCCGGCAAGGGCAGCCGCGACACCAGCGGCGCGCTCAAGGCCTGCAGGGCGCGGTCGGTGTTATGCCGCTTGATGGTGTCGACCAGCGCCGCCGACGCCGGCTCGCCCGCCCAGACCTGCTGGAGGGTTTGTGAGCGGCTTCCACTGATCCGGCTCAAGCGGCTGAGCTCTTGGCCGCTTATGGGCCCGCCGGGCAGCAGTCGCTCGCCCAGTTGACTCAAGGTCGGCGGCTCGGGGTTGTCCAGCGCCAGTTGCCAATGCTGCAGTTCCGGGTCGAAGTTCACCGCCGGGCGGAATACGCCGGGGTCCGGATGCACCAGGGTGTATTCCCGGGAGACGGGATCGTAGGCCAGCTCGAACGCCTGCCGTTCGCCATTGACCAGCAGCTCGCCGTATCGCTTGCCGCCCCGTTCGATCACCCCGGACGTGCGGACCTCTTCGCCATGCAGCAGGCCGATTTTCACGCTGACATAACGGTCCAGCCGGGAGGCCCAGAGGGTGTGCTTGCCCGCCACCTGGATCCGGTGCACGGAGCCCAGGCAACCCTGCAGTTCCCGGTGACGGCGTATCGACCATTTCACCGCATGGCGATGCAGGCCCGCGCTGATCAACAGATTGCCGATATCGACGACGGACTGCGCCAGTTGCTCGGGATGCCCTTTCGCCGCTTCCGTCAGGCCCTGGATAAAGTTGTAGCCCAGGCTTCCGAACAGGGCGATCTGCACGAGCCGGCCCATGCCTCGCAGCCCTCCCGGAACCGGCAACAGCAACAGGCCCAGCACTTCATCCAGGACCGCACTGGCGCCCTCGATAAACGCGCGCCAATCCTGCACCGAGCGCTCGACCGCCAGTTCGTTGAGGTTCTGCCGGTCACGTTGCAGGTAGTAGTCTCGCAACGCCTGTGCAGGCGTGGTCGTCAGTTCCAGGTAATTCCACTTGAGTGTTTCAAGCACCGGCGCCGGAAAAGCCCAATGGAAGGCATCGTAGAGCCCGCTGGTCACTGCGTTCAGCCCTTCCGGTCGTGGATGCTCGGTGACGATATCGCGCACCACGGCCTGCTGCTTGATGCTCAACGGCGCCAGAAACCAGTTGAGGCGCTTTTGCCCATTGTCGTCCTTGAGCTGCTGCTTGAACTCGGCCTCGAAGGTTGACGTGTCAGAGTGATAACGCAAGGCACCGCCCAGGCGGTTCGGGTAGTAACTGAAAACCCCGTCGAAGCGCTCGAGTTCGAAGGTGAACAATGGCAGCTCGAGAAAACTGGAGATCACGTCGCTCTCGCCGAAAATCGCCTTGCCCAGTTGATAGGAGAGGTTGAGCTTTTTCAGAATGACCACGACTTCGTTGTCCGGGAGTCGGATCGATACGGCCTTTACCGTCACGGTGTGCGGCGCACTCCATAAGGCATGACGCAGGACAGTGAAGGGCGCGTTGGTGACCCCGGTGGACGCACCATTGCGATAAGCCTCATAGGGATTGAACAACATCTCGGCCCAGGCCATCTGCTCCAGGCGCTGGCCCAGCACGCCGCCGTCGCCCAGCGCCTTGTCCACACGCGCCTTGAGATCGCGTCCCAGATCCAGATCGCGGGCGATAGTCACGAAGTCATGGATCGGCATAATGCCGACCTGGAGGATGTCATGGGGCGCGAATCCCCATTGATAGCCGGGACCGGGCCGCTCATCGATCCAACTGGCACGCACCCGGTCGGAGCTGAACAGATCGCCGAAACCGAAGTTGAGGCAGGCCGCCTGCCAGAGCGACAGGCTGTAGACATGGGCCAGCGGTGCGTTGGCGTCGTAGGCCCGCTTGTTGCGTTGGCCGGGTATCCAGCCGCTATCCTTGAACTCCATGTGCAGGGTATGGATATAGAGCTGGCGGGGGTCCTGGTCGCGCCCGGTGCTTGCGCGCAAGGCTTCGCGAAGGCGCTTGAGCCCATCCTGCTCGAAGGCGCTGCCAAGCTTGCGATTCTCGGTTTCGACGGCCTGGGTCATTTCGTTGAGGTAACGAAACGCGCTGGCATAGGTCAGCCGCTCGATCTCGCTCAGGGGCCCCATCGCCGTGGCGGAAACGGACAGCAGATGATTGCCGATGTCCGCGAGTCGCCAACTCTTGCGTGAGTGCACAAAGCGTTGCTGCTCCTCGATGAGCGATTGGGTCTCAAGCTCGACAGCGGGCTCGGGAAGGGGGTGGGAATCGTCCATGGCTGTTCTTTTCATTGCTGGAAAAGCCCAGCCTAGCCCTCCCTCCCCGGGCAACGGTTCTAACTAAATACGACAGGTGTCGTCACGCCGTAGACCTGATACGCCGTAGAAAGCGTCAGGTTATCCAGCCAGTGACCCGGGACTGATCTAAATAGATGTGCCGTGCCTTATGCCACCCTGGCCGACACCGGCCGCAACGGCATCCCGGGCTTGCGGAACACCAGCACGTTGCCGCACATCACCGCCACCAGCCCGAGCAGGGCCGGCGCGCTCCAGTGATACCCCTCGGCATAGGCCGAGACATTCAGCGCCACCAGCGGAAACAGCACCGTGCAATAGGCCGCGCGCTCCGGCCCCATGCGCCCGACCAGGGTCAGGTAGGCGGTGAAGCCGATCACCGAGCCCGGAATCACCAGGTACAGCAGGGAGCCGATATAACGCGTGTTCCATTCCATCGAGAACGGGATGCCCTGGACCAGGCAATAGGTCCCCAGCATCAGCGCGCCATAGAGCATGCCCCAGGCGTTGGTGGTCAGGGGCTTGAGCCCGGCCTTCTGTTGCAGGCTGGAAAGCAGGTTGCCGGCCGAGAAAAACAGCGTGCCGAGCAAGGCCAGCCCCAGGCCCAGGATCGTGTGCGGGCCGGCGGTGTGCCCGGACAGTTCCGGCCAGAACAGCAGGCCCAGGCCGAGCAAACCGAGGGCGCCGCCCATCAGCACATTGCGGGCAATCTTCTGCTTGAAGAACACCCGGGCGTTGAGGGCATTCCACAAGGTCGCGGTGGAGAACACCACCGCCACCAGGCCGCTGGGCACCCACTGGCTGGCGGTGAGAAAACACATGAAGTTGAGGCAGAACAGGCACAGGCCCTGGGCCAGGCAGATCAGGTGAGCGCGACGGTTCATCGGTTGCAGGCGGCGACTGAGCAGCAGCAGGACGAACAGCACCAGCGCCGCCAGGCCGAAGCGATAGACGATGGAGACCGGAATCGCCACCACCCCCAGTTGCAGTTTCAGGGCGATCCAGGTGGTGCCCCAGATCAAGACGGTCAGCAGGTAGAGAAACAGGTTCATGGGGCGGACTCCGGAAGACAGGCCTCAGTGTCAGCGGACAGGCCGCTCCCACGCTTGCAAAAACTTGCGCTTTTGTCGGCCCGCGTCTGCCAGGGCTTTGCGCTACGGAGTAGGATGCAAGGCGTTGGAGAACAGACCATGCCCGCACTGGATACCCTGCAAGTCTTTCAAGCCCTGAACCGCTCGCCCAATTCGCGCCTGGAGCACAGCGCGGAGCTCGGTGACGGCCTGGCCGCGGCCTTGTGGAGCAACCACCACGATGCCCAGGACTACGAAGCGCCCGGCCATCACACCCTGTCCTGCTATATCGCCGGCGGCACCGGGACCTTTCGCCGTGACCGCCCGGACACCAAGGGCGGCCCGGACAAGCTCTGCATCCTGCCCGCCGAGCATCAGTCCGGTTGGGTGATCAACGGCAGTATTCGCCTGGCCCATCTGTATTTCAGCCCGGAACAGTTCGCGGTGGGTTGCGTGACGCTGCTGGACCGTGAGCCCCGTGAGCTGCAATTGCAGGAACATACCTTTCTCGATGACCCGCAGCAGGCCCGGCGTTTTCGCCAACTGATCGGCCTGGACTGGGACGAGCCGGCGGAGCGCCTGCTCAGTAGCAGCCTGGCCCATGAACTGCTCGGCCATACGTTGCTCAATCAGGTGGGGATGCGTCAGGGTTTGCGATTGAAAGGCGGTTTGGCGGCCCATCAGCGGCGCCTGTTGGTGGAGTACATCGACAGCCGGTTGGACCAGCCGTTGAGCCTGGGTGAGTTGGCCGGGTTGTGTGCGCTCTCGGAATATCACTTTGCGCGGATGTTTCGTACCAGCTTCGGCTTGCCGCCCCACCAGTATGTACTGGCGCGGCGCCTGGAGCGGGCGCGGGTGCTGTTGCGCGGCAGCGTACAGCCGCTCGGGGAGATAGCCCTGGCGTGCGGGTTTGCCAGTGCCAGTCATTTTGCCAATCGGTTTCGCCAGGTGTTGGGGGCAACACCCGGCGAGTATCGGCAAGCCTTCACGCACTGAAACCGAACACAATTTTTATGGAAACCCAGTACCTGTAGGAGCAGGGCTTGCCCGCGAAGCTTTTGGCGGTCTCGAGGGCCCCTTCGCGGGCAAGCCCTGCTCCTACAGGTTATGCGGTGTTTTCAAGATCCCATTTCTTCAGTCAGCCTTGTTCGCCAGCGCCGTCACCACCTGGTCCTCCACCGCCTTGACCTGCCGCCCGCCGACCAGGTAATTGTTGCTCAACATGGCAAACACCAGCGGCCGCCCATCACGGCTGGTGACATACCCGGCCAGCGACGACACACCGCCCATGCTGCCGGTCTTGGCGTGCAGGTTGTTCGCCGCCGCCGTGCCGTGCAGGCGTTTGCGCAGGGTGCCGCCGATCATCCGCTCGGAATTGCCGGCCACCGGCAACGCCGCATACCAGGCCTGGAACCAGGGCCGGCTGCGCGCCACCACCAGCAAATCGCTGAGGGTCCGCGCCGACACCTGGTTACGCCGTGACAAACCGGAACCATCGAACTGCAACAACTCCATCGACGCCACCCCGTGCCCCTGCAGGAACCCGTTGACCGCCGCCACACCCGCCGCCGCCGTTCCCGCATGCGCCGTCTTGCGGCCCATGGACTTGAGCAGGATCTCCGCCATATTGTTGTTCGACAGCTTGAGCAGCGGCGGCATCAGATCCGCCAGCACCGGCGACTGATGCTCGACCAGCGGCTGTGCCGCAGCCGGCGTCGCAACACCCAGCAAGCTGCCGCCTTCCACCGCGATCCCCTGCTGGAGCAAGGCGCTGCGCAGCAGATCGGCCACCAGACCGGTCGGCTCCCAGACGCTGACCTGGGCAATGCGCTCCGCGCCCTTGGGCAGCGCGCCATCGATGCGCAACAGGTTGCCACCATGACCGCGACTGACCACCAGCGGACCGCCACGGCCGGTCGTGGCCCGGTTGACCACGTTCATATAGCGGTTGGCCGGCGTGAAGCTGACCCGCACCGGCTGGTGTGCCGAACTACCGGCACGCACATTGACCAGGATCGAACCGACATCAAGGTCGGCGTTCGGCGACACGCTCAGCGCGGAAATCTGCGCCGCAAAGTACTGTTGCTCGTCATCGCTGGACCAATCGACCCCCAGTCGTTCGTGGTCGAAGGCGGTGTCATCGAGGATCAGCCGTCCACGGACCCGCGTGATGCCTTTGCGCGCCAGCCCGGCCGCCAGGGCCTGGTAGTCTTCCTGACGCATGCTCGGGTCACCCGTGCCGCGCAGGTACAGATCGCCGTTCAGCACGTTGCCCTGCTGCACGCCGGTGCTCAACAGGGTGGTGGAAAACCGATAATCGGCCCCGAGGATTTCCATCGCCGCAGCCGTAGTCACCAGCTTGAGACTGGAGGCCGGGATCAGGCGCAATTGCGGGTTGTATTCACACACCAGTTTGCCGGTGTTCGCCTCGCGCACCACCAGCGAGGTCGTCGCGCCTTGCAGCGCCGGCGCCCGCAGCACGCTGTCGAGCCCCGCGCAAAAGGCCGAACGGGGCAACGGCAAGGGCAACTGCGCCGCTTGCAGGACCACCGTCCGGGCCGGCTCGGGAGCCTTCGGAGCCTTGCTCGAACAGGCCGCCAACAGTACGCATAACGCCAACGCGACGCCCTTGCCCATGAAACCCTGTACCGAATTCATCTTCCGCCTCGAACTCAACCAATAAACACACAATAGCCGCTACCCGCGACTCATCACTCAGGAGGCACGTAAGAACAAGGTACTTAGCGAGTCAACGGGGGGAATTATGCGGTAACACTGTCCCCGGAATCCATGTGCAAGCGATTCGTTTCCGGGGACAGGGTTCGGGGTTCAAGGTGCCAGGGTGGTGACCGAAAAGCTGTTGGCGTGAAACAGCGGATCGGCCTTGGCTTCACCCTTGGCCGTGGCCGGCTGGGTGAAATCCATGGCGGGCAGGTAGACCTTGCTGCTGACCGGGTCGAACGCCATGTTGTAAGCCATCGGCAAGGTGCTGACACTGCCCAGCGTGCGGTAGTGATCGAGGTCCGTCTGTTCGACCAGCGTCAGGTTGGCGTCCACGCCGCTGGGGATGATCAACCGATGGTGCCGGGCATCCCAGGCCAGGGCATTGACGTCCCGGGTGATCGGCAGGCTGGCCTTGACCGCGCCGCTCTCCAGGTCGGCCACGATCAGCCGGGGTTGCTCGCCGCGACAGGCGACGAACAGTCGCTGTCCGGGCTTGTCCTCGGCCAGGGCGCTGGGTTTGGGGCACCCCTCGAAGCTCCAGCTGTCGAGCACGTCGAAGGTGCTGGCGGAGAACCGCGCCACCTTGCCTTCGTCACGCATCGGCAGGAAGAAACTGCCATCGCCCTTGACCAGCAACGGGTCGATCTTCTTCACGTCCAGTTCATGGGCGGCGGTGATCTTTTCCTGCTTCGGGTCGAAGACAAACAGCGTCGAACGATCCGCCCGCCGGCCGCTGACGACAATCACCTGCCCGGTACGTGGCTCATAGACCGCGCTGTTGAGGTTGCTCTGGGCCACGGGAATGCGCTTGAGCAGCTTGAGGCTCGACAACTCCACCACGCCGAGGCTGCCGTCGGTGTTGAGCACGAACACGCGATTGCGTTCGGGCACGAACACCACAGCGTTGGCCCCCGCCGAATGCTCGAGGGTTTTCACCAGGCGCTGTTTCGCCACGTCGAACACGCTCAGGCCGTTTTCCCGGCGGGCCAGGAACAGGTAGGGCCGGGTCGGGTCGAGGGCGGCGAAACCCCAGCTGTCGCCGGAGCCGGACAAGGTGACCTGATGCTCACGCGGGTACAGGCGCCCGTCCCCGGGTGCCGCCGCCAGGGCGGCGGCACTCAGGCTCAGGGCCAGCAGGACTGCACTGGCTCGTTTCATCAGAACTCCAGGGTGCTGGAGACCGACACCTGCCGCGCGTCACCCATGGACACGAACAGCTGGCTGACCGCCGAGGTGTAGTAGACCTTGTTGAACAGGTTCTTCACGTTGAGCTGGAACTTGACCTTCTGCCCTTCGACCTTGGTGTCGTAGGTGGCGAAGGCATCGGCCACGGTGTAGCCCGGCAGCTGGAAGGTGTTGGCGGCGTCCCCGGCCCGCTGGCCGACATAACGCGCCCCGGCACCGGCCCGCAGCTTGTCGCCGCCACCCATGATCGAACCGAAGTCGTAGACCGCCGACAGCGAGCCGGCGTTCTTCGCCACGTTCTGCAGGCGATTGCCCTGGAAGTTGGCGTCCTGGGTAACCTGGGCATCGGTGTAGGCGTAGCTGCCGATCAGGCTCCATCGGTCGCTCAACTGACCACTGGCATCCAGTTCCAGACCGCGGGAACGCACCTGGCCGGCAACGCTGTACTGGGTGGTCAGACCATCGGCGACGGACACCAGCACGTTGCGCTTGTGGATATCGTAGATCGCCGCCGTGGCAGTGATGCGTCCTGGAATATCCAGCTTGGTGCCGATTTCCCAGGCCTTGGACTGTTCCGGCTCAAGCGAGCCGTCCAGCACCAGGCGGGTATTGCTGGTCAGCGCCAGCGGGGCGATGGTGGAGTTGGGCTTGAAGGATTCGGTGTAGCTGCCATAGAACGACAGCTCGTCGGTGTAGCGGTATACCAGGCCGGCGCGCGGCACGAACTTCTCGCCATTGCCGTTGGTATTGACCTGGAACGGCCGGCCCTTGCCCGCGTACTGGTCATACATCTGGTAGCGGCCGCCGGCGACGAAGATCCACTGGTCATTGAGGTGGATCGAGTCCTGGGCGAACACCGAGTCGCTGCGCAGCAGGTCGGTCTGGTCGCTGTCCTTGGGGCTGACGGTGGAACCCGGGACTTCGCGGTCATAGATCGGATCGATATAGCTGAAGGTGTTCAGCGGACTCTGGCGGATCAGGTCGGAGCGGTAGATCTTGCGGTACTCGTCGTCCATGCCGAACACCAGGTCATGCTGCATGCCGGCCACATCGACCTTGCCTTCGAGGCTGGCGGTGGTGAAGCGGTCGGTGGTCAACGCGCCTTTGGTGCCGTCCATGCTGCGCACCAGGGTGCCGTTGGCCGGGTTGACCGAAACCACCCGGACCTGGCTGGCATCGTAGGTTTCACGGTTCCAGCTGTAGCCCAGGTGAGCTTTCCAGTTGTCGTTCAGGTCGTGGTCGGCCTCGAAATGGACCAGGTCCGAACGCCCTTCCATATTGTTGAACGGTTCGTCGAGACGGCGATCCTTGGGAATCGCCAGCGGGTGGTTGGTCCGCGGATCGATGGCCGTGCCACGGTCGAAGGGGGTCAGGAACTCGCGGTGCTCGTAGGACAGCAGCAGCTTGGTGGTGTCGCCGAACCAGGCCAGGGACGGGGCGATCAGGGTCTCGCGGTGGGCACCGAAGTTGCGCCAGTAATCTTCGTCTTCACGGTCGAGGACCATGCGGTAGGCCAGCCCTGAATCGCCGAGGGCGCCGGTGCTGTCAAGGCTGCCGCCGCTGCCGTTCTTGCCGGCACCGTAGGTCGAGCCGCGCAGGGTCACGGCGTTGTATTGCTCCAACTGGGGTTTCTTGCTGACCAGGTTGACCACTCCGCCCGGGTCCTGGATGCCGTAGAGCAGGGAAGCCGGGCCCTTGAGCACTTCGACCCGATCGGTGGTGGCGTTCAGCGCACGGCCCTGCACCAGCGGCATGCCGTCCTGCATGATCGAACCGTTACGGTTGTCGCCGAAGCCGCGAATCATCACCGCGTCCTGGGTGCTGCCGAGGGTGTTGGCCTGGGTGATGCCGCTGATGTTGTTCAGCGCATCGTCGAGGTTGCGCGGGGTCTGGTCACGCAGGACCTGGGCCGAGACCACGTTGATGGTCTGCGGGATTTCCTGCAGCGAGGCGCTGGAACGGGCCACCGAGGTGACCTGTGGCGGCTGGTAGCTTGTGGTGGACGCCTGCTGGTTGCCGTTGATGGTGGTGGCGCCGAGGTTCAGGGCGCCCTGGGTCGGCAAGGGTTCGAGGGCCAGGGTGTGGTCGTCGGTGCGGCGGAAGGTGAAGCCGGAATTGCTCAGCAGCTGTTGCATGGCGTGCTCGGCGCTCATCTGCCCGTTGAGCGCCGGAGCCTGGTGACCGTAGGCGGCTTCGTCGGTGTAGACCACGCTCAGGCCGGTAACCCGGCTGAAGTCGTTCAGGGCCTGGGGCAGCGGCTTGGCGGCAATGGCGAAGGTGAACTGCGCGCTGTGCTGCGCCGCAGACTCGGCCGCCAGGGCCACGCTCAGGGGCAGCAAAGCCAACCCCGATACCGCCAGCGCCGATGCGCCGAACCACCGCTTGACCGAACTGCCTGCCACCGCTTTTGCCCTGGACTTCATGTGTGCCTGACCCGTACGTAGAGAAATCATTAATGCGAATGAATCGCACTTTCAACCACTACACGGATGGGCTTCGGGTTTACCTCACTTTTATTTTGAAAATATTTTCTGGGGGTGTCGCAATAGGTTGATAACCCCCGTACTCGAGAACACCCCAAAACTGTAGGAGCAGGGCTTGTCGGGTCGCCGCACCGCCGCGAAGAGGCCCTTGAGATCGCTAAAAGCTTCGCGGGCAAGCCCTGCTCCTACAAGGGTCGGTGTCGCCTGGCCGGTCAGCGTAATACGATGACCCGGCCTAATAGGCTGTGCTGCTCAAACCCGAGAACGCCTTGCAACGAATCGAGCACCGCCCGCGGATCCTTGTTCGGAAAACTACCGCTGATCCGCCGTGCCGCCAGGCTGTCGTTGAACACCAGGATCCGTCCCGGGTAATACCGGCCCAGGTCCTGGACCACCTCGGCGACACTGGCTTTCGAGTAGTTCAGCCAGCCCTGGCGCCAGGCCAGCAACTGGTCGCTGTCCACCGGACGCAACGGTTGCGCCGAACCGTCGGCATAGGCCACTTGCTGATTGGCACCGAGAATCTGTTGCGGCGCACCCGCACTCGCGCGCACCCCGACCCGACCGGACAACACCGTCACCCGTGCACCGCCCGGTTGCAGACGCACTTCGAACTGCGTGCCGAGCACCCGCGCCTCACCGCCCTGCGCATCCACCACAAAGGGTTCGCCGGTATGGGTCACCTGGAAAAACGCCGAGCCGCGACGCAGCCGGACATGCCGTTCGCCCGCGCTGAAATCCACGGAGATCGCACTGTCGGTGTCCAGGGTGACTTCGGAATGATCGGCCAGGGTCACCGTGCGCACCTGCCCCGGCACCGACACATAATCGGCACCAAGGTCGTCGAGCCAACGACCGGGCTCGAAGCCCAGGCCGATGGAGAGGCTCAGCAACAGACAGGCCGCCATCGCCAGCCCCGCCGACCAGCGCCAGCGCGATGCCGGCTTGGGCCGGTCCATGGCCGCAAGCAAGGCTTGCAAGGCCACGGCCTCTTCCCGGGCCAGGGTACTCGCCGGCACTTCGCTCAGTTCCCAGAGCACCTGGGCCTGGGCATAGGCCTCGACATGGGCCGGGTCGGCTTGCAGCCAGAGACTGAAGCGCGCCTGGTCGCCCCGGCCCGGCTGATCGTGCAACAGGCTGAGCCAGGCCAGGGCGGCCTGTTCCTGTTCGGGGGTCACGGTGATGCTGGAAGAATGGATCACGATGCTTTCCCTGGCAGACGTGTGGCGGATGGCGCTGGATGCCCGGCTGAAGGCTCTCGCAGACTGGCCTTGCAAGCCTCAAGGGCACGCATCATGTGTTTTTCCACGGCACTTTGCGAGAGGCCCATGACCTTGGCGATCTCGGCGTACTTGCGACCATGGATCCGGTTGAGCAGGAAAATCTGCCGGGTGCGCTCCGGCAGGCTGCGCAGCGCCGCCTCGACATGACGCAGATCGTTACCGGCCTCCAGGGCCGCCTCGGGCTCGCAGCCCTGGTTATCCTGCTGCTCGGGCAGCCAGCCTTCATTGACTCGCACGCGGGCACCCTCGCTGCGCAAATGGTCGATGGCGATGTTGCCGGCGCAGCGCAGCAGGTAGGTGCTCAGCTCCTCCACCTGCACCAGGGGCCGGCGCCAAAAACGCAGAAACAGGTCCTGGACCAGGTCCGCCGCCGTCGCGCGACAACCGACCCGGCGACTGACCAGCGCTTCCATCTGCGAACGCTGGGACAGGAACACTTGCAGGAAATGCGCGCGACCGGCGTGCAACTCGGTCCTCTCGGCATCCGGGCTCTCGGGGGGGCGCATGGCCAGGTTCATCACGACACTCCCAGCAACAGTCAGCCGCCGAGCAGCAGTGGGCCAGCGGAAAGGACGCCAATATTAATGATAAAAATTCTCATGCGCAAAGGCATCCGACGAGGCGCAATAGCAAAAGGACATTACCCTGGGCTATCCGGGCGGATAGCCCTGCTGAAAAATACTGGAGAATGGGCCGGGGACTGGGCTAATTTCGAGCGGTCGACGGTTGCCGTCCCAACACGGCCCGCCGACGCCGATTGCCAACTGGCTGCGGGCCAGGACCGCACGCCAGAGATAAGTGAGGTTGAACCCGAGCCCAAACGAAAACGGGCCTGCAAATGCAGGCCCGTTGTGGTCAGTGTTGAAGATCAGCCGTTAGCGGCCAGCCGTACACGTTCTTTCTCTTCGAACTCCTCTTCCAGCAGTGCGTCTCCCAGGTCGCGGCGCTCGCCCTTGATGGCGGTCGCGCGTTTGGCTTGCAGTTTGCCGAACAGATGCTCCAGTGCATGTTCAAGTTTGGTGGCCGCGCCATCGATCGCCTGTTCCAGCGTATCGGCTTTATGGGTGACCGAAATCGGTTGATGGCCTTTTGGCCGCGCTTCCATCTGGCAGCGCATATCGTGGGGACCCGGCTTGTCGCCGTTCTCGTCCGCCAGGTGAACCTCGACCCGTGTCAGGTCTTCTTCATAACGTTCGAGCGCGCTCTCTACGCTCGTCCGGACCCACTCCTCCAGTCGAATGCTGCTTTGAATATGGTTATCACTATTGACTTGGATTTGCATAGTTATTCCCTTATTTCAGCTAGCTAGTAAGAGACTCGTCGGCAACGCCTGAAGACGTGCTGAACATGACCTCTTGATGACAGAGTTGGGCAGTTGGAAAAACAATTCAACCCCTTTGAAAAGATAAATAATTATCCGACGAAATAGCCGGACAAGCCGCTAAAGCGCTGTTAATGTCGGGAGTTCGGTCGAGTCGCTTTCCTGTCATCTCCTGCAACAACCTCCCTGAAAAAGCCCCACCGCGAGCTTGGCAAAAAGGCCTTGCAGCGCCGGACATCCTTGCCCGGCATTCGAACGCATCAAGCCTCGCGCAACCCCGGCTGCACCTTGCGCTCACGGGTGTAGCTCAGCACGAAATGCGCCACCAGGCCGAAGATCAAACCCCAGAAAGCCGCCGCCAACCCCAGGTAGCTCATGCCCGATGCCGTCACCAGAAAGGTGATCAGCGCCGCTTCCCGCTGCTTCTCCTCGGCCATGGCCCCCGTGAGCCCGGCACTGATCGCGCCGAACAGCGCGAGCCCGGCCAGGGACGCGATCAACTCCTTGGGCAAGGCGCCGAACACCGAGGCCAGGGTTGCCCCGAAGGTGCCCATCAGGATGTAGAAAACCCCGCAGGCGATGCCGGCGATATAACGTTTGTCGCGGTTTTCGTGGGCCTCGCGGCCGGTGCAGATGGCCGCCGTGATCGCCGCCAGGTTAAGACCGTGGGCGCCGAACGGCGCCAGCAACACCGCGCCAATGGCCGTCAGCGAAATCATCGGGCGGGCCGGCTGGGTATAACCGGCGGTGCGCAGCACGGCCATGCCCGGCACGTGCTGGCCAGTCAGGGTCACCAGGGCCAGTGGCAGGCCGATATTGATGATCGCGTGCCAGCTCCACTCAGGCGCGATGAAGATCGGATGCGCCACCGCCACGGTGATCGCCCCCTGGTTCAACTCACCCATCCACGCGGCGAAACCACAGCCGACAATCAACACCGAGAGAATCGCGTAGCGTGGCGAGAAGCGTTTGCACACCAGGTAGACGGCGATCATCGACAACACCAGCGTCGGTTGCAGGCGAATCGAGGTGAACAGCTCTGCACCGAAGCGAAACAGGATCCCCGCCAGCATCGCCGCGGCAATCGCCTTGGGCAGGCGGCTCATCAATTTGTCGAAGGCCCCCGACAGCCCCACCGCGAGGATGATCACCGACGCCACCACGTAGGCGCCGATCGCCTCGGCGAACGACACGGTCGGCAACATCGATACCAGCAACGCCGCGCCGGGGGTCGACCAGGCGGTGATCACCGGAATCCGCAAGCGCCAGCTCAACAGCAGGCCGGTGACGCCGCTGCCGATGGAGATCGCCCAGATCCACGACGACACCTGATCGCTGGACAGATGGGCCTGGGACGCCGCCTGGAACACTATGATCAACGGGCCGGCATAGGAGATGACCACTGCGATAAAGCCGGCGATCACCGCGGATAACGAAAAGTCCTGTCTGAGGCTGCTCATAAGCGTCGGTACCTGGGTATGGAAGGCATTGAATCGATTGATGCGCATATAACCGCATAAATTGATTCGATTCAATAGAATCAATTTGGATTCATACACCCTGTGATAAGCTTGCCCGCACTTTTCAGGATCGGTAGCCATCAAGCATGTGGGTTCCTCGGCTCAGCGACTTCAACCAACCGGTGTATCTCTCCATCGCCGACGCGCTGGCGCGGGATATCGCCAGCGGTACGCTGAAAACCGGCAGCCGCCTGCCGACCCTGCGTGAACTGGCCCAGGCGCTGGAGGTCACGCCGGGCACCATCAGCCGCGCCTACAGCGAGGCGCAGCGGCGCAAGCTGGTGCAGGGCGAAGTCGGACGCGGTACCTATGTGCTGGAGCAGGGCGCACCGACACCGACCCGCCAACAGGCGCCGGCATTGCTGGCTTCGGGGCCGACCGACCTGCTCGACCTGTCGATCATCAAGCCCCATGGCGAGCCACTCGAACACGAGTTGCGCGATGCCCTGGTGAACATGGCCAACGACGCGGATTTCGCCCGCGCCCTGGACTACGCCCCCGACGGCGGCCACCCGGCCCACCGTGAGGCCGGCGCGCAGTGGTTGCGCCAGTCGGTGCCTGATGCGCAATGGCAACAGGTGGTGATCACCGCCGGTGCGCAACATGGCTTGATGGTCGCCATGAGCGCCCTGAGCAACAGCGGTGACCTGGTGCTCTGCGAAGCACTTTGCTACCCCGGCATCATCTCCCTGGCCCATGGCCTGGAGCGCCGGCTTGGCGGTGTGGAAATGGACGAGGAAGGGATCATTCCCGAGGCCCTGCGCGAGCGTTGCCTGCGGGAAAAACCGACCCTCCTGATCTGTGTCGCCACCTGCCAGAACCCGACCACGGCGATCATGTCGGCGGCGCGCCGGGCGCAGATCGCGGCGATTGCCGAAGAATTCGATTTCATCATTATCGACGACGATATCTACGGTTTCCTCGCCAGCGATCCGTCGACCAAACCACTGTCCAGCTATGCCCCGGAACGTTCGGTGTACCTCACCAGCCTGTCGAAATCGGTGATGCCGGCCCTGCGCATCGGCTACCTGTACAGCCCGCCGAAACTGTTGTCACGCCTGACCTCCATGGTCCGCAGCAGCATCTGGATGCCGTCGCCGCTGACCGCGCAACTGGCCAGCATGATGCTCAGCGAAGGCCTGGACACTCGCTTGGTCGCGGTCCAGCGTGCCGAGGCGGCCGCACGCCAGGCCATCGCCGCCGAAGTCTTTCGCGGCTTGCAGGTCACCACCCAGCCCCACAGCTACCATCTGTGGCTGACCTTGCCCGAGCCCTGGAGCGGCGATGAATTCACCCTGCTGGCGCGGGCCAACGGGGTGCTGGTGCTCAGCGGCACGCAGTTCCAGGCCGAGCGCCTGGGGCATACCCGCAGCGTGCGGATCGTGCTGATGTCGCCCACCAGTCGCGATGAACTGCGCTTCGCCCTGACCAAGCTGGCCAGCCTGATCGACGCCGACCCACGACGTTTCTACTGAACGGTCGTTTACTCGGCACAAGGCTTGCTAATTCATTTGATGTAGTTGTGCCCCGACATGAGGTCAGGGCACCGATCTGCCGCCGGTCCGGAACTCACGAACCAACCCGGCCTGCGCGCAGTCAATGAATGCAGGTTTCGATCAGAGTGGTGACACACATGGATAACCCCTTTCAGTTGATCAACGAGGCTTTCCAGCCTGAATACCGGGTCAACCTCAGCCTCCAGGGACTGGACGGCGACGTCATGCTGACCCTGTCCAACGCCGATGGCGTGGTGGCCAAGCGGATGATCAGCGCCGAGCAGCGCAATGATCCCAGGCGCCTGAAACGCCTGATCCAGAGCGTGCAATTCGGCATCGCCATCGAGCAGGGGCACAGCGCGATGGATATTCTAACGGCCATGACCGACAGCGACAGCCTCAAGCTGGCGACGCTCCCGGCACCGGTCTGGAGCGGTGCCGGCCATCGTGTCGGGCGCCCGGCCACACCGACCGGGCGGGTGCTGACGCTGCCGCTTCGTTAAGTAGCCGCTACACCAACTGCAACCCATTGGGGCGTGCGCCGGGAAAAACGCTCTGAAGTTGCGCAGTGGACAAACCCCAGGTGCGGCCCAACAGGCCGCCCAGCAGATCGCGGTAGTTGTTCAGCACCGGATAATCTCGGTTCTGCAACAGGCTGCCCGGCGCCACCGCCACTTGCTCGCCGGCGATACGCCCACCGTGCACGCTGCCGCCCAGCACCCAGTAGACCGTGCCATGGCCATGATCGGTGCCACGATTGCCGTTCTCGCGGAAGGTGCGGCCAAACTCCGAGACCACCACCACGGTGGTGTCTTTCCACTGGTCGCCCATGGCGTCGGCAAAGGCCGCCAGGCCCTGCCCCAGGTTCGCCAGGTTGTTGGAGAGCTGACCCTGGGCGCCGCCCTGGTTGACGTGGGTATCCCAGCCGCCGACATCGACGAAACCCAACCGATACTGATCGCGCATCAGGGTGGCGATGCGCCGGGTTTCCGCGGCGAAGTTCTGCGCCGTCTGCGCGCCGCGCCCGGCCTTGGTCATTTCGTCCTGCAAGTCCTTCGACACTTGCTGGCGCAGTTGCAGGCCATCGGACACCGGCGCGGCCAGCGTCGTACCTTTGTACATCGCGGCGAGGATCGAGGACTGGCGCTCGTCGAACACCGGCTTGGAAACCCCGCGCAACGACAGGTTGGGAATATCCCGGCCGCCCTGGAAACTCAGGGGCAAGGCGTCGGTAAAGGCAATCGGCGCACTACCGGGCATGGCGCCGGCCAGGCGGGCGAGAAACCCCGAACCATAGTGCCCGTGCTGATCGCCGGCCAGGCCGGCCTCGATATTGTCCTGGGTTTCGAAATGGCTGCGCGACAGGTCATCGGTGCCGGCAAAAGGTACGAAGGCGAGTTGCTTGCGTTGCCAAAGCGGGTAAAGCGAATCGTGCAGCACCGGGTTGAGGCCCCAATGACCGTCGAGGGCGATGGCACTGTTGGGGTTGTGCGGATCGGGTCGGGCAATCGCCAGGGTCGGCCGCGACTCGTAGTAGAAATCGCTGGCATAGGGCACCAGCAGGTTGTTGCAGTCGTAGCCGCCACGCAGGAACACCATCAAAAAACGCGGCGCCGACGCCGGGGCGGCAAACAGCTTGCCGGAGAACGACAAGGTCGGCAGGGTCGCGGCGGCGACCGCTGAAGCGACCAGAAAGTCTCGACGATTCATCACAGCACCTTTCTGAAGAGCACGACGTTAGCGGTTATTGAAATCAGGTGACGACAGCAGGAAGGTGTTCCATTCCTGGGGCGAGGTGGCCTGGTTCAGCGCGGCGGTGGTAGCAGCCGACAGGTGCGGGCCAATGGCCTCGTAGTACAGCGGCGTGGTGATCATGGGAAAACCGCCCTGGGCCTTGTCACTGCCCTCCGGGGTGAACAGCTTGTTGTAGCCCGAGCCGATGGAGCGGGCTATCTCGAAGCGCTTCGACATCTGTCCCGAACTGGCCCAGCCGACGGCATCCAACGGCCAACCATCCGGGGTCTGCCGGCCAAACACCGGCTCACCCAACTGATTGAGCCAGTTGAGCATCGGCCGTGGATTGGCGATGGGCTTGCCGTCGTAGGCTAGGCGTACCGCCGAGACCACGAACTGGGTCGGGTCCTTGAATTTTTTCCCGGCGCTTTGCAGCAGTTCCGGCGACTCGAAGAGCGTACGCAGCACCTGGGCGATATCGCCATCGCTGCGCTGGAAGGTCACGCTCATACGGTCCACCAGGGACTGGGGCGGTTGGTCGGCAACAAAGTATTGCGCCAGTTTGCGCGAGATAAACTGCGCACAGGCTTTCTGCCGGGTGATCAGGTTGACCGCCTGGGTGATTTCATCGAAACCGCTGCCCTGGATCCGCTCGCCCAGCAGCACCTTGTCGGAAAAGTCGTGGCGTTTGGGATTGAACTGGAACATCCCGTCATTCACCACCAACGGCGCGACCCGCGGCCCGAACTTCTGCACCCGGCCATCCAGCGGCCGCACCCCCGCACCGGTGAGGATCAGCGCCAATTGCTGAACATCCTGCTGGGTGTAGCCGGAACCGACCCCCAGGGTGTGCAGCTCCATCAACTCGCGAGCGTAGTTTTCATTGACCTTGCCGTTGGCGTTCTGGGCATTGTCGAGAAACTCCAGCATGGCCGGGCTCTTGAGGGTCGCAAGGACCAGGTCCTTGAACTTGCCCAGGGCATGCGGACGGATGACCTGTTCTTCGTAGTCCGCCGCCATCAGGCGCACCGCGCCCTTACCGGCAAACACGCTGAAGTGATTGAGCCAGAAGCCGACCATCTGCTCCTTGAGCTGGTTGCTGCCATAGACCGCCCGCAGCAAGGTGATTTGCCGGGCCTGGTCGGCGGCGTCATTGAGCATTTGCTGCTGGGATTTTTTCGCCTCGGCCTTGGCATCACCGTCCGGCATCGATTGCAGTTGCTCCTGGCCCTGCTTGAAGGCGAGCAAAGTGGCCTGCAACGGTTGCGCGAGGATCGGGAACGCGCGCAATTGCGCATCGATCCCTGGCGGCAACGGGTCGCGAATACGGTCGGCCAACTGCGCCTCCAGCAAGCCGCTACGGCCCATGGCACGAAAGCGCGCGACGTTCGCCGCATCCAGATCGTAACCGTCGCGCCGCAGCCAGGCCGAATCGGCGGGGCTCAACGGCGCGGCAGGCGCCGCCACGGCAACGGCGGGAAGGCCCGCCGACAGACACACTGACAACCCCAGACAACGTAGAACAGCACCCGGTACTGGCATATCAAGAGGCTTCCAAAGGTGGGAACGGCAGCAATCCTTTCATGCCCAGTGTCTGTTGAATTGGCTGTACCAATGCTGACAAATGCGCATTCAGTTCTATCCTGCCCAAGGCGTGTGACAAGCGGCTCCTGCCCTGAAAAAGACTGTGTCGGGTTCAGGATCCGGACAGATACATACTGTTACAACAAGCGTAGCCGGTGAAAAAAACGGCAACGATCCGTTCGCCAGGCGTACGCCGTGGGCGGACCATCCCTAGGAGGCAACATGTTTTTACGTTACGCAGCACTTGCAGCGGTAGTCGTGGCGGCTTCCGGTTGCGTACAGGAACGCGTGGTTCACGATCGCCAGGTGGTGGTCGAACGGCCCGCGCCGCAATACGTGGAAGTGGTGGCACCGCAGCCACCACCGCAGGAAGTCATCGAAGTGGAACCGGCCTATCGCCCTGGATTTATCTGGGCGCGGGGCTACTGGCATTGGGACGGGCGGCGCTATGTGGCGATGCACGGTCATTGGGAACCGGTGCGCCAGGGTTATCGCTATGAGCACCCACACTGGGAACGGCATAACGATGGCTGGCATTTGCGTGCCGGAGCCTGGGTCAACTGATCAGCGACCTTCTGTAAGCGCGAGCACGCTCGCGCTTACAGGCGTCGTCGCCTGATGACGTGTTTCAAATCTCGCCCTTCTCCACTTCCGGATGCTCGCTGGAACCTTCTCCAGTCTTGCGTTGCGGATGCTCGATCTTCACCGACGGAAACTGCGACGAGGCATAGCGCACCACCAGAATCGCGAACGCCAGCAACAGGATTGCACCGGAAAGGTAAACCACACCCATGTCCGGCGGATTGTGGTGCGACACGTTGGAGATCAGCAGCCGGGTCAACGCGGTGATCGCCACGTAGATCAGGAAGCGCACCGGCATGTGGTTGGTCTTGAAGTAGATCCCCACCATCGCCCCCAGTTCGAGGTAGATGAACAGCAGCAGGATGTCGTCGATCTTCAGGTGACCCTCTTCGATCATCACCAGAAACTCCATCACCGCCGCCCAGGCAGTCACCCCGCCGATGGCGAACAGCGCCAGGTAATGAAACGACTCGACCAGCAGGTTGCCCAGGGACTCGGCCACCTGATGCACGTTTTGTCGCAGGTTCTCGGCCCAATTGATTTTCACGGTGCAGGTTCCTTGGTTCGGCTTGATCGCAGGATGCGTGTGGAAGATGACTGTTGTCCCACTGATGCACAGGCATGCAGAAAAAAGGCCAGGGACAGCGATGAGATGTGAGCAATGGGTTTCAGGGCACGTTGCGTGTGGTGTTCGTGCCGACGCCTTCGCGGGCAAGCCCTGCTCCTACAGTTCCGTGTCGTACGCACAATTTGCATTCGACACCGAACTGTAGGAGCAGGGCTTGCTCGCGAAGAGGCTCTCGGCCTTTCTACAAACCTGGAAATAGGTCTACATTAAAAAGCCACTACCCAAACCCTGGGGATTCGCTTATGCTTTTAGCTGTATATAAATACAGTAATTGCAAAACACAACTATCGTGAAGGCATGTGAGGTGGTGAATGGCCGTCGAAGTGGTATACCGCAGCAGCCGAGATCTGGAGCGTTTGTTCATGGATAAAGCCGAAGCTGATCGTCATGACAAAATGCTCGAACTGGCCGAGCTGTTGGCCGAAGTCCTGCAAAAAGCCGTGCCCTCGCTGAGCGAGCAGCAGGTGGAAGAAGCCGGCATCTACATGGCGAAAAACCGTGATGTGTTCGCCCGGGCGTTCAAGAGCCAGCCGGATGCGCTGAGCGAATTGCTCTCGTCCCCCGTCCCTGTCGAATAAGACAGTGCCAGACCGCAAAAGCCAACGCGCTCAACGGTAAAGCAGGCGCTCCGCCAGTTCGTCGGCCACCCGCGCCGGCGAGCGCTTTTCCGCCTGGGCATGAGCGAAGACTTCGGTCAGGCGCGTACCGATGCGGGACAAGTGGGCGGTGATGGTCGACAGTTCCTCGCCCTGGTGCCTGAGGGTCACATAGATCAATCCGCCGGCGCTGATCACATAGTCGGGGGCATAAAGAATCCCGCGTTTTTCCAACTGATCGGCGACGCTGATATGGGTCAGCTGGGTGCTGGCCGAACCCGCCACCGCCGCGCAACGCAGCTGCGCCACGCTCTGGCTGGTGAGCACATTGCCCACGCTGCACGGGGCCAGGATATCGCACGGGGTACTGAGCAGGGCTTCACAGGCGATCGGATGCGCGCCCAGTTGCTCCATGGCCAGTTGCACCTTGCCCGGGTCGGTATCGCTGACCAGCAATTCCGCCCCCGCCGCGTGCAATTGCTCGGCCAGGGCATAACCGACATTGCCCAACCCTTGCACCGCCACCCGCAACCCTTCCAGGTTGTCGCTGCCCAGCCGTGCCATGGCGGTGGTGCGAATCCCGGCGAACACGCCCATGGCCGCGTGCGGCGACGGGTCGCCGGCGCTGGTGGTGCTGGTGACGTGCTGGGTGTATTGGGCGATGCAATCCATGTCGGCTGTGGAGGTCCCACTGTCGATGGCGGTGATATAGCGGCCGTTGAGCTGCTCGATACAACGGCCGAAGGCTTCGAACAAGGCAGCGCGGCTTTCCACATGGGGCGGACGAATGATCACCGCCTTGCCACCGCCCACCGGCAACCCGGCGAGCGCGGCCTTGTAGCTCATGCCCTGGGCCAGACGAATGGCATCGACCATGGCACTTTCATCGTCGGGATAGGCCAGGTAACGGCAGCCGCCCAGCGCCGGCCCGAGACGACGATTGTGGATGGCAATCACCGCCTTCAATCCGGTAACAGGATCAACACTGAGGTGCAGCGACTCAAGACGAGTGCTTTGCATGAGAGCGAACATCGAGAGGCCCCCTGAATACTACCTGTAGCGAGTATAGGCTTCGTGGGAAAGCTTGCAGAAGCAAGCAGGAATAAGGCCTGGGTGTTTGCAGTTTTTGCGACATAACCCTCGACTGCTGCAAGGGCACTGGACGAAAGCCTGGCGCAGGGCTAAAACAGAGACTCTGCCGGAGATCTCGATGAACCCCCGCCAAGCCTTTTTCGCCTGCCTGCAACGTACCCCGCCCGCCGTGTTCGAAGCGGCCGTGTGGATGGCAGTTGAACATGACCCGCAGGTCTTGCCTGAATCCGTATTGCGCGATTTCCGCGACCTGCAGCAGCGGGTCAGCGCCGGCTTGCCGATGCTGCCGGTCAGCGAGTTGGGCCAGCCGCTGTTGCGGCGGCTGAACGAGTTGGGGTTCCAGCAGGACGAGTTCACTCCGCTGCGGCCTCATGCGGCATTGCTCGACAAGGTTTTGCAACGTAGGCGCGGGCAACCGCTGGCGCTGGCGTTGATCGCCCTGGAACTGGCCCGACAGTTGGAGATTCCGCTGGTGGGAGTGAATTTCCCCGGGCATTTCCTGCTGCGGGTGCCGGGGGCCGACCACTTGCTCGACCCCTGTGGCGGCCGGCGCCTTTATCCCAACGATTGCCGTGAACTGCTGGTCCGCCAGTATGGCCCGAGCACGGTGCTGAAGGCCGAACACATGCATAACGCCACGCCGGTGCAGATGCTCCAGCGCCTGTCGCGCAACCTGCGGCAATTGCACCAGACCAACGACGACTTCCTCGGCGCCCTGGTGGATGCCGAGCGGGTCCTGGAACTGGGCCAGGCCAATGCCAGCGACTACCTGGCCCGCGCCAGCCTGTACCAGCGCCTCGATTGCCCACGGGCCGAACGCCATGACCTGGAACGGGCGCTGCTCCTCAGCGAAGACCCGCTGCAGCGGCTACGGCTGACGGAACGGCTGGGGCAATTGCCACCGAATGCGGTGGTGCATTAGGCAATCTGGATCTCAAGTCTGAGCGAGATTTGTGGCGAGCGGGCTTGCCCGCTCCCCACAGGACTGAGCTCGACCTCAGTTGCTGCTGGGTTCTGCGGTGCGTCTTACAGCGGAGTATCCGGCTGATTCGCCGGATGCGCCTGGATAAACGCCGGATGCTGTTCCGCCAGCGCCGCCACCCGGCGAATACGTGGATAAGCCTCCAGTGAGACCTTGAAACGCTGCGCCGCATACAGCTGCGGAATCAGGTACACATCCGCCAACCCCGGCTCCTTGCCAAAGCAATAACCGACCTCGCCAATCAGTTGCTCCACCGCCGTCAGTCCCTGGCTGATCCAATGACCGATCCACTCCTGTACCTGAGCATCGTCATGCCCCCACTGGCGCAGCAGGTTGGTGGTGCCGGAATTGTGCAGCGGATGAATATCGCAACCGATCACCGCCGCCACCGCGCGCGCGCGGGCACGGGTCATCAGGTCCGAGGCCAGCAGCGGCGGCTGTGGATAACGTTCTTCGAGAAACTCGATGATCGCCGGTGACTGCGTCAGCACATCCCCGGCATCGGTGCGCAGGGCCGGCACCCGGCCCTGGGGGTTGACCGCCAGGTACGCCGCCTGGCGCTGCTCACCGCCGCCCGGGGCGATCAGGTTGATCGGCAGCGCGTGGTAATCCAGGCCCTTGAGGGCCAGGGCGATCCGCACGCGGTAGGACGAGGTCGAACGGTAATAGGTGTAAAGCTCCATGGTCCTCTCCTCTCAACGCGCCGAGACAATCTTGCCGCGGCATTCGCCGAAGCCAATGGAAGCAAAGCCTTCACGACTGCAACGCGCCCGCAGGATGATTTCGTCGCCGTCTTCAAGGAACTTGCGCACCTCACCCGAGGCCAGCTCCACCGCTTTCTTGCCGCCTTCGGTGATCTCCAGCAGGCTGCCGAACTGCCCCGCTTCAGGGCCGGACAAGGTGCCCGAGCCGAACAGGTCACCAGCCTGCAACTGGCAGCCGTTGACGCTGTGGTGCGCCACCAGTTGTGCCACGGTCCAGTACATATGCCGGGTGTTGCTCAGGGTCAGGCGCTGGGCCGGCAGGTTCTGCTCGCGCATGGCTTCGGTCAGCAGCAGCACTTCCAGTTCGATATCAAAGGCACCGCCCTGCTGGTCGCGTGCGTCGAACAGGTACGGCAACGGCTGCGGATCGCCTTGCGGACGCGCAGGCTGGGCCTGGCGGAACGGCGCCAGTGCCTCGGCCGTCACCACCCAGGGCGAGACGCTGGTGATAAAGCTCTTGGACAGGAACGGCCCCAGCGGCTGGTATTCCCAGGCCTGGATATCCCGCGCCGACCAGTCGTTGAGCAGGCAGAAACCGGCGATATGCTCGGCGGCATCGCCGATGGCAATCGACTCGCCCATGGCATTGCCCTGGCCGATCCAGATGCCAAGTTCCAGTTCGTAGTCCAGTCGTGCGCAAGGACCGAAGGTCGGCTCAGTCTGCCCGGCGGGCAAGGTCTGGCCCTTGGGCCGACGAACCTCGGTGCCGGACGGACGCACGGTGGAGGCACGGCCGTGATAACCAATGGGCACGTACTTGTAGTTGGGCAGCAGCGGGTTGTCGGGACGGAACAGCTTGCCGACATTCTGCGCATGCTCGATGCCGACATAAAAATCGGTGTAGTCGCCGATCCTGGCCGGCAGGTGCAACTGGCAGTCAACAGCCAGGGGCAGCAGCTTCGCACCCTGGGCTTCGATCTTGCCGCGCAGGCTGCTGCCTTCGCCGAGCAGTTCCAGTAGCCGTGCACGCAAGGCCACCCGGGCCGCGGTGCCGAGTTCGAAAAAGGCATTCAACTGACCGCCACGGGTCGCTTCGACAGCGGCCTTGGCCTGACCGTCAAACAGGCCGAGTTCCAGGGCCGCTTCCAGGTCGAAGATCTGCTCGCCGATCGCCACGCCACTGCGCGGGGTCGAGCCCTGGTGGCTGAACACCCCCAGCGGCAGGTTCTGCAACGGGAAATCGGCATGGCCGTTGGCAGAGGCAACCCAGCTGCGAAGGATGGTTGGCTGACTCATGGGTTATCTCCGATTCGGGTTGAAAGTGACGGGCAAGGTGGCCCAGCAAGTATCGTAGTTGCTTTGCAGCTGTGGGCAGTCGAGGGCGAAACGGCTCGGGCGCAGCACCTGGCTGGTCTCGAACATGAAGGCCATGGTGTTGTCGATCTTGCTTGGCGCCAGTTCGGCGGCAATCGCCCGGGTGCAGGTCTCACCGTCCGGGCCGTGGGCACTCATGCAGCTGTGCAGCGACGCGCCGCCCGGCAGGAAGCCTTCGGCCTTGGCGTCGTAGGCGCCCTGGATCAGGCCCATGAACTCGTTCATCAGGTTGCGGTGGAACCACGGCGGACGGAAGGTGTTCTCGGCCACCATCCAGCGCGGCGGGAAGATCACGAAATCGAGGTTGGCCATGCCCGGCACGCTGGTAGGTGAAGTCAGCACGGTGAAGATCGATGGGTCCGGGTGATCGAAGCTGACCGTGCCAATGGTGTTGAACCGGCGCAGGTCGTATTTGTACGGCACGTTGTTACCGTGCCAGGCGACCACGTTGAGCGGCGAATGATCAAGCTCGCAGCCCCAGAGTTCGCCGAGGAACTTCTGCACCAGGGTGGTCGGTTGCCGCAGGTCTTCGTAATGGGCGACCGGGGTCAGGAAGTCCCGCGGGTTGGCCAGGCCGTTGCTGCCGATCGGCCCGAGGTCCGGCAGGCGCAGCGGCGCGCCATGGTTTTCGGCGAGATAACCACGGGCTTGCGGGTCGAGCAGTTCGATGCGGAATTTCAGGCCACGGGGCAGGACGGCGATTTCCAGCGGCTCGATCTCCAGCACACCGAGTTCGGTGACGAGCCGCAGCCGGCCCAGTTCCGGGACCAGCAGCCATTCGCCATCGGCGTTGAAGAACACCCGCTCCATGGAGCGGTTGGCGCGATAGCTGTAGAGGCTGATGCCAGCCGGTTTCTCCGCCGCCGAATTGGCCGCCATGCTCACCAGGCCGTCGATGAAATCGGTAGGTTCACTCGGGATCTCCAGCGGGTTCCAGCGCAAGCGGTTGGGCGTGACCGAACCCAGCGGGCCACCGGCCAGTTGCCGCTCCAGCTTGGCGAACGCCGGGTGCCGGGCTGACGGCTGGATGCGATACATCCAGGTGCGCCGCGCTTCGCTGCGGGCCATGGTGAAGGCCGTGCCGGAAAACAGTTCGGTATACAGACCGTAGGGTGCTTTCTGCGGGGAGTTCTGGCCAACCGGCAGTGCACCGGGCAGGGCCTCGCTGCTGAATTCGTTACCGAAGCCGGACTGATAGGCCAGCACCGTGGAATCGGGACTCATGGAGCCTCCTGGAGGGAGTGGACCTGGGGCTGCCTGCCGATTCGAGGGGCAGGAAGCACGGGTCGGTTTATTTTTATGGAGATGAAATTATGCATAACGTAACTTGATTATGCAGAACGTAATTTGATTGACGGTGCCCGTCAAGCTATAAAGACGCCCATTCGTCCCGGGATTACATCGCCTCCATGGAAAAGCCGCGTCCTACCAGCGACAGCAACGGTAAACAGAAAGTCCGCTCGGCGGAGGTCGGTACCGATATCCTCAAGGCACTGGCCGAACTGTCGCCCAGCACCTCGCTCTCACGCCTGGCCGAGCATGTGCAGATGCCGGCGAGCAAGGTCCACCGTTATCTCCAGGCCTTGATCGCCAGCGGCTTTGCCGAGCAGAACCCGGCGACCAACCACTACGGCCTGGGGCGCGAAGCGCTGCGGGTTGGCCTGGCGGCGCTGAACAGCATGGAGGTGCTGCATGTGGCGGCCATGCCACTGGCGGAGTTGCGCGACGACCTGAATGAAAGCTGTTTCCTCGCGGTGTGGGGCAACCACGGGGCGACCGTGGTGCATATCGAACCCGCCGTGCGCGCGGTGACAGTGGTGACGCAACTGGGTTCGGTGCTGCCGCTGCTCAGTTCGTCCACAGGGCTGGTGTTCAACGCTTTCCTGCCGGATCGGGAAACGGTCGAATTGCGGGAAGCGGAACTCAAGACCGGCCACCCTCACCCGCTGGCCGATGGCAGCGTGTATACCGCGACCTGTGAACAGATCCGCCGGCGCGGACTGCATTTCGTCCATGGTTTGCTGATGCCGGGAGTCGATGCCTTGTCGGCACCGGTGTTCAATGCCCTGGGCCAGGTGGTGGCGGTACTCACGGTGGTGGGACCAACGTCGCTGTTCCACGCCGATGAAGACGGCCCGGCGGCCAGGCGGTTGCTGGCGGCAAGCGAGGCGGTCAGTTGGCGGATGGGTTATCAGAAGACCTGAATGCCCACCCGCTACCCCATCAAGCCCAGGGCCTTGGCCTTGGCCACCGCCTGGGTCCGCCGCTCCACCCCCAGCTTGCTGTGAATCCGCCGCGCATGGGTTTTCACCGTGTGCAGTGAGATAAACAGCTGATCGGCGATCTGCAGATTGGAGCTGCCCAGGGCAATCAGCTTGAGCACTTCCAGTTCACGCTGGCTCAGGGGATTGTCACCCGTGGCGATCAGCGCCTCTTCAAACCCCAGGCTCGCCAGCATCCCTGGCTGGCGCAAGCGCAACTCGCGCAAGGCCTGTTGCAGGTTGCAGCGGCTGACCAGCGCCAGCCCCTCCTCCAGATGACTCTTGGCCAGCGCCGCTCGCCCTTGCAGAAAAGCCACTTCCGCCAGCGCCAGACGCAGTTCGGTTTCCATGCCCTGCATGCCCCGCCGCTGGGCCTGCTCGAGCAACAGCGCCAGCGCTTCCAACGGCGCCTGGGCCTTGTGCAGATAGACCTGCGCCAGCACCAACAGGTATTCAAGACGCGGAATCAATTCCAGCGTCGCCGGTGGCGCCTGCACCCCATTCACGCCGCTGTAGTGGCGCAGTACCCGGGTCAGCGCCTCTTCAGCCAACTCCGGCCGCCCCTGCTGCAACCAGAAATGGCAGCTGACCATCAGCAGCACCGCGCGATACACCACATCCGGAATATGCCGTTGTTGCATCAAGCGTTCGGCATCGCGCAGACGCACAAACGCCTGGGCATAATTGCCATGGTTGGCATCCAGCAAGGCCAGCCCGAGAAAGCCGTACAAGGCCTGTTTATCCTGGCTGCGCAGGCATTCATCCAGGCCTGCCTGGAAATGCTCGGCGGCTTGTTGATCGCGGCCCTGGCGCAGGGCGATCCGTCCCTGGCGCAAGGCGATCCGCCCCAGCAACGGCCCCGCCAGGTAACGCTTGGCCGACAACAACACATGCATGTTGTCCAGCAGGCTCTCGCTGCGGTGCAAGGCGCCACGCTGCTCCAGCAACTGCGCATGATCCAACTCCAGCAGCGCCTCGAACAACAGCGAACCTTGTGCTCGTGCCAGGCACAGCGCTTCGCGGCTCAAGGCATGGGCCTGCTCCAACTCGCCATCGAGCAGTGCCTGCTGGGTCAGTCCGGACAGGCAGAACAACCGCGCCGGCCAGGCGACCGGCGGCAAGTCCTGCAAGGCTTCGAGAAAATGTCCGCGCGCCCGTTGCGCCTGCCCCTGCAAATGCAGCAACCAGCCCTGCTGGGCCTGCCAACGCGCCACCAGTTGCCGTTGTGCCGCCGCCGACGGTTGCGGGGAGAAACGAGCCATCTGCTCGATGCTGTGGGCCGCCTCGTCGAAGCGCCCGGCGAACAACAACGCGGTGGTGATCAGGCCCACCAGGTGCGGCGTGCCGAACATCAGGTCATCCGGCTGCTGCTCGTGCAGACGCAACAACAGCGCCACGTTCTGTTCCTGGAACAGGTAATCGAAGGTGAAGTTGTGCAACAGGCTGGCCGCCACCTCGAACTCTTCGGCGGCCAGGGCCTGTTCCACCGCCGCCTGCCAGTCGCCCCGGGCACTGAACCACTGGCAGGCACGGCGATGCCAGGAACGCCCGGCCGGCCAGGGTTCGTCGCGCAGCAGCAGGGCCAGCGGCGCGAAGACCCGCAGCCATTCCGAGGAATCTTCCCAGGGTTCGATAAAACACCCCAGCTCCTGCAGGGTACGCATCCACTGGGCGCCCTCCCCGGCACCGAACAGGTGCTCGCAAAGGTCGGCATTGAAGCGCGGCAGATGCACCAGCACGCGCCAGGCCTCGGCCAGTTCGGGCGCCAGGGCATCGAACAGTTCGTGTTGCAGGTAGTCGAGCAAGGTCGCCGAACGTCGCGATCCGGCGTCGGGGGCGTTGGCGATCCAGGCCGGCGCTTCCAGCATCGCGACCCGCACCCCGGCGCACCAACCGGCGGTGTACTGCTCCATCCGGTCGAGGCATTGCGGGGTCAGGGTGATCGACGGGTGACTGACCAACTGTTCGATTTCGCCGCGCTCGAACGCCAGGCTCGGGCCCTCGACTTCGTAGAGTTCACCTTCGAGCAACAACCGTGGCCAGTTGCAGTGGGGCCGCCGCCGCACGCCCAGCCACCAGTTGAGGACCGGACTGCTGAGCGCCAGCAAGCGATCGAGCAATTGATCCAGCGCCGGGTTGGGCAACCGACAATAGTCGTCGAGAAAAATCCAGGTCGGGGTGGTCCAGCGCGCCAGACGCGCCAACAGGCTCGATTCGTCCTGGGGCTCTTCCAACCCAAGTGCCTGGGCCAGGGCAGTGCAGAAGGCGTCGGGGGTGAGATTAGTACCGGACAACGGCAGCCAGCACACGCCACAGCTGGGCGGGGCTTGCAGCAGGCATTCGGCGAGCAGGGCGCTCTTGCCGCTGCCGGCGGGCGCGCAGAGCAGGCGGACCCGTGCCTGGGACTCGATCAAGGGTGTACTCAGGCGCGAACGTGGCAAATGGCGGGAAGATAAACGAGGCAGGAACCCGGGACGGTCCAGACGCGGGGTCATGGCGGTCATTGCGGCGGCCTTTCTTGATTTTATCCGATCACCCTAGCCCTGTTCGCGCCTGGACATGAACAAATATTCAGGAAACTTATCGCTGACCATAAAAAAAGGCCCCGAGGGGCCAATGAAAGCGATCTTGAAAACACCACGTAGCTTGTAGGAGCCGGGCTTGCCCGCGAAGCTTTTAGCGCCCTCACGGGCCTCTTCGCGGGCAAGCCCGGTTCCTACAGGAAGATGGAGGTTTAGCGCACCCCGCTCGCCCGCAGCGCCGCCGGCGTGTAATCCGCCGCCTTGCCGACAAAGCCGAACTGGAAGCTGTGCTTCTCTTCGTTCTTCATGCCCAGGGCGATGTAGCGCCCGGCAATCAGGTCATACAGCGTTTCAACGGTATAAGCCGGCACCTGGTGATCGTAGTAGAACTGCGCATGACCTTCGGCCACCCGCCACAGTTGGCCACGACCGTCGTAGTGATCCACCAGCGCGACCTGCCAGCTGTCTTCGTCGATGTACATATGGCGCTTGGCATAGATATGCCGCTCGCTCGGCTTGACCGTCCCCTCGATTTCCCAGACCCGGTGCAACTCGTAGCGGGTCAGGTCCTGGTTGATATGGCCGGCCTTGATGACGTCGGTGTACTTGAGGGTCGGCGAGTCGAGCTTGTAGCTGTTGTAGGGGATGTACATCTCCTTCTTGCCGATCAGTTTCCAATCGTAACGGTCCGGCGCGCCAGAGAACATGTCGAAGTTGTCCGAGGTGCGCAGGCCGTCGGCGGCGGTACCCGGGCCGTCATAGGCGACTTGCGGGGCGCGGCGCACACGACGCTGGCCAGCGTTGTAGATCCAGGCCAGACGCGGTTCCTTCACCTGGTCGAGGGTTTCGTGCACCAGCAGCACGTTGCCCGCCAGACGCGCCGGCGCGGTCACTTCCTGCTTGAAGAAGGTCAGTACGTTGGCACCCTTGTCCGGCGCCAGGTCGGGAATTTCCGACGGCACGGCGGCTTCTTCCTCGAAGGTGATCGGGGTGAAGGAGCCGTCGGTCTGCGGCGTGGCCTGGGTGATGGTGCGGCGCAGGTTGCCACCGTGGTAACGGGTGATGTGGTTCCACAGCACTTCCACACCGGTCTTCGGAATCGGGAAGGCGTAGTAGCGGTTGCCGGTGAAGTTCGCCAGGCCGTTGCCGTCGTTGATCGTCGTGACATTCAGGGCGCTGCGCTTGGCCGCCTCCAGGACCGCATCCGGCAGGACCACGGTGCGGTGCGTCGGGTAGACCGGGATCCTGTAGGTCTGCGGATAGCGCTTGAACATCGCCAACTGGCCTTCGGAAAGCTTGGCCTTGTACTGTTCGGCGGTGGTCGCGGTGATGACGAACAGCGGTTTTTCATTGGCGAACGGGTCGGCCAGGAAACCTTTGCTGTCCACCGCACCAGCGTTTTTCGGGATACCGCCGGTGTAGGCCGGGATCGAGCCGTCGGCATTACCGGCCTTTTCCGCGCCAATGGCGGTCAGGGTGGTGCCGAGCTTGGCCGCTTCCTCCGGGGAAACCGCCGCCATCACGTTGGCGGCCAGCAGGCTCAGGGCCAGGGCGCCGCATTGCAAAATCATCTTGCGCATAAAGTTGTCCTTCTCAAGCCTGGATCAGAAGTTCGCGCCGACGCTGAGCGCCACGAAGTCACGGTCAATCAGGGTGTTGTAGTTGCCACCGAAAAAGTCGGTGAAGCTGAGGCTCGCGGTGTAGGTGTTGCGGTAGTCGGCGTCGACACCGATGCTGACCGCCTTGGCGCCCTGGTTGAAGATGCCGTTGGGGCCATAACCCTTGACGTCATGGGACCAGGACACGTTGGGCTTGAGGTTGATCCCGGCAAACACGTTGCTGTAGTCGAGGATCGCCCGGGCACGGTAACCCCAGGAGGTGGCGGTGACGAAACCGCTGGTATCACCCTGGTAGCCGTAGGCGCCGTAGACCGAGTCACGCCCGTAGCGAACCTTGTCCTTGGTCTCCAGGCCGCCAACGTAGGTCATCCCCGCCTCGCCCACCAGCGTCAGGCGCTCGGCACCCAGGACCTGGTCGAAGAACTGCGTCAGGGTGCTTTGTATCTGGGTGATTTCCTTGCGGCGGTAGCCTGAGTTGTCGGCGCCGGCCGAAGTCTGGATCGGCGAGGAGGTGCCACCACTGAGCGGGTTGACCAGGGCCAGGGTCAGGTCGGTGGTGTTGAGCTGCACCGGGGCATTGGGCCGGTAGCTGATCTCGCCACTCCAGGCGGTGCCGGTCGGCAAGGTAGTGGAGAAGCTCGCACCATAGAGACGGATATCTTCCGGATAATCCAGGTAGTACTGACCACGACCGAGCAGCATGCTGGTGGCCAGGTTTACCCCGTTTCCAGGGGACAGCGCGTTACCGGTGGCAATCACACCCGGGATACTGTTAATCGTGCTTTGACCGGCGGTGATAGTGCCCACTGTCGGCGTACGGCTGTGATAGTTCATGAAGTACAAGCCGTACTCAGTGTCGCTACCCAGCCAGCGCAGGGCCATCCCCCATTGACCACCGTCACGAGCATCGCGGTCATCAGCGCGCTGCACAACGACCCCCTCTGGCGTCACCTGGAAGCCTTGGCCAAACGCCGCGGCAACCGGTTGCAACGGCGCAATCGCCGGGCTGCCAACGGTGTAGTTGTTGTTGCAACCGTGTTGCACCACATCGTTGCCGAAGAAGGTCCCGCAGTTATCAACGACGGTGTTTTCCCAGTTCAACTGGTAGAACCCTTCGACCGTCAGTTGGTCGGTCAGGCTCTGGGAAGCGAAGAACATGTTGACCGGGATCAGGCCTTCCTTGATCTCGGCACCCGGACGGCGGAAGGCCGACACGTCGATGGGGTTGATGCTGTTGATCGAGTTACCGATAAAGGTACTTTCACCCCAACTGACCACCTGCTTGCCCAGGCGCACGGTGCCCGGCAGGTCGGCGATGGAATAGTTGTGGTAGATAAAGGCGTCGAGGAGTTGCGCACCCGAAGAGCGTGCCGCTTCATCGCGATGGTGATCGCTGATGTCCTTGAAGTCCTGGCTTTCGTCGGCGGTCGCAAAGTCATACCAGTACTTGCCCCGGACGAAGACGCCGGTATCACCGTACTTCAATTCCAGGTCGTGAATGCCCTTGATGATTTTCGAGAAGGCCTCGCCCTTCTTGTAATTCAAGCGTCCGTCATCACCGGTGGCGGCCTGGCCGGTGCCGCCGTTGGGCACCCCCACCAGGCTCTTGTCGGCATCGCGCAGGCCCCAGCTCACGCCAGCGGACAGGGATGAATCGAATTTACCTTCGATTTCCCCGATATTGAACGAAACGGCCTGCGCCTGCGCACTGACGCCCATGGCAACCGCGATGGCCAGAGCCTGCGGCGTGAAGATGGCGCGCATTGTTGTTTTTGTCATGCGTCTTCCCCGGTGTGTGACAGAAGGCTTCACCCTACCCACCACCAGCGGGAGCGATAAGCGCACCAAGGAGGTATTCGTGCTGTACCTCGAAAGGATGAATGAGTGCCTGCGGCGCGCTTTGCAGCGTGCCATCGAACCTGTGGATAACGCGTCATAGCGCACATGGATGGAGGGCTGCCGGGGCGACTTCGGACGTAGCGACTTGCACCGACGACTGTTACCCCAACGGTAACAGTGATTGTCGCAAAGCAGGCTGTTTCAGCGACACTGAACGCCTTATTATGACCGTCATCTACTCTTTACTGACGTTGATTTACTCCTTGATCGAACGTCTTCCCTTGGCCACTGCGTTTGCAGTGGCTTTTTTTATGCCCGTGTCATTCAAGGTCACCGCACTCTTTCAGGACCGCTGAAACTTCAAACGTAACCACAGACCCTTCTTACAACCTGGAGAGACTCAAGCCTCTTTCCCGGCTTGGCAGTACGACCCACCCTATTCCACTCAACAACATCAAGATCAAGTGATAGGGAAGGAATCGCTTATGAAATCGATCAATTACAACACCTATCGCAGCACCCGGGGTTTCAACGACAGGGTTCGCTTTCTGGTGCTGCATTACACCGCCATCGACTTCGCCGCCTCGGTCAAGGCCCTCACCGGCGCCCAAGTCAGCAGCCATTACCTGGTGCCCGATGTCACCGACCCGAGTTATCTCCAGGCCGGTTTCAAGGAGCAGGAAGTCTTCAATCTGGTCGACGAAGAAAAGCGCGCCTGGCATGCGGGGGTCAGTGCCTGGGCTGGCAGAACGCAGCTCAATGACACCTCGATCGGCATCGAGATCGTCAACCTGGCTTCAGACAGCGGCGGGCAGTTTCATTTTCCGCCCTATGAGCCCCGGCAGATCGAGGCGCTCAAGCAGTTGTCGTTGAATATCCTCGCCCGCTATCCAGAGATCACACCCACCCAGGTGGTCGGACATTCGGATATCGCCTGGAGCCGCAAGAGTGATCCGGGGGCAGCCTTTCCCTGGCGCGATCTGTACCTGTCGGGCATCGGCGCCTGGTTTGACGAAAGCACCCACGACCGCTACCTGCAGCACTATCTGCGCGCGGGCCTGCCACCTCAGAAAACAACCTTGGAGCGGTTCAAGAAGTACGGCTATGACGTGACGGGGGCGGACACGAAAACGGGATTCAAACAACTGGTCAGGGCATTCCAGTTGCATTTTCGAGCCGAGAATTACGATGGGGTGTTCGATGCCGAGACCGCAGCCATCCTCGCGGCACTGGTGGAGAAGTACTTCCCGGGGGCAATACAGGCCAATTGAACTGCTGTAGGACTCGCCCTGCGCCGGCTATTGCGTGAGGCCCTCAAGCATTGCAGCGCCTGGAATGAAGCCTTCGCGGGCAAGCCCTGCTCCTACAGTATTGCGTCGTACAGAAAATCGGTGAACGACAAAATACTGTAGGAGCAGGGCTTGTCGGGACGCCGCATCGCCGCGAAGGCGTTCGAATGATCGCTGTAAAACGTATCGGCCTCATCGCTGACAAGCCCGCAGATGCGGCGCCGGGTCAGTCAGCCCGGATTGTTCAGGCCATGTATTTCTGCAGATTCGCCATCATTTCCCGCAGGGCTTCAGGCGTATCCTTCGGATGCACGGCCCCCTCGAAGTCGCAGATCTGCTTCCAACTGGCCGCCACGTCTTCCACGGAAAAACCATTGTGCGGGTCGAAACCGGCACCCAGGCTGCGCTCCCAGCGGGTCTTGCCGATCCAGCCACCGCCGACTTCGAACAGGCCAGAGGTTTCATCGCACTGTTCACTGCCGAGGAACACCACCAGCGGGCTGATCAGCTCCGGTTTGAGCAGCTCGAAGACCTGCGGCGGGATCAGCCCTTCGGTCATGCGCGTGCCACCGGTCGGGGCGATGGCATTGACCAGGATATTGTTCTTGCGCCCCTCGATGGCCAGGGTCCGGGTCAGGCCATACAGGCCGAGCTTGGCCATGCCGTAGTTGGACTGGCCGAAATTGCCGTAGATACCGGAAGTCGATGCGGTGAAGATCACCCGGCCATAGTTCTGCTCACGCATATGTGGCCAGGCCGCGTGGGTGACTTTGTAGGCGCCTTCGACATGCACCCGGTAAACCAGGTCCCAGTCGGCATCCTCCATTTTCAGGAAGGTCTTGTCCCGCAGGATGCCGGCGTTGTTCACCACCACATCGATACGACCAAAGGCATCCAGGGCGTTCTGCACGATCTTGTCGCCATCGGTGACCGAGTCATGGTTGGCCACGGCGGTACCGCCAGCCTCGCGAATCTCGGCCACCACCTTGTCCGCCGCCGAGGCATTGGCGCCTTCGCCGTGGGCTGAGCCGCCGAGGTCGTTGACCACCACTTTCGCGCCATGGCGGGCGAACAGCAGTGCATGGGCACGCCCCAGGCCGCCGCCGGCGCCAGTGACGATCACCACTTTATCTTCGAAGCGCACAGACTCACTCATACAGGACTCCAGCCAGGGCCGATGGAAATAGACGCCGAGTGTCGGACACCCGGCCTTTGGTCACAATAAAGTCAGTCAGGGCTGAATGGTACGCGATAAGGCAGCGGGATAGTCCGGCCCTGGCCGCGACCCTCGCTGTTGATGCCTGCCGGGCAGTGGCCTCAGAGCCTGAACCCCGGGTCTTCCTTGTCCAGCTTGCGCAGCAACGCCGGCCAGGCCAACGCCCCGCCCATGCCCTGGGCACTACGGGTCACTGCGGCGACCATGGCCTTGGCTCCGGCGAGTATCTGCGGTTCGATGACGATCAGCGGCGCCGCGCCATTTTGCGCCAGCACCTGGATATCGCAGGCACGCTGGAAGGTGAACATCATCAGGAAGGTGTCGGCGATGGTCGAGCCACAGGTGAGCAGGCCGTGGTTGTGCAACATCAGAAAGTTGTTTTCGCCGAGGTCGGCCTGCAACCGCGCTTTCTCCTCATGGTTGAGGGCCACCCCTTCATAGGCGTGATAGGCCAGGCTCGACAGCACGAACAACGATTGCTGGCTGATGGGCAGCACGCCCTGCTGCTGCGCCGAAACCGCGACACCGGCGGCGGTATGGGTGTGCAGCACGCAGGTCACGTCGTGACGCACCTCGTGAATGGCGCTGTGGATGGTGTAGCCGGCCGGGTTGATCTCGTAGGGGCTGTCCAGCAGCTTGTTGCCGGCCTGGTCGACCTTGACCAGGCTCGACGCGGTGATCTCGTGGAACATCAGCCCGTAGGGGTTGATCAGGAAATCCTCGGTGCCCGGCACCTTGGCCGAGATATGGGTGAAGATCAGGTCGTCCCAGCCGTGCATCGCCACCAGGCGATAACAAGCCGCCAGGTCCACGCGGGTCTGCCATTCGGCGGCGCTGACCTGGCTCTTCACATCGGGTGCGGCGGTAACAGGGGCTGCGTTCACGGCACTGACCTCGGTGGCTTGCGGTTTTTATTCTAGTACTGGCCAGTCTAGAGCAGCCGGTTGCCACAACGGAGTTGCATTGCCAGCCAGCTTGATGACTCAGCGAGTCAGTGAGCCATCAAATCACTGCCGCCAACAGAGGTGCGGCAAACAGGTTCAGCAAACCCGTCAACACCATCACCAGGCCCGCCACCGAGCCCTCTTCGCCGCCGACTTCACGGGCCCGACTGACCCCGGCACCGTGGGCCCCCACACCAAACAACGCGCCGCGGGCCAGGCTGCTGCGCAACGGCAACCATTTGAGCAGCAGCCCGCCGAGAAATGCCCCAAACACCCCGGTGACCATCACGAACACCGCGGTCAGCTCCGGCACCCCGCCGAGGTCCTGCGCCAGCGGCATGGCAAAGGGCGTGGTGATCGAGCGTGGCACCAGCGACAGGGTCAGGCTGTTATCCAGCGACAGCGCCCGGGCCAATCCGTAGGAGGTGCCGATGGACGCCGCGCTGCCGGCGAGCATCCCCAGCAGCAACGCCGGGCCATGGCGCATCAGCATCTGCCGCTGCTGCCAGATCGGCACCGCAAAGGCCACGGTGACCGGCCCGAGGATCAACATCAGCCAGTGGGTATCGCGCGAATATTCGGCGTACGCCGTGTGCAGCGGCAGCGCCACCGCCAGCAGCACGAACGGCACCAGGATCAGCGGCGACAGCAGATAGCGACCCGTGCGCCCGTACACCCAGCGGCTGAACACATAGGCCGCCAGGGTCAGGCCCAGCCAGAACAGCGACATCCACTCAAGCTTCACGACGGCTGCTCCAGCGGCAAACAAACTCGACGGTAAAGGCCGTCGCGAGCATCACGGCCAGGGTACTGACGCCGATCACCAACAGAATCCGCCAGCCGTCCTGACGGACCATGGCACCGTAGTCCAGCAGGCTCATCAACGCCGGGATAAAGAACAGCAACATCTCCGCCATCAGCAGCCCGGCCCCCAGTTGCAGGGTGGCGGGCTTGACCCAGCCGCTGGCGAACGCCAGCAACAGCAGTGCCAGGCCGATCACCCCACCGGGAATCGGCCAGTGGCTCCAGGCGGCGAACAACGTGCCCAACTGATAGAGCCCCAGCAACACGGCCAGTTCGGCCAGCAGGCGGCAGGTTTTTTTCAATAACAGACGGTTCATCGGATTCGGCCCTCTCAGGGAGCCGATTTTAAAGTTGTCACTGTCATCCCAAAAGCGAATTGTTAGACTAGCATCCATTCCACTTTGGAATCAGGCCATGGAATTCAAGCAACTGCGCAGCTTTATCGAGGTGGTCCGCCAAGGCGGTTTCACCCAGGCGGCAAAAACCCTGAACATCAGCCAGTCGGCGGTGAGCAAGCAGGTCGCCCAGCTCGAACACGACCTCGGCACGCCGTTGCTCGACCGCCACGGCTCGCGGGTCCTGCTGACGGCGGCGGGCAGCGTGGTCGTGCAACGGGCCGAAGCCATGCTGCGCCTGCGCAACGAGTTGCTCAGCGAACTGGATGACCTGAGCCACCTGGCCCGTGGCGAACTGCGCCTGGGTTTACCGCAACTGGGCGGCGAGGCCCTGTTCGCCAGCCTCTTCGCCGAGTACCGACGGCGCTACCCCAATATCAGTATTCACCTGCTTGAAGGCGGTAGCCTGACGATCGAACCGGCGGTGCTGAGCGGCGAACTGGAATTGGGGGCGGGCCTCAAGCCGAGCGATCCGGCATTCGACTACCAGCCGTTTTGCGATGAGCCCCTGGATGTGCTGCTGGCGACCGATCATCCGCTGGCCGAGGAAGGCTCCATCCGCCTGGAACAATTGGCCGATACGCCGTTTCTGCTGTTCCAGCGCAGTTTCGTGCTCAATCACCGGTTGATGGAGGCCTGCCGGCAAGCCGGCTTCACCCCCAAGGAGAGCGGGCGCAGCGGCCAGGCGGACTTTCTCGCCGCACTGGTGGCCGCCGGGCAAGGCGTGGCGCTGCTGCCCAGCGTGGTTGCACGTTCGCTGGTACGGCCCGGGGTCGTCCGCCTGACCCTGAGCTCACCGACCGACCTGCGCTGGGACATCGCCTTTGTCTGGCGTCGTGGCGCCTACCTGTCCAAGGCCGCCCAGGCCTGGCTGGCGCTGGCGCGCGAGCGACCCAGCCTCAACGCAACGCGCTGATGAACTCGGCCAGCCAGGGTTCGGCGTCGGTTTCCGGGGTGACGCTTTCGCTGGCATCCAGGCGCAGCATGTCCTTCACCTCGCGCACGCCCAGCTCGGCAAACAGCTCACGCAGCTGTTCGCCGCCGCCGCAGAAGGTGTCGCCGTAGCTTGAATCACCGAGGCCGATCACCCCACCCGGCAAGCCGCGCCACGCTGCCGGCAGCTGGTCGCGGATGGCGTTGTACAGCGGTTGGAGATTATCCGGCAGCTCACCCATGCCGGTGGTGGCGGTCACGGCCAGGAAGGCCTCCGGGGCGAAGGCCTGGACATCGGCGAGGGTCGCCCGCGGGTTGTGCCAGGCCTCGAAACCGGCCTCGCGAAGGATTTTTTCAGCGTGGCGGGCAACTTCTTCGGCGGTGCCGTAGACCGAGCCGGAAAGAATGGCGACTTTCATCAATCTGATCCTGATGCTTGATAAAGAACCCAGGATACCAGCAGATGAGAGACTTTCTCACAAAACCCGCCCCTCGCCACCCGCAAACGGGATGGATTATTCAAGACGATGTCTTACACTTCGGCGGATACGCCAATGGACCGCGGGTGCACTGAACAATGATAAATCCCAAACTACTGCAAATGGTGATTGACGCGTCGAACGACGGGATCGTGGTCGCCGAACAGGAAGGCGAAGACCATATCCTGATCTACGCCAACCCGGCGTTTGAACGCCTGACCGGTTACACCAACGAAGAGATTCTCTATCAGGATTGTCGCTTCCTGCAGTCCGGCGACCGCGACCAGCCGGCGCTGGAGCTGATCCGCGAAGCCCTGCACACGCGTAAACCGTGCCGACAGATCCTGCGCAACTACCGCAAGGACGGCAGCCATTTCTGGAACGAGCTGTCGCTGTCCCCGGTGTTCAACGAAAGTGACCAGCTGACCTACTTCGTCGGCGTGCAAAAAGACGTGACGGTGCAGGTCAAGGCGCAACAGCGGGTGGCCCAGCTGGAAGCACAACTGGCCGAGGTCCAGGCGCAACTGGCGGCGCTCAAGGCGGCAGGCGCAAACCAGCCATAACCGATCAGCGCGGCCGGCGGGTACAGGAGACACCTGAGCATCGATCAGGTGTCGAGCCGGCCCGCCAACAGTTGTTGCAGGCGCCGACGCATCAGCCGGCCGTCATTGCCCAGGCAACCGATGCTTGAGCCTTCCAGGCGCTCCTGCAACAGCTCCGAGACATCCCCGGCCAACATCACCGCACAGTCCACCGATAGCGCCAGGCGGTTGAGACGGCGTGGCAGATCGGCCGTCGGCGAACGGTTGGAATACAGCACCAGCGCCTCGGGCCGGACCTTTTCACAAACCAGGGTCAGTTCATCGAAGGGCTGACCAACCGCCAGGACACTGACGGAACGGTCGCCGTCACCCAGCAACAGGCCTGCCACCAACAATTCGAGCTCACGACATTGATCCGGTAAAGCGGCGAGCACGATGCGCTGGGAGGGCAGACCGTGAACCAGGTGCAGGCGCTGCAGGACCCGCGCACGCAGGAAAGTATCGAGAAACAGCCACTCGCTGGTCTGGCCGAACTCACCGTTCTGCAACTGCAGGCGCTGCCACAGCGGCAGGAGGATATTCTGGAACACCACGGTCAGCGGATAACTGGAAAACACCTGTCCGTAGAGACGCTCGAGGGCCTGCTCGTCAAAAGTGCTGACCACCGCGCGCATTCGCGCCTGCCAGTCGTCCCACTCAGTCTGGGCAATCGATTGCACCGCAACGCCGGAAGGGGTGTGAATGGGCGCTGCCTGGACGGCGGTCTTCGCCAGGATCTTGCCCACCTTGCTCACGGCCACACCGCGCTCGATCCAGCCCATAATGGCGCGGACTGTCTCGATATCGCTCATGGCATAGAGCCGATGCCCACTTTCGGTGCGGGTCGGCTGGATCAGACCGTAGCGTCGTTCCCAGGCCCGCAAGGTGACCGGATTGACGCCGGTCAGGCGTGAGACTTCGCGAATGGGAAACAACTCTTCCTGTTTCAGCGCCCGCAACAGCGGCGCGGCAGGTTCAAGTTCGGTCATGACGGGCATCTGTCACACATTTATGGGTAGGATTTAACCGATATTCTAGCCCACTGGATCCAAGTCTCTGCAAATCATACGCAATACGACTCGCTGGTTTGGTGCATTTCCCCGGAATAGGGAATAATTCTTGCCTGTCCATACACGCAGCCCACCACCCCGGCGCTGCGTTGCGCATGAGCCCTACCCGGGCGAAATGCTTGTCTTACGGAGATACATGATGTCTACCTCACCCGTCACCATGATGGTGGCCCGGCGCGTTGCCGATGGCCGCTACCAGGATATGCTCACCTGGTTACAAGAAGGCGAATTGCTCGCCACCGACTTCCCCGGTTACCTGGGCTCCGGCGTGCTCGCCCCACCGCCCGGTGACAACGAATTCCAGATGATTTTCCGCTTCAGCGATGCCGCGACCCTGGGCGCCTGGGAACACTCCGCCTCGCGCAAGGCCTGGCTGGCGCGCGGCAGCGACCTGTTCGCCGGGCCACAGGAGCGCCGGGTCAGTGGTATCGACGGCTGGTTCGGCGCCGTGGGCCAACGGCCACCGCGCTGGAAGCAAGCTGTGGCGATCTGGCTGGCGTTCTTTCCGGTGTCGCTGCTGTTCAACTTTGGCCTCGGGCCCTTGCTGGCCGAGCTGAGCCTGGTGCCACGGGTACTGGTCAGCACCCTGGTGCTGACCCCGCTGATGGTCTACTTCTTCATTCCGCTGTCGACCCACCTGCTGGCGGGCTGGTTGCACAGTACCCAGGCCAAGGCGCTTGCCGGCGACACGGCCGCTGCCCGGCATTGACGGTACGCAGTATCCGGCTTGGCAGTTGTACAAGCGGTGTGGCTGGTATAGTTTTGACTTCAACGTCAACCGACGCCTCTCCACCGCTTGCCACGAGCCTTCGATGCCATCGTCTTGTGCCCCTATCCTGATTACTGGCGCCGGCCAGCGTGTCGGCCTGCATTGTGCAGAGCGACTGCTGGCCGACGGCTACCCGGTAATCTTCAGCTATCGTAGCGAGCGCCCAGGCGTCCAGGCCCTGCGCGACCTCGGTGCTACCGCGCTGTTCGCCGATTTCTCCAGCGAAGCCGGGATCCTGGCCTTTATCGAGACGCTGAAGCTGCACACCGACTGTCTGCGGGCGATTGTCCACAATGCCTCGGCCTGGCTCGCGGAAACCCCCGGTAACGAAACCGCGGCCTTTACCCAGATGTTCAGCCTGCACATGCTCGCGCCCTACCTGATCAACCTGCATTGCGCCGAACTGCTGGAACGCTCGCCAATGGCCGATATCGTGCACATCAGCGACGATGTCACCCGCAAGGGCAGCAGCCAGCACATGGCCTACTGCGCCAGCAAGGCCGGCCTGGACAGCCTGACCCTGTCCTTCGCGGCCCGCTACGCGCCACGGATCAAGGTCAACGGCATCGCCCCGGCGCTGCTGATGTTCAACCCCGACGACGACGCGGCGTACCGCGCCAGGACCCTGGCCAAATCGGCCCTGGGTATCGAACCCGGAGCCGGGGTGGTCTACCAGAGCCTGCGCTACCTGCTGGACAACCCCTATGTCACCGGCACAACCTTGACCGTCAACGGCGGCCGGCACCTTAAATAAGCCGCCCCGCGAGGAATCCTTTCCATGAGTGCCACACTGCCCGAGCATTACCGCGAGATCCTTCTGGGGCTGGGCGAAAACCCCGACCGCGAGGGCCTGCTGGACACCCCGAAACGGGCCGCCAAGGCCATGCAGTACCTGTGTCATGGCTATGAGCAGAGTCTCGACGAGGTGGTCAACGGTGCGCTGTTCGCCTCCGACAATGACGAGATGGTCATCGTCAAGGACATCGAACTGTACTCGCTGTGCGAACACCACCTGCTACCCTTTATCGGCAAGGCCCATGTCGCCTACATGCCCACCGGCAAGGTCCTGGGGCTGTCGAAGATCGCCCGGATCGTCGACATGTACGCCCGCCGCCTGCAGATCCAGGAGAACCTCACCCGGCAAATCGCCGACGCCATCGAGCAGGTGACCCAGGCCGCCGGCGTGGCGGTGGTGATCGAAGCCCAGCACATGTGCATGATGATGCGCGGCGTGGAAAAACAGAATTCGACCATGAACACCTCGGTGATGCTCGGCGCCCTGCGCGACTCGAGCACCACCCGCATGGAGTTCCTGCAACTGATTGGACGGAGCAAGTAGCAATGCCACAACTTCAACCCGGCATGGCACGCATTCGGGTCAAGGACCTGTGCCTGCGTACCTTTATCGGCATCAACGAGGACGAGATCCTCAACAAGCAGGATGTGCTGATCAACCTGACCATCCTCTATGCGGCCCAGGAAGCGGTGCGCGACAACGACATCGATCACGCCCTGAACTACCGCACCATCACCAAGGCGATCATCCAGCATGTGGAGGGCAACCGCTTTGCCCTGCTCGAACGCCTGACCCAGGAACTGCTGGACCTGGTGATGAGCAACCAGGCGGTGCTGTATGCCGAGGTCGAGGTCGACAAGCCCCACGCGCTACGCTTTGCCGAGTCGGTATCGATTACCCTCGCCGCGAGCCGTTGAGCCACTGAGCCGTCTGGCGTTCACCGCGCCAGGCTCTTATCATCGCGCCCTACTTCACCCGCACAGAGCCCATCATGACCGAGCAAGAACGCCTCGAACTCGAAGCCGCCGCCTTTCGCCGGCTGGTCGCCCACCTGGACAGCCGCAAGGATGTGCAGAACATCGACCTGATGAACCTCGCCGGGTTCTGCCGCAACTGCCTGTCCAAGTGGTACAAGGCCGAAGCCGACGAACGCCAGATCGAGGTCAGCCTCGACGACGCCCGTGAAGTCGTCTACGGCATGCCCTATGCCGAGTGGAAAGCCCAATACCAGCAAGAAGCCAGCGCCGAACAACAGGCGGCGTTCGCCAAAGGAAAACCCCATGAGTGATTTGAACACCCTGCGCGCCAGCCTCAACAGCGGCGAACATGTTTTCGCCGACACCCTGGCCTTCGTGGCCGCCGGTTACGACTACCAGCCACAAGCCTTCAACAACGGTGGCGTGGAAAACGCCGCCGGGCAGAACGAAGGCTCGTGCAAGACCCTGGGCCTGGCGCTGCTGGAAGGCTTGAGTGATCAGGAAGCCCTGCTGGCCTTCGGCGAGCATTACCGTTCGGTCCTGGCCACCCCTGAAGGCAGCGACCACGGCAATATCCGCGCGTTGATCAGCCACGGCCTGGCCGGTGTGAAGTTCGCCCAGGCGCCGCTGACCAAGCGCTGATTCAAGGTCCGGCCAGCACATCGCGACTTTTAAGATTGACCCGGCGACTTTATTTCGTTTGCCGGGGACCGCTGCTCACGGCTTAGATAAAAAGAAGTCTTCCTTCTTTCGAGTCAGGTCTCCATGAGCAGCGAAACCATCAGCCAGTCGATTTCAATCGTTCACCCGATCAGCCTCAGCCACGGCAAGAACGCCGAGGTCTGGGACACCCACGGCAAACGCTATATCGATTTTGTCGGTGGCATCGGCGTACTCAACCTCGGCCATTGCCATCCGCGCATCGTCGAGGCCATTCGCGAACAAGCCACCCGGCTGACCCACTACGCCTTCAACGCCGCGCCCCATGCGCCCTACCTCGAACTGATGGATCGCCTGACGGCCTTTATTCCCGTGACCTACCCGGTCAGCGGCATGCTCACCAACAGCGGCGCGGAGGCGGCGGAAAACGCCTTGAAGATTGTCCGGGGCGCCACCGGGCGAACCGCCGTGATCGCCTTTGACGGTGCCTTCCACGGCCGAACCCTCGCCACCCTCAATCTCAACGGCAAGGTCGCCCCCTACAAACAGAAAGTCGGGGTGCTGCCGGGGCCGGTGTATCACCTGCCCTTTCCCAGCAAAGACAACGGTGTGACCTGCGCCGAGGCCCTGAAGGCCATGGAGCGGCTGTTCAGCGTCGAGATCGATGTCGAGGACGTCGCCTGTTTTATCCTCGAACCGGTGCAGGGCGAAGCGGGCTTTCTGGCGCTGGACATGGAGTTTGCCCAGGCCCTGCGGCGCTTCTGCGATGAGAAAAAGATCCTGCTGATCGCCGATGAAATCCAGTCCGGTTTCGGGCGCACCGGCCAGCGTTTTGCGTTCTCGCGACTGGGGATTGAACCGGATCTGATCCTGCTGGGCAAAAGCATCGCCGGCGGTGTACCACTGGGGGCGGTGGTCGGTCGCAAGGCGCTGCTCGACACCTTGCCCAAAGGCGGGTTGGGCGGCACCTATTCGGGCAACCCGATCGCCTGTGCCGCAGCCCTGGCAACCCTGGACGAAATGACCGACGCGAACTTGCACGCCTGGGGCGCGCAACAGGAAGAAGCGATTGTCAGCCGTCACCAGGCCTGGCGTGCCAACCAGCTGTCACCCTATCTGGGGCGCCTGACCGGTGTCGGCGCCATGCGCGGCATCGAGTTGCTCAACCCCGACGGCAGCCCTGCGTCTGCACAGTTGACGCAATTGCTGGCCCTGGCCCGCGAGGCTGGCTTGCTGCTGATGCCCAGCGGCAAGTCGCGGCACATCATTCGCCTGCTGGCGCCATTGACCACCGAGGCGGCGGTGCTGGAGGAAGGGCTGGATATCCTTGAAGCCTGCCTGGCTAAACTTGCCTGAAATCGACGCGCATAAAAAAACCGGCCGAGGCCGGTTTTTTTCATGGCGATGCAATCAGAACGAAGCGTTCTGCAGGTCGTCGAGGTAGCGCTCGGCGTCCAGTGCGGCCATGCAGCCGGCGCCGGCCGAGGTGATGGCTTGACGGTAAACGTGGTCAGCCACGTCACCGGCGGCAAACACACCTTCCACGCTGGTTGCGGTGGCATTGCCTTCACGGCCGCCCTGCACCACCAGGTAACCGTCTTTCAACGCCAACTGGCCTTCGAACAGCGAGGTGTTCGGGGTGTGGCCGATGGCGATGAACACGCCGTCGACTTTCAGTTCGTCGAAGCTGCCGTCGTTGTTCTTCAGGCGGGCACCGGTGACGCCCATCTTGTCGCCCAGAACTTCATCCAGGGTGGCATTGAGCTTGAGGACAATCTTGCCCTCGGCGACGCGGGCATGCAGTTTGTCGATCAGGATCTTCTCGGCGCGGAAAGTCTCGCGACGGTGCACCAGGGTCACCTTGCTGGCGATATTGGCCAGGTACAGCGCCTCTTCCACGGCGGTGTTGCCACCACCGACCACGGCGACTTCCTTGTTGCGATAGAAGAAACCGTCACAGGTGGCGCAAGCGGAAACGCCCTTGCCCATGAACGCCTCTTCCGACGGCAGGCCCAGGTAACGGGCGCTGGCGCCGGTGGCGATGATCAGGGCGTCACAGGTGAAGGTGCCACTGTCGCCCACCAGGGTGTAGGGCTTTTTCGCCAGGTCCACCGCGTTGATGTGGTCGAAGACGATTTCGGTTTCGAAACGCTCGGCGTGCTCTTTCATGCGGTCCATCAGCGCCGGGCCGGTCAGGCCGTGCACGTCGCCGGGCCAGTTGTCGACTTCGGTGGTGGTGGTCAGTTGGCCGCCAGCCTGCATGCCGGTGATCAGCAGCGGCTTGAGGTTGGCGCGAGCGGCATAGACCGCGGCGCTGTAACCGGCAGGGCCGGAACCGAGAATAATCACTCGCGAATGGCGTACTTCAGACATGACTCACTCCTATCGACCGCCCGTCAGCTGCCGGTGCGGAACGCCGGCGGACCGGCTGGAATAAAAAAAGGACTGCGAAAGCACTTGGGGAAGGCTTGTAGCACACAGTCCTGAAAAATAATGAGGTGCAGCGTATCGAGGAGGCGAAGATTAAGGAAATACGCAATAACAATCCAGCTCATAGCAGGTCTCTATCCTGAACGGTGTTCTTCAAGACGCCTTTGTTACTGCAAATGTCGATCCTTTCACCGCCCCTGCAAAGTCGGTAAGGTCGGCGCGTTTCCCCAATTTCGGAGCACGTTATGCCCGCACCCGTCCTGTCCGGCCCGCAATATCTGCGCGAGGGCCTGAAGCTGGTCCTGAGCCCGGGCCTGCGCCTCTTCGTCCTGCTACCACTGGCGATCAACCTGGTGCTGTTCGTCGGTTTGATCTACCTGGCCGGCCATCAGTTCAGCGTCTGGGTCGACACCCTGATGCCGACCCTGCCGACCTGGCTGGGTTTCCTCAACTACATCCTCTGGCCGCTGTTCGTGGTGCTGGTGCTGTTGATGGTGTTTTTTACCTTCACGATGATCGCCAACGTGATCGCCGCCCCCTTCAACGGCTTTCTCGCCGAGAAGGTCGAGGTGGTGGTGCGTGGCACCGACAATTTCCCGGCCTTCAGCTGGGCCGAACTGCTGGCAATGATTCCCCGCACCCTGGCGCGGGAAATGCGCAAGCTGGGTTACTTCCTGCCGCGGGCCATCGGCCTGTTTATCCTGTCGTTCATCCCGGTGGTGAATATCATTGCCGCGCCGCTGTGGCTGCTGTTCGGGGTGTGGATGATGGCGATCCAGTACATCGACTACCCGGCGGACAACCACAAGCTGAGCTGGAACGGCATGCTCGCCTGGCTGCGACAGAAGCGCTGGCAGTGCATGAGCTTTGGCGGGATCGTCTACCTGGTGCTGCTGGTGCCGGTGGTCAACCTGCTGATGATGCCCGCGGCGGTGGCCGGGGCGACCTTGTTCTGGGTCCGTGAACGTGGCGAAGAGGCCGTGGACGGCGAGAAGCGCTGAGGCGCCCGCAACGCCGGCCTCAACGCGCCCCCATTCGCTAATCACACTTGAACTGCCCTTTCCCAGCCAACTGATACACAAGGCTGGTACACATGGCACTGATAGCCCAACCGTTCCGGCACCCTGATTCGGGTATTTACTACCTTAGACGCAGGGTGCCGGATGACCTCCGACAAGTGATCGGCAAAACTGAAATTCGCCGTTCGCTGAAGACGCGAAATCACCACCAAGCCAAGGCCGCATTCGCCATCGCTTTTACGGAATCCGAACGCGTATTCAGTGATGCCCGCAATGGGCTTAGCATCGAATGGTTCCAACCAGATCCCCCCCCGCCGACCTCACCTAGACTAGCGCTATCCACGTCCCCAGAACCCCTTGTAAAGCTGTCACAGGTGTTAGGCCGCTACATCCAGTCCGTATCGATGTCTGGCAGGTCTGAATACGTTCTACAGCGTCATACAGTCGATTATGGCCGTGCAGTCAATCGGTTCATCACGAAGATGGGAGACCAACCCATTACGGCGATTCAACCTTCTGACATCCATACGTTTGCGGCCGATCTCATCCAACCTAGAGACGCAGATGAAAGACCACTTGCGACCTCAACCACGCGATTGTTGCTGGCGAGGCTGTCATCGGTTCTGGCTTTCGCGGTGGATTCCGGCTTGCTCGAATCAAACCCCGTCCTCGTCTCTCGCATTCACAAGCGTCTAGGCCCGAGCAAACCCAAACGCCGCCTAAACGACAACAGGGGTTACACCTGGAATGAGCTGATCACTCTGTTTGGCCACCCTGAATTTCAGCGACTGAGGTATGCACAAGGCCGTCCAGGGAATGCCGTGTTCTGGCTACCATTGATTGCGGCGTACACAGGGGCGCGCAGGGAGGAAATAGCTCAACTGTATGTCGGTGATTTCCACCAACACGAAAGCAGCCAATGGTTCATCAGGATCATCGATGACCGTCCAGATAAATCAGTCAAAACCGACAGTAGCCGCAGGGAAATCCCAATTCATGACGATTTGATCGTCCTGGGCTTACTGACACTGGTGCTAGGCCGAGAACCTGACTCAAGGATTTTTCCACAACTGATCAAGGTATCTGACGGTTTTGCGGGGATCGTATCCAAAACATGGCGTCCGATCAGCCAACGCTGCGGGGTATACCGACCAGACTGCAATCCGCTCCACGGCTTTCGACACAGCTTCAAGACGCTTGCCAGGGAGCACGGGATACCCAAAGAGGTAAGCGATTGGATAACCGGGCACGCATGCACGAATGAAGGTGATCGTTATGGAGTGAACCCTTTGTCCCGGATGGCAGAAGAAATCCAGAAGCTTCCGAGTATTGCGAGGGCCGCCGGACTAATCCCCGGAAAATAAAAAAGGGGTGCATCTCAAAGCTGTTTCCACCGAGAAGGCACCCCAAACAATAACATCAAATTAAAAACAAATAACTAATACCACAGTAAACCACCAACACCAATAACGCTTTAATCAAATCCTTATTCAATATAAGAAAACAAGCCGACAACAACACTCTTACACCCCTAAAATTAAAAATTTCGATTCTGTTTAGAATCATCCGATTTCGTAGTAAGATCAGCTCAACAAAAACGAAATCCCCGCTGACACTACTGACAACCGTCATTGCCAGCCAGGATTAACTCAACCACAAAAAGGTACATTAGTAATGAGCAAGAAAACCATCTACACAGCAGTTGCCGCACCAGGTGCTGGGAAGACGCGAGCCGTAATCAATACAATCCCATCGCATATCGCACTCGGATACAAAATCATCATGGCGCTCCCGACATTAGAATTAAACGACGATATTTTTAAAACAATGAAAAACGCGAATCTAACTCCTCTTATCATCAACAGCAATCAGGACGAAATCAAACACAATAAAACATCCGTAACCAGGGTTTTGGCCGAAGTTCTTAAGAACAAGAATGATCCTTTGGTTATTATCACACACGATGCGTTGAGGCGTACCGACCCCGACCTTATCAAAGGCTATATGTTGGTAATCGATGAACTTCCAGAGATCATGGATATCAATCATTTCACCTTGAAGCCCAAAGAAGCAGAAACAATCTTCGCAACCACTGATGCTTTTAATAACCAATTGAAAATCAAGGATGATCGGATTACGGAAATCAAAGAGCGGGTAAAAACCTACAAATCTGCATTGTCGAATGATGACGACGCGTCTACTTTATCAAAAGTCGAGCATAAAATTTACGATACTATTTTAACCGGTAATATCGTGGTTTCCGAAACGGACAAAAGCGGAAATATCAATTTTCATACCATCGTAGAGAAATCTATTTTCGCTCAGATCGACCGTGCCACAGAAACGCATATTTTAGCCGCTAATATCGACGGGGGCATGTTCGACCTTTTTGCGAAGAAACTGGGGTACAAGTACGAGAGATCCACGTTCACCCCAGAGCCATCCAAATACAACTGCCCCATCCATATTTATCCTATGTTAAAAGACAGTTGGTCAAAAACCAAAGTATTGGCAAATGAGGAAGGTAATCAGGGGTTCGTTCACGACGCACAGAATAACCAAATTATTGACCGGGTATTCGAGACAGCAATTCAGCATACGCCCAATGAGAGCTTCTTAATCATCCAAAACTCATGGTCGAAATTTAGTGATGGATATCGGCCCTCGACCCAAAAAGTGAATACTGAAATTAAATTTATCCCGATGGATTGTCGCGGGCTGAACTGCCACCAGAACAGCACCGCTGCTTTACTGTTGTTTTCCGGAAAGCCAAGTCCAAACGATAGAGCCTGCCTAAAAATTGTAGGTGACAAGTACGGCATTAGTTTGACCGAGCTTATTAAATCGTGGATCGTTAAAAATAAGAATGAAGCAAGCTTGCAAGCCGTCACTCGCACCGCAATCCGCACTCAGGGCAATACCAAACCGGTGCACTTCTACGTACAGGATTCAGAGGTTGCAGACTACTTTAAACAAACGTACATGAAAGATGCTGTGATTGATCATCGACTTACGTTGACCATTGCTGCGAAACCAGACGGTCGGTCCAAAACTCCACCTGATGAAAAGACCAAAGCTATCAATTTTATTAAACAATCGTTCAATAACGGCTTGAAGCAGGCCGACATCAATAAAGCTGTGATGGAGATTTGGAAGGTAGCCGAGAGAACTGCCCGTACATGGACAAAAACCGTACGTGATGGCTTACCAGTCAAGCCTGCCGAAGGCCTGGAACAGTTCTTCGTATAATAGATTCCGCCCGGTGAAAGCTGGGCGGCTAGCCTGCATAAAAACGGCCGCATCCCTAAGAATACTTCTTAGAGATACAGCCAACTTTTAAAATCCTCAAGCATATTCTAAAACCAGAATATCCATTCCAAGCACAGAGAAGATCAGAACGCACGAAGTGTGTTCTACGCGAAGCGTGCACCTAGAACAACCTGACGAACTGAACACTATAGTGATTTTAGATTTCAAAACCACTAGAACCATCAATTC
>Ga0209888_1000113_pt1 | contig 54790 bp, 51 predicted proteins | sample OrgsoiDNA_201059_FD_185807 | JGI IMG/M metagenome (GOLD analysis project Ga0209888, IMG submission 185807) | Permafrost soil microbial communities from the Arctic, to analyse light accelerated degradation of dissolved organic matter (DOM) -... | ecosystem: Environmental > Terrestrial > Soil >...
GGTACAGATACACTTTTTCGACTTTGGCATCGGGTCGCATCATGGCGAGCTGGCTCCTGAGAGAATCGGGAGCACAGCATCCGGGATCAGCCAAGCGCTTTAAATGTGGGGTTTATGGAGCGCTTACAATTGTTCACCAAGGTTAGTCAACTCACTACGCAGGCTATCCACCTTGCTGACCAGACGGTCACGCTCGGCTTGCTGCAATTGGCGGTTTTTTTCCAGCTCGTCGTGGAGCGATTCGCGCCGTTGCTTGAGCTCAAAACTAACGCGCGCCTGAACAGGGTCGGCACCAGCCCCATAACGCGCTGGAAATACTCAGTAAAGGCTCACCAAGCGTGACTGCTTGCCCCTCTACGACAAATTTCTCCAGAACGACTCCGCTCTGTGGTGTGTGTACTTTGATCTGTCCACTCGCAGGAACCAGTTGACCACTCACCGTACTTCGTTTGGTGTAAGATCCCCATATAAAGAAGCTGCCGACCGCCACAAGCATTGTTAGGGCAAGTACAGTGAGAAAAGCGAAGGAAGTTGGGCGAATCAAAACAATCTCGCCCAACCACTTAACGTGCTGCGCTTCAGACGCAGCGCTACGAAACAGCTTGTCGCTCACAAATCACTCCTGAACAGCTAAACACAGATCGCAGCAACGGGACAGGCAGGCCCATGTTCGCGTCCTTATGAGCAGGCCATGCTGTTTGCCCATTCGATGTTTGCAAGATAGTTTTCGTATAATTGCCAACGTCTCACGTCCCCAAAAAAGCCAGACAGAGGACCCTGCTTATCGAAGTCATGCTTAATACTATTTACCTATAGTAAGGCTCACAGTCTCTACGCTCTTGTCGATCTCATTCAACCATACTTTTTTTAATTCATCTGTCTTTTTAACATCCTCTGGCGACAAATGCGCTCTCAAAGCCTCTAATCGAGGAACGACATTCGGCATACTTTTACTAGCAAGCCAGTACCACTTATACGCAGCGAGAGCATCCGCCCCCACCCCAATCCCTTGCTCATACATAGATGCGATATTAGCCTGAGCTAAAGGTATACCTCGTTGAGCAGCCACGAGATACCACCTCGCAGCCATCTGTAGACTCTTTGACGTCCCATCCCCCGCGGCATAACTTTTACCCAATAAGAAGGCACCTGTGGGGGAGCCCAACTCCGCGGCTTCCTGAAACAGAATTACAGCCTCCCCTTCCTTCTCGGGCTTGACCAACCCGCTCTGATACAATGATCCCAACTTAACCTTAGCTAATACGTAACCTAAGTCCGAAGCCTTTCTGAAGTTTGCGACTGCTTTGTCGAAATCTTTCTGTTGCGTCAAACCCTGCTCATAGATAAGTCCCATATTATACAAAGCAGAAGCAGAGCCATTATCTGCGGCTTTAGACAACCATTTTCTTGCTTGCTCTATATCTTCCTTACTGGAAGGATTCTGAAGATACACTGCCCCCAACGTCGCTTGAGCGCTCACATTACCGCCTTGCGCGGCTTGAACATAATAATTTATTGCCTGATTTCTAGAGGGCTGGACCCCCAGACCCAACAAATACATTCCGCCTAAAATATTATAAGCTTCCGACGAGTGATTGACTCTTACTTCCTCCTTAGCAATATCAATTGCATGAGCGTAATCTTTGGTACGGACGGCCTCCCTAGCCACATCAATTTGACTTGCGAACGCGCGCCCCCCCATGCTGATCAGCACGAAAGAAAAAAATACAAAAACTTTCAGATCACTCATTTTACGGTCCATCCTTAGGCTTTATGGCGCTCACACCAATCAGTCATCTTCATGAATTGATTTAAACTTCTCAATATCAAGCCTAATCTTTGGCATCATCGGATAAAAAGTATCTGGCCTTTTGAAATCTGCGCAACGCTGTCTCATACTTGTTGCCCCTAACCCATAGCAACCATTACCATTAGATAACGATCCCGCCTCACAGGCACGCCGTTGATCTGGGTCATCAAGAGACTGACAGCTCAACGATCCAAATTGATAACCTATTACCTCCGCTGGTGAGTCAACCTCAAATGCTTTAGCATTGGCTGCGCTTAACGCCACACAGGCAAAGAAATATGCTCGACCTAAGCCAGTCATTTTCATAATTACATCTCCGCCCGGAAGCCGCTAAGCTGCTTGAGAATAAAAAAGTAATAGTCTATCAGCTCATCCCACTCATTAAATATTTGCGCTAATCGAAGCCTTATCTCGTAACCACCTTCTGACAAGCCATGTATCACAGAAAACGGTATATACTTACTTGGCAGCCTGCCCCACATATAATTTAGTAAAAATCTTCCCAACCGTCCGTTACCATCGTGAAAGGGATGTAAGTTGAGAAAAGCAGTGGAGGCCACTACCCCCCTAGCAAAGGAGGGCCTCGGCGAGTCAAAAATATAATTGGCCAACAAAAGAAAATTATCTTTAAGAGCATCCGGATCAGGATACTCTATGCTATTGCCATATCTGTCAGGTTTAGTATAAATCGGCACCTCACGAATTCGCGCTTCACGCCCCATAACTTCAGAGCCGATAACTTCAAACGCACGCAACAAGCGGATATCATTTTTAGACCTGACTGAATCATCCAATATGTCATAGCTATTTTTATAACTTACAGCTTCGCTCAGAATACATCTCTCCCCCTCATCCCGAGGATTATACAAATTAAAATGGCCACTTAATGAATGCATTAATTTATTCTGCATGCCACCCGAAAACATCCTTTTCAGAGCGTGTTCCTCACCCGAACCCGAACAAACATTTTTTGACCTAAGGATCTGCTCCCCACTCTGGACGGCCTCTAGCTTTTGCGAAAGATCTACTGATAAGAGATCCAACGCATGACGTTTTGAAACCATTTCAGTTTACCCGCTCAAAACGCTCGGAGAGACAAGCCCTTTTGCTTCTGTAATCCATCAAAAGGTCAAAATCATCCAATAACCCAAATCCTAAAATACTTGGTGCAGGGTAATCCGCGTTAGCCACGTCCATAACAGCGACTTCCTTGTGTACATCAGCAATATCTATAGGCACAGTTTTTTTAGTATAGTAGCCCATGGAGGAATTTAAGCTATCTTTGCCATCATCCAAGATCTTGACTTTATCTTCATCAGCAACGGCTTTTCTCCTGACATACCCGGCAACACCGGTATCTACCAAAGCGTACTGTCTCTTACCCTCAACAGAAGCACCTACAAACAGATACTGCGTTGTATTAAAAATATTACTACCTAGATAAACCAGTGCCTTGCACTTTCCAAACCTGGTATCAAAATCTTGCTCATTTAATCTGTATAGCCCACTGTTTGTCAGATTGACACTGCCAATTTTCTTAAGCAGATCCAAACCGATGACGGAGTCACCAGAATAGATATAGGCCATTACATTTCTTAGCGAAAGACCGTTAAAATCCAGCTTGTCAATCAATGCCAACTGTGACTGCTCTTTACCATCAGAATGGTATGAAGTGAGCTCTGCCTGCACTCCACTCAAGGGCCTGGCATTTAGCTTTTTAGCAACGTCAATATTAATCAGTGTTTGACTTGCACCGCTATCCACAAGCCACTTACTACCATGAGCATCAATCAAAATCGGCCTGAGTTGTTCATCAAATATTTGTTGACCACTGGCCCCATACGACAAAAAAAACGTCGGCGCACTAGCGACTACCAACGGAGCTACTCTACTTAATTTCTCTAAACTTTGGTCATCAAGCTTCTTGAAATATTCATCCCATTTCCCTAACGAAAGCTCATGTTTTGCTATCGCCTGCTTAAAAATTTGGTAATTTTCAGCCCAGACACGCATATCCTGTCTCGCTGCGGCGTCACCAAATTCAATTAGATGGCAGACAATTTTTTTATCAGCTTCTGAAATCGAATTGCACTGATAATTTTCTGCGCTTACGAAAACTCTCTGAGAAATAGCTTTCTCTAACGCACCGGCGTCCTTATTTTTACTCTCCATTTTCTGGATATCCGGCCTAAGCATCATTCTGTTCGTTTGTTCTAAGACCGTCTCGCTAGCGACAGCACCGGATAACCATAAAAAAAATAGACCTAAAAGCCATCTACCACGCACGCCAGGCCCTCCATAACCAAAGGTGAGACCTTAATAGGTCTCACCTCACATGATTACAAGCTCACACTTACGCCGACGCCGCCGACCGTACCGACGCCAGCGTCGGGACCTGCGCCAGAACCACCACCTACGGAAATACTCCAGTCACCACCACTAACGGTTGGCCCTGTAATGCCACCCGAAGACCCCCAACCAAAATCGATATCACTGGTATCCATGCCACCCGATACAAGCGCGAGCTCTTTTTCAGTCAATTCACGCATCACCTACTCCTTAGTATCTTTTACATTAGATGTAGCAGATTAAATTTGGCGTTCCTACGCATGACTGACACATAAGCATCTATGTACAATCACGCTTACTGTATAGACACAATCTGTTACATTTCCATGACCTGTTTACAACGCCTCTCGGACTCAAGCACCATTTCAGGCCAGACCGTCACCAAAAACCCTTGGCTATTCTCAGCGTCTGCGATTCATACCAGCCATTGACACCATCGCCGCACGCCAAAGGACCCAACTCTCACGGCTTACCCCATCAAATAACAAAAACACCCACCTGGCCTAAACAAAGGCCAAACAGAACCTCTCAGGAAACGAGCCCCAACGACTTCGACGACCTGTTCCAGACCATGAAAGCCGCCGAAACCATCATCTGGCTGGCGATGTGTGTGTGGTGTTCCTGTAGCACCCGGCTCTTGAACTGCTGATCACCGAAGAAACGAAGAAAATTTCACGAATTTCATGATAGGCCTGCTCATCACCTATCCTGCGATGTACTAAGAAGAAGAGAAATGGTGCCGTAGCCTAGAGCGAGAGTGATGCGCCCCAGGAGGATTTCAACCAAGCGCCGCAGATCATGCAGAAAAAGATTCGGCAGCAAGTTTACAAGGGGGTCCCTACCTACCCCATTAAAGGAGCACACTGACCATGTCATCCTTGAACAACCAGCAAAAACGTACATAACGCAATGACGATGATACTGAACGCGACCTCAAGAAACCGGCGCAATCCCAGGCCAACTATCAGGAGCAGTCTTGAGACCCCGCCTCATGCAATGAGCCTGCGTTCAGAAACGCGCGGGCAGACTTCAGGATTTCATCTGACAGCGCCGTTTTCCCGGTCGCACGCGCCAACGTCATTGCCCCTACCATGAGGGAGTATTCGACCAGCGCCGCCTGCTTGATTGCGGATTGGCCTTCCGGGAAGTCGGCGGATTCGAAGGTAGACATATAGGCATCTAACAGGCTTTGCAGGCCCTTGGTGAATACAGAGTGGATCTCTGAACTCTCCTGCTCATGTGCAACATCCGCCGAGAACGCAACCACCGGACAGGTGTCATCAACGTCATCACGCTTAGCGCGAGCAAGGTAGTGATCGACTATGGCTTTGCGCGCATTTTTCTTTTTCCTGTGCCTGGCGATTATTTCCCGCCATGTAACCGATGACTGTTCAAACGCCTGGCCACACGCGGCGTTTGCCAACGCCTCCTTCGATTCAAAGTGACCATAGAAACCGCCATGGGTGAGGCCAGCTTCTTTCATGACCTCGTTCACGCTCACGCCATTCAACCCACGCGCTAGAAGCAACCGCACAGCTGTCTGGGTAATCTCGATCCGGTTCAGTTCTGTCTGCTTTCTGGAGACTCTGGGCATGGAGGTGTCGTCGCTGGAAGAAATAGATGAGTGCCATCATATATTTAAATATTTTGGATGTCATGAGCGCCTGCCTCCACCCCAGGCGCTACTGCATGTGGCTCTATGTGCTTTTTAGTGCGTGCGCACGTAAGCGATTTCGCCGTACACACCGGGGCCGCCGATGGACGGGTGCGGAACGATGAACCTCGCGTTCTCTGCGTCTACGGTATAAGGCCACTTCAGGTCGGCACCTTCCCAGTTCGCATAGGTCGCGTGTTCCACATGCATTGTGATGGTGTGGTCCTGCTCATTGATGGTGTAGGTGCCGAAGTGACATTGGGTGCCGACCACGCTGGCCCTGTACTCCTCAGGCGTGCCCTTGCTTTTGTCGTTGGCTGCAAATTTCGGGCGAACCTTGCTCATGATCTGCAAGGAATAGTGGCCGGTCGCGTCGAAGTTCAGCGTTCCCTGCGGGTCATCGCCATACAGGTGAATGCGACTACCGTCCGGATTGACGTTATCGGACACGGTGAGTGTCCATGTGCCCAGCAACTGCTCTTTGGCTGTCGGCGCGACTGCAGCGTTCGCTGCAGTTGCAAGTACCACCGGCAAGAGACACCCAAACAGAGCAACAATCTTGTTTGCATTCATTACATTTATCTCCAGACAGGCACGTCAAATTGAGCGCTGAAACCAGCGCCAATGAAGTCACAGAATTATTTACCCAACATGCAGCACCGGAGCCCAACGCGCTGAGCCACACACCTGGCACGCGAAAGACTCTGGGTGCCTTGCGCGTTAAACAATTAACGCTTTCAGAAACGCGTTATGAGCCAGGGTGTGTGAAAACATTGGGAGGGTGTAGGTCAGAGCCGCATGCTGCTGCTCGTCCGTGAAGGTGGCCGTACAATCGCTCAAGGTCACCACGTTGTAGCCCTTCTCATACCCAGACCGGACAGTACCTTCCACGCAGCAGTTCGTAAGAAAGCCGGCGATAGCGATGGTCTTGATTCCGTTGTTTCGAAGTACAAAGTCCAGGCCTGTACTGGCGAACCCGTCGAGGCCGCGCTTGCCCTCTATGAGGATGTCTCTGGCATCACGAGGGATTGCGCTTGTGATCTCGGCACCCCAGGTTCCTGCGCGAAATGCCTGACCTTCTGCGACGCCTTTGAGGATGCCATAGGGTTGCGAAGGCAGCTCAGGGTAACCGTCGGCGAAAAAGATAGGCAGGTGGATTATCTTTACACCCAGCTCTCTCGCCTTTTTGATGGTAAGTGCCGTGTGAGAAAGCATATCGGTCTTTTCCATAACGCCTTTTACTGCGTCATGGAAAACGCCACCGGGGGTCGTAAAGTCATTTTGATATTCAATCAATACAATCGCAGTTTCGTGGGCGTTCATAATGGCTCTCGTAGTTGGGATATACCGTGGCGCTGTCGATAGAAATCCAGGCGACACAAAAGACTCTCGCGCACTAAACAGCGACGAGTTGAACGTGTGTTTTCAAAAAAGTGAAACAGGCTAACGTTGTGCGTTACACGCCTTCAATCAGGGCAACACGGTAGGTCGCGCCCTTGAAGCGATGCTGTTTGGCCGCCTCATAGGCCGAACTTTCATACCATTGCAGTGCGGCCTCCTTTGTCGGGAATTGCAGAACCACAGTACGCTCCGTCACAGGCCCCTCAAGTATTTGAGGCGTACCCGCGGCAAGGCGCTTGACCAGATGCCCATCAAACGTTTGCTGTACCTGGCTTTGGTAAAGATCCAACTCACTTTGGTCGTGCGTACTTTCTCTTGTAAAAATAATAATGGCTGTCATTTTTCACCTGTTGAATGCTGTGAGTCCAACTCGTATGTGCAATGTTATTAATAACTTCAAGCCGGTGCATTTGCCGCAATGAAACCTTGATCCCTCAAGGCTTGCCAGAATTCATGCGGAACCTGGGCCTTGATAGCCTGAACATCCTCAGCAATTCGGGACGGCCGGCTTGCACCGGGAATCACTGCTGCAACCAATGGGTTGGCCAATGGAAATTGCAGGGCAGCGGACTTGATATCCACGTTGTATTGACGCGCGATGGCTTGGATATTTTTGACCTTCTCCAGCATTGCAGCCGATGCTTCCTGGTATTCGAAGTGCTTACCTCCGACCAGTACTCCGGAGCTGTACGGCCCACCAGCGACAAACTCCGCACCTTTGGCAGCAGCCTTGGCGAACAGCCGCTGCAGCGGTTGCTCATGATCGAGCAGCGTATAACGGCCGGCCAGCAGGAAACCGTCGGGGCGTACCTCATCAAGATCAAGCGTTAGCTCGCAAGGCTCGACACGGTTAACGCCCAGCCCCCATGCCTTGATGACGCCCTCTTCCTTGAGACGAGTGAGCGCTTTGAAGGCGCCTTTGCGGGCAATGTTGAAGTGCTCGATCCATTCATCGCCATGAGTGTCCTGAGCGACATCGTGGACAAACACAATGTCCAGCCGGTCGGTGCCGAGGCGCTCAAGACTGCTCTCGATCGAACGTAGCGTTGCATCAGCGGAATAGTCGCTGAGCATTTTGTTGAGATTGCCCTGGCTGAAAGGGCCTGCCTGTGTGGAAGAACGCAGCTCATCAGAGATCAGACGCCCGACTTTTGTGGAAAGCGTGTACTCGTCGCGATGATGCTGCGCCAGGGCTTTACCCAGACGCGTCTCGGACAGGCCGGCGCCGTAGAGCGGAGCGGTATCAAAAAAACGAATGCCCTGACTCCAGGCAGCCTCGACCGTTGCAGCAGCTTCTTCTTCGTCAATGGCGCGGAACATGTTGCCCAGGGGGGCAGTCCCGAAGCCGAGTTGACCGATAATTTTGTCTTTTAAACTCATGGATTATCTCGCTTGATTTCGTGGTGGTTGATCGCAGGGACGGGATTGCGAGGCATTCGGATTGCCCCGAACAGCGCCGACCCGAGCACTGAAAGCGACGTTACAGGACGAACAACTTTTGATCAATAGATGTTGTACAACATTTATTATTGAGCCATTCCTGCTCACCTCAAGACGGTTGGCTGACCGGCTGCAACCGACACCACGGTCCAGGCCGTGACTAACAACCCCTTGGTTATTCCCAGCGTCTGCGCTTCAATACCGGCCATTGACACAATCGCCGCCCGCCAAAGGACCCACCGCTCATGGCTTCCCCCGACAAACAGCAGAAACGCGCCCACCGGGCCAAAGCCAAGGCCAAGCAGAACCGCTCCGGCAAGGCTCCCCAGAGAGTCGTGCACCCTGTCCTGGCCTCTGCGCTGGTCAATCAGCCGTTCGATGATGTCGAGATCGACCTGAGTACGTTCGACTTCAAGGACATCCTGGAAAACGGCTTCGAGCCCGATGATTTCGACGACCTGTTCCAGACCATGAAAACAGCCGAGGCCATCAGCCAGCTGGCGATGTGCGTGGTGTTCCTGCAATACCCGGTTCTGGAGCTGGTGGTTGCCGAAGAAGACGAGGAAAACGCAACGGACTTCATGATGGGCCTGCTCATCACCTACCGTGCGATGTTCTACGAAGAAGAGGAAGATGCTGCCGTAGCCTGGATCGAAAGCGATGCGTTCCAGAAGGACTTCAACGAAGCGTCGCAGATTCTGCAGAAGAAGACTCAGCAGCAAGGCCGTAGCTGAAACCGCCCAGACACCACCAAAGGAGCACACTGACCATGTCATCCTTGAACAAGCAGCAAAAACGCGCAAAACGCGCCAAGACCAAAGCCAAGCAGCATCGGGTTGCGCGCAGTACAGGTGCAACCCAGGCATCTGACCGGACGGTTTTCGATCCAGAGGTGTTCCCGTACTTTGATGACAGCTTGCTGGGCGCAGCAGATGACACCGATGACGACCTTCTGAATGAACTGTTCAGCCCCGAGGAGGAAGACCTTTTCGAGGAGTTCGCACAGGAACACCTGGATGAACTGAAGCTGGCAGAAGCCAAGGGCCAGCGTGCATTCCTCACAGCCTTTCTGAAAGGGCCGTTGGCAATGAACGCGATGATGGACGTCGATGAAGACGAGGACGCGACCGAGGCATTGTTCGAAGCACTCGCACAGTATTGGGAGCTCACCCAGGGAATCGACCCCGACGTTTCGTATGAACGCATGGAACAGCCCGACTTCCTCGAGGACTTCAACGCAGCCTTTGATATCGCCGAAGAAGAGATGGCGAAACTTCTGGCTGAAGAAGACGACGATGACGAAGACATTGAGCGCTACCTCAAGAAGCTGGAGTAAGTTCGCCTAATACCCAGTGGGAGCGAGCTTGCTCGCGAATTCGGTGCGTCAGTCAGCTGCAATGCTTCAGGACCGACGCTTTCGCGGGCAAGAAACTCCACAAAACCTGCTTTCCACCCCCCGCCAAAGCTGGCAACATCGCGCCTTTTTTTGCGCACGCATCCCTTGCAGCGGCACCACACGAGCGCCGCCCTTGTCTCGGCGCGACAGTCAGCTGCAACGATGCGACAACCCTTGGCCTGATGGCCGTTTGGTGTTCGCTGCCGGTTGGCCGGGGCTTAAACGCTGTGCTAGCTTGGCGCTCGCCAGGAAGGCCGCCAACAGCAGGAGCACACGAATACAATGAGGACCGCACATGGCTGAGGCCACGCCCGCGCTGGAAATCCGTAACCTGCATAAACGCTACGGCCAGCTGGAGGTGCTCAAAGGCATCTCGTTGACCGCCCGCGATGGCGATGTGATCTCGATTCTGGGGTCGTCCGGTTCCGGCAAGTCCACCCTGCTTCGCTGCATCAACCTGCTGGAAAACCCGCACCAGGGGCAAATCCTCGTTGCAGGCGAAGAACTCAAACTCAAAGCCGCACGCAATGGCGATCTGGTTGCCGCCGATAACCGTCAGATCAACCGCATGCGCAGCGAAATCGGTTTCGTCTTCCAGAACTTCAACCTGTGGCCGCACATGAGCGTGCTCGATAACATCATCGAAGCCCCGCGTCGCGTCCTGGGCCTGAGCAAGGCCAAGGCCACCGCCATTGCCGAAGAGCTGCTGGCCAAGGTCGGCATCGCAGACAAGCGCCACGTCTATCCGGCGCAACTGTCGGGGGGCCAGCAACAACGCGCAGCCATCGCACGCACCCTGGCGATGCAACCCAAAGTCATCCTGTTCGATGAACCGACGTCGGCACTCGATCCGGAAATGGTCCAGGAAGTCCTTAACGTCATCCGCGCCCTCGCCGAAGAAGGCCGGACTATGCTGCTCGTCACCCACGAAATGAGTTTCGCTCGTCAGGTGTCCAGCGAAGTGGTCTTCCTGCACCAGGGGCTAGTAGAAGAACAGGGATCGCCACAGCAGGTCTTCGATGACCCGCTGTCGGCGCGGTGTAAACAATTCATGTCCAGCAACCGCTAACGGAGCAACACGAATGCAGACCTACAAGAAGTTCCTGCTGGCCGCTGCAGCCACCATGGTTTTCGCGACCTCGGCCTACGCCGAAACATTGAAAATGGGTATCGAGGCGGCTTACCCGCCCTTCAACAACAAGGACGCCAGCGGCCAGGTCGTGGGCTTCGACGTCGATATCGGCAATGCCCTGTGCGCCAAACTCAAGGCCGACTGCGAAGTCGTCACCTCTGACTGGGACGGCATCATCCCGGCCCTGAACGCCAAGAAGTTCGACTTCCTGATCTCTTCGCTGTCGATCACCGAAGAGCGCAAACAGGCGGTGGACTTCACCGACCCCTACTACTCGAACAAACTGCAATTCATCGCTCCCAAGAGCACTGAACTGAACACCGACAAGGCCGAGCTCAAGGCTTCGCTCAAAGGCAAAGTGGTCGGTGCACAACGCGCCACACTGGCCGGCACCTGGCTGGAAGACAACCTGGGCGACGACGTGACCGTCAAGCTCTATGACACCCAGGAAAACGCTTACCTGGACCTGTCTTCGGGCCGTCTGGACGCCATCCTCGCCGACAAATACGTCAGCTACGACTGGCTCAAAAGCGACGCAGGCAAAGACTTCGAATTCAAGGGCGACGCGGTCTACGACAACGACAAGGTCGGCATCGCCGTACGCAAGGGCGACACCCTGCGCGCGCGTCTGAACCTGGCGCTTAAAGAAATCATCGAAGACGGCACCTACAAGAAGATCAACGACAAGTACTTCCCGTTCAGCATCCTCTGACCGACCTGACCGCTGCCGCCGTGTGCTGATAAAAGCCCGGCGGCATCCGTCTTCAGCAACACTCCCTTAGCAAAGCCTGCCCATGAACATTGATCTCTATGGATTCGGCCCGGCCCTCGCGGCTGGCGCGCTGATGACTGTCCAGCTTGCCCTCACGGCCCTGTGCCTGGGGCTGGTGCTCGGGCTGCTCGGCGCCTTGGCAAAAACATCGCCCTATAAATTCCTGCAGTGGGTGGGCGGTACCTATTCGACGATAGTGCGCGGCATCCCGGAGTTGCTCTGGGTACTGCTGATCTACTTCGGCACCGTCAACCTGATGCGCGCCATCGGTGAATACGTCGGCATCCCCGGCCTGGAACTCAACGCCTTCGCGGCCGGTGTGATCGCCCTGGGCCTGTGCTTCGGCGCCTACGCCACCGAGGTTTTCCGCGGCGCGATCCTGGCAATCCCCAAGGGCCATCGTGAAGCGGGCCTGGCTCTGGGCATGTCCCGCTCGCGGATTTTCATAAAGCTGATCATGCCGCAGATGTGGCGCATCGCCCTGCCCGGCCTGGGCAACCTGTTCATGATCCTGATGAAAGACACCGCGCTGGTATCGGTCATCGGCCTGGAAGAAATCATGCGTCACTCGCAGATCGCCGTGGGCTTCACCAAGGAGGCGTTCACCTTCTATCTGGTGGCGGCCTTCATCTACCTGGGGCTGACCATCCTCGCCATGACCGGCATGTACCTGCTGGAAAAACGAGCCTCGCGTGGCTTTCTGAGGAGCGCGTCATGAACTGGGAAGTGATCATCAAATGGCTGCCGAAACTGGCCCAGGGCGCGACCCTGACGCTGGAGCTGGTGGCCATCGCCGTCATTGCCGGGCTGATCCTGGCGATCCCGCTGGGCATTGCGCGCTCGTCGCGGCATCTGTCAGTGCGCGCCCTGCCCTACGCCTACATCTTCTTTTTCCGTGGGACGCCGCTGCTGGTGCAGTTGTTTCTGGTCTATTACGGGCTGGCACAGTTCGACGCGGTCCGTAAGAGCGCGCTATGGCCGTACCTGCGCGACCCGTTCTGGTGTGCCTCGGTGACCATGACCCTGCACACCGCCGCCTACATCGCCGAGATCCTGCGGGGCGCTATCCAGGCCGTACCACCAGGCGAAGTCGAAGCCGCCCGGGCGTTGGGCATGTCGAAATGGAAGGCGCTGTTCTACATCGTCCTGCCACGCGCCGGACGCATCGGCCTGCCGGCCTACAGCAACGAAGTGATCCTGATGCTCAAGGCCAGCGCACTGGCCAGCACCGTTACCCTGCTGGAACTGACCGGCATGGCGCGCACCATCATCGCCCGCACCTACCTGCCGGTAGAGATCTTCTTCGCGGCCGGCATGTTCTACCTGGTGATGGCTTACGTGCTGGTGCGTGGTTTCAAACTGCTGGAACGCGTGTTGCGCGTGGACGCCACGCAGGGACGCTGATATGACGTAAGTCTTGTGGGAGCGAATTCATTCGCGATGCGGTTTGCCAGTCACCGAAGATGTTGGATGTGCTGGCCTCTCGCGAATGAATTCGCTCCCACAGGTTTCGCGGCCTGACTGATCGGCATTTAGCCAGCGACTCCCCCGTACTTTGATCAACAACTGACCATGCCCACCGACCTTCCCCTGCACGACGACCATATCCGCAGCCGCTTCCAGGCACTGGATCGCTTCCTGCTCGACCACCAGACACTCTGGCGTCCCAGGCCCTTCACCCACCTGCAACTGCCGTGGGAAAGCCAACACGCCGAGCTGGCAACCTGGTTGCGCCAACGCACGCTGGAGCAAGCCGAAGCCGCGCACAACCAGCCCGAACGCCTCATAGCGCCGCAGCCCTTCTCGCAACTGGCCGCCGAGTCCATAAAGTTGAGCAGCGTTGGCCCATTACCCGCCACCACGCTGGAAAGTGTCGAAGCCCGCATGAGCGTCGATGTACCCGGTCGCAAATGGCAACAGATCGAAGCCTTCGCCAGCCGCCTGCAGTTCCAGCACCCGCCCACACACTGGCTCGACTGGTGCGCAGGCAAAGGCCACCTCGGCCGTCGACTGGCTCACCAAGGCCAGGCCCTGACCTGCCTGGAATACAACCCGGACCTGGTGGCGGCCGGCGCGCAACTCAGCACCCGCCTGGGCATCAACGCCAGCCACCTGCACCAGGACGTCATGGCCGACGACACCCACCAGCGCCTGAACGCCCAACACACGCCCATCGCCCTGCACGCCTGCGGCGACCTGCATGTGCAACTGATCAAACTCGCCAGCCACGCAGGCTGTGCACAACTGGCCATCGCGCCCTGCTGCTACAACCGCATCAACGCCAGTGAATACCAGCCGCTCTCCCAAGAGGCCCAAACCTCGGCCCTGAAACTCTCCATCGACGACCTGGGCCTGCCCCTGAGCGAAACCGTTACCGCAGGCGCCCGGGTACGCCGCCAACGCGACACCTCCATGGCTCGGCGCCTGGCCTTCGACCTGCTGCAACGCGAACTGCGGGGCGTCGATGACTACCTGCCAACCCCCTCGCTGCCCGCCGCCTGGCTCGACAAACCCTTCGCCGACTACTGCCAGCACCTCGCCGCGCTCAAGGAGCTGCCCGCGATCCCCAAACAAGACTGGGCAGCCCTCGAAGCACGCGGCTGGCAGCGTCTGGCCCAGGTCCGCAACCTGGAGCTGCTGCGCAACCTGTTCCGCCGCCCGCTGGAACTCTGGCTGGTGCTGGATCGGGCACTTTATCTACAGGACAAAAACTACGACGTGCGCACCGGCACCTTCTGCGAACCCCACCTCACCCCGCGCAACCTGCTGATCTTGAGCGAGCTGAAATGATCCAGCGAACTGTTAACAAACCTGTGGATAACTCTGTTGATGAAAATCCGACAGACGTAGCGAAACCTTAGCTTGCTTGCTATCCCGCAACCCCTTCGGCTTTTGAGGCAGGTGCTAAAAACGCAGTAAAACAGCGGCTTGCAGCCAGATGAGAATTAATTCGTAAAAGCTGAATTTTTCGCCTTGAAATTTCGCCAGCTTGTGCATAAGCATTTTGAGCCTTATCGCAAAACTCAGGTTTTGGCCTGTTTAATCGATGACCTGTCAGTGGATAAACAGCTCGATCACCAACGACCTACAGGGAGCGCGTCATAGTCAGCATCACCCCAGCCTCACTTCCAAAACTCCAGGCCACCAGCGCTAGCCAGCCAAGGCTGCCGAGATAGACGAGGACGCAAGCGCGACCTGAGGATTTTTTTGAATCGAATCAGACAGCTAGGGTTTACAGAGCCAAAAAACTCTATATACTCACCGCCCATCACGCCGGTATAGCTCAGTTGGTAGAGCAACTGACTTGTAATCAGTAGGTCCCGAGTTCGATTCTTGGTGCCGGCACCATACAAGGTTCCAGAGAAGGCTTTCAAAATCTCTGAAACCCCCGAAAAACCCGCCTTCTGGCGGGTTTTTTCGTTTCGGGGTTCAGTCAGCAACTACCCGTGGCCGGTCTTGCCAGGCCAACGAACGCAGCCGCAAGGTATCGTCCGATCAAGACGCAAATCTTGTCGCAAGCGTGACCATCGTGTTTACTGCGCCATCAGCAGCGCCATTATGGGCTGACGCCCAAGTCAGGTAGATTCCCACCACACTTGTTATCTCCATGCGTGCTGCCTTTTAAAAGCAGGTGCGAACGCCTATGACAAATACGCCATCCATCAAACTCAGCACTCTTCGGCAAATAGCTCCTTATCTGAGTATGCGAGGGGTGTTACCGCTGGAGTTCTTTCGGCGTTTTGGTATTTCCCCTCATGTTTTTCAAAACCCTGATGCATGGGTACCGCGAGCGGCCTGCTTTCATATAGCCAACGAAATGGCGGCTGTCGCACAGGACCCCTTCGGCGGCGCGTCTGTAGGGCACCTGACCGAAGTACGCTCACTCGGAGCCTGGGGCGAATTGATATTGGGCTCAACCAATCTGGCTCAGGCTTGTGCAATGGCAGCAGTTCATACGAACTTGTTGCATCAAGGAGGCGAAGTAAAAATCATCACCGAAGGGCGCACAACGAAACTCATCCACCGATTTGCCGGGCAACACGTGGCCGATCCGAAGCAAGTCATTTTCGGCACTCTTGCGGTGCTTAGAAAAGTGCCTCTCATGGCTGGCGCACCTGCCGCCATTCGCGTACATCTCAAAAACCAGAGAGAGAGAGGAGACGAGGCGCTTGAAGAATACCTGGGCCCCAACCTCGAAATGAACGCTGAGTACAACATGATCGAATTCGATCGCGAGTTGCTCGAGATTCCCCTGCGACCTGTTCGGGATAATGCATGGAAAATCACAGAAGCCTTGAAGTCGACTTCTGAAACAGCAGACGTGCTCATCAAGCAGATCTCGGATCAGGATCAATCCAAACTTGCATCCATCTCAAGAAGCATTGGGCTGTCTTCTCGAACTCTGCAGCGTCGCCTTGCCTATTGCGGTGTCGACTTCGACGCTTTACGGGACGAGACACGGCGCAGCGAGGCACTTCAGTTGATTGCCAGCGGGAAATACACCGCGACCGAAATTGCCTATATGGTCGGCTACAGCGATCAAGCACACTTTACCCGTGCCTTCAAACGCTGGACCGGTAGCGCACCGTCGCGCTACCGCGTTGCGTCAGAAAACATGATCGTTGAAACATAGCCCCACCGATTCTCCCCCTGATTGGCTCAACCATTTGTGTGCGAGGCCCGGCGTATGGCGGCTTCGTTTTTGGCGCCAAATGGCAAGCTCCCATCGAAACATTCTTATACAGTCCGCCAAGGCAATGGCAAGCCCAGCACGCCATGAATGACGACACGTTTACTCGCAAACGGTGTTCGATCTCGCTGCAAGTCCAGTCACGATCAAGTTGCCTGAGGCCGGCGGCTTTCCAGTTCCAATAACAGGTTGTTGAGCTAACGCCTGCTTCTGAGACGAATACGTGTTCGATCAGTGCGAAGTCATGCGCGTGCCCATACAAAGCGATTGTTCAGTCCGATCATTTTTATCGGGAAGATTTCTGTTGGGTTGCAAGATGAGCAAATCACATCTGGAGCGACCCTGAACTACAGAGTTTTAATCAAAGGGAAGTAGTTATGACATCCATCGATAATTCAAACCTTTTTCGGAATCAGGTGATGCTCACTGTGGGCGCAACCCTCGCATTGGCGATGGTGTCGCCTGCCCATGCAGCCCTTGATGAATCAAGCAGCACTCCATCAGTAACGGTGGGCGGCGGAGTTGCCGTGGGGCCTATATACGAAGGTTCTTCACGGTACGCCGCTTTCCCGTTACTGAAGTTGAAAGCTGTCTTGCCTACCGAAGACTGGGGCACGTTTACCGCTGGTTTCCCGGATGGGCTGCGCTGGGATTTGCCCGGGCTGGCTCCTTTCGGGGTGGCCCTGCTGATCGGTTATGACCAGGGGCGCAAGGAAAGAATCCAGACACTGGACGGTCGTGATAACCACCTCAGAGGAATGGGCAACCTGGACAGCACAGCTCTGGTCGGGGCGGAAGCGTACTGGGTCCTGCCAGCCGGCCGCCTGTTTGTTCGCGGCCTGCAATCCAGCCAGAACCGCGATTACGGTGGCGAAAGCCTGGGACGTACCGCGTACCTGGAAGCCGGGGTTGCCACGGCATATCCACTGTCTTCGACATTGACCCTGGACTCGATGCTGTACGGAACCTGGAGCAATGAGAACGACATGATGGCCCGCTTCGGCGTCACAGCCCAGCAAGCTGCGCGCACCCGGTTCGATGAATATCACCCAGGCGGCGGGATGCGGGACGTGACCTTGAAGCTGGGCCTTACGTGGCAATGGCAGCCACAGTTGGCACTGGAAGGCGGCATCAGGGCCTACTCCCTGGTCTCCGATGCCCGCAACAGCCCGCTAACGGATGAAAAGGTGGGAGCAGGCGCCTATCTGAACGCCCTTTACCGGTTTTGACAACCCGGTCATACCGGTGCCGTCCGATACATGGATAGATAGGGAAACAATCGATGAAAAAACTACATAAGCAGTTGGGGATGACGGTGTCCCTGGCTGGCCTGTTCGGGCCGGGACTGGTGTTTGCCGACGAGGCAGCCCCCAAGGTCACGGACCCTCACTTCAAGCTGGCCCCAGGCTATCTTGACCCGGCTGAATTGCCATTGCGCCTGGCACTGCTCGGCGCTCCACCCAAGGCTGACTCTGCGGCGCTTGCGCGGGATGAGGAAGCACGGCGTGCGGCGCTGTCGCTGCGTGGCACCGCCCGGGAGAAACTCGCGGCAACGGATGCGGAACTGTCATTCCCTGGCCCGGCGAACACATTCTCCTGCGCACTGGGCACGCAGATCACCGAGAAAACCACGCCGCATCTTTATACCTTGATGCAGCGCACCCTGACGGATGCGGGCGGTTCCACCTATGCCGGGAAGAATGCCTACAACCGTACCCGCCCATTCGTAGTGCATGACGAAGGCACATGCCGCAAGGACATGGAGCCGCTGCTGCGCACAGACGGTTCCTGGCCATCCGGCCACTCCGCTGCGGGCTGGGCCTGGGGCCTGGTACTGGCTGAAATTAACCCCGCACGTGCCACCGAACTGATGACCCGTGGCCTGTCATACGGCCAAAGCCGCGTCATCTGCGACGCACACTGGCAGAGCGACGTGGATGCCGGCCGCATCATGGGCGCCGCCACGGTGGCGAGCCTGCATAGTAATCCGGCGTTCCTGGCGGACCTTGCTGCCGCGAAGGAAGAGGTCAAGGCAGCTCAAAAGGCAGGCTTGAAACCTACCAAGGATTGTGCGGCCGAGAACGTGGCGCTCTCGCTGACCCAGCACTGATCGGAGAAACACCATGATGCACAGTGACAAACCAGGCTCGCCTTTGCGGCGCAAGCACGCCCGCCTGGCACTGCTGGTGAGCGCCTTTGCGACAGCCGGATCCAGCCTGCCGACTGTGGCCATGGCGGCAGACGCAGCAGGCAGCGATGGCTGGACGTTCAACGGCGGGCCTTACGTGTGGGGCGCCGGTATTCGCGGAAACGTGGGCCACCGCAGCACCGGCACCCAGTTCATAAAGTCCGATTTCTCCGACATCGCACGTACCGTCGACATGTCAGTAATGCTCATGGGCGAAGCCCGACGGGGGCCGTACAGCGTACTCACCGACCTGATGTACATCGACACCGACACCCGCAATCGTCTGCCTGGCGCCCCTGCGTCCAAACTTGAGGTAGAAAGCAAGACTGCCTCCGGATTCCTGGGCGGCGGATACACAGTGTTGGGGGATGAAAACCATCGGCTGGACGTCGCTGGCGGAGTGCGCGTCTGGTACAGCAGCACCACCATCAGCTTCCATGGAGGGCCTGCTGGCGGCCTGTCCGGCTCCGACAAAGCCACCTGGGCGGACGCCATGGCAGGGCTGCGCGGGCACTATGCCGTGAATGACCGGTTCTGGTTGTCATCATGGGGCATGGCAGGTGCCGGGCAGTCCCGGGAAGACTGGGACGTAGCAGCGCTGGCCGGCTGGGAGTTTTTGCCCGGCTTCTCGGCGGTGGCCGGTTACCGGGCAATGGGCGTGAATTATCGCCATGATGGCTTTGTCTACGACATCGTCCAGAAGGGGCCTTTGCTGGGTATTAGTGGGCGGTTTTGAGGTGTGGCGCGCAACTTCGTCAACAAGTTAATAACGTCGCGCAATACGGGACTTAACCCCGCGTAATGGCTCCCGGAAACAAACAATCAGAAACATCCTTCAGCAACAAAACCGCCCCGCCGTAGGACTCTTCTGAACTTTAACGCTATCCTCTGCAACCGCTTGCCGATGCTCAATCGCGCGACTACCTTCGTGCCTGTCGTTGAAACCAACGACCGGGTTTAGTCGCCCGAATATTGTCAGGCCGAAGCGCGGCCCCACTTTCATCGCCCCTGTCTCAGACACCGGTGATGGCGTTTTATGGTGGCTGTGCACGGGGCACCTTCGGGTGCGCTGGGTGCCTGACGTCCCGGTCGACTAACCCGTGCATAGCCGCCACCCTCTCGTTTAGTCGCGAAGGGTGATGGGGTTGGTACTGGGGGTAGGCTGACTAGGCAGCTATGCACCTCTTTCTAAAAACCTATTAACCTTCAAGTAAAAAATTACGCCTCGGCAAAAAACCGAGCCGTCGCCCGCAAACTATCAGAATGTAAAAAGATATCATCCAGGCTAGCTATGGGATGTCTAGTCTCCTTTTTATCACTATCAAAAATACCCAAGTACTTTTGTGCACGATTAAAATGCAATCTAGCAATAGGTTTTCTATTGTTATCGTCCAGCAAAATCCCAAAATAACTTTGTGTATCACGCGGTACGATACGTTTCGCCTCGACCTCTGACCGAACTATCGCCTTGATTATATTGAACCCCTCAATTTCTTCCTGCGTGGTGACAATTTTATCTTTATCGTCTGCCACTACCTCAGCAATATCTACGGTGGAGGCTTCGGCTTTAGGCTGAGCAACAATCACAGGCTGGTTTGACCCACTGATAGCAGACTTCAATCGATCATTAACCTGGTCGCTCAAAAACTGTGCTGTTGCTTTACGGGTCAACATCGCGAATTGCTCGCGCACTTTTTGAGTAATCGTTCCATCATACACACGGGTCGCAAACAATTTAACAAAATCATCATCGGGCTGATTGAACTGGGCTGCCAGCACTCGCTTTATCTGACCAACGTACTTTAGCTCTCCCGCTGCGCTGATAATTGACTCAACATCAAATGCAGTTTTAGTAAGTTTTTGCAGCTCAGGTACTGCATGATCATCAATATCCAGTAGATCAAACTCTAAAAATGGCTTTTCGTCCATTTTATTTGGAGCATCAAGGTCAGTAAAAAACTTATACACTTGGCCATTCGTCAGGATCGAAATTCGGGCCGTCGTAACATGAAAATACCGAAATAGCTGACCGGCATGATTGATATTTAAGGCCTCTCCAATCTTCTTTGTCTCAATAAGAATCTGAATCTGCCCATCTTTTAGTATTGCGTAATCAACTTTCTCGCCTTTTTTAGTGCCGACATCAGTGGTAAATTCCGGCACTACTTCCAACGGATTAAATACATCATATCCGAGAACGGATTGTATGAAGGGCATTATGAACGCGTTCTTGGTAGCCTCTTCGGTCTGAATCGCGGAGGCTTGCTGACGTATTTTTGAGGCTAAAACCGCAAGTTTTTCTTCGAATTCCATCTCACTCTCCCTAGGTAGAACTGCAAAATTCCTTTGCTCCCACTCACAGGTAATCGATCCGTCCAGACAAGGTCTGAAAAACACATGCTGGCCTACCGACACTCCTCGACCGGTTATACCGCTTAAAAATGAGTTCGCCCACCAAAAAATGCAGCCATTCCTTTCGCCCACGCATATCGAATCCAACGCTATAGCGCCTCCAGAGAAACCTTAACCCGCTGCGGCTCTGTAATCCGCTTGCGCGCCGTAGCAATCAAAGCCTCATCGTCCTCAGTCATCAGCACAGGCTTAAACGGCAACTCACCACGCTCAGCCACATACCGCAAAACCTGGCGCACCAGCTCAGAAGGCGTAACACCAAGCTTTTCCAGTTCCCGATAAGCACGCGCCTTGAGGTCGTCGTCGATACGGATATTGATGGACGCCATGAGATTGCCCTCTCTGAAATGACATTGGCCTTACATTGAAGAAAAAACCTTCGCCAGGCAAACCTGCTGCGGCCTCCGTACCAAGCGCGGCACTCCCATCCCTTGCACTCCCCCACCCACCCCGCTACCCTCCCCACCGTCGCTGCCAATTCAGCGACCGGGCTTGGAAACCCGCTAGGTATAGGCGTTCAGACGCCCCAATTGCTATTGCCGACAAGCTTGCTCGTCTGCGATTTGCTTTATGGTGGCTGTGCGCGGGAGGGCTTCGGTCCTGCCGGGTTCCTATACCCCCGGTTTTCCAACCTGCGCACAGCTGCCACCCATTCGCTTGGAAACGAACGTGGTAGCTCCGATCAGATATAGGAGCTTCAATCTTGAACAGTCACCTCGATCTCAAAACCCTCGGCACCACCACTTTCTCCCCCTGCGCCACCCCCAACCAAATGCTCTTCCGCCTCAACCCCGACATCCCGATCCGTGACGCCCTGGAGCACGCATCCAACCTGCTCTGCTGCGCCCAAAAACTCTCCCTCGATGCAGCGATGGAAAGTGACGGCCAGCGCTTCGCCTGGGCAGCGCATTACCTGTGTGAGATGGGAAAGGCGGTGATCGATGAAGTGTCGGTGGCGATGTTGCGGGGGGATGCGGTGTATCAGTCACCCGTGATGGCGGATGCTACGGCCTCTCGCGAATGAATTCGCTCCTACAGGGTTTTGAGTAGGTTGACCCAAAGTAGCTTCACGTCCTCTCACCACTGGGTGCGAGGACGTTGCCGTGTGTGAGACACGCCGAGGGCTTGAAGGCGATCACCACGAACCCGGCAGGAAATCAGATAGGGCTCGTTGGGCACAGGCCATTCGCAGGCGTTCAATCCGCATTATCGCGGCCTCCGGTCCGCAGAACCCAACCACCTACCCGCTCAGCCGCCTTCCGATAAACCTGCTCCCGCTCGCGCACCGTTGCGAGCAAGGCTTCATCGTCTTCAGTCATCAGTACAGGCTTATCCACCCCGCTTGCTCGCGAAAAGCAATGATGCGGGCTGCCTGAAAAGCCGCGGTGTCTGCTTCGCGGGCAAGCCTCGCTCCAACAATCATCAGACTTCCCAAGCTGACAAGGCTTTTGTTTAATCCAACACCTTTAACGGAGACGAACACATGGAAGTCATCCATCAGCGGCAACCCGATGAGTGCGACGGAATGGAGGACATCCGCCGCGAAATCGATGCCCTCGACCACGCCGTTATCCAACTGTTGGGCAAGCGGTTCCAGTACGTACTGGCGGCCTCGAAGTTCAAGACGTCAGCAACATCTGTGCGTGCTCCCGAACGTTTCAAAGCCATGCTGGAACAACGTCGCGAGTGGGCTGAGACACAAGGCCTGAGCGCGGATGCAATCGAGAAGATGTATAGCGACTTGGTGAACCACTTCATTGCCGAAGAGATGAAACACTGGATAGCTCATAACACTGAGGCATGATCCGGACGGTGGGCCTGCCCGACACTCCGCCTTCGCGAGCAAGCTCGCTCCCACAAGGGATTCGTGCTCGGCCCAACAGTTGCGGGCGGACACAAAACCTGTGGGAGCGAGCTTGCTCGCGAAGAGGCCAGCTCAGTCAGCGAATATCTCAAGGACTGGACTACAGCCTTCGCGGACAAGGTGGATCACCACCCCGGTCGCTCCAACGAGATCGTCGTTTGCTGCAGGGCAACATCAAATCTTGAAACTACCCACCAACTGCTTCAGGCGGGTGGCCTGATGGGAGAGCGCCGCGCAATCTTTCAGGGTTTCATTGAGGTTGGCGACGCCTTGCTGGTTCAGCAGGTTGATCTGGTTGATGTCCACGTTCAGGGTTTCCACCACGACGGTTTGCTCTTCGGTCGCCGCCGCCACTGACTGGTTCATGCCGTCGATATCACTGATGCTCTTGGTGATAGTGAGCAGTCGTACGCCCGCCTGATTGGCGACCTCGACGCTGCTCTGGCTGCTGGCCTGGCTTTCATTCATGTTCGCGACCGCTTCCTGGGCTCCCAGCTGCAGCGAGCCGATCATTTTGTGAATCTCTTCGGCGGATTCCTGGGTGCGGTGGGCCAGGTTACGCACCTCGTCGGCCACCACTGCGAAACCACGGCCAGCCTCGCCTGCGCGGGCAGCTTCAATGGCCGCGTTGAGGGCCAGCAGGTTGGTCTGTTGCGAGATCCCTTTGATGACATCCAGGATGTGCCCGATGTTATCGGTGCTGGCATTGAGGGTTTCGATCTGGGCGCAGGAGTTGCTGATCTTGCTCGACAGGTTGCCCATGGCCTGGATGGTTTCATCCACCACCGCACGGCTGTCTTGCGCCTGCTCCCGGGCCTGGCTGGCCTGAAGCGACGCATCCGAAGCGTTACGGGCGATTTCCTGAGTCGCGGCTCCCAGCTCGTTGATTGCCGCGGCGACACTGCTGGTGCGAACACTTTGCTCGTCGAAGCCGGTGATCGATGAATAGGACGAATCCTCCACACGGCGCGACAGATCGTGCACTTGCAGTGTGGCTGACGACACCTCCGCAATAGTGGCGTGAACCCGCTCGACAAACTCGTTGAACGACCCCCCCAGGGCCGTGAACTCGTCCTTGCCCTGGAGGGTAAGACGACGCGTCAGATCACCCTCGCCCTGGGCGATATCGTGCATGGCGCGGCCCATGGCGGTCAGCGGGCGCATCAAGGTGCTGATCAGCAGGCTAAGCAGCAAAGCGATGATCACTACAGCCACAAACACGGCAATCAGCGCTGAGGCACGGAAATCTCTTAGTGGCGCGTAGGCCTTGTCCTTGTCGATGGACAGACCGATGTACCAATTGGCAGAAGGCAGGCCCGTGATCGGGGTAAACGACAGCAGACGCTGTTTGCCATGGAGGGTGACTTCATGCAGGCGCTTGTCCAGGCCCAGAGTCTGGCCGGGATAAATCTCCTTGAGGTTCTTCATCACGTGGTCTTTGTCCGGGCTGACGATAACCTGCCCGTCGCCACTCACCATGAAGGCATGCCCCAGGCCGCCTACGTCCACCGAGTTGACGATATTGACCAGCGTATCAAGGCTCAGGTCGCCCCCTGCTATGCCTACAATTTTCCCGTCGATCCTGATCGGGCTCCCCACCGTTACCACCAGCCCCCCGACAGATGCCAGGTAAGGGGCGCTCAAGATGGTTTTGCCAGCCTCTACTGTCGAGGTGTACCAAGGACGTTTGCGAGGGTCGTAGCCTGCTGGCATTTCTGCGTCGGGCCGCTGGGTAAAGACGCCATCCAGGTCGCCGATGTAGGTGAACTGGAAGGTTGAAGTCAGTGAGGGCTGCGACACCAGACCAGCGACGTTCTTGATGCCTTGGTGGGCAACGTTCTGGGCAAGGTTGTCGATGATCAGGATGCGACCGCTGAGCCAGTTCTGGATACTGGTGGCCGTCATATCCCCTGCCTGGGTGACCGAGGCCTCCAGGTTGTGATCGATGGACTCACGTTGCAGATAATCGTTGTACAGCGAGAACAACGCGAACGCCAAAACAACGACGATTGAGGCCGCGAGCAGGATTTTATGACGAAACTTCAAACTCATTAAATACTTCCCTGTCAAGTCGAGTACACAGCATCGACCGCGCCGTTATCTAAATAACAAAACCCATGGACGCTATTCGCACAGACTACAGGCGGTGTTATATATTTTTATGACAACGCACCGCTGGCCGACTGTTATTTATGCAATGTGGCTGACAACACCGTCAGCCCCTGATATCACGCGGCTCTGACTTGGACAATCTCCCCGGTTTTTTTCGCCTTTAAGCTAGCACGAAAAAACAATAATGGCTTTAAGACATCATCTATAGTCAGCCACGCCCAACAAAATAACATTAAATTATAAGCTTATTCATGAATTACCCCTGACCCACCTTCTTTAACTGCCCCGTATCACCGTTGACAGCAAAAAACACATGCACCACTCTAAATGCGACTACTTCGATTAAAAACCCGACATACAGACTGCAAGATGATGTGTGACCCACCCTGTTTTTCCATTTAGATGTATGCAAGCACTGACTAATTTTAGGACGAAGAACAGCTTCAATGGACGAAAACAACGCACCTGCTCACGCCCCTTCGAAACAATTTATCTTGTGGCTGCTATCCATGGTGGTTGTGCTCAGCACTCTGCCCATGGACGTCATGCTCCCCTCCTACCCCGCGCTGGCGCGATTCTTTGGAGTAGCCGTCAGCGAGGTGACCGTGTTTGTCGCTATCTTCGCCCTTGGTTTTGCTCTGTCCCAGGTGATTGCCGGCCCTCTCTCGGATCGATATGGACGCGGGCGCATCCTGATCATGGGCCTGGGTATTTCGTTGATCGGTGTTTTCGGCTGCCTGCTCTCTGAAGACAAGACAACATTCAGCTACTTCCGGTTTATCCAGGGCGTGGGGTGCGGTTGTTTCGTGCTGACGCAGGCGCTTGTTCAGGATGTTTTTTCGAGTGAGGAGCGACAAGGCATCAGGATATTTCTGGTGACTTTAGGCGGGATCTGCATTGCTGTCGCGCCGCTGTTCGGTACCTGCTTCGAATACCTATGGGGATGGAAAGGCAGCTTCTACGTGTCGGCGGTATTGGCCATTGTCATTCTGGTACAGACAGCCATTATCTTGCGCTCCCTTGAGGGTAAACATCCAGTCGCCACACGCCCGCCACACACGGTCATACACGCGTATGGTCAATTTTTCGGCAATAAGCCTTTTGTGTATTCCTGGCTGATTTCAGCATTGGCCTTTTCATCACACTTTGGATTTATTGCCATTTCGCCACTCATCTTCCTTGAAGAACTGGGGATGACCAATGTCACCTATTCATTGGTTCTTCTGGTTTATGGGCTGGCTTATCTCGCAGGCGGGTTAATCGCCTCGCGGTTTGCCAAACACTTGCGCATCGCCGCGCAGATCAATATCGGGCTGACGTTTTCAGCCGTTTCTGGCCTGATCATGCTTGGCTCTGTTTTCAATGGCGTGAACATACTGTCGATACTCCTGCCCATGATTATCTGCACCCTGGGTACGACGATGGTGCGCCCCGCGTCAGTATCCAGGGCCATGAACATCTTTGAGGACAACGCGGGCACCGCTTCGGCAGCGGGTGGAACCTTGATGTTTGTGACCGCAGGACTGATCAGCGCAGCCTTGGCGATTGTGCCGCTGGCCCCCTCCTGGAGCCTGGCGATTTTCATACTGCTGGCGGCAGGCGTCAGCTATTTACTCAACCGGGCGGTTACGCACCTGCAGGCATCACCCGCCCACCAGCAACCTGGCCAGCTTCCTGCCGTTGTACCTCACCTGCGCCAACGTCAGGGCGGTGAACCCGATCATCACTGAGGGCGGCAGTTTCACGGTCTGGCAGAACTGGCTGATGGGTTGTAGCACCAGCCCTACCTCCTTCGCGCGCTCGCAGAATCGGGTTTCATCCGTGCCTTCGGGCAGCCCCAGGACAAAGTGCAGCCCAGCATGTTGACCGGAAACGGTGTAGCAACCGGGAGCATGTTCGGCCAGGCATTCCAGAAGCACATCGCGCCGTTGCTGATAGGCCTGGCGGGCAGCGCGCAGGTGGCGCACGAAGGCGCCGTTGCGGATGAACTCGCTGAGGGTGGCTTGCTCAGTTACGCCCACTGAACGCCCGGTGGTTTGCAGGGTTGTCAGCAGTTGGCCGCGCAGGGCCGCCGGGACGAGCATGAAGCCGACTCGCAGGCCAACAAACAGGGTCTTGTTGAAGCTGCCGCAGTAGATGACGCGGTCGGTTTTATCCAGTGCCTTGAGCGCCGCGAGGGGTGCGCTGTTGTAGTTGAATTCACTGTCGTAGTCGTCTTCCACGACCCAGGCGCCAGTCTGGCTGGCCCAATCCAGCAGCCCCAGGCGACGTGACACCGAAAGGGTCACGCCCAGCGGCGATTGGTGGGCAGGTGTGACGTAGGCCAGGCGCACATCGCTGTGCTGGCGCAGCTGCGCGTCGTCGATGCCGTCTTCGGTCACCGGAATGTGCAGCAGTCGAGCGCCCGCCATGGCAAAGAGCCGTTCGGCCGAAGGGTATCCGGGGTCTTCAAGGCATACGGCGTCACCGGGGATGATCAGGCTACGGGCGATGAGGTCCAGGGCATGACGAATGCCGGTGGTGATGATGATGTTGGCCGCGTCACAACGAATGCCTCGATATTTGCCCAGGTAGTCGGCGATTTGCTCGCGCAGGTCCAGCAAGCCCATGGCGTCGGACAAGGCCAGCATTTGGGCAGGCATCGCGGTCATCGCCCTGGCCATGGCGCGGGACCACACCGGGATCGGAAACAACGCCGGATCGGCCTGCCTGGCCACAAAGGGAAGCCCCGCCTGCACGCTGACCTCCGCGCTCACCTCGACAACGCAAACCTCGGCCTTGGTGCTGACAGCCCCGTGGGCAGAGACGTCATCAGCCGCCAGGTATTTATCCGGCACCACGGCACAGACCCGTGTACCCGAGCCGGAAACCCGAACCACATAGCCTTCACTGGCAAGGCGATCAAACACGATTTCCAGTGTGCCCCGGGACAAGGACCAGCGTTGCGCCAGGGTCCGGGTCGAGGGCAATCGGCTTTCAGCAGGCAGGCGCTTGCTGAGGATCGCGCTGCGCAACGCCTCGTAGGCACTGTCCTGCTTGCTGTTCGTTGCGCTCCCCGCACTCAGGCCATCGGGCTGCGGCATATCCAGGGGCACTGACACTTTTCCGCGGCTCATAGTGGTCCAATCGAGTTGGTGATTAGTGGCCCTCTGGATTAAACCACAAAGCCTCTAGAGTCGCGGCTCAGCCATCGACTCCGGACCCATCATGCCCCTCGATCATCGCTCCTCGCCCTGGATCTGGACCAGCTTGCTGTTGGTCGTGGTCTGCCTGCCGCGCCTGAGCACCGACATGTACCTGCCGTCGCTGCCTGCCATGGCCGACGCGTTGCACGCCTCTGACTCCCAACTGCAAATGACCTTGACCCTGTACATGGTGGGCTTTGCATTTTCGATGTTGCTCAGCGGCCCGCTGTGCGACCGGTTCGGGCGGCGTCCGGTATTGCTGGGGGGCACGCTGCTCTACGTGGTTGCGGCGGTGGTCTGCGCCATCGCCCAAAACGCCGAGGTGCTGATTGTCGCCCGCATGTTCCAGGCCCTGGGCGGTTGCTGCGGGACGGTCATCGGCCGGGTCACGGTCAGGGACAGTTTCGACAAGCAGCAACAGACCCGCATGCTCAGCCAGATTTCCATGGGCATGGCCCTCTCACCCATGATCGCGCCGGTGATGGGCAGCCTGATCGCGACTGCGTTCGGCTGGCGGGCCGTGTTCACAACGCTGGCCGTCTCGGGCGCTGCGGTCGCGCTGTTGATTGGCTTTCTGCTGCCGGAAACCAGGCCACCACGCGATGCCGGCGTGCGCAAGGAAACCACCGTGGCGATTTACGCCCGATTGCTGCGCGACCGCTACTTCCTCAGGTACTCCCTGGCGATCGGCTGCGTCTATTGCACCTATTTTCCTTTCATTGCCGAATCGTCCACCCTGCTTCAGCGCACGATGCATCTGTCTTCCATGCAGTACGCCCAGGTTTTCGCCGTGACAATCGCAGGCTACGTGCTGGGCTCCTGGTCGTTTCGTCGCCTGTCCGTCAGCCGTGACGCAGACAAGTTGATCGAGCACTCCGTGATCCTGAACCTGCTGGCGGTGGGCTTGCTGATCATTGCCACAAAGGTCTGGCCGCAGGCCGTGCTGGCCATCGTCGGCCCCATGATATTGATAATGCTCTCGGTGGGCATTGCCATACCTGCGTGTCAGCTGGCCGTGCTGCAACCCTACCCAAACCAGGCAGGAACGGCGTCGGGGCTGTTCTTCTTCATTCAAATGGCAATCGCGGCGCTGTGTGGCCTTGTCACCGGGCAACTGTCCGACGGTAGTGTTTACCCGATGGTCATCATGACGGCCATTGCCAGCGCCTGTTTTTGCGGTGTGTGGTTTGTACTGCGCGACAGCCGCCATTATACGGTCACTGTTGAACGCAGCGACTAGTTCAGTCTATTTACAAGTAACTGTAATAATAACGGACAGTGCGTAACGTTTAATTAACACATCAAGCTCAAAGAGCTTTTACTTTAACCGCACGGAGAAATAGTGAAGCCACTGTATAAGATCTTGAACTAATCTCTCCCTGTTCACGCAGGTTGAAGTTCGTTTGTTGTTCGTTGGATTCGAAACCTTTGTAGCGTTTCTGGTTGTGCTACGCGACCCAGACATCGTCTAACCCAGGGAAGAATCCGTGCACTCAAAATTCTCTTTTGCCCAGGCGCGTGGCTCAGAGCCCTTGAGCTTTTCAGCCGAGCCCCTTATACCGGACGCCGACGCGCGATCCGCACAGCCCTCAACCGAAACTGCAGCAGGCCAAGAGCGCGTCGCAATCCTGCTGTCCACCTTCAACGGTGCGCCCTTCCTGGCCAGACAGCTGGATTCGCTCCTCGCGCAGACCCATCAAAACTGGGTGCTGTATGCCTCCGACGACGGCTCAAAGGACGCCACCCTGAATGTACTCACCACCTATCAACGCAAACTCAAACCGGGGCAACTGACCATTCTTTACGGCCCCAGCCAAGGTTTTGCCGCAAACTTCATGTCGCTGATCAAAAACCCGGATATCAACGCCAACTACTTCGCGTTCTGTGATCAGGACGATGTATGGACCCACGACAAGATCGAGAACGCGTTGAACTGGATTCGGCTTATACCTGCCGATCGCTCTGCGCTTTATTGCTCACGCACGCAACTGATCGACGAGCAGGACAACATCATTGGTATCTCGCCGCTGTTCGCTAAAGTGCCGTGTTTCGAGAACTCGCTGGTGCAAAGTATCGCGGGTGGCAACACCATGCTTTTCAATGCGGCGACCCGGGAGTTGCTGCGCAAGGTCGAGGACCGTCCCGATATCGTGACCCATGACTGGCTGACCTACATCCTGGTCAGCGGCAATGGCGGCGCGGTGTATTACAACCCGCAGCCGATTATTGGCTACCGTCAGCACGGGCAAAACCTGGTGGGCTCCAACTCCAGTTTCAATGATCGTCTGGTGCGGGTGAAGAAGATGTTCGGCGGCACATTCCGGCGCTGGAATGAAGCCAACCTGAGCGTCATCGCGCCCCTGCGGCAATACCTGACGCCTGAGAACCAGCACACGCTGGAGCTGTTCCAGGCCGCCCGGCATGCGCCCTTTGCGCGGCGCCTGCAATTACTGCGGCGTTCGGGGGTTCATCGGCAAACACTGCTGGGCAACATCGGGCTGCTGGCGGCGGCGGTTTTGAACAAGATTTGAGTCATCGCTGAAAGCACTTTCGCGAGCAGGGTGGATCGCCACCTTGCTCGCGAATGCGGTGTTTCATTCATCGCGGCCAGCGAGCAGGCTCAAGGCACCAAAATAACCTTGTCGCTGCTGCCCTGGTTCACCTCTGCATAACGCGCCTGCCCTTCTGCCAGCGGCGACTCGAACAGGCCGGTCGGCAGCGGCAGCAGGCCTTCATCGAAGAACTGGCCGAACTGATCGAGCATCTTCGCGCTGGCTTCGCTGCCGTACAGCAGCGAATTGATGCCCACCACCGAGCCACCCCGGCGATACAGTGCCAAGGCTGGAAAATGCACATGACCGTCAACGGGTGCCGCAATAATGGCGATGCGACCAAGAGACGCCAGCGCCGGGACCGAAGCGGGCAGCCAGAAACCGGTGGTGTCGAAGATTACGTCGGCACCGCCCTTGAACACCGCATTGACCTGCGCGGCCAGGTCTTCAGGCTTATCAAGCACAATGGCGTCGAAGCCGTTTGCCTGCAGCGCCTTGAGCTGTTCCGGGCGACGCACCGCACCCAACACCTTCGTGCCACGAATCCTTGCCAACGCCAAGGCCGCACTGCCCACCGCACCATTGGCGCCGATCACCAGAAGCCGAGTATTGGCGTCCACCAGGCTGCGCTCCAGCGCGTCCCATGCCGTGACGTAAGGCACGCCGAGGCTGGCAGCCTGGACGAAACTCAAGGCCTTGGGTTTGAGCGCGACACCTTTGGCGGGCAAGGTCAAAAAGCCTGCGTGGGAACCATCACGAGTAAAACCAGGCTCTTTGCCTGTGCCCCAGACTTCCTGGCCCACCAACGCCTGTGGCCCTTGGATGACTACACCGGCAAAGTCACGACCCGGAATACGCGGCAGCGTGGTGTAGGGAAAACGGCCCAGCACGTTCTTCACATCACTGGGATTAAGGCCTGCGGCTTTGACCTGGATCAGGACTTCATCTGGACCAGGAACCGGGGTTGGCAACTCGACGAGTTCCAGCGCAGCGAGGTCGCCCGTGCGGGACATTTGCAGTGCTTGCATGGAATTTTCTCCGTAGCGTTTTAGTAGAAAAAAAGGTGCGTGGGTGCTCAGGACATCCAGCCGGCGAGCAACTGACGGCCCATCGGCCATAATTTTTCGCCCAACTGCATGCCCAACAACCCAACCAGGGCCTCTGCGGGGGGCGCTGGGGAGCGAAAGTCGAGCACCCCGTACGCCACGCCAACGCCGATACCGATAGCAAGAGAAATGAGGTAGTTCACGATGAACTCCAGGCTCAATCAGACAGGCCCAGAGTGTAAGCAAGGGAGGAAGGCGCTATCGGCCAAGTGCTTCTGCCTTTCTGCCAAAAAGAGCAGCCAAAAAGAGCGGCCAAACAAGTCGGACAGATCAGGCGTTACGCTCGCCCACCGGATACTGCGAAGGCGCCATGCCCAGCTCACGGCGGAACATGTCACTGAAGCTGCTGGGGGAATACCCCAACGAGCGAGCGATGGTGCTGACCGGCACGCCTTGAATGATCTGCGCCACCGCCGTCGCCAGTTGCACCTGCCGCCGCCACTCAGCGAAGCCCATGCCCAGACTGCCCTGAAACAACCGCGCCAGCGTCCGCACACTGGCACCAGCGTTTTCGGCGTGCTGTTCGAGGGCGATGTCCAGCGAGGGATCGAGCATCACCGCCTGGCAAAGGTTCATCAGGCGCCGGTCTGACTCGTCCGGCATCGGGATCTTCAGCAGCGACCGCCTGGCGCGCTTGAGCTCCAGCAGCGCCAGGCTGACCAGCGCATCGTAGTAATCGGGTTCCTGATCCTGCGCCACCAGATTGAGGATCAGCTCGCGCAACAAACGACCGACCTCAAACACCTGCACCGTCGGCTCAAGGGTCGCGGCGATAGCGGGCTGCAGGTAGATATTGCGCATCTCCAGATCCGACACCACGCGAATCCCATGCACCACCCCCGGCGGCAGCCAGACTGCCCGCTGCGGCGGCACCACCAGCGCTTCATGGGGCGTCTCGACCCACATCACCCCCGACATCGCATACAACACCTGGCCCCACACATGCTCATGAGGCTCGATAAAACGCCCACGCGGGTAAGTGCGCGCCAACGGCTGCACGGGGATATCGGTGTCGCTCAGATCAGGAGGTGCTGCGAGGGCCATGGCCGTGACCGGGTGAGATTGAATGGCGCATGTTAGCCAGATTCACGAATACCCGTTAAGCCCATTCGCGAGCCAGCTCGGCTCCCACACTGGGTTTGTGCTTAGCTCTAAGACGGCAGCCAGCACAACCGGTAGGAGCGAATTCATTCGCGAGAGGCCAGCACTCTCAACATCTCTGGTGCCTGACACACCGCATCGCGAATGAATTCGCTCTCATCAAACAAAATTTAATTCGTTGATTTAACTGATGATTTCAGACGATGAAAATCTACTGTAGGAGCGACCGGGACGCGCAGTCTTGTCCGCGAAGGCGATGTCTCAGGCGCGGAAGATATCGCCTGTGCCGACGTCTTCGCGGACGAGTCCGCTCCTACACAGACCGTGTTTGCTGCGCGACAGCGCGGCGTCTGGACGACGGGGAATCTCCCACAGATTGCCCTGCCCACAAAAAAAAGCCCTGACCAAAGCCAGGGCGTTTTCTTTAACCACGCATCACATTCTCAGATCAGAAAACGTTGATCGGGTAGTCGATGAAGATACGAACTTCGTTACCTTCACGGTTGTAAGCGCTGGCGTTGTTCGAAACCGTCAGGAACGAGTTACGCAGGCGCAGGGACAGGTCTTTTGCAGGACCGTTCTGTACCACGTAGCTCAGCTGGCTGAAGATTTCACGCTCGGTACCGCGACTGGTGTGGAAGCCGTCGTCGATGTTGTCACCGCGCACGTACGCCACTTTGTAGCTCAGGCCTGGTGTCACGAGGGTCGCCAGGTTGATGCCGTAGCCCAACTGCCACGAACGCTCGTCCTTGCCGTTGAAGTCGGACCAGTAGGAGTTTGCCAGGTAGATGGTGTTGCCACCGTCGCCGTAACCGCCGGCGCTGCGATAGCCGCCATAGGCATAACCGGTGTCGCCGGTGCTGCGCTGGTGGGCGATGGTGAAGGAGTGGATGCCCAGGGCGTAGGTAGCTGCCAGGCTCCAGATTTTGTTGTCGCGGTCGGTTGGCGCGATTTCCTTGTCCAGCTTGGTCTTGTACCCGTTGAAGTCCAGGGTCAGCGACTGGCTTTCAGGTAACGCGAACACGTAGTTCAGGTTCAGGTACTGCTTCTTCAGCACGTCCTTGACGTCGGAAGCGTAGATCGCGGCGCTGAATGCGTCGGTGAACTTGTAGCTACCGCCGTAGACGTCGATGCCTTTCAGATCACCGCTGTCACGACCTTCGGCGCTCTTGCGAGCTTCCTGGGTGAAGCGACCGACGTTGATTTCCAGCCCGTCGATCTCTTTGGAAGTGATGTAGGTACCGGTGTAGCTCTCAGGCAGCAGACGCGAGTTGTCGTAGTTCAATACCGGCAGTTGCGGCATTTGATCGCCGTACTTGATCACGGTGTTGGAGATACGCGCCTTGATGGCAGCGCCTGCGCGGGACAGGTCGTGGGCGGCCTGGCCGTCGGCGCCTTGCTTGAAGAAGTCGATGCCACCGGCACCGCTACGACCTTTACCACCGTCCAGGCGCAGCGCGTAAAGCGCGAATGCATCAACGCCCACACCGACGGTGCCCTGGGTGAAACCGGAAGCGAAGTTGGCGGTGAAGCCTTGGCCCCATTCGGCCTTGTCCGGGTTGCCGTTCTTGTAGTCACGGCTGATGTAGGCGTTACGCAGGAACAGATTGAGGCTGCTGTCTTCCACGAAACCTTTGGAGTCTGCCTGGCTGGCTGCCATTGCTTGGCTTGCGCTCATGATGCCCAGGGCGAGCATGCTGATACGTTTGATGAACATCCTGTTTTCCTTTTGCGGGTTGATCACGCGCTGTGGCATCACCCGAAAGGGGTGGTGAGAGGTTTCATGGCCTGAGAAACAGAACCGTGAAACCCGCACGAAATCATCGCAGTGGACTACTGATGCACGTACATGGCGTTAGGCCACAAGCGGCGGGAGGCGAATCCTAGCCGCAGGCTTGAGAGGTGTCAATTTCGGGGATCTTCAGCGATCCAGTGGCACTTGGTGCCCTGAAGGGGGATTGCTCGTCAGGCGTCTATCCAGCTGTCATGCAAAATAACCAGTAAGGCTTCCATTTCAGCCTCGTCCAAAAGACCGGCAGGGTAGCGTTGCGCCAGCATTTGCCGGTAGTCAGGCAGTTGCGGTTTCGGGTGCCTGGTTGTCCGTAACCAGTCCGCCAAAAGCTGACGAGCTTCGCTGCTCGCAGACAAAGCGTGAGCACGTTGCGGCTCAATACCTGCGTTCATAATGGACAACCTCTGAAGTCTTGAGGGGCTGAATCTACGGATCATTTATTACAGACGAACGAAGCGCAATTCGAATAAAGCACCGTACGTCGCCTTGCAAAAAAAATTTGGAACTTTTTCGTAAAAAATAAAAAGCCCATCACAGGATGGGCTTTCAGATAGCAAGAACAGGACCAACTCAACGGTGGTGAGGTGCCGGTTGCTGCTGGGTCAGGCAGTGGATATTGCCGCCGCCGAGCAGCAGTTCACGCCCCGGCACCATGACCACCTCATGTTCAGGGAACAGACGCTGCAGGATCTCACGTGCGGTTTCGTCCAGCGGATCGTTGAAACTGGGGGCGATGATGCCGCCGTTGACGATCAGGAAGTTCACGTAGGAGCCGGCAAGACGCACCGAAGGGTTGCGCTCCTGGCTGCCGTGCACCTGATCGACGCCTGAGCATTCTTCTTCAGTGGCGAACAACGGCCCCGGAATCGGCATCTTGTGCACGATGAATTCGCGACCCTTGGCGTCCCGGGTGTTTTCCAAAATACTCAACGCTGCGTGGCAACGTGGGTAGTTGGGGTCTTTGGGATCATCCGTCCAGGCCAGCAATACTTCACCCGGACGCACGTAGCAGCAGAAGTTATCCACATGCCCGTCGGTTTCATCGTTGAACAGGCCGTCCGGTAGCCAGATGATCTTATCCACAGCCAGGTGATCGCTCAGCACCGCTTCGATCTGCTCTCGGGACAGGTGCGGGTTGCGGTTGCGATTGAGCAGGCACTCTTCGGTGGTGATCAGGGTGCCTTCGCCATCGACATGGATCGAGCCGCCTTCAAGCACGAAACCTTCGGTCTGGTAGCGCGAGCAGCGTTCGATTTCCAGCACCTTGCTCGCCAGCTGCGAATCCAGGTTCCAGGGCGAATACAGGCCACCGTCGAAACCGCCCCAGGCGTTGAAGTCCCAGTCCACACCACGCACTTCGCCGCCGTCATTGATGACGAACGTCGGGCCGGTATCCCGCACCCACGCGTCGTCATTGCTGATCTCAACGACGCGGATGTTCGGTACGTCCAGGCGTGCCCGGGCATTGTCGTACTGCGCCGCAGAAACTCCGACCGTTACTGGCTCAAAGCGCGCAATGGCCTTGGCCACGGCAACATGGGCGGTCTGTACCGGCTTGCCGCCCAGGCGCCAGTTGTCCGGGCGCTCGGGCCAGATCATCCAGGTCTGGGTCTGCGGCGCCCACTCGGCGGGCATGTAGAAGCCGTCAGCGCGTGGGGTACTTTTCAGTGTGGTCATGGCGATCCGGGCTCCGTCGAGGGTTTCACGAGACAAGTTTGGCGGCCTTTATAGCCGATATAAATCGGTGCTAAAAGATCATTTATCGTTCGAAATGAACTAAACCAAATATTATGCCGATATAAATCGATATAATTTGCCCCCTGTGGGAGCGAGCTTGCTCGCGAAGGCATCCTCCCGGAAACATCTCCGGTGACTGACACGCCGCATTCGCGAGCAAGCTCGCTCCCACCGGAGGTTCCGATCGTCAGGGCTTCACTCCAGCTCGGCCAGCACCTTGGACACCATCGCCACAAAGAAATCCACGCTCTGGCGAGTGGTGCACATTGGTGGCTTGATCTTGAGGATGTTCAGGTAATCCCCGGTCGGCTGCATGAAGATACCCAGCTCTCGCAGGCGATCGCACAGGTAGGCGGTTTCCTCGGTGGCGGGCTCCAGCGTCTGGCGGTCGCGGACCAGCTCTAGCCCCAGGTAGAACCCCAGGCCGTGCACGGCGCCAACCAACGGATGCTGCTCGATCAATGCTTCCAGTTGCGCCTTGAAATGGCCGCCGACGATTTGAGCGTTTTCCCACAGCTTTTCTTCCTCCATGACGTCCAGCACCGCCATGCCGATGCGGCAGCTGACCGGGCTGCCACCCGAGGATGAGAAGAAGTAACCCTCGGCTTCCAGCGCTTCGGCGATCTCTCGGCGGGTGATGACCGCGCCCAGTGGATGCCCGTTGCCCATGCCTTTGGCCATGGTGATGATGTCCGGCACCACGCCCTGCTCTTCGAAACCCCAGAAATACCGGCCCAATCGGCCATAACCGACCTGTACTTCATCGGCGATGCACACGCCGCCCTGCTGGCGCACCTTCTGGTAGACCTGCTGCAAATAGCCCTGCGGCAGGGAAATCCCGCCAGCATTGCCGTACACCGGCTCGCAGATAAACCCGGCCACCTGACGGTTCTGTTCGGCCAGGGTCGCCAGGGTCTTGTCGACACTGCGCAGATAATCAGGCGCGCTGTCAGGGCCGCGGAACTCACCCCGCCAGGTGTTCGGCGCAGTCACCGGGTGCACCCAGTCCGGCCGTGTGCTCAAGGCCTGTGGGTTGTCCGCAATCGAGGTGGAAATCGCATCGGTGGCCACCGACCAGCCGTGGTACGCCTCCAGCACGCTGAGCATGTCGCGTCCGCCGCTGTAGGCCCACGCCAGGCGGATCGCCAGATCGTTGGCCTCGGTGCCGCTGTTGACCAGAAACACCCGGTCCATGCCTTCGGGTGCCAGCTTCAGCAAACGCTCGGAAAACTCCGTAATGGCGGCGTAATGGAAGCGCGAGTTAGTGTTGAGCAACGACCACTGTCGGCTCGCCTCCAGAGCCATGCGCGGATGACCATGGCCCAGCACCGCGACGTTGTTGAGCATGTCCAGGTAGGAGCGCCCCTGCATGTCGATCAGGTGGTTGCGCCAGCCTCGCTCGATCTGCGGCGGTGCCTCGTAGTAGTGCTTCTGCGAACGGGCAAAACTGGCGTCCCGTCGAGCCAGTAGCCGGGCGGAATCCTGGAGCTTAGGTGCGTCGCAATCGAACCCCAGCAACGCTGCAGGCGACGGACACAAAGCACCCCAGGCGGCAGACCACGAAGGCGCGACAAACAAAGGCGGGCTAAGCTGCCCCGAACGGCACAGCTGCACCATGAGAGCCCCCTCCCCCTGGCCGAGCCGATCACCTGCCTTGGTGACCGCCCCCGATGTCAGCGGTGAATCCACCCCCCACAAACGCAAGGTCATAGCCTCGCCGACCAGCAACAGCGCGGCGTCTGCCGTGAGGCGCAGCACGCCTGCAAAAGGCGCATGCACAGGTGTGGCAGCCGGGACATGCAACTCCACGTGCAGGGCAAAGGTCTCCGGTTCCAGGGCGCTATCCGGCACAGTGCGCGACAGCCGGTATTCGCCATAGCGGGTCGCGGCCAGCCCCGTCTTCTCGGCAGCGGCCGCCAGCAAGCGCTCATCGATGCCGCCTTGCTCCCAGTTCCCGGCCTGAAAATGCTCGCTGAGCACGCCCAGGTCAACCGGGGTGAAATCTTCGGCCTTCAGAGTCGGCAGCAGTGGCACAACGGGTTGCTCGACCACCTCAAGCGGTTCAAGCCCGGCCGCTGCGAGAATCGCCACCTCCATCAACTCAATCGGCACCGAAGTCGCGATGTCGAAAATGCTCCACTCGCTGGCCAGATTGGCCTGTATGTAGGTGTTGTCAGGCTCGACGCTGGCCTGTTGCTCGCTGCTGAGCACCAGCACCGCCGAGCGCGCGACGATCAGCGGCCATAACGCCTGCAACTCTTCGCGCAGCAGGGGGTTGATGGCGTGATAAGCCTGGATCGCCGGGAGGATGTACAACGGATCGTCCTCGGCGTGGTGCAGCAATGCCGCGCAGGTCACCGACAGGTCGGCGATGCGCCAGGTGCTGACCAGATCACCGAAATCGATCAGCCCCTGCAATTGCCAGTGGCGCTGCGGGCCTCGGTTCCACACCACGTTGTATTCAGTAATATCCAGGTGCACCGCCTGGGTCGGCAGCTTCGCCACCAGGGGCAACAGACGAACGTGTGCCTGTTCGGCGGCCTCGGCGATGCACGCCTGGGCATCAGCGTCCTTGATCACCGGCAGCAGGTGCCTGATCAGCGCCGAGGCATGGCGCGGGTCCCATTGCAGAATGCGCTCCAGCCCCGGGTGCTGAAAATCCGCCAGCGCCCGATCAACCTGCGCGCACAGCTGCCCCAGCGCCACCACCACGTCCCGCCCCAGGTGCGCGACATGGGCGATGGACTGACCGGCAATGAACTCCAGCAGCCGCACATGCACCGCCTGGCCGTCGACTTCCAGCGACAGCACGTCCGCACCATCGCTGGCCGCTATCACCGCAGGCACCCGAACCTGTGAATGCTCCGCCAGGTGCCGCAATGCACTGTGCTGCGCCTGCAATTCCACCGGCGAATACGCCCCATGGCACACCTTGAGCACGTAATGCCCACCGCCCTCGCCTTCCAGCAGAAAATTGCGGTCCTGCTGGCTGCCAAGTTCCTTGACCGAACCGCGCAGGCCATAGTGTTGAGCCAGCAATTGCAGTGCCTGAGCGGCGCTGATTTGCGGGCATGGCAGGCTGGAGCGGCGGATCAGGGTAGTGAGTGGCATGGAAATGGCCTCAGTGAACCGTGGATTGGCAAGTATGGACGTGCCCCTGTAAGCGTGGGCTTGCCCGCGATTGCGGTCTTACAGCCGCTAAAATATTGGCCGACAGGCCTTGAATGCCCTACGGACATTATCGCGGGCAAGCCCACTCCTACAATTAACCTCGTTTACCGAACGCCACTTTTATGGCGCATCCGGCAACCCTATCAATTAATTTCATCGGCAGTGCGGCCCGTCATGGTTAATCCTGCTTGCACCGCTCAGCACTCGCCGACAAGCTACGCTCATTAGATTTACGTCTAACAAGGACAAGGTCAGACCCATGCGAATATTAATTACCGGAGGTGCGGGCTTCATTGGCTCCGCGCTCGTACGCCATCTGATTCAGAACACTGATCACGAAGTGCTGAACTACGACAAACTGACCTACGCTGGCAATCTGGAGTCGCTGCACAGCATTGCGACCGTCAAGGCCTCGCACTATGAGTTCGTGCAGGCCGACATCGTCGATCAGGCCAAGGTCAGCGAAGTGCTCGCCCGTTTCCAGCCGCACGCGATCATGCACCTGGCGGCCGAGTCCCATGTGGACCGGTCCATCGACGGCCCGTCGGAGTTCATCCAGACCAACATCGTCGGCACCTACAGCCTGCTGGAAGCGACCCGCGGCTACTGGCTCACGCTGCCAGCCGATGAGCGTGCGGCGTTTCGCTTCCACCATATTTCCACCGACGAGGTGTATGGCGACCTGCACGGCGTCGACGACCTGTTCACTGAAACCACGCCTTACGCGCCAAGCTCACCCTATTCGGCCAGCAAGGCGGCGTCAGACCACCTGGTCCGTGCCTGGCACCGCACCTACGGTCTGCCAGTGGTGGTGACCAACTGCTCGAACAACTACGGGCCGTTCCACTTCCCCGAGAAGCTCATCCCGCTGGTGATTCTCAACGCCCTGGCGGGCAAGCCGCTGCCGGTTTATGGCAATGGCCTGCAAGTGCGCGACTGGTTGTTCGTAGAAGATCACGCCCGGGCGCTGCTCAAGGTAGTGACCGAAGGCGTAGTTGGCGAAACCTACAACATCGGCGGGCATAACGAGCAGAAGAACATCGACGTGGTGCGCGGCATCTGCGCGCTGCTCGAAGAACTTGCGCCACAGCGCCCCGAAGGCGTAACGAACTACGCTGACCTGATCACCTACGTGGTGGATCGCCCCGGCCACGATCAGCGCTATGCCATCGACGCTGGCAAGATCGAACGCGAATTGGGCTGGACCCCGGAAGAGACCTTCGAATCCGGGCTACGCAAGACCGTGCAATGGTATCTGGACAACCTGGACTGGTGCCGTCGTGTACAAGACGGCAGCTATCAGGGCCAACGACTGGGATTCACTGACATCAAGGATCTGATCGCATGACTAAAGGTATCGTTCTGGCGGGCGGCTCAGGCACGCGTCTGCACCCCATCACCCTCGGTGTTTCCAAACAACTGCTGCCGGTCTACGACAAACCGATGATCTATTACCCGATCTCGGTGTTGATGCTGGCGGGCATCCGCGAAATCCTCCTGATCTCCACCCCTCAGGACTTGCCGCAATACCGCAACCTGTTGGGGGACGGCAGCCAGTTCGGCGTGCATTTCCACTATGCCGAGCAGCCCAAGCCCGACGGTCTGGCCCAGGCGTTTTTGATTGGCGAAGAGTTCATCGGCGATGACTCGGTGTGCCTGATCCTGGGCGACAACATTTTCCATGGTCAGCACTTCACCGAAAAACTGCAGAAGGCCGCCAGCAATCCGGACGGCGCCACGGTGTTCGGCTACTGGGTCAAAGACCCGGAGCGCTTCGGTGTGATCGACTTCGACGAACAGGGCAATGCGCTGTCCATCGAAGAAAAACCCAAGGCACCGAAATCCAGCTATGCGGTCACCGGGCTGTACTTCTACGACAACGACGTGATCCAGATCGCCAAGGCCGTGAAACCTTCACACCGTGGCGAACTCGAAATCACCGACGTCAACAATGCCTATCTGCACCGTGGCGACCTGCGGGTCGAGCGCTTCGGCCGTGGTTTCGCCTGGCTTGATACCGGTACCCATGACAGCCTGCTGGAAGCGTCGCAGTACGTTCAGACCATCGAGCATCGACAAGGCCTGAAAGTGGCGTGCCTGGAAGAGATCGCCTACCAGAACGACTGGATCGACCGCGCGCAGCTGCTGCGCCGTGCCGATTATTTCGGCAAGACCGGTTACGGCCAATACCTATTCAAACTCGCAGGGGAAAGTCAGTGAATGTGATCGCCACCGAGTTACCTGACGTACTCATCATCGAACCCAAGGTGTTCGGTGATGATCGCGGTTTCTTCTACGAGAGCTTCAATGCCCGCAGCTTCGCAGAAGCCACGGGCCTGAGCCCGCAGTTCGTTCAGGACAACCATTCGCGCTCGCAAAAAGGTGTACTGCGGGGCCTGCACTATCAGCTGGAAAACGTGCAAGGCAAGCTGGTGCGCGTAACCGCTGGCGAAGTGCTCGACATCGCCGTGGACATTCGTCGCAGCTCGCCGAATTTCGGACGCTGGGTCGGGGTCCGGCTGTCGGCCCAGAACAACCGCCAGCTGTGGGTGCCGGAAGGCTTCGCCCACGGTTTTGTGGTACTCAGCGATGCCGCCGAGTTCCTGTACAAAACCACCGATTACTACACGCCGTCGGCCGAGCGCTGCATTCGCTGGGACGACCCGGACCTGGCCATCGACTGGGAGCTGGACGCGGCTCCCGCGCTGTCGGCCAAGGACCAGCAAGGCAAGAACTTCAAAGACGCGGAACTGTTCCCATGAGTCCGCCGAGGATCCTCATCAGCGGCCAGCACGGTCAGGTCTCCCGAGAGCTACAGAAAAGCCTGGCAGACCTGGGCGATTTGCTGGTTCTGGGCCGTGACCAGCTGGACCTGAGCCAGCCCGAATCGATTCGTGCCAAAGTTCGTGAGCTCAAGCCTGACCTGATCGTCAACGCCGCAGCCCACACCGCCGTGGACCAGGCCGAAAGCGAGCCGGAGCTGGCCTTTGCGATCAATGCCACGTCCCCCGGTGTGTTTGCCGAGGAAGCAGCGCGGCTGAACATCCCGCTGATCCACTACTCCACCGACTACGTGTTCGATGGCAGCAAAACCACGCCCTACACCGAGCAAGACGCGACCAACCCGTTGGGCGTGTATGGCAGCAGCAAGCTGGCAGGTGAACAGGCCATTGCCGCTGTCGGTGGCGAGCACCTGATCCTGCGCACCAGCTGGGTTTACTCCCTGCACGGTCGCAACTTCCTGCTGACCATGCAGCGCTTGCTGCAGGAGCGCGAAGAGCTGCGCATCGTCGCCGACCAGATTGGCGCACCGACCTGGGCAGGCACCATCGCCCACAGCACCCGGTTGTTGATCGAACGCTGGCGTGATGGCCGGGCGGGCGACTGGGGCACGTATCACCTGACCGCCAGCGGCGAGACCTCCTGGTTCGGTTTTGCCCAGGCCATCGGTGAGCAACTGGTCAAGCAAGGGAAGCGCTGCGCGAGGCTGGAACCTATCCCGTCCAGCGCCTACCCCACCCCGGCCACCCGCCCCCTCAACTCGCGCCTGGACTGCAGCCAGTTGCAGCGCGAATGGAACGTGCAGCAACCTGAATGGCAGCATGCGCTGCTGGAGTGCTTGCAAGGCCAGCGCTAAGAAACAGCCCCTGTGGGGCGAGCTTGCTCGCGAAGGCGGCAGGTCAGACAAATCATCCGGGCCTGACACACCGCATTCGCGAGCAGGCTCGCTCCCACACTGGATTTATGTTCAGACCAATATCTGCGGTAGAACACAGAACGTGTAGGAGTGGCCGGGGTGGCGTCCCACCTTGCCCGCGATAACGCCAGTTCATAAAGCGAAGATCCGCCAGACAACATAGAATCTCCGGCAGATCCTTCAGAACCGAACCGGCGCAGCCCCAACGATGATCCCGACCACCCCCGCCCCAAGACGCCCACGCTGGCGCAGCCTGGCATTGTTGGCTATTTGCCTGGCGCCGTTGTTGTGGCCGCTGGAGCATCTGGCTGAGCGTTATTACCGCAACGAACTGGTCAGCCAGAACCGCCAGACCCTGGACCTGTACGTCGCCAACCTGCTGGGCACCCTGCACCGCTATGAAGTCCTGCCGCAGATCCTCGGCGACCTCCCCGGCCTGCGGGCCGCCCTGGCAAACCCCACCGACGTCACGACACTGGATAACGCCAACCGCCTGCTCAGGGACATCAGCACCCAGACCGGCGCGGAAGTCATGTACCTGATGGACCCCAGCGGCATGACTCTGGCCGCGTCCAACTGGGACAAACGCGATAGCTTCGTGGGGCGCAATTTCTCCTTCCGGCCTTATTTCAGCGATGCCATGGCGGGTAACCTCGGGCGCTTCTTCGGCCTGGGGACCACTTCGGCCAAGCGCGGCTACTTCTTCGCCGCCGCCGTGCATGACGGTGATCGCATCACCGGCGTGCTGGTGGTCAAGGTCGACCTGGACAACACTGAAAACCTCTGGGGCAACACACCGGAGCAATTGCTCCTCACCGACCACATGGGCGTAGTGATCCTGACCTCCAACCCGGCCTGGCGTTTCCGCGCCACGCGCCCGCTCAGCGACGGTGACAGGATGGCCATTGCGGCCATCCAGCCCTACCCGATCCGCGATCCGCACCCGCTGGAACTCAACGAAAAGGCCTGGCTCAAGCAGACCCGGCAAATCGACGAAACCGGCTGGAGCGTCAGCATTCTCGCGCCTCGGGTCTTGATCGACCGGCCCGTGCGCACCGTGGTCGCGGTCGGCGGTGCGACGTTGCTGGTCCTGATGCTGGGGTTGGGCATCATGATGCAGCGGCGGCGCCATTACCTGGACCGCTTCGCCTTCGAGATCAAGGCCCGACGCGAGCTTGAGGGGCGCGTGGTAGAGCGTACCAGCGACCTGGAAGGCCTCAACCGGCGGCTCAAACAGGAAGTACTGGAGCGCGAACACGCGCAACAGGAATTGGTCCGCGCCCAGGATGAGCTGGTACAAACCAGCAAACTCACGGCGCTGGGCACCATGTCCGCGAGCATCAGCCACGAACTCAACCAGCCACTGGGGGCGATTCGCAGCTACGCCGAGAACGCCGAAGTGTTGCTCGACCACCAGCGTATCGATGACGCACGGGGCAACCTCAAGCTGATCAGCGAACTGACCGGGCGCATGGCTTCGATCATCGCCCACCTGCGCGCCTTCGCCCGCCGTGACCGGCATGCGCCGGAAAGCGTGGCACTGCAACCAGCGCTGGACGACGCACTGGCGCTGCTGGCCAAACGGCGCCGCGCCATGGAAGTCGAGCTGATTCGCGACTTGCCCGACGCCACGTTGTGGGTGCAGGCCGGGGAAACGCGCTTGCGCCAGGTGCTGGGCAACCTGCTGGCCAACGCCCTGGACGCCTTGACCGAAAAAGGTCCACCGCGAAAAATCTGGCTCAGTGCCGAACATACCGCAACGGGCGTCAACCTGTACATTCGCGACAACGGGCCGGGCTTTTGCCTGGAAGCCCTGGGCCGCGCCGGCGAGCCGTTTTACACCACCAAGACGCGCACCCAAGGGCTTGGCCTGGGCCTGGCGATCTGTGACACCCTGATGCGCGCCTTCGGCGGCGAACTGCTGTTTGCCAACCAACGCGAAGGCGGCGCTCTCATTACCCTGCGGCTGCGCGCTGGCGCGCCGGGGGTCAGCCTGCAACCCACCGAGGACTCCAGCACATGAGTAACGAGCCGGCCATCGACAGCCGCATCCAAGTGGTGTTGATCGACGACGATCCGCATTTGCGTCAGGCCCTGAGCCAGACGCTGGACCTCGCCGGCCTGAAAGTCCTGCCACTGAGCGAAGCCCAGGGCCTGGCCAGCCGTATCGAGCGCGACTGGCCGGGCGTGGTGGTCAGTGACATCCGCATGCCCGGCATGGACGGCCTTGAGTTGCTGGAACAATTGCACGCCCAGGACCCGGAGCTGCCGGTGCTGCTGATCACCGGCCATGGCGACGTGCCGTTGGCGGTGCAGGCCATGCGCGCCGGGGCTTACGACTTTCTGGAAAAACCCTTCGCCAGCGACGCCCTGCTCGACAGCGTGCGCCGCGCCCTGGCTTTGCGGCGCCTGGTGCTGGACAACCGCAGCTTGCGCCTGGCCCTCAGCGATCGCCAGCAACTGAGCACCCGGCTGGTGGGGCAGTCCGCGCCGATGCTGCGTTTGCGTGAACAAATCGGCGCCCTGGCCGCCACCCGCGCCGACGTGTTGATCCTCGGCGAAACCGGGGCGGGCAAGGAAGTGGTAGCGCGAGCGCTGCACGATTTGTCGAACCGTCGCACCGGACCCTTCGTTGCGATCAACGCCGGGGCGCTGGCTGAATCCGTGGTTGAAAGTGAGCTGTTCGGCCACGAGCCGGGGGCCTTCACTGGCGCGCAAAAACGCCGGATTGGCAAATTCGAATTCGCCAACGGCGGCACGTTGTTCCTCGATGAAATCGAAAGCATGAGCCTGGATGTGCAGGTCAAGCTGTTGCGTCTGCTGCAAGAGCGCATGGTGGAGCGGCTGGGCGGCAATCAGCAGATCCCGCTGGATATCCGCGTAATCGCCGCCACCAAGGAAGACCTGCGTCAGTCCGCCGATCAAGGGCGCTTCCGTGCCGACCTGTACTACCGCCTCAACGTCGCACCACTGCGCATCCCGCCGTTACGCGAGCGAGGCGAAGACCCGCTGATGCTGTTCCAGCACTTTGCCGACGAAGCCAGTACCCGCCATGGCCTGCCCAAGCATGAACTGCAGCCAGGCCAACGGGCCTTGCTGCTGCGTCATAGCTGGCCGGGCAATGTGCGCGAACTGCAAAACGCCGCAGAACGCTTCGCCCTTGGGCTGGAACTTGCCCTGGAAGGCAGCGAGACGCCGGATATCCCGGCCACCAGTGGCGGCCTGAGCGAGCAGGTGGAAAGTTTCGAGCGTGCATTGATTGCCGCCGAACTGGCACGCCCCCACAGCTCGGTGCGCAGCCTGGCCGAAGCGTTGGGCCTGCCGCGCAAGACCTTGCACGACAAGTTGCGCAAGCACGGCCTGAGTTTTGGTGACGCCCACCACGTGGCAGACGAACTCGATTGATCAAGGAAACCGGCACGGTGAAAAACCAGGAACAACAGCTCGAAGCAGTGCTGCATCACGACATCCCGCTGACCCGAGACATGGGCCTCAAGGTCTTGAGCTGGCACGACCATCAGTTGCGCCTGCATTTACCGCTGGATCCGAACATCAATCACAAGAGCACGATGTTTGGCGGCAGCCTGTATTGCGGCGCGGTACTGGCGGGCTGGGGCTGGCTGCATCTACGCCTGCTGGAAGCGGGCATCGATGACGGGCATATCGTGATCCAGGAAGGCCAGATTAGCTACCCGCTACCGGTGCGCGAAGACGCTATCGCCCTTTGCGATGCGCCGCCGGCTGCGGTCTGGGACAAGTTCATCGCCACCTACCAACGCCGGGGCCGGGCGCGATTGACGCTGCAAACCCGCATCACCGCGCACAACAGCGATGACGACGCCGTGCGGTTCACCGGGCAGTATGTTTTGCATCGTTGATGACGGCCTCTTCGCGAGCAAGCTCGCTCCCACAGGGGAATGCATAACCTGTGGGAAACTCTATTTGTGTGGGAATGCGTAAGCCTGTGGGAGCGAGCTTGCTCGCGAAGGCGTCGGTTCAGTCAGTGAGCCTGTTACGGCCTGACCAACCCCAACAACTTCTCCCGCCACGCCACGTTCGCAGGCAGCGCCAAGAAGAACGGGTTTAGCAGCGATTCACGCGGTGGGTAGCTGAAGGTTTCCCCCGCCAGGTCCAGCACCACGCCACCGGCACCTTCCAGTACACCCTGGGCGGCGGCGGTGTCCCACTGTGATGTTGGGGCCAAACGCGGGTAACAATCGGCGGCGCCTTCGGCCAGCAGGCAGAATTTCAGCGAGCTGCCAATATTGGTCAGTTGCAGTTCCCCCAGGCTCGCCGAAAGCCCGGCCAACAGGCGATCCTGCTCAGGGCTGGTGTGGCGACGACTGGCGACCACGGTGAAAGCCTGACCGGCAGGCGGCAGGTCGCGCACGCTGATCGGGGCAAGATGGGTTTCATCGTCACTGCGCCACGCGCCCAGGCCCGCGCCACCGAAGTAACAGCGGTTGTTGGTAGGCATCGACACCACCCCGAACACCACGCGGCCGTTCTCGATCAGCGCAATGTTGACGGTGAACTCTTCGCTGCCGGAAATGAACTCCTTGGTGCCGTCCAGCGGATCAACCAGCCACCAGCGCTGCCACTGGCTGCGCACACTGGCCGGGATATCGGCATCTTCTTCGGACAGGATGTGAATATCGGCATCCAGCGCCTGCAGACCGGCGACCAGCAGGTCGTGGGCCGCCAGGTCAGCGGCGGTCACTGGAGACTCATCGGCCTTGGCGATCACCTCAACACCGGCCCGCCAGTGCGGCAGGATGACTTCTCCGGCGCGACGGGCCAGCTCGATCACGGGCGCCAGCAACGGGTGCGGCAAATCTGCAAACGATTGACTCATGGGATGAACACACCACGCTGGGTCAGCAGATCACGGGCCAGGTACAACGCCGCCAGGGCCCGCCCTTCGCTGAACTGCGGATGCTCGACCAGGCTCGACAGCTCACGCAGGTTGACCTTGTCTACGCGCATGGGCTCAGGCTCATCGCCCGGCAAGCTTTCTTCGTAGAGGTCCGTGGCCAGCACCACCTGGATCTTCTGGCTCATGTAGCCTGGCGACAACGACAGTTCGGTCAGGTGTTCCAGCTGGTGGGCGCCATACCCGGCTTCTTCCTTGAGCTCCCGGTTGGCCGCTGCCAGCACGTCTTCGCCCGGTTCGATCAAGCCCTTGGGCAAGGACAGCTCGTATTCGTCGGTGCCACCGCAGTATTCCTCGACCAGTACGGCGTGGTCGGCATCGATCATGGCCACGATCATGACCGCGCCATACCCGTTACCCCGGCCAACCAGCCGTTCGTAGGTGCGCTCGACACCGTTGGCAAAGCGCAACTGCAGCTCCTCGACACGGAACAGGCGGCTACTGGCGACGATTTCGCGGGCAAGTACGGTGGGTTTCTGGCGCATGACAGGCTCCTTGGCTGGACGGAGTACTATACCTTGGCTTTTCCGATTGTCTGTGTCGGATATGGCAACGTTATTCATTCACCGCCGAGAGACTCTGGATGCCTTCTTTACCCTGGCGCGACATCGATACCGTTCTGCTCGATATGGACGGCACGCTGCTGGACCTGCATTACGACAACCATTTCTGGCTGGAGCATTTGCCTCAACGCTACGCCGAGCTGCATGGCGTAAGCCGGGCCATGGCCGAACTGGAGATAACGCCGTTGTTCGAAAAGAACGCCGGTACGCTCAACTGGTATTGCCTGGATTACTGGAGCGCCGAGCTTAAGCTGTCGTTGCGTGATCTGAAACTGGAGACCGCGCACCTGATTGGACTGCGCCCGGATGCCGAAACCTTTCTGGCGGCCATCCAGAAGGCGGGCAAGCGCGTGGTAATGATCACCAATGCGCACCGCGATTCACTGTCTCTGAAGATGGAAAGAATCCAGCTGGCGCCGTATTTCGAACGCATGATCAGCTCCCACGACTATGGCTTCCCCAAGGAAAATGCCCAGTTCTGGGACGCTTTGCACGCCGACATCGGCTTCGACCCGGGCCGCAGCCTGTTCATCGACGACACCTTGCCGATCCTGCGCAGCGCGCAGCGTTACGGCATTGCCCATCTGTTGGCCGTCAGCGAACCCGACAGCCGCAAGGGCCCCAAGGACACCGAGGAGTTTGCGGCGGTGGGGGATTATCGGGAGTTGATTGCGGGGCTTTGAGGTTGCATGAGCTTCAGCAATCCTGTAGGAGCGAATTCATTCGCGAAGCGTCGGCATATCGAGCATCGCCGCTGGCTGACACACCGCATCGCGAATAAATTCGCTCCCACATTGAGTTATGGTCTCCTGAAAGCCCTCACTCAGGAATGCGTAACACCTGCCCCGGATAGATCTTGTTCACATCCTTGAGCATCGGTTTGTTGGCATCGAAGATCTTCTGATACTTGTTCGCGTCGCCATACACGCGCTTGGAAATAGCGCTCAGGGTATCGCCCTTCTGTACGGTTTCGAACCGGGCGACGGTGGCAGGCGCTGCGCCAGCGGCGACGGTGATCTGGTCGTCGACTTTCTCCACGCCACTGATATTACCCAGCGTCAGCAGGATCTTCTCTTTCTCTTCCTGGCTGGAGACTTCACCCTTGGCGGTCACTGTGCTGCCGTCCACCGTGGTCTGGATGTTCGGGTTGCCCAGGCCGACCTCGGAAATGTGTTTCTTCAGGACTTCATCCGCGTTGGCGTTCCCCGGAGTAATCGCGTCGAGGATCTTTTCACCGGCGTCTTTCAAAAAGCTGAAAATGCTCATCGTTGGTTCTCCTTGCGTTGTTTTTACGTCCGAACAGACAACATTAGTCCGAACTGAAACTTTGGCCGAGGGTTCCGACCAAGTGATACACACCCTCAGCGGCGTCGCTCGCGTTAGAATCAGCCGCTTGCCGTGCCAGATAACCGCAACGCCTCGGAGTGACGATGGATATCAAACAACTCAAATTCCTGATCGCACTGGACGAAACCCGACATTTCGGCCAGGCGGCTGCGCGTTGCCATATCACGCAGCCCACGCTGTCCATGCGTCTGCGCAGTCTGGAAGAAGAGTTGGATTTGCCCCTGGTCAATCGCGGCCAGCGCTTCGAAGGCTTTACTGCACCGGGCGAGCGCGTGCTGGCCTGGGCCCGCACGGTGCTGGCGGCCTACGACGGTTTGCAGGCCGAAGCGGCAGCCTGTCGGGGGCATCTGGTGGGTACGTTGCGCCTGGGCGTGGTGCCACTGTCGAGTTTCGATCCGTTGCCCCTGCTGCAACGCCTGCATCAGGTACACCCCAACCTGCGTTTCGAGCTGTCGTCGCTCAGCTCCGAGCAAATCCTCGAGCAACTGGCGAGCAACCGCATCGATCTGGGCGTGTCCTTCATGGAACGACTGGACAACGAGCGCTTTGAAGCCCTGAGCCTGGCCGAATCGCGCATGGGCCTGCTTTACGATCAGCGCCATTTCAGCTTCGGCGACGAGCCCTTGAGCTGGGAAAGCCTGATCGACCTGCCGCTGGGCCTGCTCACCAGCGGCATGCACTTTCGCCAATCCATCGATCACAACTTCCACAGCCGGGGCCTGAACCCACAACCCCTGGTGCAGACCGACGCCGTGCACCAGCTGTTGCAGGCGGTACATGGCGGTTTCTGCTGCGCGATCATGCCACTCGATGGCGGGCTCGAAACCCTGACCGAGCATTTACGCCTGCAACCCATCGAACAGGCGCAAACACTGGCGCGCCTGGGCCTCATCATGCGCCGCAGCGCCCCTCGCTCAGCCCTGGCCGAAGCCTGTTTTGCGCTGTATCAGCAAATCATCGACGCGCCTTGATCGACGACATCTATCAACACATCAGAACAAGCGATTAGACGTTACTTCCCGACAGGCCTAGTCTAAGGGCTGATAAACCTGCCGGTACTTCCTCCATGCACGCCAAGCGCACGGTCAGCACGGCGCCCGCCAGACATTCGCCCGCGCCCGCCGCAAGCCAGTCCTACAGCTACTCGAACCTCGAGCGCGACGACGCCACGCGCGCCGATCTTGCCGAAGAAGTGGCCCTGGCCATCGCCTACAACGGCATCAGCCAGGCCGTCATGCTGGTCAGCCCCACCGATCTTGAAGACTTCGTTGTGGGTTTCAGCCTGGGCAGCGGCATCATCGCTTCGCCCGACGAGATCTATGACATCACGCTCAGCGGTTCAGGCTCCGCGCAGCATGCGCAGGTGGAAATCGCCAGCCGCGCGTTCTGGAACCTCAAGACCCAGCGCCGCCAGATGGCGGGGACCAGTGGTTGCGGGCTGTGTGGCGTAGAAGCGGTCGAACAGGCGCTGCCTGAACTGCAAGTGTTGCCGGGTGCGCCGCTGCCGCCTGCCGTGTGGCTTGAAGGCCTGCGCCAGCGCATCGGCGAGTTCCAGCCCCTGGGCCAACACTGCGGCGCTGTGCATGCCGCGCTGTTCATGGACAACAAGGGCCAATTGCTGATGGGGCGCGAAGACATCGGTCGCCACAACGCCCTGGACAAACTGATCGGCGCATTGATCCGCCAAGACATTCCCCTGACAGGCGGAATCGCCATCGTCACCAGCCGCTGCAGCCTGGAACTGATCCAGAAAGTCCTGCGCGCCGGTATCCAGACGCTGGTCAGCCTGTCCTCGCCCACCGGCCTTGCGCTGCAGTGGGCACGTCGTCACAACCTCAATTTAATTCACCTGCCGCAGCACAGTGCGCCGCGGGTCTATAGCCCTGCGATGGAGAATCAAGCGTGAGCCTTCACCACCAAGCCGACAAAACACCGACTCCCCGCTACAAACCGTACAAGGGCGCTGCTGGCGGTTGGGGTGCATTGATCAGCGTGACCCAGGCATGGCTGACCAGCGACAACGCCCTGAAAAACCTGCGCATGATGCTCAAGACCAACCAGAACGGCGGTTTTGACTGCCCCGGTTGCGCCTGGGGCGACTCGCCGGAAAGCGGCATGGTCAAGTTCTGCGAGAACGGCGCCAAGGCGGTCAACTGGGAAGCGACCAAGCGCCGCGTCGACCCGTCGTTTTTCGCCCGTTATAGCGTCAGCGCCCTGCGCGAGCAAAGCGACTACTGGCTCGAATACCAGGGTCGCCTGACCGAGCCCATGAGCTACGATCCCGAGACCGATCGCTACAAGCCGATCAGTTGGGATGACGCCTTCGCCATGATCAGCAAGCACCTGCTGAACCTGCCAAGCCCGGACATGGCCGAGTTCTACACCTCGGGCCGGGCCAGCAACGAGGCGGCGTACCTGTACCAACTGTTCGTGCGGGCCTACGGCACCAACAACTTCCCTGACTGTTCGAACATGTGCCACGAAGCCAGCGGCGTGGCCCTGGCCCAAAGCGTGGGCGTGGGCAAAGGCACCGTGACCTTTGACGATTTCGAACATGCCGACGCTATTTTCGTGCTGGGCCAGAACCCCGGCACCAACCACCCGCGCATGCTTGAGCCCCTGCGTGAAGCCGTGAAACGCGGCGCCCAGGTGGTGTGCGTCAACCCGCTCAAAGAGCGTGGCCTGGAGCGCTTCCAGCACCCGCAACACCCGATCGAAATGCTGACCAACGGCGACCGCCCAACCAACACCGCGTACTTCCGCCCTGCACTGGGCGGCGACATGGCGCTGTTGCGCGGCATGGCCAAGTTCCTGCTGCAATGGGAGCGTGAGGCCCAGGCCAACAACGCCCCGGCGGTGTTTGACCACGACTTCCTCAACGAGCACACCCACGGCATCCTCGATTACCTCGCGGCCATCGACGACACCTCATGGGAATCAATCGTCGAGCAGTCCGGCCTGACGCTGGCGGATATCGAGCAAGCGGCGCAGATGTACTGCAAAGGCACCAAGGTCATCATGTGCTGGGCCATGGGCATCACCCAGCATCGCCATTCGGTGCCGACCATTCAGGAAGTCGCCAACCTGATGTTGCTGCGCGGCAACATCGGCAAGCCGGGTGCTGGCCTGTGTCCTGTGCGCGGCCACAGCAACGTGCAGGGCGACCGCACCATGGGCATCAATGAACGCCCACCGGTGCTCTTCCTGGATGCGCTGGAAAAACGCTTCCAGTTCAAAGTACCGCGCACCAACGGGCACAACGTGGTCGAAGCGATTCACGCCATGCTCGAAGGCCGCTCGAAAGTCTTCATCGGCCTGGGCGGCAACTTCGCCCAAGCCACCCCGGACAGCCCTCGCACCGTTCAAGCCTTGAGCAACTGCGACCTGACCGTACAGATCAGCACCAAGCTCAACCGCAGCCACCTGACCCACGGCAAGCAAGCGCTGATCCTGCCGTGTTACGGCCGCACCGACATCGACATCCAGGCCAACGGCCCGCAGGCAGTCACGGTAGAAGACTCGTTCAGCATGGTGCACGCCTCCAACGGCCAGTTGCAGCCTGCGTCGGCGCACATGCGTTCCGAGCCTGCGATCATTGCCGGTATTGCAGCGGCAACGCTGGGTAAAAATCCGGTGGACTGGCTGTGGCTGACCGAAGACTACAGCCGCATCCGCGACCTGATCGCCGACACCATTCCGGGCTTCAAGGATTTCAACCAGCGTCTGGAACACCCGGGCGGCTTCTACCTGGGCAACGCCGCCGGCGCTCGCCGCTGGAACACCCCGACCTCACGCGCCAACTTCAAGTCCAACGCCCTGCCCCTGGACCTGGTGGACGAACGTGTGCGTTCGACCGGTGAGATCCCGGACCTGATCATGCAATCCATGCGTTCCCACGATCAGTACAACACCACCATCTATGGCCTGGACGACCGTTATCGCGGCGTGAAAGGCCAGCGTGACGTGCTGTTCGTCAACGAAGCAGACATCATTCGCCTGGGCTTCAAGCCAGGCCAGAAAGCGGACCTGATTTCCATCTGGGGCGACAAGCACGAGCGTCGGGTGAAGAACTTCACCTTGCTGGCGTTTGACATCCCGGCAGGTCAGGCAGCGGCGTACTACCCGGAAGTGAACCCGCTGGTGCCGCTGGAAAGCATCGGGGACGGCAGCAGCACGCCAACGTCCAAGTTCATCGCGATCCGCCTGGAACACGCGACCGAGTCGGCGCGGATTATCTGACGCAGGCACAACAGCCCGCTTCCTTGTAGATACTCTGTTCCCGGTCAAGCTTTTAGCAGGTGTTTCTCGCTAAAAAGCTTGGCCGTGTCAAAGTCCTCTCCCGACTGCATGCATGCCCACAATCCCGTCAGGTATTTACGCATCACA
>Ga0209888_1000116_pt1 | contig 53800 bp, 44 predicted proteins | sample OrgsoiDNA_201059_FD_185807 | JGI IMG/M metagenome (GOLD analysis project Ga0209888, IMG submission 185807) | Permafrost soil microbial communities from the Arctic, to analyse light accelerated degradation of dissolved organic matter (DOM) -... | ecosystem: Environmental > Terrestrial > Soil >...
TCACCCCGTCGCTGCTGGTTCTCATGCGCTCACAGGACCTGCGCTGACACGCTCGACCAGCGCCTGGATACGGGCGGCGGTGGCGCCGTGCTTTTCTTCCTGCTCCATCAGGCTCAGTTGCAGGCTTTCGTTTTCATCCTTGGCCTGGGCCAGCTCGGTTCCCAGCGCGGTATTGGCGGCCAGCAGCTCCTGTTTTTGCTGAACCAGCTCGCTGACCAGTTGTTCCAGTTGACTCAGGGAAGCTTCCAACATTTTCTTGATCTCTCGGGCAGTTTCAAAGGGCGCGTACGATAAAGAAAAGCCCCCCCGTTTGCCAGGGGAAAACTGTCGCAAAGCCTTGATTTTCCTGGCGGGATGCTTTTCCTCGAACCTTAGGGACTGCGATTGCCAGGACATGTTCCCCACCCCCTGTCGGAAACCTTCACCTGCGACAAATACGCGCAGGGGCTTAAGACTTTAGTCGAATGACCGATAGGTCATTCAGACACGCCTTAAAAGTCGCACGGAATGCGCCCTCCTCTCAGGTAGCCACCATGTCCCTACGCAACATGAACATCGCCCCGCGCGCATTCCTCAGCTTCGCCCTGATCGGCGCGCTGATGCTGATCCTGGGGATATTTGCCCTGAACCAGATGAGCAAGATCCGCGGCGCCGCCGAAGAGCTCAGCACCAACAGCGTGCCGAGCATCAAGAGCCTCGACGACCTCACTCAACTGACCCTGCGCCTGCGAGTGCTGTCCTATCGCCTGGTGACCAACCGCGCACCCGACGAGCAACAGAAAATCCTCGACCTGTTCACCCAGCGCAACCAGCAGATCGGCAAGGCCCAGGCGATTTACGAAAAACTAATCACCAGCCCTGAAGAGCGTGCGGCCTACGACCGCTATGTGCAGGTGCTCGGCCAGTACCGTCAGCTTGAAGACCGTATGAAGGGCCTGTCACGCAACAATCAGCTCACCGAACTGGCGGCCTTGATCAACAGTGAGTTGCTGGCCAACTCCGAACAGGTCAACACCGTGCTCACCAAGCTGGTGGAGATCAATACCCAGCAGACCGACGACACCCATCAACAGGCCGCCGACCAATACACCTCGGCGTTCAATATGGTGGTGAGCCTGCTGCTGGCCGCCACCGGCCTGACCCTCCTGCTCGCCTGGTTGCTGACCAACAGCATCACCCGCCCTATCGCCGACGCCCTGAACGCCGCCGAGCAGATCGCCGAAGGTGACCTGACCCGGCCGATCAAGGTCGAGGGCAACGACGAAGCCGGACGCCTGTTGCAGGCCATGGTCAAGATGCAGCAGAAACTGCGCGACACCCTGCAACGTATTTCCGGTTCGGCGACCCAGCTGGCTTCGGCGGCGGAAGAGCTGAACGCGGTCACCGACGAAAGCGCCAAGGGCCTGGTGCGGCAGAACAACGAGATCGAGCAGGCCGCCACCGCCGTCAATGAAATGACCAGCGCCGTGGAAGAAGTCGCGCGTAATGCCGTGAGCACTTCCGAAGCCTCGAAAAATGCCACCGCCTCGGCCGGCGACGGTCGTGACCTGGTCCAGGAAACCGTCGGCGCCATCGAGCGCATGAGCAGTGATGTGCAGAGCACCGCGACGCTGATCGGCAACCTGGCCAAGGAATCCCAGGATATCGGCAAGGTGCTGGATGTGATTCGCGGGCTGGCCGACCAGACCAACCTGCTGGCCCTGAACGCGGCGATTGAAGCGGCACGGGCCGGGGAAGCCGGTCGTGGTTTTGCCGTGGTGGCGGATGAGGTTCGCGCCTTGGCGCACCGGACCCAGCAGTCCACCAGCGAAATCGAACGGATGATCGGCAGTATCCAGGGCGGGACCGAGCAGGCGGTGGATTCGATGCGCAACAGCACCGATCGGGCTGAGTCGACCTTGAATATCGCCAAGGGCGCGGGGTTGGCGCTGGACACCATCAACACGGCCATCGTCGAGATCAACGAGCGCAACCTGGTGATCGCCAGTGCGGCGGAAGAGCAGGCTCAGGTGGCCCGCGAGGTGGATCGCAACCTGGTGAATATCCGCGATCTGTCGGTGCAATCGGCGACCGGGGCGAACCAGACCAGCGCGGCGAGCAATGAGCTGTCGCGCCTGGCGGTGGATCTGAACAGCATGGTGGCGCGTTTCAGCTTGTAAGCCTCAAGACCCAGGCGATTAAAGCCCGGATCACGCGGACTGTAGAGCAGGCGGTCCGGCTTGCCCGCGAAGCTTTTGGCGGCCTCAAGGGCCTCTTCGCTGGCAAGCCATGCTCCTACAGGGACCGTGTTCGGCCTTAACTGAAGCAATCCCCCGCTACAAAGAGACCGCGGTGCTTCGGTCAGTACTCGATCCGCACATCACCCTTCGGCACGCTGCAGCACGACAGGATATAACCCTCGGCCACATCGTCGTCGGTGATCCCGCCGTTGTGCTCCATCTCCACTTCGCCGCCCAGCTTCAACACCTTGCAGGTCCCGCAGATACCCATGCCGCAGGCCTTGGGAATCATCAGGCCAAGCTTGGCCGCCGCCGCATGCACGGTTTCCCCCGGCGCCACACGAATGCTCTTGCCGGTGGCGGTGAATTCCACCTGATGCAGGTCGGCGGCATCCACTTCCGGTGCCTCGGCGGCCTGCTCGGCCTGTTCCACCGCATCGGCACGGGCTTCCGGCGGCGTCGCGCCGAACGACTCCTCGTGATAACGGCTCATATCGAACCCGGCCGTTTCCAGCAAACGCTTCACCGCATTCATATACGGCGTCGGCCCGCAGCAGAACACTTCGCGCTCAAGGAAGTCCGGCGTCATCAACTCCAGCATCTTGTGGTTCAGATAGCCGCGATAGCCAGCCCACGGCTCGCCCAAACCATGCTTCTCACAAATCAGGTGCAGGCTGAAGTTATCGATCCGCGACGCCATATGCTCCAGCTCGCGGTGATAGATGATGTCTTTCGGCGAACGGGCACTGTGGATAAACACCATGTCGACATTCGCGTTGGTGTCGTAGAACCAGCGGGCCATGGACATCACCGGGGTGATGCCGACACCACCGCTCAGGTACAGCACTTTCGGGCTCGGGAAGTCGATGGCGTTGAACAACCCCACCGGGCCGTGCACCGCCAGTTCCTGGCCTTCGTGCAGGGTGTCGTGCAACCAGTTGGACACCTTGCCGCCGGGCACCCGCTTGATGGTCACCGAAAAGCTGTAGGGCACCGACGGCGAGCTGGAAATCGTATAGGAGCGCATGATCGGCTGGCCTTCGATTTCCAGCTCCAGGGTGACAAACTGCCCCGGTTTGAAAAAGAACATGATCGGCTGGTCAGCCATGAAGCAGAAGGTGCGCACGTCCCAGGTTTCCTGGATGACCTTCACGCAACGCACGATATGCCGACCATTGGCCCAGGTCTGGGTTGTTACCGGATTCAGGAAGTTGTTCGACATATTGTTCTCCACCGCCGACTGTCGGCTCTATGTTGGCGATTCTGCGCAAGGGTCGAAGCGACCATTTACCTATCCGCGACATTGGCATGCTTATCGCGACCAGCCCGCAACGACCGGGGGTTGCGCGTCGGGAACGGATTCGGCCATGTCGCCCATGGATAAGGTTCATGTCGCTACCAGCCGCACACTCCATCGCAAATGACCTGCTGTATTTCCGTACTTGCGTGCTAACCGTATCAGCCACTATTCGCCGGCCACACTGCATGGCCATGAGGACTAAATCGATGGACGTCACCGCAACCCTGAGCCTGGGCGATCCGCTGGAACCCGCACGCAAGGCCACCGCGCAAATGTTGCAAGAGCGCGAGCGCACCTATTCCCTGCCGCAACCGTTCTACTCCGATGAGCGGCTGTTCGAAATCGATATGCAGGAAATCTTTCAGAAAGAGTGGTTGATCGCCGGCATGACCTGCGAAATCCCGACCAAGGGCAACTACATCACCCTGCAGATCGGCAAGAACCCGATCATCGTGATTCGCGGCGCCGACGGCGTGGTCCACGCCTTCCACAACGTCTGCCGCCACCGCGGTTCACGCTTGTGCACCAGCGACAAGGGCAAGGTCGCCAAGCTGGTCTGCCACTACCACCAGTGGACCTACGAACTGGACGGCCGCCTGCTGTTCGCCGGCACCGAGATGGGCGCCGACTTCGACATGAAGCAATATGGTCTCAAGCCGGTGCACGTGAAGACCTCCGGTGGCTATATCTTCATCAGCCTGGCGCAGACCCCGCCGCCGATCGACGAGTTCCTGGCGACCCTGAACCACTACATGGAACCCTACGACATGGAGAACACCAAGGTGGCGGTGCAAACCACCTTGATGGAAAAGGCCAACTGGAAGCTGGTGCTGGAGAACAACCGCGAGTGCTACCACTGCGGCGGCTCCCACCCGGAACTGCTGAAGACCCTGCTGGAATGGGACGACGTCACCGACCCGCGGGCCGACCAGAAATTCAAGGACCACGTGGCCGAATGCACCGTGGCCTGGGAAGCCGAGAAGATCCCTTACGCCCACGCCAGCTTCGGCCTGCGTAACCGTATCGTGCGCATGCCGCTGCTCAAGGGCACCGTATCCATGACCATGGACGGCCAGCAGGGCTGCAAAAAACTGATGGGCCGGATCAAGAACCCGGACCTGGGTTCGATGCGCATCCTGCACCTGCCGCATTCGTGGAACCACTGCATGGGCGACCACATCATCGTGTTCACCGTGTGGCCGATCAGCGCCCAGGAAACCATGGTCACCACCAAGTGGCTGGTGCACAAGGACGCGGTCGAAGGCGTCGACTATGACGTGGCGCGCATGCGTGAAGTCTGGGATGCGACCAACGACCAGGATCGTCGCCTGGCTGAAGAAAACCAGCGCGGCATCAACTCCACGGCCTACCAGCCGGGGCCGTACTCGAAGACCTATGAGTTTGGCGTGGTCAACTTTGTGGATTGGTACAGCGAGCGGTTGCTGAGCAACCTGGGGGCGGAGCCTGCGCCTTACCTCAAAGGCGTGCCGGTGCACGGCTAAGGGCAAGAGCTTCGTCGGAATGCCGCCCAGACCAAGCCCTGCTCCTACAGGTTCGAGTCGTTCACTACTCTTGTGCACGACACAGAACTGTAGGAGCAGGGCTTGCCCGCGAACGCGTCAGCTAGATCAACACAAATCTACCCGTGAGACGCCCACCTCACCGACCCATCCTCGCCAATAAACTCCTCGACAATATTCTCCCCACTCAAGCGCACCTTCACGTACCCATTGAGCACACGCTCCGGGTATTCGTCGTCCTTGGCATTCTTGCATTCGGAAAACAGCACCCGCTCATTGCCGTCCAGCTCGCTGGTCACGCCATAGGGAATCGCTCCGTGCCCGGCACAGCGCGCCCGCAACCCGCCCTGCTCGGCATAGACAATGCCGTTGTGCAGATGCCCCCAGTACCAGTAATCCGGCACCCGCCCCAAGGCATCACACACCGGTTGATACAGCGTGGTCTTGTTTTCCCCACTGATATCGAAACCCTGGTGATGACTGAGCACCAGCAACTTCCTGCCCTTGGGCAGGCTCTTCATCCAGTCGATCTGCTGCTGATTCAGGGTGCCGTCCATATAGAGACCGAGCGGCGCCGAGGCATAGGCCGAATCCAGCCCGACAATCAGCCAGTGATCGTTATACAAGGCAAAGTAACTGGTGCCCTGCTGCACCGGGAAGCGTGAGTTGAGTTCCGCGAAATAACCATGGGCTCCGCTGTACATCTCATGGTTGGAGTTGAGGGTGAAGGCGCCGTGCTTGCCCATCGGCCAACCGGCCATGTCGACATGCTCGGAAGAGCCGGTGCCGGCGTAGTAGACGTCGCCCAGGTGAATGGTGAAATCGGCCTGGGCCAGCTGCATCTGGTTGGCGACATTGACCGCCGGGGCATGGCTTTCAAAGGGCCCGGTGCCCCAGTCGCCGGCAATCGCCAGGGTCACATCGTTGTCGATCATCATCACCATCGGCGTGGTGGCGAACGGGGCGTGACGCCGCAGGTTCTCGATCCACTTGATCAGCGCCTCGCTCCACAGCAGGTCGAGCAACTCCCATTTGCGACAGCCCAGCAACGTGCCGTCCTTGAGCACCCGAGTCGGCAATTGCGCCTCCGAGGTCGGCAAGGCCTTGGCGCTGCCCAGATGCAGGATCGACAGCCCATGGGACAATTCCCATGGCACCGACGGTTCATCTGCCGGCAGCTCGCCGTGATCCAGCACGTATTGGGCCTGGTCATGCCCGCGTTGCAGCAACGCCTGGATGGCCTGGAATTCCTCGGGCTCGATGTCTTCGACGAGCTTTTTCCAGGACAACTCCAGCCGGGCCTTCAGGCCGCTGAGGCGGACGCGGATTTTCGCCAGTTCATGTTCCAGATGAGGCAAGTTCATAGCTGTCTCCCTACAACGTCTTCATGAATTCGATCAGCGCCCATTTCTCGGCGTCGGTCAGTTGGGTCCCGTACAGATGACCACTGTTGTGGTTGCCCTCCAGGCGTGTGTCATACCTGAAGTAGGTCGGCGCCTGGACCTGGGCACCGCTGGTGACGAAACCGACCTTGACCGGGTCGTAGACATCCGAGCCGGTGTTGAACACCACTGGCCGCTTGTCCGGTGTCTGCAGCAGGTCCCACAGGCTCGGCACCGAACCATTGTGCAGGTACGGCGCACGCATCCAGATGCCATCGGTGGGGGTGTTGCTGTAGCTCTGGGTCTTGCGATAGGCGTTGAAGTCGAACGGCGGTTTCTTGAAGCCATGGAACGCCTGCACCAGGCCGACGGTGAAGGAATCCAGGCGATGGGGGTCGGTGCCCAGTTGGTCGATGTTGGTGGTGACCTGGCCGGTGTCGGCTTTGCCGAACTCATGGCAGCCCGCGCAGTTGTTGTCCCAGATCGGCTTGCCCTGGGTCACCCGCGCCTGATCCAGGGCGAACGGCCAGGCCGGCGGCTTGGTGCCGAGCAACCAATTGGTGACCCGGTTGAAACTCTCCGGCAGCACCGACTGCGGCGTCGCGCCCACGGCCATGGCTGCGGCGTAGTTGCGCTCGTGGATATCGTTGTTGTTGCCGTCCCAGTGCAGGTATAGCGACTCGCGCGGCTTCTGGTTCCAGATCTGCGGCAGGTCGACGGTACCGATGGTCGAGTCATCCGGGAAACCGAAGACCACCATCTTGGTCGGGTTGAAGGTGTCGGTGCGCCCCGGGCCTTGTGCCGGCCGCAGTTTCTGCCAGGCGTAGGCCTGCTTCTGCTTGAGCAGCGCGGTCTTGGCCATGGGGATGATCAGGTAGCGGTTGTACAGGCGCTCGAAGAAGCCCAGCTGGAACTTGGCGTTGATCGCCGTCATCACCGCATCGGTGGTGAATTTCGGGTCGCTGGCGCAATCGTAGGCAAACCACTGGAAGGCTTGCAGTTGCAGGGTATTGGCCGGCGCGGTGGCGATCGGCTTGGCCACATCGCTGGCCGAAGCGCGGTAGGAACCGGTGTGACACAGCGCGCAGTTGGGCTCCACGGTCGGGTAGCCGATCTGCCGCTTGGCCATACCGATGGGCAGGTCGCGGCCGTTTTCATAGAGAAAGCCGAACGCCTCCCAGCCACCGGGCTTGGGCATTTTTTCCGGGCACATCTGCGGCAGTACCGCAAACAGGTAATAGGGGATTCGCGCCTCGATGCCCAAGCCGATGGCGGCGTACTTGAAGTGATCTTCGTCGGAGGCGAATTTTTCCTCGGGTACGACCCGGAGCATGTTGTACCAGGTTTCGTAGCCGATAAAGCCCAGCACCAGCAGGGTGATCAGCAGGCCGACCCGGAAGCCGTGGCGCTGCCAGCGGACTTCCCAACCATGGCACCAGGCATGCCAGCCATCGACCAGCAAGGCCCAGGGTCGGTTGGCCGGCATGCTGCCCATGAAGAGCGTGACGCCCAGGATCAGGAACATGCTCAGGTCGCCATAGAGCATGGGCACGAACACCGTGGGGGTGGTGCTGGTATTGATCAGGTAGATCCAGAAGGCCACGGCGACCAACCGGCTCAACACGCATAACCAGGAGTGGATCACGAAGCGCGGGGCATTGAAGCCCAACGGCATGTAGAACAGGCTGATCCCCACCAGCAGCATGCCGGCGTTTTCCAGCCAGGGGTCCGAGAGCACCGGCGGCAGGCCGACCACCGAGGTCAGCAGCGCCGGGGCGAACAGGGCAGGCAGCGCGAACACCATGTTCATCACGATGCCTATCCAGATAAAGCGTTGGAACCAGCGGATGTAATTGTCCATATCACCCTTCCTTGCAAATCTGTTTTTACCGGCCGATCACCTGGGTGCGGCTTTACACAAACCTGTAGGAGCAGGCGGTCCGGCGTCCCGGCTTGCCCGCGAAAGGGCCGGTACGGGCCATCCAAGAGATCAGGTTGGTAATACTGGCCTCTTCGCGGGCAAGCCCTGCTCCTACAAGGTTTCGCGGTGTTTTCAAGACCGCTGTGCATCAGCCCAGCGCGGTTTTCTCCAGATGTTCAAGGATCAGCGGGTACACATCGACCACCGCGTTCTTGCCGAACATGCAGTCGATATGGCCGTAACCCGGCACCACATGACGGCTGAACAACTCGGGGCCATGGAGGTCGACCAGGCGGTCGTAGGTCTTCTCGGTACTCTCCGGCAAATAACACTGGTTGTCGGCGCCGCTGATAAAGCAGATCGGCAATTGCAGCCGGCTGAAATGCGGCATGTAGACGTCGTTGCCCTTGAAGTCCACCAGATGCCCCTTGCGGCAGATCAGCGCCAGGTGCTCGAAGGTCTGGATATTCGATTGGCCGAACAGCTCATGCAGGTTGTCGTGCAGGGTTTCGTTCAGAGTGTCGTGACGGTACAGCGAGGCATACATGAAGGTGATCCGGTGACAGACCGGATTGGTGCAATAACCCTGGGCCTCGATCCGTGCATAGACGTTGAGGGCCTTGTCATAGAGCTTGTTGAACCAGCTCTCCTTGCTGTCGGCATAGGCGGTCAGCGACTTGACCCCCACCGCATCCAGCGCCCCCGGCAGGTGCAGGCCAGCCTTGATCCCGGTCGCCGTGGCCACCACCGTGTCCGCGGCAATCTGCGAACAGACCACCGAACGCACATCCTGCAATCCCGCCAGCATCGACATGAAGAAGGTCGTGGCGCCATAACAATGCACTACGCACTGCACGTCACGGGCACCGGTGGCCTGGCGAATCTGCGCGATGGCCGCCTTGTAGTCGTACTGGGCGATCTGGTCACCGTTCCACTCGTGCTTGCTCGCCGGCAACAGGATGCTGACCCGAAAATCCAGCAGCCAGACGTCATAGCCGTGCTTGCACAGATACTCCAGCAGGTTGGTCTGGATGGTGTCGGTGGAGAAGATATTCGAGCCCACGCCCAAGCCATGTACCAGCATCACCGGGCCTTTGCTGCCGGCCTGGTAACGGGTCAGGCGCAGTTGCACCTGGTCCTCGGTCTCGAAGAAATGCACCGTCGGTACCGGCGCATCCAGCGGCCGCTTGTGCCGGGGTGGTGCGTCCGGGTTGAAGTAGATATCGCCGGCAAACACCCCGCCGTAGCTTTCCCAGAGGATCCCGGCGAAGAACTTGCCGAACCGCGCCAGGGCTTCGATGCGCTCGCGCTCGTTGCGGGCATTGAGCACCTTCATGGTGGTCATCTGCTTGGCGAAGTCGGCGGGCTTGATATGCATGACCCCGGAGCCGATCACCGCGCCGGTCTTGTCCGGCCCCTGATAGAGCGTGACGTAGAGGGTGCTGGTGTCCGCCCAGATATTCAGCACGCCATTGTCCTCGGGCACGGTCTTGAAGGCGCTGAAGTAATAGTCGCGACCGTCCTCGGCGGTCAGCTTCATGTCGTAGTTCATATGGCGTACGCCGACCTGTTCCTGGTATTGCTCGAACAGGTTGAACACGCCGTTGCTGGCCGTCAGCGGAAAAGGCGACAGCGCCGGGGCATTGAGGGTGCCGACCAGGGTCGCGGCATGCTCCGGTTCCTTGATCAGGCGATTGAGGTCGTTGCCGGTGATGGTCAGGGTGAACTCGATGGGCGAGTTCTGCCCCTCGCCGCTCTTGGCGGCGGCCTGGTAGACCGCCAGGTCGGTGCCTTGGGGCTGGGTGAAGTCCTTGGAGAAATAGCCCTTCATGGTTTCGGTGAACTGCACCCCCAGGGTCGGCGGCGCCACCGGTTTGCGCGGTGCCGACGGCAGGCGGTAGTCGATGACCCAACCACGATCGGCGGCCAGCAGGCCCATATTGCGCTCGCTGACCGCCGAGATGGTCAGCAGCGGGTTGACCGCCAGGGAGGTCGGAATCACTGCCCCGTCGGTCACATACAACCCTGGATAGACCGCATCGCCGTGGGTTCCGCTGAACACCTGGCCCTTGTGGTTGACCACGCCCTGCGCGGCGTCCTCGCCCATCACGCAGCCGCCCAACGGGTGCACCGAGACGATGCTGTGCTTGAGCAGCTTGGTCCAGATCGGGTTTGGCACCCAGACCCCGCCCAGGGCCTTGGTCGACTGGTGCAGGCGCTCGTTGCCGAGCTTGAAGTTTTCCTGCTCGCCCACCCCCGGCCAGTCGATGCGCAGCTGGTCCTTGTCGTCCAGCAGCATGCGACCCTTGCCGTCGTCATGACTCATGATCAGGTAGGTCTGCATATTGTGCAGCGCGCCGTAATACGGGCCGCGCAGAAAGCTCTCGGCCTCGCGGGCCTTGTAGTGCAGTTGGGCGCTGACGCCCTTGTCGGTGGCCTCGCCGATCATCCCGGCAAACCCGGCCATGGCCGGCACCATCGGCCGCCCCAGCGCGCCCGGGATCGAGCCCTCTTCGATCACCATGCGGCTGCGCCAGTCGCCTTCGGTGCGCATGTCGATGATCGAGGTGATGCACGGCCCGACCGGTTCCATCTCCTTGGCCGAATGGGCGCCGAAACCGATGCCGTTGATAGTTTGTTCGCAATTGTGGCCAAAGCCGAGGATATCGCCATTGCCGCTCATGTTCTCGCCGAGCTGGTCGGACATCGGCACGCCTTTGTCCCGCGAACGCAGGAGGATTTCCGTGGAGCCCAGGGTGCCGGCGGAGACCACCACCACGTTGGCTTTGACGAACAGGGTCGGTGCCGAGAATTTTTCCCGGCCGCTGTCCAGGTACTGGAAGTGCACGATCCAGCCGTCACCGTCACGCTCCAGATGGCGCACCTCGGCCTGGCAGAAAATCTCCGCGCCGTGGTTCCAGGCATCCGGCAGGTAATTCATCAGGGTGGTGTTCTTGGCCTTGTTGTTACAACCCGAGACGCAGTCACCACACTGGTTGCACGGCAGCTGTTCGACGCCGACATGGTTGAGGTTGTTGGGCAGCTTGTCGAAGGTCACGTTGATCGGCGGCGTATAGAAATGTGCTTTTTCCTCGAGGAAATCCGCCGACTTGCGGTTGGCGTCCAGCTTCGCCAGTTTCGGTCCGGACGCCGGATACGGAGTGGGCTTGAGCATTTCCCGGGCCCGCGCATAACCTTCGGCCAGCAGCGTATCGCGGTGTTCACGTACCGCCTGGGGCCAGCGCGGGTCATCGAAGACGCCCGGTTCCGGCTCCAGGGACACGTTGGCATTGATCAGCGAAGTGCCGCCCAGGCCGCAACCAACCACCACGTTCTGCTGGGCATTGACGTGCAGGTCGAACAAACCGGTGCGCGAACCGATATGGCCGTCCGGGTCATGCACCTGCAACTCCTCCGTCGCCGCGATCATGGTGTTGGGATATTCCCCCGGCTGGATCTCCCGCCCGCGCTCCAGCAGGCAGACACTTTTCCCGGCCCGCGCCAGCCGCGACGCGGCGATACCGCCGCCGTAGCCGGAACCGATCACAATGACGTCGTAGCGTTCCTTGATCTCACTGATGGAAGTCGAAATCCGTGCCATGGTTATTTCCTCTATCGGGCTAAGTCGGGCAACTCTGCGGTTGCCGCTACAGGGGCAGACGGTGATGCAACAAGCGAACGCGCACGCGGGTTCTCCAGACAAGCCGGGCATGCAGGTGAAGATCGGGATGGCGCACGGGCGCCGGGTCAGGCGCTATAAGCGCGCACGCTGGTTGGAAGCATCACGATGGACACGCCCGCGCACCAGGATGAAGATCCTGGCCAAGGCATTGACGAGGGGGATTTGCAGCAAGCGGTAAGACAAATGGGAACCCATAAACCGTTCTCCCTGAACCTGGCGCGGACGCCGGCAACGTTCTGTCCTTGTGCCATGAGTGAAGACTTTGCACGGGGGGGTGTCAATAAACACCCTTAGAACTGTATGAAATTTGATCTATAACACTATGAGCTATAAGAACCGGGGCTTTGCGACCTTAGCGAACAACTTATCCACAGAGCCACCCACAGCAAATGTGGGCAAGTAGCGCTTTATGCACCGTCGACCCTGAAGGAATCTGAATAAAATCCGTGACTTATTCAGAAAGGTCTATTCAGGCAGTCTTTGATCGTTTTTTAACCTAAACCTTGCAAGCCACGTTTTTAAAGGGCTGTAGAGGACCGCGAACACCTTATCCACAGAAGCGCCAACAGACTTTGTGTGCAAGTCGGGGATTTTCCCAGTCGTCTGTGGAAAACCGCTGAAAGCCGCGAGATATGAAGGTTTCAGGCCGGTCGAGTACAGTAAAAGGCCTATTTGGGTGTTTTTTGATCAGCCCTCTACAAGCCATATAAACCAAGGCCTACAGAGGACAGCAAACATCTTATCCACATATACGCCAACAGACTTTGTTAACAAGTCAGCGCTCGAGGGAAACCCGGCAACGCTCTTATCCACATAAAAATTCGAATAAAAACCGTCAGTTAGGTTGATCACTTTTCGTACGAAGGGCTACAGGCGTTGATTGGCAAGGGCCGCAGCCATGCACGAACACCTTATCCACAGGCCGGCCCACAGTCTCTGTGGACACTTGGCCGTCAGTTAGGCGTTTGTGCTTTCATCCGGCGGGAAATGACGTCATCGAACCCGCGACTACACTCTGTTCACAGCGCGCCATGTTCTTGCAGGGGAGGTGTATTGGCCACACGCTTCGCGAGGGAACCCGATGCGCCATCCATACACAATGTTTGTCGTCTTCTACCTGATCCTGGCCAGCAGCGCCGCGGCCAACTGCTTTCAGGATGCGGGCGAGCGTTATCACATCGACCCGCTGCTGCTCTACGCCATCGCCCAGGTCGAGTCGGGCATGAACCCGGCGGCCCTCAATACCAACCGCGACGGCAGCCGGGATATCGGCCTGATGCAGATCAACAGCCGGCATCTGCAGCGTCTGGCGGCCTTTGGGATCGACGAACATAAACTCCAGAGCGAGCCCTGTACCAGTGTCATGGTCGGGGCCTGGATTCTGGCGCAGTTCGTTCAGCAATTGGGTTACGGCTGGCAGGCCGTGGGCGCCTACAACGCCGGCGCCCTGCCGGAGCAAGGCGACGGACGCGAGCACTATGCATTGCAGGTGTGGCACTACTACCGTGAGCTGTTGGTGCTGTACCGACCAACGCGGCGCTGAACGGGCTTCAGCGCAGCACGCCTTCCTCGATCAACAGCTTGAGAATGGCATCGGCCCCGGCCTCGGCGCTGACGCCCTTGAGCACCTGCCCGCCGCCGCCACTGGCCTTGGCCGTGGCCGCTTTCATCCGGTCGGCGCCGCTCTTGGCCTTGATCACCTTCAAACGCTTGGGCCGTGGCTTGGCCGGTTGCAGCAAGGCGCCTGTGAATAACTCATCTTCCAGCACCTCCACTTCCTCGGCCTGCAACACACCACGCTGTGCCGGGCCATAGGCGCTCTGCCGTGGCTTGGGCGCAGCGTTATCCACAGTCGCGAGAAACGGCAGACGGACTTTCAAGCGACGCCGCTGCCCACGTGGCAAGGCTTGCAGCACATGGGCCACGCCGTTCTCGATGGACTCGACCTGGGCCAGGCCCACCACCAGCGGCCAACCGAGGTTTTCCGCCAGTAGAAATGGCAGCATGCCCGAGCCTTCACCGGTTTCCGCCTGGCTGCCGGTGAGCACCAGCTGGGCCCCGGCATCGCGCAGATAATCGGTCAGGACCGGCAGCGCATCGGCCCCGGCCGGCTGTTCCAGCACCCGCAACTCATCCAGGCCCATGCCCAGGTAAGCCCGCAGCGCCGGCTCCGAGACATCGCCGGCATGCACCACCTGCAAGTTATCCCCAGCCAGTTGCAAACCCAGCTCCACCGCGCGGGCATCCTGTTCGGCGCGACGGGCGCGGCCGGAGGTGGGGTGGGCGCCGATGGAGACCAGGCTGATTACATTCGTACTCATGACGTCATCCCTACCTTAAGCCGCATCGCGCTTGGCGCCGTTGCGATATGCCGTCACCGCCGCGATCAGGGCGCGGAAGATCTCGCTGCTTTCGCCGATCACCGACAGGTCGGCACGCTTGATCATGTCGCAGCCCGGATCGAGGTTGATCGCCACCACCTTGTCGCAGGCACCGATGCCTTGCAGGTGCTGGATCGCCCCGGAAATCCCCACGGCCACATAGACCCGTGCGGTGACCCAGGTGCCGCTGGCGCCGACCTGACGGTCGCGGGACATGAAGCCATCGTCCACTGCAACCCGAGACGCGCCCTCGGTGGCGCCCAGGGCCGCCGCTGTTTCGTGGAACAGCGCCCAGTCCTTGACTCCGTTGCCGCCGGAGAAAATAAATTCGGCTTCGGCCATGGGAATCGCCCCCGGGTCCACCGCCACCGCACCGAGATCCTCGATTCGCGGCAAGCTGCGTACCAGGCTTGTGGATAACTCCACGGGCAAGGCTTCATGACGGGTTTCGCTGACCGGCTCGGCACATTCGGCGGCGGCCAGGATCAGGCGCGCCAATGGCCGCGCCAAATCCTGCAGGCCGGCACCGGCACGGCCGATGCACTCCTCGCCCTTGACTTGCCAGACCCGCGTGGCAGGGCGTTCGCCCAGGCTCGCGGCCAGGCGTCGGCCCAGTTCGCCACCGCCGCTGCGACTGTCCGGCAGCAACCAGTGACGGGGATTGAACTGGTTATCCACAGCCCGCAGGCCCTGGACCCGTTGTTCCGGTGAATAACCGCTGAACTCATTGCCGTCGAGCAACAGCAGGCGGTCGACGCCAGCGGTTTCGAAAGCGGATTCCTTGTGCTCGCCAAAGACCACCGCCAGCACCGCGCCGTCCTTGCCCGCCATCTGATGGGCCAGGCCCAGCAGGTCGCGGTCGTGGCTGCTCAGGCGACCGCCGACCATGTCCGGTACCACGCTGATATAGAACGCCGGTTGCAGCACCTGATGCAGCGGCAATTGCACTTCGACGCTGGCCGAACGCTTGGTCGCGCCGCCCTGCTGGGCGCCGCTGCGGTCGATGCGCTTGATGCCATTGGGGCCGATAAAACCGACGCCATGGACATTCTTGCGGACCAGGCCGCTAGGCCCCATCCAGCTCTGTTGCTGTGGTTGCATGGCCGCGTGCAGCGGGTGCAGGCGGTTGCGGGCGATCCACTCGGCGCGAGGGTCGCGGCGGATAATATCGCTCATCAGTGCACCTCCGCGGGTTCACGCTTGGGGGCTGGTTTGCTCGGCGCCACTTCTTCAAGCAGGGCGTCGGCCACCAGTTCGGCCAGGTCCTTGATCAGCGGACGTGGTTCGACCACGCCTTCGAGCATTGCCGTGCATTGCGGGCAACCGACCGCCACCAGCTCGGCGCCGGTTTCGCGAATGTCGTCCATGCGCATATCAGGAATCCGCTGCTTGCCGGGAATGTCGGTGATCGGCGCACCGCCACCGCCGCCGCAGCAACGGGAACGGAAACCGGAACGCTGCATTTCCTTGACCTCGATCCCCAGGGCCCGCAGTACGTCACGCGGCGCTTCATACTCGCCGTTGTAGCGGCCGAGGTAGCACGGATCGTGATAGGTCACGCTGTTGCCTTTGTGCTGCCCGAGGTTCAGGGCACCGGCACCGATCAGTTCGGCCATATAGGTGCTGTGGTGCTGCACCAGGTAGTCGCCGCCGAAAGCACCGTATTCGTTTTTCAGCACATGGAAACTGTGGGGGTCGCAGGTGACGATGCGCTTGAAGCTGTACTTGGCCAGGGTCTGGATATTGCGTTTGGCCAACAGCTGGAAGGTTGCCTCGTCGCCCAGGCGCCGGGCCACATCACCGCTGTCACGTTCTTCCAGGCCGAGTACCGCGAAGTCGACCTTGGCCGCCTTCAGCACTTTGACAAAGGCGCGCAGGGTGCGCTGGTTGCGCATGTCGAAGGCACCGTCGCCGACCCAGAACAGCACGTCGGTGGTTTTCTTCTCGCTAAGCAGGCTGAGGTTCAGGTCCGCCGCCCAGTTCATCCGCCCACCCGGGGCGAAACCGCCAGGGTTGTCGGTGGCGATCAGGTTTTCCAGGACTTCGGCGCCCTTGTTCGGGGTCGCGCCTTTTTCCAGGGTCAGGTGACGGCGCATATCGACGATGGCATCGACATGCTCGATCATCATCGGGCATTCCTCGACGCAGGCGCGGCAGGTGGTGCAGGACCACAGGGTCTCGGCGTCCACCAGACCATTGACGATCGGCTGATGCGGATTGCCTGAATGCTCACCGATGGCTTTGCCTGGATACGGGCTGCCGGCAAAGTTCGCGTCAGTGCCGCCGGCCAGGCCGACCACCATGTCCTGGATCAGTTTTTTCGGGTTCAGCGGCTGGCCGGCGGCGAACGCCGGGCAGGCGGCTTCACATTTACCGCACTGCACGCAGGCGTCAAAACCGAGCAGTTGGTTCCAGGTGAAGTCCTTGGGTTTCTCGACGCCCAGCGGCGCTTTCGGGTCGCTCAGGTCCAGCGGCTTGAGACCGGTGGAGCGGCCGCCGCCGAAACGTTCGGCACGGCGGTGCCAGGCCAGGTGCAGGGCACCGGCAAAGGCGTGCTTCATCGGGCCGCCCCAGGTCATGCCGAAGAACAGCTCCGACACGCCCCACAGCACGCCGATGCCGAGGATCACGGCCAGTACCCAGCCGCCGAAGTCTTCCGGAAGGATGCCGGCCACCGGCAGGGTCACCAGGAAGAACGACGCCGAGAACGCCAGCAGGCTTTTCGGCAGGCGCATCCACGGGCCTTTCGACAAGCGGGACGGAGGGTTGCGGCGGCGCAGATAGACAAAGATCGCACCGACAAACATCACCGCCGACATCAGCAGCAAGGCATAGCCGAGGATGCGGTTATGCAGGCCGAAACCGTGGACCAGGATCGCCAGCACGATGGACGCTACCGCACCACCGGCGGTGGCGACGTGGGTATTGGCGATGTATTTGTCCCGCGCCACCACATGGTGCAGGTCGACCATATAACGCTTGGGCATGGCGAAAAGGCCGCCGAGCAGATCGACTTTCGACGGTCGGCCGCGACGCCACATTGCTACCCGCCGCAATGCGCCGAGGACAGCAAGGCCCAGGGCAGCAAACAGCAGGATGGGAAGAAGGGTGTTCAACATGGTGCAGCTCCCAAAGACCTCGGGTCTTGCAAGGGTTCATATGCATGCCGGTGAAAGCGATGCACCTACTTGTGGCTAAGGGGACTCCCCTATCAGTCAAGACCGAACACCGTCCCTGTAGGAGCAGGGCTTGCCCGCGAAGGGGCCCTCGAGACCGCTAAAAGCTTCGCGGGCAAGCCCTGCTCCTACAGGTGATGTGGCGTTTTCGATATCCCATTCCCTAACTGATGGACCCGCCCCCCTCACCACAGGTGATGGTGTGATGCCGTTAGAAATCCTTGCACAGACGCAACGCGTCATAGATCGCCGCGTGCGTGTTGCGCTGGGCCACACAGTCGCCGATGCGGAACAGCAGGTAACCGTCACCCGCCTCGCTCAGCGAAGGCTGCGGCTTGATCGCGAACAGGGCTTCGACATCGATCTGGCCCTTGTTACGCGAACCTTCCTTGAGCCCGTAGTAGATTTCCTCGTCCGGACGCACGCCGTTCTCCACCACCACCTGGTCGACCACCCGCTCTTCCTTGGCACCGGTGTATTCGTTCTCCAGCACCGCCACCAGCTTGTCGCCCTCGCGATAGACCTTTTCCAGCATCATGTCGCCAGTCATGATCACTTCTTTCGGGTACATGCTGCGGTAGTAAGTCGGGAACGACGTACCGCCAATCGCCACGCCCGGCTTGATATCGTCGGTGACGATTTCCACCTGGCTGCCCTTGTCGGCGAGGAAGTCGGCCACCGACATACCGGTGAACTCGCAGATGGTGTCGTAGACCAGCACGTTCTTGCCCGGTGCGACCTTGCCATCGAGCACGTCCCAGCTGCTGACCACCAGCCCTTCGGCGGCGCCCCAGTGTTCGTTCTGCTCCAGGTTCGGATGCCCGCCGACGGCCAGCACCACGATATCCGGACGCAGGTCGAGGATAGTCGCCGCATCGGCGGCGGTGCCCAGGCGCAGGTCGACCTTCAGACGTGCCAGCTCCAGTTGGAACCAGCGGGTGATACCGGCGATCTGGTCACGTTGCGGCGCTTTCGAAGCCGTGGTGATCTGGCCGCCGATAGCTTCTTTTTTCTCGAACAGGGTCACGTCATGCCCACGTTCGGCGGCCACGCGTGCAGCCTCCATCCCGGCAGGACCGGCACCGACGATCACCACCTTGCGCTTGACCCCGGTGGACTTCTCGATGATGTGCGGCACGCCCATGTATTCACGGGAGGTCGCGGCGTTCTGGATGCAGAGTACGTCCAGGCCCTGGTACTGGCGGTCGATGCAATAGTTGGCGCCGACGCACTGCTTGATCTGGTCGATCTGGCCCATCTTGATCTTGGCGATCAGGTGCGGGTCGGCGATATGCGCGCGGGTCATGCCGACCATATCGACATAACCGCCTTCGAGAATACGGGTCGCCTGGTTCGGGTCCTTGATGTTCTGCGCGTGCAGCACCGGGACCTTGACCACTTCCTTGATCCCGGCCGCCAGGTGCAGGAACGGCTCCGGCGGGAAGCTCATGTTCGGGATCACGTTGGCCAGGGTGTTGTGGGTGTCGCAACCCGAGCCGACCACACCGAGGAAATCGAGCATGCCGGTGTCGTCGTAATACTTGGCGATCTGCTTCATGTCCTCGTGGGACAGGCCATCCGGGTGGAATTCATCACCGCAGATACGCATGCCGACGCAGAAATCGTCGCCGACTTCCTTGCGCACGGCCTTGAGCACTTCCAGGCCGAACTTCATCCGGCCTTCGAAGGTACCGCCCCATTCGTCAGTGCGCTTGTTGACCCGCGGACTCCAGAACTGGTCGATCATGTGCTGGTGCACGGCGGACAGTTCGACGCCGTCGAGGCCGCCTTCCTTCGCCCGGCGCGCGGCCTGGGCGTAGTTGCCGATCACCCGCCAGATTTCTTCCGGTTCGATGGTCTTGCAGGTGGCACGGTGCACCGGCTCACGCACGCCAGACGGCGACATCAGGGTCGGCCAGTTGAAGCCGTCCCAACGCGAACGACGACCCATGTGGGTAATCTGGATCATGATCTTGGCGCCATGCTTGTGCATGGCGTCGGCCAGGTTCTGGAAGTGCGGGATGATGCGGTCGGTGGACAGGTTCACCGAACTCCACCACTCCTGCGGGCTGTCGATGGCGACCACCGACGAACCGCCGCAAATCGCCAGGCCGATACCGCCCTTGGCCTTCTCTTCGTAGTAACGGATATAACGTTCGGTGGTCATCCCGCCGTCGGTGGCATAGACCTCGGCGTGGGCGGTACTGAGCACGCGGTTGCGGATGGTCAGTTTGCCGATCTGGATCGGCTGGAACATAGCTTCGAAAGCCATAATGCGATCCTCGACTTACAACGGCTTGACGGTAAACAAACCGTCGTCGTGACCTTCTTCGGAGCCACCGTAGACCTGCTCGGCCACGGTACGGATCGCGCTGCCGCGTGCGGCCAGGATCTGGTCCATGGCGCCGGCGAACCAGCCGGTGAACATATAGTCGACCTTGCGCCCGACCTTGCCGTAGACGTAGACGAAGGCCGAGTGTTCGAGCTTGACGCTGGCGGTGCCTTTGTCCAGGTCGATGTCCTGGATCTTGAACAGGCCCCAGCCGCGTTGCGACAGGCGCTTCATGTAGTGCTCGAACACCGCGACGCCTTCCAGGCCATGGCATTCGGCTTCTTTTTCACACCAGTGCCAGGCGGATTTGTAACCGGCCTTGTAGAGGATCTCGGCGTAGGCGTCGGCACCCAGGACTTCTTCGATGCCCATGTGGTTGTTGACGAAGAAATGCCGTGGCACGTAGAGCATCGGCAGGGCGTCGGAAGTCCAGACACCGGTTTCGCTGTCGACTTCGATAGGCAGTTGCGGGGCGATTTTAGCCATGGGTAACACTCCAGAATTCGTTGATCGCGGCTGGCCGCTTACGCCCTGCGCGACCGGCGCGCAGGGTGTGTGTCAGGTGGGAAAAGACCGCGGCGTTATTCGCCCCAGACGTCCTTGAGGACGGTGACCCAGTTTTCGCCCATGATTTTTCGCACCACACGCTCAGGATGACCGCGCTTGAGCAGGGTCTCGGTGAGGTTGGGGAACTCGCCCACGGTGCGGATGCCCAGCGGGTTGATGATCTTGCCGAAGCTGGTCAGACGACGGGCGTAGCCCTTGTCGTGGGTCAGGTATTCGAAGAAGTCCTGGCCATGGCCCTGGGTGAAGTCGGTGCCGATACCGATGGCGTCTTCGCCGACGATATTCATCACGTACTCGATGGCCTCGGCGTAGTCGTCGATGGTCGAATCGATGCCCTTGGCGAGAAACGGCGCGAACATGGTCACGCCGACAAAACCGCCGTGGTCGGCAATGAATTTCAGTTCAGCGTCGGACTTGTTGCGCGGATGCTCTTTCAGACCCGAAGGCAGGCAGTGGGAATAGGTCACCGGCTTCTTCGATTCGAGGATGACTTCTTCGCTGGTCTTGGAGCCGACGTGGGACAGGTCGCACATGATGCCGACCCGGTTCATTTCGGCGACGATCTCGCGCCCGAAGCCCGACAGGCCACCGTCACGCTCATAGCAGCCGGTGCCCACCAGGTTCTGGGTGTTGTAGCACATCTGCACAATACCGACGCCCAGCTGCTTGAAGATCTCGACATAGCCGATCTGGTCTTCGAAGGCGTGGGCATTCTGGAAGCCGAAGAGGATGCCGGTCTTGCCCAGCTCCTTGGCCTTGCGAATGTCGGCGGTGGAGCGGACCGGCATCACCAGGTCGCTGTTCTCGCGGATCAGCTTCTGGCTCGAGGCAATGCTGTTGACGGTGGCCTGGAAGCCCTCCCACACCGACACGGTGCAGTTGGCGGCGGTCAACCCACCTTTGCGCATGTCCTCGAACAGTTCGCGGTTCCACTTGGCAATGATCAGCCCGTCGATAACGATGCTGTCGGCGTGCAGTTCGGCTGGGCTCATCAGGCTGTCCCCTATTAGCGATTCACGCGCCGAATCGTCTGCCGGCGCTTTGGGATCAGCATATGCCCAGGGGACCGGAGAGCCGGGTGCAAAAACGACAGGGGAATTGCCGAAAGCGTCAATCCGCGACAAAGGGGCGTTGCCATGCGGATTTCCGGGCCGTAGGTTTAAGTACTTGTCCATGTACGACTATTCTTTGGCCCGGGCTTGAGACAGAATTGTCCTCCATCGCTCTGCCACCTCTTTTTATCAAGGATCGGGACGCCGTAATGAAATCGATTTTCCTGGCTTTGGTGCTTGTCAGCCTGGGTGCCCACGCGGCCGAAGACGCGGACAACTCGCCCTGCGACGCGGTCGAAAATGACCAGCAGACCCTGGAGTGCGCCACCTACAGCAAGAACACCGCCGAGCAATTGCTCAAGGAAAACTTCGAAGCGCTGCTCGACCGGGTCAAGACGCAATATGCCAATGACAAGGCGCAAGCGAGCGACATCAGCAGCAAGCTGCAGGCCGCCCAACAGCTCTGGATCAAGTCACGGGACGCCGATTGCGCCATCGCGCCGCTGCCGGCCAAGCCCGGGAGCAAGGCGTTCACCATCGACCAGTACGATTGCCTGGCGAGCAAGAGCGACGAACGGTCGGAATTTCTCGAGTCGATTGCCCAGGAATAATCCCGGGCAGCTGTCTACACTGGAGCGCATCCCGTCCTGAATTGGCTGTACAGGCGAGTCGTTGACGATCATCACAGGATCTTCGCATGCGCTCACTTTCAGCCATTCCGCTGTATGCCCTGGCGATTTTTATCGCCATCGTGCTGTTTATAGAAATCGGTCGCCGGATCGGCAACCGCCACCTGACCCTCGACCCCGAGGGTGCGCGGACCGGTACCAGCGCCATCGAAGGCGCGGTCTTCGGCCTGCTGGCGCTGTTGATCGCCTTTACCTTTTCCGGCGCGGCCACCCGGCTGGACGTCCGGCGCAGCCTGATCGTCGAAGAAACCAACGCCATGGGCACCGCCTGGTTGCGCCTGGACCTGCTGCCGCCGGCCAACCAACCGGCCCTGCGCCAGGCGTTTCGCGACTATGTGGACGCGCGCATCGCCTACTACCGCGACCTCAACGAACTCGATCGTTCCAGCCAGGACAACTCGCGGGTCAATGCCTTGCAGCTGGAGATCTGGAAACAGTCGGTCGCCGCGCTGCCGCAGATGCCCACGCCGGCGCTGGGCTCCAATCTGCTACAGGCCCTCAACCAGATGATCGACATCACCACCACCCGGGGAGTGGCCCAGGAAACCCACCCGCCGCTGGTGATCTACCTGATGCTGATCGCCCTGACCCTGGTCAGCGCCCTCTTCATCGGCTACGACATGGCCGGCACGGCCAGGCGCAACTGGCTGTACAGCCTGGGTTATGCGCTGGTGATGGTCACCGTGCTGTATGTGATCCTGGATTTCGAATATCCGCGGATCGGCCTTATCCGCGTCGACTACTTCGACCAGATCATGCTCGACCTGCGCAAAACCATGGACTGACTCGCCCGGCACGGTCCACGGACAGCGACTAGACTGGGCAGTGAACCCACTCATTCAAAAGGAACTTGAATGTACGCTCCCCGAGAAACCGAACGGGACTACCTCTTTACCCGAGGTGTCCTGCTGCTTTTCCTGATCTTCCTGGCCTTTGGCATGGCGGCGTTATCCAAGAGCGGCGGGCTGCTGTATGCCGCCATCAAGGCGGCGCCCCGGGAAGTGACCGGCACCATCACGCAGGTCATCGACACCCGCAAACAGGCCTCCCCGGCGGATATCTACTACGCCTTCGACTACGAGTTGGGTAACCGTGGCCAGGGCGTTCACTCGCTGAACGCCCTGGTGGCGAACCCGACTTACCAGATCGGCGATCATGTGCAGATCGTCTATTCCGACTGGTTTCCGAGCTTTCACAGCCTGAAGAGCGAATTCAGCTTCAAACGCGCGGACTTCTATATTTTCAGCGCCAGCTTGAGCCTGATCGCACTGTGCCTTTGCCTGCTGTGCTGGAATTACAGGCAGATGGCCAGGTTTCGTGAGGAGGGGGTCTATTATTGAGGGTCTCTGCCTCCCTGTAAGAGCGGGCTCGCTCCTACAGGGAGTAACATGGCGCCCTTCCCTTTTTTCCCAAGGACTCCAATGACCCTCTGCGGCATCGAAATCAAAGGCAGCGAAGCCATCTTCGCCATCGCCACCTTGCAGGGCAGTGCCCTCGCGCACGTGGCTGTGTCCATCAAGAAAATCGCCCTGGACGAGGATGACGAGGCCGCCAACGTCAAAGCGTTTGCGGCCCAGGTCAAAGCCTTTATCCAGGACGCGGGCATTGAGCGCATTGCTATCAAGAAGCGCAGCAAGAAAGGCGAATTTTCCGGTGGGCCGACCACCTTCAAGATCGAAGGCATTTTCCAGTTGCTGGAAAACTGCGAGGTGACGCTGTTGTCGCCGCAGACCATCAACGCGCAGAACAAGAAGTTCGACTTCGCCCTGCCGGCCACGCTGAACAAATATCAGCATGAGGCCTATAAGGCAGCCTGTGCGGCGCTGATGAAAAAATAAGCCGGCGTCTACACCTTGATCCCGCGCCGATCCTCCCGCGGACACTGGGCAAACCGCGCCCGGTAGCTGCGGGTGAAATACGACGGCGATTCGAACCCGCTGGCGATGCTCACCTCCAGTACGCTCATATCCGTCTGACGCAACAACTGCCGCGCCTTCTCCAACCGCAAGCCCAGATAGAAGTTGCTCGGCGTGTCCTTCAGATACAGCCGAAACAAACGCTCCAACTGACGCCGCGTCACCTTGATCGACTCCGCCAGCTCCAGCGTGCTCAACGGCGGCTCCATATGCTGTTCCATCTCCCCCACCACGTGCACCAGCTTCTTGTTGCTGATGCCATAACGCGTGGCGATCTGCATGCGCTGGTGGTCCTTGCGCGGGCGGATGCGCCCAAGCACGAACTGCTCGGAAACCTGGATCGCCAGTTCCGGGCCGTGGGCCTGGCCGATCAGGTCGAGCATCATGTCGATGGAAGCGGTGCCGCCAGCACAAGTGATACGCCGACGGTCGATCTCGAACAGCTCCTGGGTCACTTCCAGCTGTGGATAAGATTCCTTGAAGGCCTCCAGCGCTTCCCAGTGCAGGGTCACGCGGTGACCTTCCAGCAGACCGGCTTCGGCCAGCACCACACTGCCGGTGTCGATACCGCCCAGGGTCACACCCTCATGATCCAGGCGTCGCAACCAGTGCGCCAACGTCGGGGTGGCGAACTTCAGCGGCTCGAAACCGGCCACCACCAACAACGTCGCACCCTTCTTCAACGGCTCCAGCGCCGCATCGGCGTTGACCGACATGCCATTGCTCGCCAGCACCGCGCCGCCGTCAGCACTTAATACGTGCCAGCGATACAGCTCGCCGCGAAAGCGATTGGCCACCCGCAGGGGCTCGATCGCCGAGATAAAACCCATCGCCGAAAAACCCGGCATCAACAAGAAATAGAAATCCTGGGACATGGAACGCGCTCGCAAGACGGGTAGCGTTCCCGACGTGATACGCCAGTTGCGCGACGGCCACAAGAGCACAGGTCGCTGCTGTGCAAGAGTCGGTCGCCGCTGTGCGCTTTCAGCAAGGCCGGGCTGCGTAACTTGGCATCACCGGCGCACGAAGACGCCGGAACCGACAATAACGTCCTGCCGAGGAAACCATCATGAAACGACTGATCAGCCGCTGTGCGCTTGCACTCACCGGTACCGCACTCCTGAGCACAGGGGTCATGGCCGCGGAGCAAGCCTCCTGCCAGAACGTTCGCCTCGGTGTGGTCAACTGGACCGACGTCATCGCCACCAGCGCCATGACCCAGGTACTGCTCGATGGCCTGGGCTACCAGGTCAAGCAGACCAGCGCATCCCAACAGATCATCTTCGCCGGTATCCGCGACCAGCGCCTGGACATGTTCCTCGGCTACTGGAACCCGCTGATGACCCAGACCATCACCCCGTTCGTCGACGCCAAGCAGGTCAAGGTCCTGGCCGAACCAAGCCTCAAGGACGCCCGCGCCACCCTGGCCGTGCCCACTTACCTGGCCGACAAGGGCCTGAAGACCTTCGCCGACATCGCCAAGTTCGAAAAAGAGCTGGGCGGCAAGATCTACGGCATCGAGCCGGGCTCGGGCGCCAACACCCAGATCAAGGAAATGATCGCCAAGAACCAGTTCGGCCTGGGCAAGTTCCAGCTGGTGGAGTCCAGTGAAGCGGCCATGCTCTCGGCGGTGGATCGTGCCGTGCGCCGCAAGGAGGCCGTGGTGTTCTTCGGCTGGGCGCCGCACCCGATGAACGTCAACGTGCAGATGACCTACCTCACCGGTAGCGAAAACGCCCTGGGCCCGAATGAAGGCATGGCCACCGTCTGGACCGTCACCGCGCCGACCTACGCCGAACAATGCCCGAACGTGAACAAGCTGCTGAGCAACCTGACCTTCAGCGCCGCCGACGAGAGCCGCATGATGCAACCGCTGCTCGACCACAAGGACGCGCTCGAGTCGGCCAAGCAGTGGCTCAAGGATCACCCGCAAGACAAGGCCCGCTGGCTGGAAGGTGTGACCACCTTCGACGGCAAGCCGGCCGCTGAAAACCTGCAATTGACCAGCAAATAAACCACCGAAAATCGCACCCGCAGCCCCTGATGGCTGCGGTGTGAACGACCACGTCTGTAAGGAATCCGCACCATGAACCACGACGTCATCATCACCTGCGCACTCACCGGTGCTGGCGACACGACCGGCAGAAGCCCTCACGTTCCGGTCACGCCCAAACAGATCGCGGCGGCTGCCGTGGAAGCGGCCAAGGCCGGCGCCACCGTGGTCCATTGCCACGTGCGCAACCCCGAGACCGGCAAGTTCAGTCGCGATGTGGCGCTGTATCGCGAAGTGATGGAGCGTATCCGCGAGGCGGACGTGGACATCATCGTCAACCTCACCGCCGGCATGGGCGGCGACCTGGAAATCGGTGCCGGCGAGAACCCGATGGAGTTCGGCCCGAACACCGACCTGGTGGGTCCGCTGACCCGTCTGGCCCACGTCGAGGCATTGCTGCCGGAAATCTGCACCCTGGACTGCGGCACCCTGAATTTCGGCGACGGCGACACCATCTACGTCTCCACTCCGGCGCAACTGCGCGCTGGCGCCAAACGTATCCAAGAGCTGGGCGTGAAAGCCGAGCTGGAAATCTTCGATACCGGTCACCTGTGGTTCGCCAAGCAGTTGATCAAGGAAGGCCTGCTGGACGACCCGTTGTTCCAACTGTGCCTGGGCATCCCATGGGGCGCTCCGGCGGACACCACCACCATGAAAGCCATGGTCGACAACCTGCCGGCGGGCGCGGTATGGGCCGGTTTCGGTATTGGCCGCATGCAGATGCCGATGGCGGCGCAAGCGGTGCTGCTGGGCGGCAACGTGCGGGTCGGCCTGGAAGACAACCTGTGGCTGGACAAGGGCGTGCTGGCAACCAACGGCCAACTGGTCGAACGCGCATCGGAAATTCTTAGCCGCCTGGGCGCCCGTGTTCTGACCCCGGCCGAAGGGCGAGTGAAGATGGGCCTGACCAAGCGCGGCTAACACCCTGACACACCCCCGCTCCTACAGAACACCGCAAAACCTGTAGGAGCAGGGCTTGCCCGCGAAGCTGTTGGCGGCCTCAAGGGCCCCTTCGCGGGCAAGCCCTGCTCCTACAAGGGACCGTATTGCCAAACCCTTATTGCGCAGGAATTTGCCATGAGCTTTATCACCGAAATCAAAACCTTCGCCGCCCTGGGCAGCGGTGTCATCGGCAGCGGCTGGGTCTCCCGCGCCCTCGCCCACGGCCTCGACGTGATCGCCTGGGACCCGGCGCCCGGCGCCGAAGCGGCCCTGCGCAAGCGCGTCGCCAATGCCTGGGGCGCCCTGGAGAAACAAGGCCTGGCCCCTGGTGCTTCGCAGGACCGCCTGCGCTTTGTTGCCACTATCGAAGAATGCGTGAAAGACGCCGACTTTATCCAGGAAAGCGCCCCGGAACGTCTTGAGCTGAAACTCGAACTGCACGGCAAGATCAGCGCCGCGGCCAAGCCCAATGCCCTGATCGGCTCCAGCACCTCGGGCCTGTTGCCCAGCGAATTCTACGAAGGCGCCACCCACCCGGAGCGCTGCGTGGTCGGTCACCCGTTCAACCCGGTGTACCTGCTGCCGCTGGTGGAAGTAGTCGGCGGCAAAAATACCGCGCCGGAAGCGGTGCAAGCGGCGATGAAAGTCTATGAATCCCTCGGCATGCGCCCACTGCACGTGCGCAAGGAAGTCCCGGGCTTTATCGCCGACCGTCTGTTGGAAGCGCTGTGGCGCGAAGCTCTGCACCTGGTCAACGATGGCGTCGCCACCACCGGTGAGATCGACGACGCGATCCGCTTTGGCGCCGGCTTGCGCTGGTCGTTCATGGGCACCTTCCTGACCTACACCCTGGCAGGTGGCGATGCCGGTATGCGCCACTTCATGGCCCAGTTCGGCCCGGCGCTGCAATTGCCGTGGACCTACCTGCCGGCTCCGGAGCTGACCGACAAGCTGATCGACGATGTGGTCGACGGCACCAGCGAGCAGTTGGGCAAACACAGCATCTCGGCCCTGGAACGCTATCGCGACGACTGCCTGCTGGCGGTGCTGGAAGCGGTTAAGACCACCAAGGCCAAGCACGGCATGAGTTTCAGCGAGTAAGTTTAGCGGTGCCTGGGCCGGCCTCTTCGCGGGCAAGCCCTGCTCCTACAGTTTTGTGTCGTGCGCGAAAGCCCATTCGACGCAGGCCTGTAGGAGCAGGGCTTGCCCGCGAAGACGGACTGACAGACACCCCTCATTCGTGATCTGTTCACCTCTTCGGACCTCCACCATGCCCACCCTCACCTCCTATACCACCGAAGTCATCCCCGACTGGGTCGACTACAACGGCCATCTGCGTGATGCCTTCTACCTGCTGATCTTCAGCTACGCCACCGACGCCCTGATGCTGCGCCTGGGCATGGACAGCGACAACCGCGAAGCCACCGGCAGCTCGCTGTTCACCCTCGAACTGCACCTCAACTACCTGCACGAAGTCAAACTCGGCGCCCAGGTTGAAGTGCGCACCCAGATCATCGGCCATGACGCCAAGCGCCTGCACCTCTACCACAGCCTGCACCTGGTGGGCGGCGACAAGGAACTGGCCGGCAACGAACAAATGCTCCTGCACGTCGACCTCGCCGGCCCGCGCTCGGCGCCTTTCACCGACGCCGTGCTGGAAAAACTGCAAGCCATCCTCGAAGACCAGAGCGACCTGCCGCCCCCGGAATACATCGGCCGGGTGATTGGATTGCCTGCGAAAAAATAAGATTCCACCGAAAAGGAGCTCACCGTGAACACCGCCGCCGCGTTTGCCGATTTCCGCAGTTACCCGCTGATCAGTGCCCTGACCGCCGCGCATCCGCTGGCGGATCGCATCGAGGTGTATTGGGCAGACGGCCGTATCAGCCCGTACCATCACGTGTGGCTACGAGACAACTGCCCGTGTCCACAGTGCGTGTACACGGTGACCCGGGAACAGGTGCTGGAGATCGTCGATGTGCCCAAGGACCTGGCGCCCGCCACCATTCGTATCGATGACACTGGCTGCCTGTGCATCGACTGGCAGGACGGCCACACCAGCCGCTTCGATCCGGGCTGGCTGCGGGCGCATGCCTATGACGACGAATCGCGCGTCGAGCGCAAGGCCGGCAAACCGAAAAGCCGACTGTGGAGCAGTAGCCTGGAGTTGCCGGTATTCGAGTTCGCCGCCCTCAAGGAAGACCCGAAAACCCTGCTGCACTGGTTATTGGCATTGCGCGACACCGGCCTGACCCAGGTACGCGGCGTCCCCACCGAACCCGGCTCACTGACCGAGGTGGCCAAGCTGATCGCGTTTATCCGCCAGACCAACTTCGGTGTGCTGTTCAACGTGCAGTCCAAGGCCGACGCCGACAGCAACGCCTACACCGCCTTCAACCTGCCGTTGCACAGCGACCTGCCGACCCGAGAGCTGCAACCGGGCCTGCAATTCCTGCATTGCCTGGTGAATGACGCCGAGGGTGGCGAAAGTATTTTCGTCGATGGCTTTGCCATTGCCGACGCGCTGCGCCGGGAAGATCCGGCGGCGTTCCGCGCCTTGAGCGAGATTCCGGTGGAGTTCCGCAACAAGGACCGGCACAGCGACTACCGCTGCCTGGCGCCGGTTATTGCACTGGACAGTACCGGGCAGGTCAGCGAGATCCGCATGGCCAACTTCCTGCGCGGCCCGTTCGAGGCGTCAGTGGAACAGATGCCGGTGCTGTACAGCGCCTATCGCCGCTTTATCGCCATGACCCGCGAATCGCGTTTCCGCGTGATACAGCGGCTCAACCCGGGCGAACTCTGGTGCTTCGACAACCGCCGCACGCTACACGCCCGCAATGCCTTCGACCCGGCCACCGGAGCGCGGCATTTCCAGGGCTGCTATATCGACCGGGATGAATTGCTGTCGCGGATATTGGTGTTGCAGCGTTGAGCCCAGGGCGAACTGACACAACGCGCACTCAGGCTTGCCGCGATCTGTAGGAGCTTGGCTTGCCAGCGAAGCTTTTGGCGATCTTGAGGGCCTCTTCGCGGCGATCCAACAAGCCCTACTCCTACAGTTTTGCAGCGTGCACAACATTAGCGTACGACAAAAAACTGTAGGAGCAGGGCTTGCCCGCGAAGAACGGTAACGCGGCCTGTCTATTGAACTCGATCCGGCTGTTTCATTACCCGCTGCTCCACCACCTCCAGCACCTCACAACCATCATCGAGCAACGCGTACATCACCTCCAACACGTGCCTGAAATCCTGCTCGTCCAGATTGTTGATCGTGGCACAGGTCAGGGTTTGCGAAAGATCGCGGGCGCCGCGCAGCCGGCGACTGGCGAATGCGCAGAGGTCACGCAGGGGGGCATCAGGATTGAAGAATAAGACGGGGGTATCGGTGGTGTTGGATTGAAAGGCAATGAAGTTCGTCATGAATGGCTCCATTTCAAGGGTAACAAGTCACCGTCAACGCGATGGTGATTGTGTGGTTCCGTGAATGGACCGCGACGTCCAGTCATTGAGTTGGCAATGACAAGGGGGACTATAGAAACGTTGCACAGCCATGTGCAAGCAAGTGTGACACGAGATGTTTGAGCAAATACGTCAGGCGTAGAAAGGGCGCTGAAAAGCACTTGACCCCTGGTACCCCCCACAGACAAAAAAAACCCCGATCAAGCCGTGACAGGATCGGGGTGAGAGAGTGTCCACAGAGACCCGGACCGAGGGTGACCAAACCGTCGACAGGTCTACTGGTACCCAGTGTGCTCGCTTGCCATTCCGGCGAGTTAGCCGAAAACGACCTGTTCATAGGTATCAGAGCCACTCGGGCAATCGGCTCTTGCCGACACCGCGCAGGGCTACCAGAATCGAAACACGATCACATCGGAACAAGGACCAGCGCCATGATGTACGCGGATTTGATTGACCAGGAAGACCTGTTGGGCCAGCTCAAATCCCTCGGCCTGCAAGTGCCGAGCGGTGCCACCGCCGAGCAGGCCTGCGAATGTGCGGTACGCGGCCTCGACGACGCCAGGGCCTATGAGCTGCGCAAGATGGTCAAGGACATGTACACCAGCAGCGCGACGATTCTGCCGGCGGTGCGCCAGGCGATAGACAGGCAGTTGTTGCCGGCGTTGGCGCAGTATCAGCAGACGCGGCCCTGAACGTAGCCCTCCGTTGTGGCGAGGGCCCAGGTTAATGTCGTTCAGTTAAGAACGATCTAAAGTCTGGCGAGATTTGTGGCGAGCGGGCTTGCCCGCTCGCCACAAGACCGCGCCTGGCTTCAAATTTCATTGACTGTCATCGGGGCAAGCCCCGATGGGCTTATAGCCTTACACTGGCAAACGTCGACTCATTACGCGCCTGGCTCAACGCCGACATCGGCCCGGACAACGGCGCCAATACCAGTGCCTGCGGAATCGGCATCATCGCCACCTGCTGCGTAGTGTTGGAACCCACACGCTCGTCACGCGGCGGAATACCGAAGTACTCGCGGTAGCACTTGGAGAAGTGCGGCGTCGACACAAACCCGCACACCGACGCCACTTCGATAATCGACATCGGCGTCTGCTTGAGCAACTGCCGCGCCCGGATCAAGCGCAGCTTCAGGTAGTAGCGCGACGGCGAACAATGCAGGTACTTCTGGAACAACCGCTCCAGCTGTCGACGGGACACGGCGACATACACCGCCAGTTCGTCCAGGTCGATCGGCTCTTCCAGATTGGCTTCCATCAGCGCAACGATTTCCTGCAGCTTCGGCTGGTTGGTGCCGAGCATGTGCTTGAGCGGCACACGCTGGTGATCCTGTTCATTACGGATACGCTCGTAGACAAACATCTCCGAAATCGCCGCCGACAATTCACGGCCATGATCACGACTGATCAGGTGCAGCATCATGTCCAACGGTGCGGTACCGCCGGAGCTGGTGAAGCGGTTACGGTCGAGAGTGAACAGGCGGGTACTCATGGCCACCCGCGGGAAAGCTTCCTGCATCGAGGCCAGGCATTCCCAGTGCACGCTGCAATCGAAGCCGTCGAGCAACCCGGCGCAAGCCAGGGCCCAACTGCCGGTGCACACGGCGCCGAGGCGACGGGACTGGCGCGCCTGGCTCTGTAACCAGGACACGTGCTCACGAGTAACAGTGCGTTGAATGCCGATACCGCCGCAGACAATCACGGTGTCCATGGCGGGCGCTTTGTGCATGGAGGCGTCAGGCGTGATCTGCAGGCCGTCGCTGGCCCAGACCTGTCCGCCGTCGACGCTCAGGGTCGTCCAGCGATACAGCTCGCGGCCGGACAATTGGTTGGCCATCCGCAGGGGTTCTACGGCGGACGCCAGGGAAATGAGCGTGAAATTGTCCAGCAGCAGGAAGCCGATGGATTGAGGCGCACGGTTCTGGGGTTGAGCCCCGGACTGGAACGACGTCATCGCGATATCTCCTCACACAAAGCGGGTGATGGCCTCAGGCGGAGGCTCTTGTTATGGCCCTCATTCTCTCGTGGAGAGGGGCGTTGTAATGACAGAGCAATTGCCATGCCGAAAGTTGAATGGGTATTCAATAACTCCTGAAAACGACGTCGCGGCGTGTCTATATAGCCCCCGCCACGAGTGCGGGTTATAAGGCGTGGGAAAGGTCTGTAAGCGCCTACCCCAAGGGGCTTGAGCACTTCGGTAGCACTTGTGTGCCGGGCGCTGAGCGGCGCCGGGAAGGAGTGTCACCGCAAGCACGGTCGACCGGCGGTAACGGGGTGAAAACCGGGTGTTGCGAAGACCTACCAGTTACCTGTTTGCGACGCGCCAAAAGGTGGCGCGTCCTGGGAACAGTGATCGATTTATGCACAGTCTTGGCGTGGACCGACCTCAGCACTCCACCGCACTGACCGCCAACCCGCCCCGCGAAGTCTCTTTATATTTGTCATGCATATCGGCGCCGGTATCGCGCATGGTGCGGATCACCCGGTCCAGGGAAATAAAGTGCTGGCCGTCGCCGCGCAAGGCCATCTGCGCCGCATTGATCGCCTTCACCGCGGCAATCGCATTACGCTCGATGCATGGCACCTGCACCAACCCGCCGACGGGATCGCAGGTCAGTCCCAGGTTGTGTTCCAGACCGATTTCCGCCGCGTTGCACAATTGCTCCGGTGTCGCCCCGAGCACCTGCGCCAAGCCCGCCGCCGCCATGGCGCAAGCCGAGCCCACTTCACCCTGGCAACCGACCTCGGCCCCGGAGATCGAGGCGTTCTTCTTGCACAAAATGCCCACCGCCGCCGCCGCTAGGAAATAGTCGACGACATTGGCGTCGGTCACCACCTCGCTGAACTTCATGAAGTAGTGCAGCACCGCCGGGATAATCCCCGCCGCGCCGTTGGTCGGCGCCGTGACCATGCGCCCGCCCGCCGCGTTCTCCTCGTTGACCGCCAGGGCGAACAGGTTCACCCACTCCATGGCACTCAAGGTCGAACCGATCACGTTGGGTTTGTTCAGTTCCTGCAGGCTGCGGTGCAACTTGGCCGCGCGCCGACGCACATTCAAGCCGCCGGGCAGGATGCCCTCGTGCTTGAGCCCCTGCTCGACGCAATCCTGCATGGCACGCCAGAGCTTCATCAGGCCGCTACGGATCTCGTCTTCACCGCGCCAGACCTTTTCATTGGCCAGCATCAGCTCGGCCACGCTCAGGCCATGCCGCTGACACAGCTCAAGCAATTCCACCGCGCTGGAAAAATCATACGGCAGCACCGTGCGGTCCATGTCCGCCACGCCGCTTTCCGCCTGGGCCTGGTCGACGACAAAACCGCCGCCCACCGAATAGTAGGTATCGCGATGCAGCTCATTACCTTCGCCGAAAGCCACCAGGGTCATGGCATTGGGGTGGAAGGCCAGGTTCTCGTCGATCAGGCGCATGTCCCGCGCCCAGACAAACGGAATCGCCAGGCGGTTATCCAGCAGCAACGTGTCGGTTTCCCGCAAGGTGGCGATGCGCAGGCCGATCTGCGACGGATCGATCGCATCCGGCCATTCGCCCATCAGGCCCATGATCACCGCGTTGTCGCTGCCATGACCGATACCGGTGGCCGACAGCGAACCATAGAGCTGCACTTCAACCCGCGTCACCTGCTCCAGCTCGCCGCGCTCACGCAACCCCTGGACGAACAACGCCGCAGCGCGCATGGGGCCCACGGTGTGGGAGCTGGAAGGACCGATGCCGATCTTGAACAGGTCAAACACGCTGATTGCCATTGTTGCGAAGTCCTCTGAGTGCCTGTTCCAGACGCCTGAGCGTCCGGTGGCGAAGCTGCTACGCTCAAGCATCGCAATCCGCCGGGATAAAACATCATCAGCCTTTTGAAAGCCCACACGACGTCTCACACCGACGCACCCATGCTCAGCAACGCCAGCGTCCGCGCACAGGTAATTTTCGGCGTTTTTTTGCGGCGCAGAGGGGAAAAAAGGGCGGAAAAAAGCTGTAAACGACCTCACCGACACTGGAAGCGACCCTCCCTGTACTGGATACGACGCACCCTGTAGGCGACAGATTTAGGCTGGTACATGATCAGTCTCGACTCGATTGCAAGGCACCGGGGTAGAGCCGTCCTCAGCGCCTACAACCGCAACACAAAATAACTAAGCGCGATCGTCCAGTCGGACCACTGCCAAAAATAAACATCCAGGAGTCCACCCCATGAAAGGTTCCCCGTCGTTGTTGTTGGCCGCCATGCTGAGTCTGCCGATGCTGGCCCAAGCCGCAGAGCCAGCACAGTGCAGTACCGTTAACTTCTCGGATGTCGGTTGGACGGACATCACCGCCACCACCGCCACCACCAGCGTGGTACTCGACGCCCTGGGCTACAAGACCAAGACCACCATGATTTCCGTGCCGGTGACCTACAAGTCCCTGGCCGACGGCAAGAACATGGACGTGTTCCTCGGCAACTGGATGCCGACCATGGAAAACGACATCAAGGCCTATCGTGATGCCGGCACCGTGGAAACCGTGCGCACCAACCTCAAGGGCGCCAAGTACACCCTCGCCGTGCCCCAGGCGCTGTACGACAAGGGCCTGCATGACTTCGCCGATATCGCCAAGTTCAAGAAGGAACTGGACGGCAAGATCTACGGTATCGAACCAGGCAACGACGGCAACCGCCTGATCCAGAGCATGATCGACAAGAACGCCTTCGGCCTGAAAGACGCCGGCTTCAAGGTCGTAGAATCCAGCGAAGCCGGCATGCTCTCGCAGGTCGACCGTGCGCAGAAACGCGACACCGCCGTGGTCTTCCTGGGCTGGGCGCCGCACCCGATGAACAAACGCTTCAAGATCGAATACCTCACCGGTGGTGATGAGTACTTCGGCCCTGACTTCGGCGCCGCGACCGTCCTGACCAACACCCGCAAGGGCTACACCCAGGAATGCAGCAACGTCGGCCAACTGCTGAAGAACCTCGAGTTCACCGTCGACATGGAAAGCTCGCTGATGGGCAACATCCTCGACGACAAGATGAAGCCTGAAGCCGCGGCCAAAGCCTGGCTGAAGAAGAACCCACAGGTGTTGACCACCTGGCTGGCGGGCGTGACCACCATTGACGGAAAACCAGGCCTGGATGCCGTGAAAGCCAAGCTCGCGCAATAACCGCCCTGTCCGGGCGGGTCCGCCCGCCTGGACTGGCATTTATTTCCCCGCATGTGGACGTTCAATACCATGCTGACTGAACATAAAATCCCCCTGGGCCAGTACATCGCGGCGTTCGTCGAATGGTTGACGAAGCACGGTGCCAACTACTTCGATTTCATCGCCTCGACGCTGGAAGCGATGATCCACGGCGTGACCTTCGCGCTGGCCTGGTTCAATCCGCTGGCATTGATTGCGCTGATCGCGGCGATCGCCCACCTGATCCAGCGCAAATGGGGGCTGACCGCCTTCGTGATCGCCTCCTTCCTGCTGATCCTCAACCTGGGGTACTGGCAGGAAACCATGGAAACCCTGGCCCAGGTGATGTTCGCCACCCTGGTCTGCGTGGTCATCGGCGTGCCGCTGGGCATCGTCGCCGCGCACAAGCCGATGTTCTACACCCTGATGCGTCCGGTCCTCGACCTGATGCAGACCGTACCGACCTTCGTGTACCTCATTCCAACCCTGACCCTGTTCGGTCTGGGTGTCGTCCCGGGTCTGATCTCCACGGTGGTGTTCGCGATTGCCGCGCCCATCCGCCTGACCTACCTGGGCATCCAGGATGTCCCGCAAGAACTGATGGACGCCGGCAAGGCCTTCGGCTGCTCGCGCCGTCAACTGCTCTCACGGATCGAACTGCCCCACGCCATGCCGAGCATCGCCGCCGGTGTCACCCAGTGCATCATGCTGTCGTTGTCGATGGTGGTGATCGCCGCGCTGGTGGGTGCCGATGGCTTGGGCAAACCCGTGGTCAACGCACTGAACACCGCTGATATCGCCCTCGGCTTCGAAGCCGGCCTGGCGATCGTATTGCTGGCAATCATGCTCGACCGTATCTGCAAACAACCCGACGCACAGGTAAGGGGTGACGCATGAGCATCATTCGCTTCGACAAGGTAGACGTCATCTTCTCCAAGAATCCGCGAGAGGCCCTCGCGTTGCTGGACAAAGGCCTCAAGCGTGAAGAGATCCTGAAAAAGACCGGCCAGATCGTCGGTGTGGAAAACGCCAGCCTGGAAATCGAGAAAGGCGAGATCTGCGTGCTGATGGGGCTGTCCGGTTCCGGCAAATCCAGTCTGCTGCGCTGCATCAACGGTTTGAACACGGTCAGCCGTGGCCACTTGTTCGTCGAACATGAAGGCCGGCAGATCGACATCGCCAACTGCACCGACGCGGAACTGAAGATGATGCGCACCAAGCGCATCGCCATGGTGTTCCAGAAGTTCGCCCTGATGCCCTGGCTGACGGTGCGTGAGAACATCAGCTTCGGCCTGGAAATGCAGGGTCGTCCTGAAAAGGAACGCCGCCAGCTGGTGGACGAGAAGCTGGAACTGGTGGGCCTGGAACAATGGCGTAACAAGAAGCCCGACGAACTGTCCGGCGGTATGCAACAACGCGTGGGCCTGGCCCGCGCCCTGGCGATGGACGCCGACATTCTGTTGATGGACGAACCCTTTTCGGCCCTCGACCCGCTGATCCGCCAAGGCTTGCAGGACGAACTGCTCGACCTGCAACGCAAGCTGCAAAAGACCATCGTGTTCGTCAGCCACGACCTGGATGAAGCCCTGAAGCTGGGCAGCCGTATCGCCATCATGAAAGACGGCCGGATCATCCAGTACAGCAAGCCGGAAGACATCGTGCTCAACCCGGCGGACGAATATGTGCGCACCTTCGTCGCCCACACCAATCCGCTCAACGTGCTTTGCGGGCGCAGCCTGATGCGCACCCTGGACAACTGCAAGCGGGTCAACGGTTCGGTGTGCATCGACCCGGGCGGCGACTCGTGGATCGACCTGGCCGAAGGCAACACCGTCAAGGGCGCCCGCCAGAACGGTGCCACCCTGAACCTGCAAAGCTGGGTGCAGGGGCAAGCGGTGGAAGGCCTGGGCCGTACGCCGACCCTGGTGGATTCGAACATCGGTATGCGCGATGCCTTGCAGATCCGTTACCAGACCGGCCACAAGCTGGTGCTGCACGACAACAACAAGGTGGTGGGGATTCTCGGCGACAGCGAGTTGTACCATGCGCTGTTGGGCAAGAACCTCGGTTGAGACCGATGCAAAAACGCCGCGAGAGTCTCGCGGCGTTTTTGTTTACGGTCCTGTGGCGGTGCAACGGATGCACCGCCTCGCTCACCCCTCAGCTATAGACCCGGCCAAGGAGCTGCCGATGGCTTTCGAACTGTTCGAGCACATCCTAGCGCTGAGCCACCGCCCGGGCCGGTGGCAAATCCGCCGTGCTCAAACGCTCACTGAAAGCGCGACGACCGCGAGCCGACAGTTCCGCCTGTTCCTCTTCGATCCGCACGTCCTGGGCCATGGCCTTGTACAAACCGAACATGAAGAACACCAGCACCACGGAGAACGGCAGGCCCGCCAGCACCACCATGGTCTGCATCGCTTCGAAGTTACCGGCGAACAACAAACCGATGGTCACCAGGGTGATCACCGCCGACCAGAAGATCCGCAACCAGTGCGGCGCATCTTCGTCCACCTCACCACCCTTGCACGACAGGTTGGCCATCATCACCGCGCCGGAGTCGGCCGGGGTCAGGAACAGCACGAAACCGACAAAGATCGACACGCCGATGACGATTTTCGACGCCGGGTAATGTTCCAGCAGTTGGTAGATCGCCATGGACGGCTGTTCCAGCGCCGTCTTGCCCAGCGCCACCGCGTCGTGGTTCATCACCAGGTCCAGGGCCGAGTTGCCGAAGATCGACAGCCACGCCAGGGTGAAACCCAACGGGATCAGCAGTACGCCGGCCACCAGTTCACGCACGGTACGCCCACGGGAAATCCGCGCGATAAACATGCCTACGAATGGCGCCCAGGAAATCCACCAGGCCCAGTAGAACAGGGTCCACAGGCCCAGCCAGCGGTCGGACTTCTCGGCGTCGTTCTCGTAGACGTAGAGGTCGAAGGTCTTCAGCACCACACCGTTGAGGTAGTCACCGATGTTCTGCACAAAGCCGTTGAGCAGGTGCAGGGTCGGGCCGAACAGCAGCACGAAGATCAGCAGGCCGCTGAACAGCACGATATTCAGGTTGGACAGGCGGCGAATGCCGTTCTCCACGCCCGACACAGCGGCGATGGTCGCCACGGTGCTCATCACCAGGATCACGATCAGCAGGTTGGTGTTGCTGTGGGTCATGCCGAACAGGCTTTCCAGCCCCGAGGACACCTGCATCGAACCGATGCCCAGGTTGGTCACCAGGCCCAGCAGGGTGACGAACATGCCGAAGCCGTCCACCGCGTGACCGGCCGCGCCCTTGACCCAACGCTCGCCCACCAGCGGGTACAGCGCCGAGCGCAACGCCAGCGGCTGGTTGTGCCGATAGGCGAAGTACGCCACGGCCAAACCGACCAGGGCATAAATCGCCCAGCCGTGCAGGCCCCAGTGCAGGAAGGTCAGCTGCAACGCCTGGCGCGCGGCGGCATGGCTGCCGGCCACGCCTTCAGGCGGGTTGAAATAGTGGTCCAGGGGCTCGGAAGCGCCGAAGTACAGCAGCGAAATACCGATCCCCGAGGAGAACAGCATCCCGGCCCAGGCGCCGTAGCTGAAGTCCGGGGTGTCTTGTTTGGAGCCCAGTTTCAACTTGCCGTAGGAAGAAAATGCCAGCCCGATGACAAACACCAGGTAGGCGGCGATCACCACCATGTAGTACCAGCCAAAGCTGCGCGACAACCAGGCCTGGGCGACGCCGAGCAGTTTGCCGGCCTCTTGCGGGGCGATGATCAGGATAGCGGTGAGCAACAGAATCAACGCGGTCGAGGTGTAGAACACCCAACCGTTGACCCGCACCTTTTCGGCGGGGGTCTTTATAAGAGAGGCAGAACTCATTGCACAGAGGCTCCAGGCAGTGCGGGAGAAAGATACAAGGCAACAGGGCACCCGACCGATCGTTTAATGGGCAGTCGACCGGCGGGTGATATAAAGGCGCCCCGGAAAAACCGGTAGGCAGCGGCAATTTGTCGCGGATCTTATTCTTTGTTGATTGAACGTTCAATCAAAACAAAATAGACTGGCCCACATGCCGGCAGCCGTCCTACGTCTGCCGACGGGCCTGAGGAGAGGTGCACCATGCCCAAGGTCGGTATGCAACCCATACGCCGCCAGCAATTGATCGAGGCCACCTTGACGGCGGTCGATCAGGTCGGGATGGGGGACGCCAGCATTGCGCTGATCGCCCGTTTGGCCGGTGTCTCGAATGGCATCATCAGTCACTATTTTCAGGACAAGAATGGCCTGATCGCCGCCACGATGCGGTACCTGATGAATGTTCTTATCGAGAACGTCGCCGCGCGCCGTCTGGCGCTGACAGATGACAGCCCGCGGGCGCATCTGCAGGTGATTATCGAAGGCAACTTCGACGCCAGCCAGGTCAATGGCCCGGCAATGAAAACCTGGTTGGCTTTCTGGGCCACCAGCATGCACCACCCGTCTTTGCACAGGTTGCAGCGGATCAACGATCACCGTCTGTATTCGAACCTGTGTTGCCAGTTCCGCCGCGTCCTGCCGCTGCCCGCAGCCCGCAGCGCGGCACGTGGACTGGCAGCGTTGATCGACGGTTTGTGGTTGCGCGGCGCGCTGTCGGGAGACGCTTTCGACACCGCGCAGGCGCAACGGATCGCTTACGAATACATGGATTTCCAACTGGCCAAGCAGGAGCGCTAGAGCACCGAGAAACGCTCGGCCCCTGAACGACTGCCAACCGGTGTTGCCAGAAGGTTACTGGCGCATCCGGCGGTTAACGCCAACCACTTATGCACTTGCGAGGACACTATGGCCCGTTTCGAACTGCAAAAACTCTACATCGACGGCGGTTATTCCGACGCCAGCGGCGATGCCACTTTCGATGCCATCAACCCGGCTAACGGTGAAGTGCTCGCCAAAGTGCAGCGCGCGACCAAAGAAGACGTCGAGCGTGCCGTGGTCAGTGCCGAAAAGGGCCAGAAGATCTGGGCGGCGATGACCGCCATGGAACGTTCGCGCATCCTGCGTCGCGCCGTCGACATCCTGCGTGAGCGCAACGACGAGCTGGCCGCCCTGGAAACCCTGGACACCGGCAAGGCCTACTCGGAAACCCGTTATGTCGACATCGTCACCGGTGCCGACGTGCTGGAGTACTACGCAGGCCTGGTGCCCGCCATCGAAGGCGAGCAGATCCCGCTGCGCACCACCTCGTTCGTCTACACCCGTCGCGAGCCGCTGGGCGTGGTCGCCGGTATCGGCGCGTGGAACTACCCGATCCAGATCGCCCTGTGGAAGTCCGCCCCGGCCCTGGCCGCCGGCAACGCGATGATCTTCAAGCCAAGTGAAGTCACCTCGCTGACCACCCTGAAACTGGCTGAAATCTACACCGCGGCCGGCGTGCCGGACGGCGTGTTCAACGTACTGACCGGTAGCGGCCGTGAAGTCGGCACCTGGCTGACCGAGCACCCGCGCATCGAGAAAGTCTCCTTCACCGGCGGCACCGACACCGGCAAGAAGGTCATGGCCAGCGCTTCCAGCTCGTCGCTCAAGGACGTGACCATGGAACTGGGCGGTAAGTCGCCGCTGATCATTTTCGACGACGCCGACCTCGACCGCGCCGCCGACACCGCGATGATGGCCAACTTCTACAGCTCCGGCCAGGTCTGCACCAACGGCACCCGGGTGTTTGTGCCGAGCCATCTGAAAGCCGCTTTCGAAGCCAAGATCGTCGAGCGTGTGGCGCGGATCCGCGTCGGTAACCCGGAAGACGAGAACACCAACTTCGGCCCGCTGGTCAGCTTCGCCCATATGGAGAGCGTGCTGGGCTATATCGCCAAGGGCAAGGAAGAAGGCGCGCGCCTGCTGTGCGGCGGCGAACGCCTGACTGCGGGTGAGTTCGCCAAGGGCGCCTTTGTCGCGCCGACCGTGTTCACTGATTGCAGCGATGAGATGACCATCGTCCGTGAAGAAATCTTCGGCCCGGTGATGAGCATCCTCAGCTACGAAACCGAAGACGAAGTGATCCGCCGCGCCAACGACACCGACTTCGGCCTGGCCGCCGGTGTGGTCACCAAGGACCTGAACCGCGCCCACCGCGTGATTCATCAACTGGAAGCCGGTATCTGCTGGATCAACGCCTGGGGCGAGTCCGACGCCAAGATGCCGGTCGGCGGCTACAAGCAGTCGGGTGTCGGCCGTGAGAACGGCATCAGCTCGCTGAACAACTTCACCCGGATCAAATCGGTACAGGTCGAGTTGGGCGAATACGCTTCGGTGTTCTAAGCCCCGAGCCTTGTATTGCCCGTGAGGCCGTCTTCGCGGGCAAGCCCGGCTCCTACAAGGTTGGGGCGTTCACCTGACTGGTGTACGACGCAAACCTGTAGGAGCCGGCTTGCTGGCGATCGAGTGCAAGGCACTCGCCCCAAGACGCCCCGCCCGACCCACCTCAACGAGGGCTGCATTTCATGTCCCAAGAATTCGATTACATCATCATCGGTGCCGGCTCCGCCGGTAACACCCTGGCCACCCGCCTGACCGAAGACGCCGGCGTCACCGTCCTGCTGCTCGAAGCCGGCGGTCCCGACTACCGCTTCGATTTCCGCACCCAGATGCCCGCCGCCCTGGCCTTCCCGCTGCAAGGCCGGCGCTACAACTGGGCCTACGAAACCGATCCGGAACCGCATATGGACGGTCGCCGGATGGAGTGCGGTCGCGGCAAGGGCCTCGGCGGCTCCTCGCTGATCAACGGCATGTGCTACATCCGCGGCAACGCCATGGACTACGACGGCTGGGCCAAGCTGCCCGGCCTGGAAGACTGGGCCTACCTCGACTGCCTGCCGTATTTCCGCAAGGCCGAAACCCGTGACATCGGCCCCAACGACTACCACGGCGGCGAAGGCCCGGTCAGCGTGACCACGCCCAAGGCCGGCAACAACCCGCTGTTCCACGCCATGGTCGAAGCCGGCGTGCAGGCCGGTTACCCGCGTACCGTCGACCTCAACGGCTACCAGCAGGAAGGTTTCGGTCCGATGGACCGCACCGTGACGCCCAAGGGCCGTCGCGCCAGCACAGCCCGTGGTTACCTCGACACCGCCAAGCAGCGCTCGACCCTGACCATCGTCACCCACGCCCTGACCGACAAGATCCTCTTCGAAGGCAAACGTGCGGTCGGCGTGCGTTACCTGCTGGGTTCGGCCGAAGAACCGGTCGAAGTCCGCGCGCGCAAGGAAGTCCTGCTGTGCGGCGGCGCCATCGCCTCGCCGCAGATTCTCCAGCGCTCCGGCGTCGGCCCGGCCAAGCTCCTGCAAAGCCTGGACATCCCGATGGTCCACGACCTGCCGGGCGTCGGTGAAAACCTCCAGGACCACCTGGAACTCTACCTGCAATACGCCTGTACCCAGCCGGTCTCGCTGTACCCGTCGCTGCTGTGGTGGAACCAGCCAGCCATCGGTGCCGAGTGGCTGTTCAACGGCACCGGCATCGGCGCCAGCAACCAGTTCGAAGCCGGCGGTTTCATTCGGACCCGCGAAGAGTTCGAGTGGCCGAATATCCAGTACCACTTCCTGCCGGTGGCGATTAACTACAACGGCAGCAACGGCGTGAAGGAGCACGGTTTCCAGGCGCACATGGGTTCCATGCGTTCGCCGAGCCGCGGTCGGGTGCAGGCCAAGTCCAAGGACCCGCGCCAGCACCCGAGCATCCTGTTCAACTACATGGCCACCGAGCAGGACTGGCAGGAGTTCCGCGACGGCATCCGCCTGACCCGGGAAATCATGCAGCAGCCGGCCCTGGATATTTACCGTGGACGTGAAATCAGCCCGGGGATCGAGGTGCAGACCGACGAGCAACTGGACCAGTTTGTCCGCGAGCACGCCGAGACCGCGTTCCACCCGTCCTGCTCATGCAAGATGGGCACCGACGAGATGGCGGTGGTCGACAGCCAGGGTCGTGTGCATGGCATGCAGGGCCTGCGGGTGGTCGATGCGTCGATCATGCCGATCATCACCACCGGCAACCTGAACGCGCCGACGATCATGATCGCCGAGAAAATCGCCGACAAGATCCGTGGACGCCAGCCATTGCCGCGCAGCAAGGCCGACTACTACGTGGCCGGCGAGGCGCCGGTACGTGGCAAGCCGCTGCGTGAAGTGAGCCGTACCGCGCAGTAATCCGCCAGCCCCCTGTCACCAGGGGGCTAACCACTTCAGCCACACAACGTAAACAATCCCCACACCGCCCTACCCTTGCTCCTACCCCCCGCGTCGGCCTAATCTAATGGCGCGCAAACGATTCACCCCCGCCCCAATTCGACACGCCGCCACATTGCTGGCCACGAGGCTTTCCCATGTTTGATGTCGTATCTTCGAGCAAATGGCCCACCGGCTACCTGATCAACCCGAATCCTGAACCCCTCGATCCAAAATGGCTGAAGGAGTTCAGCAAGATCCCGGCCGCTGCGGTCAGCGACTGCCTCGGTCGTAACGTCGGCGGCCTGGGCCTGCGACCGTTCCACGGCAACACCCCGATGCTCGGCAATGCCCTGACCGTACGCGTACGTCCAGGCGACAACCTGATGATCCTCAAGGCCATGCAGATGGCCCGTCCGGGCGATGTGCTGGTGATCGACGGCAGCGCCGACCTGACCCGCGCCGTGTTCGGCGGCATCATGCGCGCCATGGCCCTCAAGGCCGGGATTGTCGGCGTGGTGATCAACGGCGCCCTGCGCGACCTCGACGAATGGCAGACCGGCGAACTGCCAGCCTACGCCATCGGCGGCGTGCACCGTGGTCCGAGCACCGACGGCGGTGGCGAGATCAACGTACCGATTTCCTGTGCCGGCATGCTGGTCACCCCGGGCGACCTGATGATCGGCGACGGTGACGGCGTCGTTGCCGCGGCCCGCTCCGAACTGCCGGAGTTGCTGATCCGCTGCCACGACCTGCTGGCGCGGGAAAAGGCGACGCTGGCGGCGATTGAAGCCGGCACGTTGGACCCGGACCGCTTCGACGCGATCCTGCGCGCCAAGGGCTGTCCGCTCTAAGGTCAAAAGCTTCGCGGGCAAGCCCTGCTCCTACAGGGTGGTGGCGTACACAAATTCTGTGAGCGACGAGAAACTGTAGGAGCAGGGCTTACCCGCGAAGAGGCCCTCAAGATCGCCAAAAGCTTCGCTGGCAAGCCAGGCTACAGAATCACAGCGCTAGCAAAATCGCCTTTTCCTGACAGACTGGTCATTGGGGCCGCTTATACAGCCCCCCACGGCCACCGCCATCTCCAGGGAGGTTCCCCATGTTCGACTTCCACCCCCAGCTCAAGCAACGTTTCGCCGGCTTGCGCACGGGCGCTGAATTCTTCTCGCTGCGTTACGTGCGCGAATCCGGCCAATACCTGTCGGTCCGCAAGAACGTGGCCGAACCCCCGAGCCTGCGCCTCGACGAAGGCGCGATGCTGACCGTGCGGGTCAATGGCGTCGAAGCCTACGCCGCGACCAATGACCTGTCCCAGGCCGGCCTGCAAAGCGCCCTCGAACGTGCCGAACACTACGCCCGCTTGATGGCCCCCCACGCCCTGCTCGACCTGCGCCAACAGGCCGTGTCCAGCGACCGCGCCGATTACCGCTCGCCCCAACTCGACCAGCCCTTCCCGTCCCTGAGCGACTGCTACGCCCTGCTCGGTGCCGAATCGGCCGCCGTGCCCAAGGATGAGCGGCTGGTCAACTGGGAAGTCAGCCTCGGCCTGACCCAGGTCGAACAGATCTACCTCAACAACGCCGGCGCCGAGCTGCGCCAGGCCCTGCGCTTCGTCTACCCGGGCCTGAGCGTCACCGCCTACGACGGCGCGGACAGCCAGACCCGCACCCTCGGCCGGGAAAACTTCGGCCAGCAAGGCAGCGCTGATGTCATCGGCCGTTCCGGGCTGATCGGCGCCGGTACGCGGATCGCCGACCAGGCCCTGCAATTGCTGCTGGCGCCCAACACCCCGCAAGGCCCGCGCGACCTGCTGCTGACCCCGGACCAGATGATCCTGCAGATCCACGAATCCATCGGCCACCCGCTGGAGCTGGACCGCATCCTCGGCGACGAGCGCAATTACGCTGGCACCAGCTTCGTCAAGGCCAGCGATTTCGGCAGCCTGCAATATGGCTCGGCGCTGCTCAACGTGACCTTCGATCCGACCATCGCGCAACAGTTGGCCAGCTACGGCCATGACGACGACGGCACCCCGGCCCACAAGGAATTCCTGATTCGCGAAGGCCGCCTGCTGCGCCCGCTGGGCGGCGCACTGTCGCAGTTCCGCTCCGGCCTCGACGGCGTCGCCAACAGCCGCGCCTGCAGCTGGAACCGTGCACCCATCGACCGCATGGCCAACCTCAATATCGAACCCGGCGACCAGTCCTTCACCCAACTGGTGGGCGGTATCGAGAAGGGCATCCTGATGTCCACCAACCGCTCCTGGTCCATTGACGACGCCCGCAACAAATTCCAGTTCGGCTGCGAATGGGGCCAGTTGATCGAGAACGGCGAACTCAAGGGCGTGGTGAAAAACCCCAACTACCGGGCGATTTCCGCACAGTTCTGGCGCAATCTCAGCGCCGTCGGCAACGCCGAGACCTTCCAGGTCCTGGGCACGCCGAATTGCGGCAAGGGTGAGCCGAACCAGGTGATCCGGGTCGGGCATGCCTCGCCCGCCTGTGTCTTCAGCAATGTCGATGTGTTTGGAGGAGATGCCTGATGAGTACTTCACTGAGTCAGGTCGAACACTTCCGCGCCCTGGTCGAGGGCTTGCAGGAACACCTGCACGCCACGGAACGCTTCACCCTGGGTTATGCCGCCGAAGCGTCGGACTTTATCCGTTTCAATCACGGTCGGGTACGCCAGGCCGGGCAGGTGCAACAGGCCAGCTTGAGCTTCAAGCTGATCGACGACGGCCGCCATGCCGACTTGCAGATCACCCTCTCCGGCGAACCGGGGCCGGACCGTCAGCGCCTGGCGGACGGCCTGCAACAATTGCGCGAGATCCTCCCGCTGTTGCCGGCGGACCCGTACCTGCTGCTCAATCACAACGCCTGGCAAAGCCAGAATGTGCAGAGCCACGCATTGCCGGACACGGCTCGGGTACTGGAAGAAATCAGCCAGGCCTCAGTCGGCCTGGACCTGGTCGGGTTCTACGCCGCCGGTCCCATCAGTCGGGGCTTTGCCAGTTCCGACGGGGCCTTTGGCTGGCACCAGGCCAATAGTTTCAACTTCGACTGGAGCCTGTTCCACGAAAACGGCCAGGCGGTGAAAGCCAGCTACGCCGGCCATGACTGGAACAGCGACGGCTTTGCCCGGCGCTTCCAGCAGGCCCGTGAACAGCTCGAGTTTCTTGGCCGGCCGCTGCGGACCCTGGCACCGGGCGAGTATCGCGCCTACCTGGCACCGGCGGCACTGGAAGAAGTCATGGGCATGCTCAGTTGGGGTGGTTTCTCGGCCCAGGCCATTGGCAGCAAACACAGTCCGCTGCAGAAGCTCTATGCTGGCGAAGCCAGCTTCAGTCCCGGCGTCTGGCTCAGCGAGCAGATCAGCGGTTCGTTGAGCCCGGCGTTTTCCAACGAAGGTTATCCGCGCGGCGATGTGTCGTTGGTGGCCGCGGGTGCAGCTAATCAACAATTGATCAACTCGCGCAGTGCCGCCGAATATGGTTTGACCACCAACGGTGCCAGCGGCGGCGAGTACCCCGGGGCCTTGCAGATGCGCGCCGGGCAGTTGGCCCAGGCCGATATCCTCAAGCGATTGGGCACCGGCTTGTACATCAGCAACCTGTGGTACCTGAACTACTCGGACCAACCGGCGGCGCGGATGACCGGCATGACCCGCTTCGCCACCTTCTGGGTGGAGAACGGCGAGATCCAGGCGCCGGTCAGCACCATGCGGTTCGATGACAGTGTCTACAGCCTGTTGGGCAGCCAGCTGGAAGCCCTGACCCAGGAACGCGAGCTGCTGCTGTCGGCCAGCACCTACGACCAGCGGCAGACCGCCTCGAACCTGCTGCCGGGGGCGCTGATCAGCAAGCTGACCCTGACCTTGTAACCGTGTGTCCACTCTCGCGGACACCACAAAACCTGTAGGAGCAGGGCTTGCACGCGAAGGGGGCCCTGAGAGCGCTAAAAGCTTCGCGGGCAAGCCCTGCTCCTACAAGGTCCGCGGCGGTCACAAGAGTGCTGACCGAATCACCCGCCTACCTATCCGTTCAGTCAGTTGCCCTGACGCCGCTCGGCGCGCTATACATCCCCTCTGCTTTTTTTCACACCATCAAAACGCCACCCTCGTACGGCAACATCCAGAAAAACCAGACCCGACCCGCGATTTCCTTACTCAACACCGCACCTCTTTCACCCCCCGAAAGTGCTTTGCTGGAGCTTGATATGAATCATGGAAGCTTTGTCCTCAACAACCTGTACCGGCACTTCAACATCCATGTCGAACGCATCGGCGACGATCCCCGACGCAAGACGGTCCTGCTGGTCAACGGTGCCCTGGCCACCACCAGTTCCTTCACCCGCACCAGCAAGTGTCTGGCCGAACACTTCAACGTGGTGCTGTTCGACCTGCCCTTTGCCGGGCGCTCGCAACCCTACAACCCCGATCCGGGGCTGGTGACCAAGGACGATGAGGTAGAGATCCTCCTGGCCCTGGTGCAGCGCTTCGAGGTCAATCACCTGGTGTCCGCCTCGTGGGGGGGTATTTCCACCCTGCTGGCCCTGACCCGGCATCCGCCGACCATCGAAAGCTCAGTGTTGATGGCCCTGGCGGCCGACCTGAATCCGCCGATGCTGGCGTATGTGCAACGGGTCCATGCGCTGATCGCGGTGGACGATAAATCCGCCATCGGCCACCTGCTCAACGACACCGTCGGCCACTTCCTGCCACCGCGCCTCAAGGCCACCAATCACCAACACCTGTCCTCGATGCCCAGTACCGAGTACCGCCAGGCGCGCTTTCATATCGACCAGGTGCTGCAACTGGGCGACGGCAATTACCTGCGGGCCTTGTCCGCGATCCAGAGCCCGGTGCACTTCATCAACGGCGCCAAGGACATCTACACGCCGACCGATGGGGCGCGGGTGTTTCAGGAGTACATCCCCCGCTGCAGCTTTGCCGTCGCCGAGGACACCGGCCATTTGCTCGATCTCGAATCACGCCAGGCGGCCAACGCGGTGCATCAGGCATTGCTCGGTTTTCTGCTGCCAACCCACACGGGATAACAACCCATAAGGCCCGGCACAATCCCTGTGGGAGCCGGCTTGCCGGCGATGCAGGCGACGCGATTAATCAGATGCACCGCGTCGTCGTTCATCGCCGGCAAGCCGGCTCCCACCCGAGATGTGGCCGTACGCAAATCCTGTGTTCGACACGGCCCCCTGTAGGAGCTGGCTTGCCAGCGATGGCGCACTCGGGAACAACGCAACCCCATGGGACTTCCCATAGTCCGACAGCAACAATCAAGCGCGCGCCTACACCGTTCCTGACCGATCAGGCATACTGCAACTACGTAGCCAGCTAACAAATAGAGCCGCCCATGCCTGATCGTGCCCTTCTCGACGTAACGACCGCTCGCTGGCTACCGTGGGTGGTGGCCATTGCCTTCTTCATGCAGTCCCTCGACGGGACCATCCTCAACACCGCACTTCCCGCCATGGCCCTAGACCTGGCGGAAAACCCCCTGCGCATGCAGGGCGTGGTGATCGCCTACATGCTTACCGTGGCCCTGCTGATCCCGGCTTCGGGCTGGCTCTCCGACCGCTTCGGCACCAAGCACATCTTCTTCGGCGCGATCCTGCTGTTCAGCATCGGCTCCCTGCTCTGCGCCCTGTCGAGCTCGCTGAACATGCTGGTCGGCGCGCGGATCATCCAGGGCCTCGGCGGCTCCCTGATGCTGCCGGTGGGAAGGCTGGTGGTGTTGCGGGCCTACCCGCGCTCGGAACTGGTGCGGATCATGGGGTTCATCACCATCCCCGGCCTGCTCGGCCCGTTGATCGGTCCGACCATGGGCGGCTGGATGGTGCAGTACCTGACCTGGCACTGGATCTTTTTGATCAACCTGCCGGTGGGCCTGCTCGGCTGCTATGCGGTGTGGAAGTTTATCCCCGACCTTCGCGGCAGCGAGCGCACGCGCTTCGACAGCATCGGTTTCCTGCTGTTCGGCGCGGCAATGCTGTTGATCACCATCGCCATGGAGGGCCTGGGCGAGTTGCAACTGCCGCACCTGCGGGTGATGTTGCTGCTGTTCGCCGGCCTCGCCTGCCTGGCGGCGTATTGGTTGCGGGCCGGGCATATCGACAATCCGTTGTTCGCGCCGTCCTTGTTCAAGACCCGGACCTTTGCCGTGGGCATCCTCGGTAATCTGTTCGCCCGCCTGGGCAGCGGCGCCCTGCCATTCCTGGTGCCGTTGCTGCTGCAAGTGGCCATGGGTTACTCGCCGTCCCAGGCCGGGATGAGCATGCTGCCCCTGGCGGCGGCGGCGATGTTCGCCAAGTCGATTGCCCGGCCGCTGATCGAGCGCCTGGGTTATCGCATCGTCCTCACCGGCAACACCCTGGCCCTGGGCATCATGCTCGCGGTCATGGGCCTGGTCACCGAGCACACGCCTTACCCCTTGTTGCTGGTCATGCTGGCGATTGCCGGGGCGATCAACTCGCTGCAATTCACGGCGATGAACACCGTGACCCTGATCGACCTCGACGACAAGTCCGCCAGCAGCGGCAACAGCCTGCTGTCGGTGGTGGCGCAACTGTCCCTGAGCCTCGGGGTGGCGTGCGCCGGCGCCCTGCTCGGCGGCTTTACCGCCGCCGTCGGCAACGATGGCGTGGAGACGGTGCTCGGCGCCTTCCAGCTGACCTTCCTCACCGTGGGCATCCTGGCGATGCTGGCGGCGACGATTTTCCTGCAACTCTCGCCCCAGGATGGACGGCGGGCCAGGGTGGTTCAGGAACAGCACATCGAACATTAACGGGGCATTGAAAACACCACATACCTGTAGGAGCAGGGCTTGCCCGCGAAGTTTTCAGCGATCTTAAGGGCCTCTTCGCTGGCAAGCCAAGCGCCTACAGGTTCTGCGGCGGCCTTAAGCCCTGCGCCTAGTGGCAAAGAAGGTGTGCTGGCAGTATTTGGCTACTTTTCGTCCAGAATTTGCAGCGTCGCCAGTCGGGACTGATACACTGCGCGACATTTTGTTTTGCAGGCCAGTCCCGTGACCACCATCGCCACCGCGTTTAACTCTTTGCCACTGTCCGCCGCCATGCTGGCTAACCTCGACTCCCTCGGTTATGCCCAGATGACGCCGATCCAGGCGCAAAGCTTGCCGGTGATCCTCAAGGGCATGGACCTGATCGCCCAGGCCAAGACCGGCAGCGGTAAAACTGCCGCCTTCGGCATCGGCCTGCTGAACCCGATCAACCCGCGCTTCTTCGGTTGCCAGGCGCTGGTGATCTGCCCCACCCGCGAGCTGGCCGACCAGGTCGCCAAGGAAATCCGCCGCCTGGCCCGCGCCGAAGACAACATCAAGGTCCTGACCCTCTGCGGCGGCGTGTCCCTCGGGCCGCAGATCGCTTCCCTGGAACACGGCACCCACATCATCGTCGGCACCCCGGGGCGCATCCAGCAGCACCTGCGCAAGGGCTCGCTGGTCCTGCACGGCCTCAATACCCTGGTCCTCGACGAAGCCGACCGCATGCTCGACATGGGCTTCTACGACGCCATCGAGGAAATCATTGCCCAGCTCCCGGAACGTCGGCAGACCCTGCTGTTCTCCGCCACCTACCCGGTGAGCATCAAGCAACTGGCCTCCAAGTTCATGCGCAACCCGCAGCAGGTCAAGGCCGAGGCGATGCACGCCGACAGCCAGATCGAGCAGCGCTTCTACGAGATTTCCCCGGAAGAGCGCATGGAAGCCGTGGTCAAGGTGCTCAACCATTTCCGTCCCGAGTCCTGCGTGGCGTTCTGCTTTACCAAGCAGCAGGTCCAGGAAACCGTCGACCACCTGACCGCCAAGGGCGTATCCGCTGTCGCGCTGCACGGCGACTTGGAGCAGCGTGACCGCGACCAGGTCCTGGCGATGTTCGCCAACCGCAGTATCTCCGTGCTGGTGGCCACCGATGTGGCGGCCCGTGGCCTGGATATCGATGCCCTGGACATGGTGATCAACGTCGAACTGGCCCGCGATTCGGAGATGCATATCCACCGTGTCGGCCGCACCGGCCGGGCGGGCGAGACGGGCCTGGCGATCAGCCTGGTGGCGCCGTCCGAAAGCCTGCGGGCGCGGGCCATCGAGGAAGTGCAGAAATCGCCGTTGAGCTGGGACCAGCTCGACAACCTCAAGTCCCAGGGTGGTAGCCCGCTGCTGCCGGCCATGAGCACCCTGTGCATCAGTGGCGGGCGCAAGGACAAGGTCCGCCCCGGCGACATCCTCGGTGCATTGACCGGCGATGCCGGGATTCCCGGTGCCCAGGTCGGCAAGATCGCAATTTTCGACTTCCAGGCCTATGTGGCGGTGGAGCGCGGCGTCGCCAAGCAAGCCTTGCAGCGCCTGAACGACGGCAAGATCAAGGGCCGTTCGCTGCGCGTGCGGATTCTCTGAATATCGAGGGCCGACCCGGTGCCCGCGGTGGGCCGGTGAACCTTGATCGCGCAAACGACAAATACCTGTAGGAGCAGGGCTTGCCCGCGAAGGCGCCCGTGAGATCGCCAAAAGCTTCGCGGGCAAGCCCTGCTCCCACAGGTTCAGCGGTGTTTGCAAGACCGCGCTCCCTACCTGAACTCCCGAGGACATCGTTGTGCCCGTTACTGAAGTTGTAATCATCGGCGCCGGTGCCGCCGGCTTGATGTGCGCCTTTACCGCCGCCGCCCGTGGGCGCCAGGTGATGCTGATCGACCACGCCAACAAGGCCGGCAAGAAAATCCTGATGTCCGGCGGCGGTCGCTGCAATTTCACCAATATGTACAGCGAACCCGGCAACTTTCTCTCGCAGAACCCGCATTTCTGCAAGTCGGCCCTGGCCCGCTATACCCAGTGGGATTTCATCGCGATGGTGGCCAAGCACGGCGTGCCCTATCACGAGAAAAAACTCGGCCAGCTGTTCTGCGACAACAAGTCCAGCGACATCCTCGGCATGCTCCTCGACGAGTGCGACCAGGCCGGCGTCAGCCTGCACCTGGACACCGCCATCCAGCACATCGAAAAGCTCGAAAGCGGCTACCTGCTGCAAACCACCCTCGGCCAGATCACCTGCCAGTCCCTGGTGATCGCCACCGGTGGCCTGTCGATCCCAACCCTGGGCGCCACCGGCTTCGGTTATCAAGTGGCCAAGCAGTTCGGTCACCAGGTGTTACCGACCCGCGCCGGGCTGGTGCCGTTCACCATTACCGATCAACTCAAGGCGCTCTGCACCGAGCTCTCCGGGACTTCGGTGGATTGCCTGGTGAGCTGCAACGAGCAGAGCTTCCGGGAAAATATCCTGTTCACCCACCGGGGCCTCAGCGGCCCGGCGATCCTGCAGATTTCCTCGTTCTGGAACCCCGGCGATACGCTGCACATCAACCTGCTGCCGGACCACGACGCGCTGGACTGGCTGCAACAGCAACAGGCCGAACGCCCCAACAGCGAACTGAAGACCCTGCTCGGCGAGCTGTTCACCAAGAAGATGGCCAACCTGCTGGCCGAGCACTGGTTCGTCTCCAAGCCGATGAAGCAGTACACCCCGGCGGAGTTGGCCGATGTCGCGCAGAAACTCGGCGACTGGCGCCTGGTGCCGGCCGGCACCGAGGGTTATCGCACCGCCGAAGTGACCCTGGGCGGCGTCGACACCCGGGAAGTGTCGTCGAAAACCATGGAATCGCTGAAAAGCCCGGGGCTGTATTTCATCGGAGAAGTGCTGGATGTCAGCGGCCACCTGGGTGGCTTCAATTTCCAGTGGGCCTGGGCCTCGGGGTACGCGGCGGCGCAATTCGCCTGATCGCCGGTGATGGCGATGTCGGCCTCACCGCCGCTATCGCCAGCAAGCCG
>Ga0209888_1000118_pt1 | contig 53007 bp, 42 predicted proteins | sample OrgsoiDNA_201059_FD_185807 | JGI IMG/M metagenome (GOLD analysis project Ga0209888, IMG submission 185807) | Permafrost soil microbial communities from the Arctic, to analyse light accelerated degradation of dissolved organic matter (DOM) -... | ecosystem: Environmental > Terrestrial > Soil >...
CGACTCGCTACGTCTGGAATGCAAAGGGAGAAGATATTTTGAACAAGATACAACGAGCCCGTGAGGCAATGGCTTCACGGGCTAATGGGTAAATTATTTTCAAAACAGCACACTAGAATGGAATCTCGAGCATGACTTCTTCGACATCTTTTTGTCCGAGCGGTGAATCGCAGCAGAGGGAGGCGGTGCGGGACGAGCGTGACATCTGCTTGATCGATCATCCCGCCACGGCGGTCCTCAAACTGCTGGACCTCAAGCCCGGGGAACTGCTGCTGGATATCGGCTGCGGCGATGGCAACCTGAGCGAGCAACTCCAACACTGCGGGAATCAGGTGGTGGGGTTCGACAACGACCCCAGCTTGGTTTCAGCCGCCCGGGCCAGAGGGCTGGAGGTACGCCATGGCAATGCCGAGCAGTTGTACTTCTATCAGGAGTTCGACGCGGTACTGAGCTATGACGCACTGCACTGGATGCCGCGCTCGGACCAAGTGGCCACCGGGATCTACGAAGCCCTGAAACCGGGGGGGCGTTTTGTCGGCGAGTTCGCCGGGGCCGGACATCAGAAAATCCTGCGGCGCGCGCTGCGCGACTCGCTGGCACGCAGATCCCTCGACTTCGAAGTCGCCGATCAGCTTTATCTGCCTACAGCCGGCGCCTACCAGCGGGTGCTGGAAAACGCGGGTTTCCACGTGAGCAGCATTCATTGGTTCGAACACCCGGTGACCCTGGATTGTTCGATTGCCCAATGGCTGCAACAGTTCGGAGCCCGCTACTTGGCCCTGCTGCCCGCCGAATCACAAGATACGTTTTTGAATGAAGTGACCGAAGAGTTGGCTGCCGATTTTCTGGACAGTAACAACCAGTGGACACTGGACTGCACATGCCTGCGGTTCAAAGCCGAGAAAAAGTGAACAGGAGCCATCCATGTCGACGAAAACCACTGGATCTGCACTGAAATCCTTTTATGCCGAACCCGCCGTGTGGCTGAGCCATGACGGCAGGCCACTGCACTGGATAGAGAACATCAGACTGACCATCAACAACTCGGAAGTGGATGACGAACTGTGCATTCAGAATCTGCAGGACAGCGATGAGGTCATCATCCTTGAAGGCACCATCTTCTCCTATCAGAACCTGAGCGAAGTCATGAGCCTGGAACGCTACTTCAAACTCTGGCAGCGCAGCCTCGGCTCGGTCTTCCTCGGCGCCTTCATCCCCCAAGCCCAATATGAAAAGCTCAGCTCGATAATCGAAGCGGCAGGCGGACAGATACTACGCAGCACGACCAACGCCTGAGCTCGCGCGCGACGCTCTCAGGCACCGTGTTCGATGGACAGCACCGACGTGATATGCGCCTGGAGAAAACGCTTGAATACAGGATGATTGCAGTGGCTGACATTAAAGCGGATGTACCGCTCATACTCACTGGTATTGCTGAACAAGGAGCCTGGCGCCAGCAATATTCCGACGTGATGGGCCTGCTCGACCAGATTCGGGATATTCACATGCTCCGGCAGACGCCCCCAGAGAAACAAACCTTCAGCGCCATGCTCGTCAAACACCACACCGACAGCCCCCAGCCACTCCCGTGCCCTTGAGCGCTCCTGCATGACCCGCTGGCCCAGCACATCCAGATGATGCTGATAACGACCAGACTCCAGCGTGTAGGTCACGATGGTTTCGTCAATCGCCGAGCCGCTGAGCACGCTGTACATTTTCTGCTCGACCAGCCGCTCGACAAAGGCCAGTGGCGCCGCCACATAGCCCAGGCGCAACGCCGGGCTCAGTACCTTGCTGAAACCGCTGATATAGAAAGTCCTTTCGCAGCCATCCAGACTGGCGAGCCGAAGCGTCTGCCGGGACGACAGCGCACCGAAAATATCGTCCTCGATGATATGAAAATCATACTGGCGGGCCAGCGACAATAGCTTGAACCCCTTCTCCGGAGACGTACTGCCGCCCGTAGGGTTGTGCACCTGGGTCTGGGTCAGGAACAGTTTCGGTCGATACTTGATCAACATTGCTTCCATCGCCGCCAAGTCCGGACCGTCATTCAGCCGGGGGACGGTGATGATCTTGAAGTCCCGCTCCTTGATCAGCTTGAGTTGCAGCAACAGGTAACTGGGATCCTCCACCAGCAGATAGTCCCCGGGACCCAGCAGGATACTGCGCAGCAGTGAAAGCGCATGGGTGGCCCCCATGGTGACCACGATCTGGCTGCTGGAGGCGTTGATATGGACCTCGCGCAATTTGCGCGCAATCACTGCCCGCAGATCCTGGCTGCCGGCCGCGGGCGCTGGAGTGCTGCAGGAAAGTGTGTTACGAATCAGCCGCCCGGTCACAGAAGCCGGGACCGCGTCGGCCAGCCAGGCCGGTGGCAGGTAGCCTGAGCTGACGGGAATATCGTATTGCGTCGGATCCAGTGCACGAAAGAGAAAACTCGAGTGCTCACTGGAAGGCGGTACCAGGGTGTCGATGTCCTTGAGCGGGCCGACCGAATTGCAGGCCAGGATGAAATAGCCCGCACCCGGACGCGACTCGATGATGTGCTGCGCGACCAGGTCTTCGTAGGCGCTGCTCACCGTGAAGATGCTGACGCCCAGTTGCTTGGCCAACGCACGCACAGACGGGAGTCGCCCTCCCTGAACCCACTGGAAGGATTCAATCCGGGCAATAATCGCGTTTCTGATCTGGTCTACCAGCAGCGTCTTGCTGTTGCGGTCTATCTGGAACATGGCATTCCCTTGTTGAAACAGCCGCTGCCCGGGGTCAGCGTCTCGTGCACCGATAGCAAGGGCAGTATCAGCCATCAATTTGCCCAGCTGCAAGCACTGTATTGGGGCGCCAATAGCGTTCAAGGACAGACACATTCCATGCCAGGAAGCCGTTCAATGAGTTCGATCAACAGTCAGCCCTGTCTCTCACCCGACGACTCGTGCGCCGAGCCTTTCATTGAGCGGGCCGCCGACGGCTTCGCGCTGGGTGGTTTTGCCTGGCGCCACGGCGACAGCAGCCGCGTGCGCCCCGTGGTGATCATCAATGCCGCCACTTCGGTGCGTTGCCGCCATTACTCGCGCTTTGCCGACTATCTGTTTGCCAATGGCATGGATGTCATCACCTACGACTATCGCGGCATCGGCGAATCGCGCCCGGCGACCCTGCGTGGGCTCAAGGCTTCCTGGACCGACTGGGGGGCGCTGGATTTCGAAGCCATGCTGCAACGGGCGGCGCGGGACTATCCCGGCCAACCCATCGATGTGGTTGCCCACAGCTTCGGCGGCTGCGCGGCCGGACTGGCGGCCTCGGGCCAGTTGATTCGCCGGGTGGTCACCGTCGGCGCGCAATTCGCCTACTGGCGCGACTACGCGCCCGCCACCCGCTGGAAGATGTTCGGCAAGTGGCACCTGGTCATGCCGTTGCTGACCAGCCTCTATGGCTATTTCCCCGGCAAGCGCCTCGGCTGGCTGGAAGACACCCCGGCCGGGGTGGTGCGCGACTGGAGCACGCCGACCGCCCGCTACGAAAAGCGCCCCAGCGGTCGCAAGCTGGCGGCGCTGCCGTTTTCCCGGGTCAAGGCGCAGATCCTCGCGGTGAGCCTGACCGACGACCCGTTCGGGACCGTAGCCGCCATCGAAAGGCTGCTGGCGTACTTCAGCGCAAGCAACCGTACTCACCTGCGCATTGCGCCGGAAGATATCGATGAGTCAGAGGTGGGACATTTCGCCTTCTTCCGCAGCCAGTACCAGGAAAAGCTCTGGCCGATTGCGCTGAACTGGTTGGAGAAGGGGGAGTTGCTGGCGGGAACGCCGGGGAAGATTGGAATTGCGGCGGCTCACGGAGGATAATTGCCCGCTTAACTCTTTGTGAAAGCACCCGAGTCCATGGCATCCCAGAACAAGCAAGACAAACGCGCGCAACGGGCGAAAGCCAAGGCCAAGCAGAACCGCACCCGTCGTGCCAGCGAGCCGGCCGAAACACTGCCGGTGGACGACGATCGGATCGACTTCGCTTCCGTCGACCTGACGGATCTGTTCAAGAGAATGCGTGATGCCGAGCACGGCAGCCAGCTGGCCATGTGCAGCGTGTTCCTGGAGGACCCGTTGCTGGAGCTGGTGCTGGAGCAGGAAGGTGAGGAAGAAGCGACGGACTTTATCCTTTCGGCACTGATCGAATACCGCCAGTGGTCCACCGAGGCCACCGAGGAAGCGGCCCTGGCCTGGATCGAAAGCCCGGCCTTCCAGGCCGATTATGTGGCGGCTTCGCAGGCGCTACAGACAGCCGCCGACTAGCCATACAGCGGCGTCTCTGATTCTTCGCGTAATCGTTCACGACCTTCGCGGGCAAGCCCTGCTCCTACAGGTTGGCGTCGTACACAAAACCTGTGTACGACACCGAACCGCGCGCCATACACAAACCCTGCGCACGACACCGAACTGTAGGAGCAGGGCTTGCCCGCGAAGAGGCCGTCACTATCACCGAAAGCCCCGCAGACAAACCACCGTCAATCCATCAGTTCAACACCACCCGCCCGGCTGCTTTCTCAAGCCGGCGACGGCGCGCCACCAGCAGCCCGGCGGCCACCACCAGCACACTGAGCAAGCCCGTGGCGAGGATCTCGACGCGATGGGCTTCCTGGCACAACATCACCGCCAACACCGCGACGATGAACACAATCACCGCCCAGGTCAGCCCCGGGAACAGCCACATCTTGAAGTCGATCTTCTCGCCCTTGTCCATCCGCTGACGGCGCATGCGCAGCTGCGACACCGCAATCACCAGGTACACCAGCAACGCAATGGCACCGGAGCTGGCCAACAGGAATTCAAACACCGCTGCCGGCGCGACATAGTTGGCGAACACCGCCAGGAAGGCCGCCGCCGTCGACAGCATCACCGCCCAGTAAGGCGTGCCGCTGCCATTGGTGCGCTTGGCCACAGCCGGTGCATCACCGCGCTTGCCGAGGGAGAACAGCATCCGCGAAGCGGTATACAGCGCCGAGTTCAGGCAACTGGTCACCGCCACCAATACCACCAGGTCAACGATCAGCTTGGCATTCGGAATGCCCATGCGATCCAGAACCACCTGATAGGAACCGACCGCCGCCAGGCTCGGGTCGTTCCACGGCACCAGCGCCACCACGATAAAGATCGACACCAGGTAGAACAGGCCGATCCGCCAGATCACCGAGTTGGTGGCCTTGGAGATCTGCTTGCCCGGATCCTTCGATTCAGCCGCAGCAATGGTGACGATTTCCGTGCCCATGAACGAGAACATGGTGGTCAACATGGCCGCCAGCACCGCGCCCAGGCCGTTGGGCATAAAGCCCACGGTATCGACCAGATGCGACACGCCGCTGACCTGGCTGCCAGGCAACCAGCCGAAGATCGCCAGCAGGCCCAGCACCACGAAGCCGATGATCGCAATCACCTTGATCAGCGCGAACCAGAACTCGAACTCGCCGTAGTTCTTCACGCTGAACAGGTTGGTCGCGGTCAGCAACAAGGTAATGATCAGGGTAAAGGCCCAGATCGCCACATTGGGGAACCAGGCATGGAGGATGGTCGCGGCGGCGTTGGCCTCCAGGGGGATCACCAGCACCCAGAACCACCAGTACAACCAACCGATGGTGAAACCGGCCCAGTGCCCGATGGCACGGTCGGCGTAGGTCGAAAAGGAACCGGTGTCCGGCGAGGCCACGGCCATTTCGGCGAGCATGCGCATCACCAGCACCACCAGGGTCCCGGCGGCGGCGTAGGCCATCAGTACGGCGGGACCGGCTTCGGCAATCGCGTGCCCCGAGCCGACAAACAGCCCGGCACCAATCACCCCGGCAATCGACAACATGGTCACGTGCCGCGGTTTAAGGCCTTGCTCCAGATTGTTGGAAACTTGCGTCCTGCTCATTGAGGCTACCTATGCAATGAAGAGCGCGCCCTACACACCGAAAACCTTGTAGAAGGAATCCAACGGGGGCGTATTTTATTTTTTACGCAATATTTGCGCCAAAATGTTACAGGAGTCCGGTTTCCGCGGCCTGCGCACCCGACCGAAGGAAATTCGTAACCCATTGAGATTAATGGCTATTTGCCAATACGTTACCGAGCCACCCAAATTCAGACCCGCGAGTCGCACCAGAAACACACAAAAAAATAGCGTAACGCCCCATTTCAGGGCAAGCCTATGCCCGCTCAGCGGGTTTACCCTTCCCACCCTTGGCCAAAGCTGGCACCATCGCGCCCTTTTTTAAGCGACTGCCGAGTCAGGAAGACGGATCAGAGGCTGTTTGGTTGTTGCCGTGGCGACAGACTGCTGTGCCGATGCGACAACCTGTCACCCATCCGTCCTGCACCGGCTTTTTCCTATGCTAGCTTGGCGCTCGCCAGGAAGGCCGCCAATAGCAGGAGCACGACAGAACACAATGAGGACCGCACATGGCTGAGGCCGCGCCCGCGCTTGAAATCCGCAACTTGCACAAACGCTACGGTGAGCTGGAGGTACTCAAAGGTATCTCGCTGACCGCCCGCGACGGTGATGTGATCTCGATCCTGGGCTCCTCCGGTTCCGGCAAGTCGACCTTCCTGCGCTGCATCAACCTGCTGGAGAACCCGCACCAGGGCCAGATCCTGGTCAACGGCGAGGAACTCAAGCTCAAGGCCGCGAAAAACGGTGAGCTGGTGGCCGCCGACGGCAAGCAGATCAACCGCCTGCGCAGCGAAATCGGCTTTGTGTTCCAGAACTTCAACCTCTGGCCGCACATGAGCATCCTCGACAACATCATCGAGGCCCCGCGCCGGGTGCTCGGCCAGAGCAAGGCCGAGGCCATCGAGGTGGCCGAAGCGCTACTGGCCAAGGTCGGCATTGCCGACAAGCGCCACGCCTACCCCTCGCAACTGTCCGGCGGCCAGCAACAGCGCGCGGCCATCGCCCGCACCCTGGCCATGCAGCCCAAGGTCATCCTGTTCGACGAACCGACCTCGGCCCTCGACCCGGAAATGGTCCAGGAAGTCCTCAATGTGATCCGTGCCCTGGCCGAAGAAGGCCGCACCATGTTGCTGGTCACCCACGAAATGGGCTTTGCCCGCCAGGTGTCCAGTGAAGTGGTGTTCCTGCACCAGGGCCTGGTGGAAGAACAAGGAACCCCACAGCAGGTTTTCGACAACCCGCTGTCGGCGCGCTGCAAACAATTCATGTCCAGCAACCGCTAACGGAGCAACACGTATGCAGACCTACAAAAAATTCCTCCTGGCCGCTGCCGTCTCCATGGCCTTCAGCGCCAGTGCCTTTGCCGAAACCCTGAAAATGGGCATCGAAGCCGCCTACCCACCGTTCAACAACAAGGATGCCAGCGGCCAGGTCGTGGGCTTCGACAAGGACATCGGCGACGCCCTGTGCGCCAAGATGAAGGTCGAGTGCACGGTCGTGACCTCCGACTGGGATGGGATCATTCCGGCCCTGCAGACCAAGAAGTTCGACTTCCTGATCTCCTCGATGTCGATCACCGAAGAACGCAAGCAGGCGGTCGACTTCACCGACCCGTACTACTCCAACAAGCTGCAATTCATCGCGGCCAAGAAAGACGCCGACTTCAAGACCGACAAGGATTCGCTCAAGGGCAAGATCATCGGCGCACAGCGTTCGACCCTGGCCGGTAGCTGGCTGGAAGACCACCTGGGCGACGACGTCACCATCAAGCTCTACGACACCCAGGAAAACGCCTACCTCGACCTGCAGGCCGGGCGCCTGGACGCCATCCTGGCGGACAAGTACGTCAACTATGAATGGCTGAAAAGCGAAGCCGGCAAGCCTTACGAGTTCAAGGGCAACCCGGTGGAAGAAAGCGACAAGATCGGGATCGCCGTCCGCAAGAAGGACAACGAACTGCGTGAGAAGCTGAACGCCGCGCTGAAGGAAATCATCGCCGACGGTACTTACAAGAAGATCAACGACAAGTACTTCCCGTTCAGCATCCTCTGACCTGCCCCGATGGCCGGCACCTCAACGCAAGGTGTCGGCTGTCCCTGGTAAAGCCTGCCTCTGCCCATGAATATCGACCTCTATGGATTCGGCCCGGCACTCGCCGTCGGCGCGCTGATGACCGTCAAGCTTGCGCTCTGTGCCCTGTGCCTGGGACTGGTGCTCGGGCTGCTCGGCGCCTTGGCCAAGACTTCACCCTACAAACCGCTGCAATGGCTGGGGGGCGCCTATTCGACCCTGGTCCGTGGCGTGCCGGAACTGCTCTGGGTGCTGCTGATGTATTACGGCACCGTCAACCTGATGAGCGCATTGGGCGAGGCGTTCGGTAATCCCGAACTGGCCTTGAACCCGTTCGCCGCCGGGGTGATCGCCCTGGGCCTGTGCTTTGGCGCCTACGCCACGGAAGTGTTTCGCGGGGCGATCCTGGCGATTCCCAAGGGTCACCGGGAAGCGGGGGTCGCACTGGGCATGTCCAGGGTGCGGATCTTCACCCGACTGATCATGCCGCAGATGTGGCGTATCGCCCTGCCGGGCCTGGGTAACCTGTTCATGATCCTGATGAAGGACACGGCCCTGGTCTCGGTGATCAGCCTGGAAGAAATCATGCGCCAGGCGCAGAACGCCGTACTGTTCAGCAAATTGCCGTTCACCTTTTATCTGGTGGCAGCCTTTATGTACCTGGGCCTGACCGTCCTGGCCATGACCGGCATGCATTTCCTGGAAAAACGCGCCGATCGCGGTTTTGTGAGGACCACATAATGGAATGGGAAGTCATCTTCAAATGGCTGCCGAAGTTCTACCAGGGTGCGGTCCTGACTCTGGAACTGGTGGGTATCGCCGTGGTGCTGGGGTTGATCCTGGCGGTGCCGCTGGGCATCGCCCGGGCTTCGAAGCTCTGGTATGTAAGGGCGCTGCCCTACGGCTATATCTTCTTTTTCCGCGGGACGCCGCTGCTGGTGCAGTTGTTCCTGGTGTATTACGGCTTGGCGCAGTTCGATGCGGTTCGCGAGAGTTTCATGTGGCCCTACCTGCGTAATCCCTTCTGGTGTGCGACGGCGACCATGACGCTGCATACCACCGCGTATATCGCTGAAATCCTGCGGGGGGCGATCCAGGCCATTCCGCCGGGCGAGATCGAAGCGGCGCGGGCGCTGGGGATGTCACGGGCCAAGGCGATGATCTACATCATCCTGCCGCGCGCGGCGCGGATTGGTTTGCCGGCTTATAGCAACGAAGTGATCCTGATGCTCAAGGCCAGCTCGCTGGCGAGTACCGTGACGCTGCTGGAACTGACCGGCATGACCCGGACCATCATTGCGCGCAACTACCTGACGGTGGATATGTTCTTCACGGCGGGGGTGTTCTATCTGGTGATCTCGTTCCTGCTGGTGCAGGCGTTCAAGCAGTTGGAGCGCTGGATGCGGGTGGATGCCTGTCAGGGGCGGTGACTTGAAGGGCGCGGGGGACTTAAAATCCCCTGCACCCTGCCATGGGATTTTTGGTGGCATCAAGGGCCCCTTCGCGGGCAAGCCCTGCTCCTACAGGTTTGTGCCGTACGCAAAATCTGTGCACGACATCAGACTGTAGGAGCAGGGCTTGCCCGCGAAGAGGCCAGCCCAGCACCCCGGAACCCCAGCATGCCCCCAATCCTCCAAGGCCCCACCCTGCAAACCCGCTTCAAGGCCCTGGACGCATTCCTCTCGGCGCACCAACACCTCTGGCGCCCACGCCCCTTCACCCACCTGCACCTGCCGTGGGAAACCCAACACCCGGAACTCGCCACCTGGCTGCGCCAACGCAGCCTCGATGACGCCGAAGCCAGCCACAACCACCCGGAACACCTCGCCGCTCCCGCGCCTTTTCCCGCGCTGGCGACCGAATCCGCAGCTCTGGCCGCCGTCGGAACCCTCCCCGACTGCGCCCTGCCTCCTGCAAACCATCGCCTGAACGTCGACGTCCCCGGTCGGAAATGGCAACAAATCGAAGCCTTCGCAGCTCGCCTCGACTTCGCCCAATCGCCCACCCACTGGCTCGACTGGTGTTCCGGCAAAGGCCATCTTGGCCGCCGCCTGCTGCAACCCGGTCAACACCTGACCTGCCTGGAATACGACCCGGCGCTGATCGCCAGCGGCCAGCAGCTCAGCCAGCACCACCATCTGCCGGCCCAACACCTGCAACAAGACGTCCTCGCACCTGATGCAGCCGCCCGCCTGAGCGCCGAACACACCCCGGTCGCCCTCCACGCCTGCGGTGACCTCCACGTACGCCTGATGCAACTCGCCAGCCACGTCGGCTGCCGCCAACTGGCGATCGCCCCCTGCTGCTACAACCGCATCAGCGCTACGAACTACCAACCTTTATCCACAGCCGCCCAAGCCTCGACCCTGCATCTATCCCTGGACGACCTCGCCCTGCCCCTGAGCGAAACCGTCACCGCCGGCGCCCGGGTCCGGCGCCAGCGCGACACCTCCATGGCCCGGCGCCTGGCCTTCGACCTGCTGCAACGCCGTCTGCGGAAAACCGACGACTACTTGCCCACGCCCTCGCTACCCAGCGCCTGGCTCGACAAACCCTTCGCCGACTACTGCCGCGACCTGGCCGCGCTCAAGGAGTTATCCACAGTCGGCGAGCAAAATTGGTCGCAATTGGAAGCAGCGGGCTGGCAACGGCTGGCGCAGGTACGCAATCTGGAACTGCTCCGCGGCCTGTTCCGCCGCCCGCTGGAACTCTGGCTGGTGCTGGACCGCGCGCTGTTCCTCGAAGAGCAAGGCTACGCGGTACGCCTGGGCTTATTTTGCGAAAGCCCGTTGACGCCACGCAATCTGATGCTACTGGCAGAGCGCCATTAACCATCAGATCCCGCAGTGCAGCCTGTGGATAACTCTGTTGATGCTTTTCCCACAGACGCCCGTAAAACAACGCCTACAGGGCAAAAAGCTGTCTGGTCATTTTTTGTTCATAAAATAAAGCACCGGAAAAACAGGTAGTTGCGCGCTTATGAGAACGTGTCCACAAATTCGCATCCTCGCCGCGCTAAAGACCATCCACTTGTGCATAAGCGTTCTAGCGGGCGGGCATAACGCTACCTTTTTCCGGGTCTGAGCACCCTCTTCAAAACGCCACAAACCTCTGTAGGAGCTGGCTTGCCGGCGATAGCGTCCGATCAGGCGATGGAGGACTCGCGGGCCTCATCGCCAGCAAGCTGGCTCCTACAGGTCTGCGTATCCCCCTGAAGCCCGGCCAACAACATCTCCCGAGCGGCCATCACGCCTTGTTCAACCGCCTCACCACCACGGACAGTGCCTTCCAGATAGATAAACGTCAGCTGCTGAATGCCGATGGAATTGAGGATCGCCTTTAGATAAGGCGTGAGAAAGTCCGGCTGACGAGCCTGCTCGCCCTGAATCATGCCCCCGGAACTGACCAGTACAAAGGTCGGACGATCCTTGAGCAGGCCAAACTTCTCCCCTCCCCGGTTCACTCCGAAGCTGCGCTGAATGCGCACCACATGATCGATCCACAGCTTCATGGCGGCGGGCACCGTGAAATTGTGGAGTGGCGTGCACAGCACCAGCAGATCGCTGGTTTCGAGCTCGACGATCTGCCGCTCGGATGCATGGATCGCCACGTTTTCCATACCGGCTGCCGAGGTCACGGCTGTCGCATAGTCGCTGGTCAAGGTGGGCAGCGGTTCGCCGCCCAGTTGGCGATCCATGATCGCGCTGAGGCCCGGCCAGTCGCGCAGCACCTCGGCGGCCAAGCGATAAACCCGGGCGGCCTTGCCATGGGGGCTGAAATTCAACAGCAGGGCGCGGCTCATAGCGTCTGCCCCAGATTCAGGTCCTGGGTAAAGTGCATGCCTTTAGCCAACAACCCCTGGCGGAAGTAGAAACGTTGCGCCAATGGCATATGCAGCCCCGTATCGAGCACCAGATAGCGATACCTCAAGGCCCGGGTGCGACGGCGCACCTCCTCCAGCAACCCGGCGCCCAGCTCGCGACGCTGTTGCGAAGCCGTCACCACCAGGTCATCGATATAGACGAAGCGTCCATACAAGGTGTTCTCCGTCACCCGAAAGCCGGCCAGGCCAATCACCTGCCCGTGCTCGATCAGCGCCAGCAGGCGAAACCCCTGCTCGCCCTGACGAAAGACCTGTTCGACAAAGGCCTCCACATCGGTCAAATGCGGTCGCAGCTCCTGCATCACGGCAAAACAATCACGGCACTGGGCTTTGCTTTCCACCAGCGCGTATTCGAGATCATTGCTCACGGGCTGCTTCCTCATGCTGGCGGACACTGGCCGGTACCAGGCGGAAACCGACGCCGACGCGGTTAAGGGCGTTCATCAGGGCGACCGCCAGGGTCAGGTCGGCCACTTCCTTTTCGCCGAACACCGCGGAAACGGCCTGGAAGTCCTCATCGGGCACATCGGTTTCGTGCACCCGGGTCAAGCTTTCGGCCCAGGCCAGGGCGGCGCATTCACGGCGATCGAACAACGCGCCGCCTTCGCGCCAGACTGGCACCAGCAGCACCTTGTCGAGGCTTACGCCCAGCTTGATCAGGTCGCGGGAGTGCTGGCTGATGCAAAAGGCGCAGCCGTTGATCTGCGACACTCGCAGGTACACCAGATCGATCAGATGGGGTTCGAGCCCGCAGCTTTGCAGATAGCTTTTAACGCCGAACAGGGCTTTGTAGCCCACGGGCGAGGCGTCGAGGTAATTGAGACGTTGAGTCATGGCTGGCTCTCGTTTGAGGTGGATGAAATCATGGGTTGCAGTCTGCGGCGCGTGGGAAACGGCCAACAGGGCCAAGATCGGGCAAGCTGTTTGGGACATGACCCCTCCTGACTCCGCCGCCCATGGGGTTAAACTGGCGCCGTTCTGCATGACCACGGAAAACCTCATGCCCATAGCCAAAGCCGCCACTGAACCGGGGTTGCCCAAGTACCTGGTGGTCTATCGACGCATTCGTAGCGCTATCGATGAAGGTCAATTGCGGCCCGGTGATCGCGTGCCTTCGGTGCGCGCCCTGGCGACCGAACTGAACCTGGCGCGGGGCACCGTCGAGGCGGCTTATGAGCTGCTGATCAGCGAGGGTTACCTGACGGCGCGTGGGCAGGCCGGGACGGTCATTGCCCTCGATCTGCCGGCTTCAGCAGTCCCAAGCCCGTCAACGGAAACAACCGCGCAGGCGGAACAAGATCAACCGCAGCCCCTGCAAATGGGGCTTCCAGCGCTGGATGCCTTCCCGCGAAAACTCTGGAGCCGACTGATCACCCAGCGCGCCCGGCAAACCGATATGGCCGGTCTGGGCTTCAGCGATCCGAGAGGCTATGCGCCGCTGCGCTCGGCCATCGCGACATACCTGGGGTTGTATCGAGGTGTGCAGTGCGCGCCGGACCAGGTGTTTATCTGCACCGGTTACAACGCTGTACTCGAACTGGTTTGCGAAAGTTTGGAGATGGCGGGCCAGGGCTGCTGGTTTGAGGACCCTGGTTATGTGCATGCGCGGCAGATGCTGCTCAATCGCGGCGTAGAGTTGGTGCCGGTGCCGGTGGATGCTGATGGTTTGCGGGTGGAACACGGTATTCGCCTGCATCCGACGGCACGGCTGGCGGTGGTCACCCCGGCTCATCAAAGCCCGTTGGGCGTGGCGTTGAGTCCAGATCGGCGGAAGGCCCTGCTCGATTGGGCGCAGGAGCAGTCGAGCTGGGTACTGGAAGACGACTATGACAGCGAGTTTCGTTATCGAGGGCGACCGCTGCCCGCGCTGAAGAGCCAGGATATGCATGATCGTGTGCTGTATGCCGGGACCTTCAGCAAGATGCTGTTTCCGGGATTACGGCTGGCGTATCTGGTGGTGCCGAGGGAACAGGTCGGGCGTTTTGAGCAGGTCGCCCGGCTGTGGCGCAATCGCTGCCCGGAACTGTTGCAGGCGACGGTCAGCGACTTTCTGAGCCAGGGCCACTTCACCCGGCATCTGAAGAAGATGCGCCAGTTGTACGGCGCGCGTAGAGCGTTGCTGGTCAAGGCGCTGGAAGAGCTGGGCAGAGGGGTATTGAAGGTCGACCCGCAGGCTGGGGGGATCAATCTGTTGGTACGGGTGTTGATTGATGTGCCGGACTCCCGGATAGCCGAGCAGGCGCGGGCGGCGGGATTGTCGATTGAGCCGTTGTCGCGCTGGCAGGTGGTGGCTGGGCAGGAAGGCGGGTTGTTGATGACCTTTACTAACGTGGCATCGGCCGAGCAGGCGGCTGAAATAGCGGGTCGATTGCTGGTGGCGATTGAAGCGGCGCGGTCGGCGGATCAGGGCAAAGGCTAGGGTTGCTGCCGTGGGCGGATCACGAGAACGCTGCCTTCGCAAAAATAGTCAGATATCAGGGGTTTACAGAACCTCGCCAATCGCTATAATCGTCGCCCTAACACGCCGGTATAGCTCAGTTGGTAGAGCAACTGACTTGTAATCAGTAGGTCCCGGGTTCGACTCCTGGTGCCGGCACCATACAAGGTTCCAGAGAAGGCTTTCAAAATCTCTGAAACCCCCGAAAAACCCGCCTTCTGGCGGGTTTTTTCGTTTTGGCGTTCCGTCGGTTTCCGCCAAAATCTTATGGATACCAGCCGTTTTAAGGATAAAGATAGGGGTAAGGTCATTCGATAAAGGGAGGAGTACCCTTATGTCGCGCACCACTGCCCCACTCTCCGATTCGGCTTGCCGTTCAGCCAAGCCCACCGACCGCGCCTACAAGCTTTTCGACGGCGACGGCCTCTACCTTTTAGTCCAACCCAATGGCCGCAAAGGCTGGCGTTTCAGGTATGTAAAACCTGATGGTCGTGAAGGACTGACCTCGTTCGGCAACTACCCCGTGGTCGGCCTCGCCGATGCGCGCAAGAAGCGCCTGGAGGTCAAACGGATGCTGGCGGAAGGGCTCGACCCCATCGAGTCCAAACACCAAGCCAAGACGCAAGCCACAATCCGAGGCCGAACCTTTGAGAGCGCAGCCTTGGACTGGCACAAAGCGATGTCTGCCAAATGGGCTCCGGGCCATGCCAAGACGGTCCTGAGCCGTCTCAAAACCCATGTTTTTCCACTAATCGGTGATCGCGCTATTGTCGACCTAGACACTCACGACTTGATGCAACCTCTGGAAGCAATCCAGAAACGTGGCACGATTGACGTCGCGTTAAGGGTACAAAACTACCTGCAAAGTATCATGCGCGAGGCGAAACGTGCTCGACAGATCGCGGCAAACCCTGCCTCCGACCTTGAGGGTTTGATCAAAGCCCCGAGGGTAGTTCACCGCCCAGCTTTACCCTTATCGCGTCTGCCTGAATTGCAGGAGCGCATCGACACCTACAAAGGACGAACGCTGACTCGGCTGACAGTCATGCTCTCGCTACATGTGTTTGTCCGCTCCAGCGAACTGCGCTTCGCCCGCTGGAGCGAGTTCGACCTCAAGCGCGGCACCTGGGAGATACCGGACACTCGACCCGCGTTGGACGGAGTACCCTTTTCAACAAGAGGTACGAAGATGGCCGGGGACATCCACCTTGTACCCTTATCGCCGCAAGCCGTGACCCTGCTTGAACAGATCCGCACCCTCACCGGCGAATTCGACCTGGTATTTGCAGGCGATGCCAACCCGTCGAAACCGATGTCTGAAAACACGGTGAACAGCGCGCTTCGAAATATGGGTTACGACACCAAAACCGAAATCTGTGGCCATGGCTTCCGCTCGATGGCATGTAGCGCACTGATTGAGTCAGGACTGTGGTCCGAGACCGCAATTGAAAGGCAGATGAGCCACAAAGAACGCAACAACGTCCGCGCCGCTTACATCCACAAGGCCGAATTCATTGAGGAGCGCAGATTGATCATGAACTGGTGGAGCCGGTACCTTGAGACGAATCGACAGGAGCATGTCACCCCCCACGAATTCGCGAACCAGATCGGACCGAACGTCACTCGCTTAAAAGCAAAACGTGGCGCAACTGAGTAAGCGCTCGGTCTTTATCTCAGTGATCCGCTTGTCCACGCGGGTCCATCCAAACAGGGCTGCAAAGCCGCCCTGCTTGGATGGACCTCACTTAAAAAATCTAAAGCCCACACAAGTGTCTGTGGAAAACCACTGATTTCCACCGGTGGATAATTTCATCCACAGCTGCAGAACTCCCGAAAATTCGAGCCTTGACCCGAATTATCCACAGGCGTAGAAAAGATCGGGCAAAGCGCTGTCGTTGACAGCAACCCAGGTAGCCAGAACCTTTAAGGCTACGCCACACCGTGGTGGTTCTCCCAAAGTGCGATTAGCGTCCGGCGGCTCGCACGGTCACAGCGATGTGATGGATGCCTACTTTTACCAGTGTGCCCACTGCGGCAACTCCCCCCTTTCATAGCTGCCCTGCAGCAACCTATCCGCTTGGCCATTTCCTTGCGCCAACCTGCGCCCGTCTCTTTCTTCCGGAAAGAGACGGGCGCTCCTACCGCTGCTGCAGCCCAACTCGTACAAGGCTTTGCGGCATTCCCCCTCGTGACAATCGGCGTGACAAACACCGAAGTCACCTATAACAGCGACGCAAATGATGGTGCCACAGCCCACGGAATGGGCTGCACCTGACTGACAGTCAGGCACGCCCCGGTCATCGCATCGCTGCCCTCACCCGACTCAGGATCTCGCGGCATTGGTCTCGTCAGCCAGTGCAACCTCCACCCGCCCACGTCTTCGGAAGTGCTCAGGAGGTCAGATCATGAGATGCCCAAGCTCCCGGTCGTAAAGAGCCGCCAGTCCCGCGTTAGTGGACAACCCTCACAGGTCGCAGGGGCCTTGATCCCTGATAACACTCAACATTCGTGGCGGGATGACGTGGGGAAAGTTTCAAAGGTTTGGCTTCGGGAGGAGTTTGATCATGGCACTGGTGGGCAGGCGAGATGGACGCAATTTTGGCTACGGTCGGCAACTGAGCTATGCCGGGCCGCAGGCATTGCGGGACCTGTTTGGCGGCGGGCATTACGGCACGGTCAAAGCGCACAGTGATCGATGGCAGGCGTTTGTACGGTGGTGTCGGTCGGAAGATGGACCGGGGCTTAACGATGCGCGGCAGATTGATCGGCAGACGTTGCTGAACTATGCCGGACATCTGCGTCACCAGGTTGAACAAGGCGCTATTGGCATCGCCACCGCGCAAAACCGATTGTCCAGCGTGAACCGAACCATGGCGGCGCTTCGCGGTGATCAGTATGTGAAAGTGCCTAGCCCGAGCAAGACGCTGGGAATGCGGCGCACCAGTGTTCGTCGCTCGCTGCCACAAGGCCAAGACCCCGAACACGCGAAGCGGATCGTCGACGTGCTCTGCGAACACCAAATGCCGCGCGCCGCGGCCATCGCGCAGTTGGCGCGAGCCACCGGCATGCGCATGCGCGAGGCCATTTTGGCCGACCTGCCTCGATTGCAACGTGAAGCAGAGCAACTTGGCAAAATTAACATCCAGGATGGCACCAAAGGTGGCCGTTCAGGTGCATCGGGACCTCGCTGGATTACGGTAGATGATCATGTTCGTGACGCACTGAGGTTTGCAGAACAGACCTCGCCCGACGGTAGCCGCAACCTGCTTGCTCCGAACGAAAGCTACCTTGATTTCCAACAGGGAATCGTCCGCCCCGCACGGAACATCCTCCATCAGCACAACCTCAAAGGCTTCCACGAATTGCGCGCGGCTTATGCATGCGAACGCTATGAGCAGATCACTCATCACCTAGCGCCCATCAACGGTGGCAGGTGCAGGCGCCTCGATCCACGCCTTGATCGAGAGGCACGCTTACAAATCAGCTATGAGCTGGGACACGGTCGAATCGACGTGGTATCGGCGTACATCGGTGGTCGGGTATGAATAAACCATTCGATATGGAGATCTTCTTGGCTGGGGCACTGACTGGAGCACATGCCACACGCGAACGTCACATCCGCCAGGCCAAGACTATTCAAGCAGCCATTTCTGAACGCTGGAACCGAGATAATCCATGGACATGGCAAAGAAAGCATCTCGTTTGGTTTTTGAACCACCACATGAACTCAAACTCGAAATCGACGCGCTACTACTACCTGCTGACCACAAGCCTGATCACTCTGCGCCTAGGAAAATCCTGGAATTTTCAACGTTAGCCGAATGCCAGCAACTGCGCGCTCTGTATCCCTAACTGGCAGATTGAGCCAGCCAACGATTTGATTGGGATTAGGGCGGGCCTCTTGAGCCCCTGAACCTAACCTCTGTTGTTTGATAACCTCTATGTTTTACTGATGGACTGAGGGTTGTAGCTCGAGGCTACAGGCTTCACCTGAGACGTAGAGGCTGAAGGCGGTGATAGACACTAGTCTGGTGGCGAAGCTAAGGGCTGAAAATGCAAGATTGGTTGCCTTGCTGGATGCTCATGGCATCGAATGGCGCCCGCCTGCTGAGCCAGTCAAGATAGCGATTCTCCGAGCAGAACAATCACAGCAACTCGATACTGATGGAAAGCTTGCCCTATTCCGAAGCTTGTTTCGTGGTAGGACGGACGTTTATCCCATCCGCTGGGAAAGCAAGGCAGGAAAATCAGGATACGCACCCGCTTGCGCAAACGAATGGAGGCCTGGCGTTTGTGAGAAGCCCCGAATTAAATGTGGCGACTGCGGTAACCGCCAGCTGCTTCCGCTGACCGATGAGGTGGTCTATCGCCATCTGGCGGGCGAAGTGGTCGTTGGCATCTACCCCCTACTCTCTGATGACACTTGTTATTTTTTGGCGGTCGACTTCGATGAGGCCGAATGGCGTGATGATTCCAAAGCTTTTGTGCAGTCATGCCATGAGCTGAACGTCCCGGTGGCGCTGGAAATATCGCGCTCAGGCCAAGGGGCTCATGGCTGGATTTTCTTTGAGCGTAATGTTCCTGCCTGCGATGCGCGCCGCCTCGGTGCCGCAATCATCAGTCATGCCTGTGAGCGCACTCGGCAGTTGGCGCTCAGCTCCTATGATCGACTGTTTCCAAATCAGGACTATATGCCTAAGGGCGGCTTCGGAAATCTCATCGCGCTCCCTTTGCAAAAGCGGGCCAGGGCCCAAAACAACAGCGTTTTTGTAGACGACACGCTTGAGCCTCATCCTGATCAATGGGCCTTCCTGGCATCGATTCAGCGCATGAGTCCAGAAGATATCCAGCCCGTTATTATCCAGGCGATGGGTAATCGGGACCCTCTAGGGGTCGCCTATGTCGATGACGAAGGTGATGCAGAACCTTGGAAAGATTGTGAATCGAGATCACGTAAATTGACATGCCCGTTGCCTGCTGCTGTCAACATCACGCTGGCTAACTTAATTTACTTTGAAAAGTCGGAATTGCCACAGCCATTGGCAAACCAGCTTGTCCGGCTCGCTGCCTTTCAAAATCCCGAGTTCTACAAAGCTCAGGCCATGCGCATGTCAGTGTGGAACAAGCCAAGGATTATCGGCTGTGCCCAGAACTTCCCCAAACATATTGCGTTACCACGTGGCTGTTTGGATGCTGCGCTGGAGCTTTTAGGGGAAAACGGGGTTACCCCTATTCTTAAAGACGAACGCTTCGCGGGCGACACCATCGACGTGAGTTTTCTCGGAACCCTGCGTTCTGACCAAGAGGCGGCTGTCAGCGCAATGCTAAGTCATGACACTGGTATCCTCTGCGCACCGACGGCTTTCGGTAAAACTGTCAGTGCTGCTGCGTTGATTGCCGCACGTGGCATTAACACGTTGGTGCTTGTGCATCGGACGGAACTGTTAAGGCAGTGGCAAGAGCGCTTGCAGGTGTTCTTGGGAGTCGGGAATGGTGTCGTTGGAACTCTTGGGGGCGGAAAAGCGAAGCTTACCGGCATCATCGACATTGCCGTCATGCAGTCTTTATCGCGAAAAGGCGAAATCAGCGATCAGGTAAAAAACTACGGCCAGATCATCGTTGATGAGTGTCATCACCTATCAGCGGTGTCATTCGAGGCACTACTGAGGAGCGCGACCGCGCGGTACGTGCTGGGACTCACGGCAACCCCAGTGCGCCGAGATGGGCAGCAGCCCATTATTTTCATGCAGTGCGGACCGATCCGACATTCTGCTGCTCGACCAGCGAGTGCGCCCCATGACCTCTCTGTCGTGCCTCGATTGCTGTCCAAACCAATAGTGGTCCCCGACGGCTTTGGGATTCAGGACGTTTTTCGGCATCTAGTGGACGACTCTGAGCGGACAGCCAAAATCGTCTCGGAGATTGAGCTGGCGTACAACGAGGGTAGAAAAATTCTAGTGCTAACGGAGCGAACAGAACATGTGGATGCCCTTGAATTAGAATTGAAGCAGCGCGTGCATAACCTTTTCACGCTTCATGGGCGAGTGCCTAAGAAACAGCGGATTTCCCGTATGCATGAGCTTGAGTCCCTTCCCCCTGATGCTCCACGAGTGCTGTTGGCAACAGGAAAACTAGTAGGTGAAGGCTTCGATCATCCGCCGTTGGACACGCTGGTGCTGGCAATGCCCATCTCATGGAAGGGAATCCTTCAGCAATATGCGGGGCGGTTGCATCGATCACATGCCGATAAGGCCGACGTGCGAGTGATCGACTTCGTTGACGAGGGTAATGTCGCGCTGATGAGGATGTGGGATAAGCGCCAGGCGGGTTACAAAGCGATGGGCTACCGCATGGCTGATTCCATGGCCACCATGGACCTACTCTAACTCTAACGTGGTTGACAGTTGACACATCAACGGCCCAACTCTCATAGACGAATGGCCGGCCGCTGTGGGGGCAACTCCGGCCCTTCGCCGTTAGTCACGTCAAGCAAGATCCTCAGGCGTACGAGGACCTTGAGGTAGTTTTAGAGGTAGACTTGCACAGGTCTTTAAGTATTAATCAGCTAATTCAATAACTTATTAGATCGTTCGACTCCTGGTGCCGCACCATACAAAACAAGGCCTCGCAGCGATGCGGGGCTTTTGTTTGTCTGCTGAACGTAACAAGCTTCCTCCCGACCTTTTCCAGCCAGACATCCCATTCGTCGGATGCCCCAACGGTGATTGGTCTTCGCACACAGAAATTTGCCCCTCAAAAGCTCCCCCCTAGCCTAGAGTGATCCACTCTCAGCAAGCTCAGGTCGTGAGGTTTTTGTCTGAAAACACGACACGTCGAGGCAAGCTAAAAGTCTTATCTGACAAGGCTTCTCTACAGATTTCAAATTAAGGTAAAAATTTTTACCTTATTCAGGGTTGTACCGGATCACTCATTCAAAACCCTGATCGCATACCTCGAACCGCAGTAAGTGCCTGAACGCAGAAAGCTGATGTCCTTGGAGGTCAAGCATGTTGACAGTGTTGGCAACTTGCTTAAAAATGATCGGCGAGGACTGCAACTGCGCATCTTTGGGCTTGGGCTCCAGTAATGCCCCCCCAGAACTTCGGCAGCAGAGAACTGGCGCTCTCTGAAGTAGTGACGACCAAACCTTTGGTCGGATTCTGAACCCACGGTCAGTAATGATCCGGAGCTAAAGAATCGCTGCGACTACTCCTCAATATCATTTTGAAAGGCGCTCATTGAGCGCCTTTTTTTATTCCGTTTTGGCGGATCTAGCGACCGTACCGACCAAGGTCCCTTCTGCGCGCCGCTTGGGATACCACGTGACAACGTAGTAACCAAATCCTCGCCGTTCGTTCCTCGGCTCCAGGATCAGTGAGCCCTTGGGGTTCTTCAAGACTGCCACCCGGTGGTTGCCGCTCATTTCCTTGAATTCGCAATAGATCGGAGCGCCAGGCACGATCATTTTTGCGATGTGAGCAGCTACACCATCAATGCTCTCACAGTTGTACTTGAGCAGATCCGCGCGATGCGCCTCCCAAATGTGTTTGATACCGAAACCACGGTTGTCGCCCCAGTGCACACCAACGCGCAGGTAGATCTCCCCACCTCGAAGATCGAATTTCGGCATGTCAGGTAGAGTCCCGAAACTCATCGAGCCGGAGGGATGAGCTATCAGGACATTTTCTTTGAATTTCAACAGTTCGGACAAGAACGAATCCAGAGCCGGCAAGGATCTTTAATTGTGCCACGAGCACTTGATTCATCGTATGGCACACTATGCGTAGGATAATTCGTTATTTATTGAAATCCATAATTAGTGACATTTTCGAACTACAGAAAATTCAAAGTAACATTGAGAAACCTCAAACGCCGCACGGCATGCAAGATTGTGGCAATCAGCAATAGCCGAAGGTAGTGGCTGCTGTAGAAACACCACACACTTTTTCGAAAGACAAAGAAAAGGGCCGCCATCGCCGGCAGCCCTTGAAGATACGCCTGATATTTATATACACCCTCAAGCAGGGGTGTGGAGGTCTCACCCTACGCTGATGATCCAACCATCGACGGGGTTCCTACGCCAGTTATAGCCGCTGGATAGCAACTGGTTTCGCGCTCTCGGGTAGATTAGCAATCGCTCAATTTTTACTCAACGATTGGTTGAATAGATTAGCCATTGCTAACGGCCAATTCGATAGCCGGTAGCAGCGATGAAGCGCTCATCGAGCGCCTTTTTTCGGTAGAGATGTCCTTTCAGGCCGGCCTCTGGTGGGGGCATCTCCCAAGGCGACATGACGAGAAATGGCCTTCCAAAAAAACTAATATTTCCTACGTGTTTTGGTCGTGGGAGAATGTTGTGTGCGCTCGCTGCCGGGTCTACATTCCTGTAGTCGCTGCAAATTCAGCGATACGGGTTTCGCAGCCCGATAGTGAGCTGGCGCACAGCGCCACGTAAGCGGTTTTTTTATGTCCGCGTTATGGCGGGCTGTGCGCAGGAGGCTTATGCCTGCCGGTTGTCCTAGCTCACCGGTCTGCGAACCTGCGTACAGTTCGCCACCCTTGTTTCGCAGCGAGTGTGGTGATCTCCCAAACTGAGCCAGGAGATTTACCATGGTTAAAAAAATCACCCCCGATCCACCTCCCGCGTCCAACGTCTCTGTGAAATCAACGCGACCGGATGCGGCCCGCTTGCTCGATACCCTCGGTCTAACCATCTCTAAAACCATCGATTACGCTGACCCTTTCAGACCTACGATTTTTGCCATCCAGCCAGGTGTCCACGCCCAGGACGCGCTGACCTACGTTTCGAAATTGCTCGCAGTAGCCGAACTGAATGGAGACGAAATCAGCCTGCATACGAATCCGGTGGAACGGTCCCTGTTCTGGGGCATGCTTCACTCGGTAGAGATGGCGAGGGCGGTGGTGGATGCGCTGCTTGAGGGATCGACCTCACACCATCACGCATCACCGTAGACAACCGCTCGTTTGATCGAACTGGCACACGCGGCGGTTGGGTTCCTGATCAGCAGGTACGGCCCGCCGCACGCAGGAAGTGCTATCTCCATTTGCAGCCACCGTTCTCGGCGGCTGCCGCTTTTTGCAATCGTCATTTAACTTTGTGAAGAGGGTAGCCGCAGATACCTCTCACTTTTCCAACGACGCCCTGTAGTGCTGGTAAGCGCCATCCGCCAGCTTGCGCAAAGCCTTGCCGATATTGGCGTAGTCATACTCGTTGAGATTGGCCAGAGACAAACGCCCGCCCGGCTTCTTGGTGCCAAAACCAGTAGCCGGGAGCATAACGATGCCCGTCTCATCAGCGATTCGGAACAACAGCGTATTGGGGTCGACATTGTCATGAACCCAACGCGCAAACGCCTCACCGTACAGGTCTTCGGTGATCTGCTCGAAGTCCAGCAGCGTGTAGTACTCCACTTCGAATTCGTCCACCGGGATAGCCACCCCGAGCTCGCGATAAAGGGCGTGGTGACGCTGGCGAATCAGTTTTTTCAACACCTGCTTGTAGCTGTCGGTACTGTCGATCAGGGCAAACAACGAGAACAACACCATCTGCACTTGCTGAGGAGTCGACAGGCCGGCGGTGTGGTTCAGCGCCACTGAGCGACTATCGGCCACCAGTCGATCGATAAACTTCAATTTCGAGGTATCGGGCACCAGCGTCTGGTAACGCAGATTGAGCGAGGCGTGCTTATCCTCGTCATACGCGGCGATTTGCTGATCGAGGATATTGTCCTTGTGCAGCGCAATCACCCCCAGGCGCCAACCGGTACAGCCGAAGTACTTGGAGAACGAGTACACCAGGGCCGTATTGCGTGGGCAGGTCGCAAAGAGCGAGGTGAAGTTGTCGGCAAAGGTGCCGTACACGTCGTCGGTGATGATGAACAGATCCGGGCGCTGCTTCTCCACCAACTCGGCGATATAGGCCAGGCTGCGGTCATCGATGCGCACCGACGCCGGGTTGCTCGGGTTGACCACGAAGAACACCTTGATCGCCGGGTCCAGCAGCTTGTCCAGTTCGGACTGCGGATACTGCCAACCCAGCTCCGGTGAAGCGTCGATATGCACGACTTCCAGACCGTAATCTTCCAGCACCGGAATTTCGAAGTAAGGCGTGAACGTCGGCATGCCGATCGCCACCTTATCGCCCGCGCGGATGATCTTGTTTTCCTTGAGGCTGTTGAAAATGTAGGTCATGGCCGCCGTGCCGCCTTCGACTGCAAAAATATCGAAGTCGTCCCGCGACACAGTGCCGCCGATCATTTCCTTGACCAGGTATTCGCGCACCACTTTCTCGCTGATGCCCAGCATCCGCGGCGGTACCGGGTAGTTGCAGCCCAGGATGCCTTCGACCATTTCGTGGAGGAACGCCGGCCCGTCCAGGCCCAACTGGTCGCGAACATAGCTGGTGATCTTCATCAACAGATCGACTCCCGGCTGGCTGGCGTTATCGGCCAGAAAGCGGTCCATGCGCGCTTCGATGCCATGCACCTTCGGCAAGCCACCGATGCCGTTGCCCAGGAATGAAAACGACAGCTCGGCCTCGTGGTTGGCAAACAACCCCAGTTGGCAAAATGCCTGGCGCGGCAACGTGGCGAGAAAGTTCGGGTTACCGCGCCCGGCATTGAGCATCAGGCGGTTCTCTCGGCCACTCGCGACCTTGATCAGTTCATCCTTGAGTTCAAAGGGGCTCAGCGCTGCGTATTGGCTGTAATCATGGGTCATGAACGGGGCCTTGTCTGACGAGCGACCCAGTGGCCGCACGGGAATACGGAAGGGCAATCTCAGGAAAGCATGACGATCAGCACCATTCCCCAGATGGTCAGCAATGTGTTGCCGACGGCATAGGTCACGGTGTAACCCAGGGCCGGGACGTTGCTTTTAGCGGTCTCGCAGATCATGCCCAGCGCGGCGGTGGTGGTTCGCGCACCGGCGCAGCAGCCCAGCACCAGGGCGGGATGGAAACGAAAGACGTAGCGCGCGATGAACATCCCGAGGATCAACGGCACCGAGGTGGCGAAGATGCCCCAAAGGAAGAGGCTCGCACCCAGGGTCTGCAGGCCATGGACGAAGCCCGGCGCGGCATTGATACCGACCACGGCAATGAAGACGTTCAGGCCCACCGAGTTCATGAACCAGACGGTGGGCTCGGGGATTCTGCCGAAGGTCGGATGAATCGAACGCAACCAGCCGAAGACCAGACCGGCGATCAGCGCGCCACCGGCAGTGGAGAGTGTGATCGGCACGCCATGGACGGTGAACACCGCTGCGCCGATCAGCGCGCCGATAAAGATCGCCAGGCCTATGAAGGCCACATCAGCCATGTCGCTCTTGCGGTCGGGTTGGCCCAATTCCTTGGCGGCAGCGGAGGTGTCCGAGGTCAGGCCGGCCAGGGTGATGATGTCGCCACGGTGAATGACCGTCTTGGGCAATACCGGCAGCTCGGCGGCGATTGCACCACGCTTGATCCGGCGAATAAACACACCGTGGGCCGCCGGCAACCGGGAAAGTTGCTCCAGCGTCTGGCCATCGTATTTTTTGTTGGTGACAAAGATATCGACCCCGTCGGCCGGCACCACCAGCAACTCGGGATCGTCCACCTCGGCTTCGGAATGGCCGAGCAGCTCCAGGATGTCGGCGTTGCGTCCACCCACCGCCAGGATGTCACCGGCCATAAGGAGGGTTTCAGAGGTCAGGGTCTCGATCTTGCCCTGGCGTCGAAGTCGCTCGATAAACACGCGCTTGCCATGGGAATGCGCCTCGGCCTGATGGACGGTGAGGCCGACGAATGCACTGTGTTCCGGCACCTTGTAGGCGCGCAGCACATAGCGGTGCCAGGCCGTGCCTTCACTGGCGATGTCCTGATGCCCGCCCATGCTCAGTTCGTAATCCTTGCAGGCTTCGACCAGGTTGATACGCAAGAGCTTGGGCCCCAGCAACGCCAGAATCAGCGCCGAACCGACGGTCCCGAAAATATAGGTGACCGCATAGGCCACGGGCATGGCATCGAGTTGCTGACGCGCCTGCTCGGCGTCCAGGCCCAGCCGGTTGATGGCATCGGTGGCCAGGCCCATGGACGCGGAGATCGTCTGCGAACCGGCGAACAGTCCGGCTGTCGAGCCGAGGCCGTAACCGGCGATCCAGGTCGCCAGCATTGGCGCCGCCAGGCACAAGACACACATGACCACGGCAAACAACGCCTGTGGCAAGCCATCCTTGGCGATGCCACGGACGAACTGTGGGCCCACGCCATAACCGACGGCGAACAGGAACATCAGGAAGAAGGTGCTCTTGACGTTGGGCGAGATGACAATCCCCGCCTGGCCGATGATCAGTGAGGCAATCAGGGTGGAGGTCACCGCCCCGAGGCTGAACCCCCTGAATGACTTGCCGCCAAACCAGAATCCCAAACCCAGGGACAGGAAAATCGCCATCTCCGGGTAGGCACGCAGGGTGCTTTGGAGCCAGTTCACATTGCTTTCCTTACGCTATTTGCAATAAAGGGCACGGCCACCGGGGCGCGACGAAAGACGCGCCCCGGTGGCCGGAGTCAGGCGGGGTTAAAGGTTGGCTGTGGTATCGGCGGCCGACAGGGCACCATGGCTGAACGTAGGCCCGGCCTCGGAATGCAGAACCGGGTTTTTCTGCAGGAAGGCGATGGCCTTGTGCAGGTCTTCCAGCAGCAGAGCGATCAGATCCCGGCTGACGCCGTGTCGCACCAGGACTCGCTGAACCACGATGTCCTGGCGATCGGACGGGAGGGGATACGAAGCGATCTGCCAACCGCGCATGCGCACGCGTTCGGAAAGGTCGTAGAGCGTGAAGCCGTGTTCGATACCGTCCTTGAGCTTGTAGCACACCGCCGGCAGACCACCGTTGCCGTCGTAGACCAACTCCAGCGGCTCGATCTTGGCGATCTCCGACGCCAGCCATTGGGCAGTGTCCGAACAGGCTTGCTGGATACGGGTATAACCTTCACGGCCCAAACGCAGGAAGTTGTAGTACTGGGCAATGATCTCGCCGCCGGGGCGACTGAAGTTCAAGGCGAAGGTCGCCATGTTGCCGCCCAGGTAATCCACGTAGAAGATCAGGTCTTCCGGCAGGTCGGCCTTGGCTCGCCAGATAATCCAGCCGACGCCCAAGGGTGCCAGGCCATACTTGTGGCCCGAGGCGTTGATCGACTTGACGCGCTCGATGCTGAAATCCCAGCTGAGTTCTTGCTGGATGAAAGGCGCAATAAAGCCCCCGCTGGCCGCATCGACGTGGATGGGAATATCCAGGCCCAGTTCACGCTGGAGGCTGTCGAGTTCATGGGCCAACGCTGCTACGGGTTCATAGATGCCGGTAAAGGTGACCCCCAGCGTCGCCACCACGCCGATGGTGTTTTCGTCACAGAACTCGCGCAAGTCTTCGGGGCGCAGACCCAGCGCGCCGTCTCGCAGGGGCACTTCACGAATTTCCACGTCGAAGTAACGGGCGAACTTCTTCCAGCAGATCTGCACCGGCCCGCACACGAAGTTCGGTTTATCGGTGGACAGGCCTGCCGCTTCGCGACGTTGCTTCCAACTCCACTTCAGGGCCAGGCCGCCCAGCATGGCCGCCTCACTGGAGCCCGTGGTGGAGCAGCCCACGGTTTGCCACGACTTCGGCGCGTGCCAAAGATCGGCAATGATATGCACGCAGCGGTTTTCAATTTCGGCCGTCTGCGGGTATTCGTCCTTGTCGATCATGTTCTTGTCGATGGAATCGGCCATCAACTGTTGGACTTCCGGCTCGACCCAGGTGGTGCAAAAGGTCGCCAGGTTCTGCCGGGAGTTACCATCCAGCAGCAACTCATCGCGTACCAGGTTATAGGCCGTTGAGGGTGCGGTGGAGTGGTCGGGCAGGCGGTATTTGGGTAATCGGCGCTCTGAGGCACCGCTTGAGTAGACGTCTTCAATGGAGGGGTCGCGGGTTTCTACGGTCTGGTGCAAAGCCATGAAGTAACTCCATAATCGGCAACGGAGCCAGGCAAACAGTAGGGCGTGCTTGGGCTCGGCCCGGGGCTCAATCTGACCCTCGCCGCACTGGCCGGCAATCGCCTACGGCGCCATAGCCTTGGCATCTGGCGCCATCTGCGTCGTTTGATATGGACAGCGCCGTGACATGAACGTCAGCACAGTTCGATGGTCTATCGCCAAGCAGCGCTGTGCTTCACAGCAACCATCAAGGAACGTCCATGCCTGAGGTCATCCCCTCATTAGCGCATTTCATGATCGACGCCTTGCGCTCGACCGGGCTGGACATCGACAGTTTTTGCCAGACCGTGGACCTGGACGTGCAGGCCTTGAGCTTCGACGAGTCATGGATTCCGCGGGTCAAGCTCTACCGCCTCTATACCCTTGCCGCCGAACTGTCCGACGACCCCGACATCGGCCTGCGCGCCACCTCGCAGACCGGCCCCGGAATTTTCGATGTGGTGGGTTATGTGATGATGTCCAGCGCCACGTTGCATGCGGCACTGGAACGGCTGGTGCACTTCGTGACCCTGCTCGACACCTCTATCGCCATGTCCTTGCATAAGGAGGGCGGGCAGCATCGGTTCTCCTGCCACTTTCTGGACGCCAACCAGGTCCCGCGCCAATACGGGGATGCCGGTATTGCGATGATGTTTGGCCTGTGTCGAATGCTGGTTGGGCCGGCGCTTCAGTTGCGCGGAATCGGTGTGATGCATTCGGTGCCGGCGGATGTTTCGGTGTATGAGCAAACCTTCCATTGCCCGGTGAAGTACGGCGAAAGCTGCTATTCGATTGTGTTGGCCAACAGCGATCTGGAAAAACCGCTTTCGTCGGCGAACAAGGAATTGGCCACCTTGCATGAACTGGTGGCCGAGATGCACCTGTCGACCCGCCGGTATTTCTCGGTGCCGGGGGAAGTGCGCAAGATGATTCTGGAGTCGCTGAGCGAGGGCGTCCCTCATATCGAAGACATGGCCAGGAAGCTGTGCATGAGCAAGCGGACTCTGCAACGGCTGCTGCAGAAGGCTGGGCAGCCTTATAAGGAGTTGGCCAATGAAACTCGCCGGGGACAGGCGGAGTTTCACCTGGGCAATCTGTGCTGCACCTTGCAGGAAGCGGCGTATCGGGTGGGGTTTCGGGAGTTGAGTAGTTTTTATCGGGCGTGTCATCAGTGGTTTGGTATGACGCCGGGGCAGTATCGGATGCTGTTGACGTCGAAGACTCGGGATGCGAGGGAGGGTTTGTTGGGGGATGGGGTGGCTAGGGGGTTGTCGTGATTTTTGAATATTGAGGAATGTGAGGCGGATCAATCCGCCCCCCCTCCCCGTCCTGCCGCGACACCGGGCGGCAAAAGCTCAACGCACTATCGCCGTCTGATGCTGCCCTCACGAAATATCTGCCCACAATCCCTTCGTTGACCGACCTTTCCAGCTATCTATCATGCCTTTCTACATACCCGCCAAACCGAAGCCAGCCTTGCGCCGATGATTCCGAGGCGTGCGGGTCGCTCTTCATGGGCCAGCCCAAATGACAGACGAAAAATTCGAGCCTGAAATGTTGCTTCTTCAGAAACGAAAAAACCCGCCAAAAAAGCGGGTTTTTTCGTTGTTTCATCTGTCCTCGGGGGGAGGCTTGCGCCCGCGTTTCCCGTGGCTCGTAAAAAAACTATAAGGACCTAAACTCCTCATGTCAACGCAGATTACCGATATCGTCAGATGCGCTTTGTCAGCTGCTCGCATGGCGACCTATGAAGCCATCGCGCACGACGCCGACGCGGCGTTGGCGTTGTATGCCTGGAATGCGCAGATTTGTGGAGCATTGCTCCCGCCCCTGCACATCTGCGAGGTCGTCGTGCGCAATGCTGTAGCGGACGCGTTCGAGGCAACCCATGGAGCCAGGTGGCCGTGGAACCCCGGCTTCGAGCGTAGCCTCCCACGCCAACTCAGTCCTGGCTATAACGGCTTAAGTGACCTGCAGGCAGTACGGAACAAAGTAAAGACGACAGGACAAGTCATTGCCGAGCTCAAATTCGTCTTTTGGGAAAAGACGTTCACCAGCCGACATGACAGCAGAATCTGGGAGCCACAGCTGATGCGTGTGTTACCAAATCTTGATGCGGACAAAACGGTGGCTCAGCATCGAAAGCTGATCTTCGATGACCTCAATCAGGTAAGACGTCTGAGGAACCGAATTGCCCACCATGAGCCTATCTTTGCGCGAAATCTGCTCGATGATTTCCGGACGATTCAGCGATTGATTGAGGCCAGGTGCCAAGTCTCGGCGGATTGGATGGTGTCACAGCAGCGAGTCATTGATCTGATCAGGTCAAAGCCTTTCTAGATGTTACAAACGACTCAGTCCAGCATCACGTAAATACAACTTAAGTTGAAGCCTGAAGATGGCCCTTTGGCTAACCAATGTACAATGGCCAATCGGACAAGGATTTTCGGGAATCAACACATTGGCAGCCTACGACCAAGCAACTCTCCTCGCGATACTGGACTACTGGCATAAGGTTGAGTTCTTCATCCCCTATGGGCTGGAGCAACATCTCGATGATCTCGAAGAGTGGCAGTCTAAAACCCTCTCCCGCAGCAGGTTGGAAAGCCAAGACGCCAGTTGGCAAACCATCGATATCCTTGAAGACAAGGAGTTGCTCGGCTATGACCTATTCTTGGGGGTTTTCGACAAGTCCGCTATCAGCCAAGTCTGTGAGCATGTCCTGCCCAGCTTCGACTCCACAGGCAGTGCAGGAGCTTTTGAAGAAGAGGCAAGGACAGACCTCGAAGGCATGACCTGCTTTGCCAAGCTGCCACTGGATAAGTCTGGCCATCCCATCATCGACTCAATCTCTATTTCGACGGCCCCCTGGGCGCTGGGACAAACGCTGACTCACGGCCTGAACTCGTTAAATCACGACGCGTTCGATGCAGCCCAAAAAATGCTGACGGTGATGCTCCGCAACTTCATGAGTGAGCGCGGCAGCTCCGCAGGTAAAGGACTAGATGCATCAGAGGTGCTTTCGCTGCATGCGTTACTGTGCAAATGGGCAGGATTCACACCCTCGACAACACAGCCCATTGCAGCTATCACAGCAAAGGTCAAAGCCCGCAAGCCCGCAACGACAACGGAAAAAGCATCTCCCGAACCAGCAACCTCGTACTTCGAAGACGAGGATGACGAAGCCCCGGAAGAAGAGCTAGATATCCTGAACAGCTTCTACATTCGCGATATCGAACGAGCCATCAACAGCGTACGTACCGGCAATATTCCACAAGCTCTCGGGCAGTATCTAATTCCGCTTGCGGCCGATAAACGCATCGACCTCTATTCCAGAGAGGGCTGTTTAGCACTATTACAAGCACTGCGCCCACGGCATATCAACCCAGGACACTGGATGGCAGAGCCCGGCCAACCAATGAGTTTGATGCAACAGTTCGCTCTCAATCAGATACGACAGGACCTTAAGGACAACGGTCTTTTTTCGGTCAACGGACCACCTGGCACCGGCAAAACCACGCTTTTACGAGACCTGTTCGCTGACAATATTGTTCAGCGCGCGCGGATACTGGCGGACCTGACTAAAGCGGACGATGCCTTTGCCAAAAAAGCATTCACAGTACGCTTCAACGGTGACTCAAACACGATCCAGTTACGCCCCCTCATCGACTCGCTGACCGGCTTCGAGATGGTCGTAGCTTCGACTAACAATGCGGCGGTCGAAAATATTTCTGTCGATCTGGTAAAGCAAAAGGCGTTGGGCAAGCCATGGCGACACTTCGGCTATCTGCAACCCATAGCACACAACCTGGCGGTCCAGGAGACCAGGCGCGGCGGCATTTCTCCCGAAGGAGACCAGATGCCCTGGGGGCTGATCAGTTGTGCGCTGGGTAACTCTACTAACCGTCGCCGCTTCAACGAACGCTTTAGCATGTTCAGCCTTGAAACAGCCAGCCAAGAAAAGGCAATGCGAATCTGGGATTGGTTCGACAAGCCAAATGAACTGACCTTCAACCGAGCCTGCGAAGCATTCAAGAAGACTGACCGCGAATTACGCGATGCACTCAATGATCGCGAACGACTGGCCGAGCTGCTGGACATCCTGGGCGAAGGAACCGAGTCTGACTTCATCGCCGCCGCGACGCTCAAAGTCAACGAGGCTAAAGGCGAAGCTGTTACCCTCAATGCATCGCACGAGAACAATCTTCGACGCCTTCAAGTTGCGCAGCAAAACTTCGTACAACTAACCGAGGAGCAGCGCCTGATCGAGCGCACGGCTCCACACTGGTGGGCGCGCGTATGGCGTACGAAAGATGCGAAGGCCTACTTTGAGCGTCGCAAGCTCAACGCAAATAACCAGCTGCACGTGCATGAAGAGATCCGTGCTGTACGTCAGGACGAGAATAATCTGGCGGAAAGGCTTCGCAACACGATGGAACGGGTCCAGCTTCACGAACGCCACCAGACGGAACTCGCTCACCAATGGCAACGCCAGAGCGAAGAATGCGAGCAACTGCTGGCAAGGCTGGGCAAACCCCGCCTACCCGCCGACCCGATAGAGTTAAAGGACGACAACCGATTCCAGATCGAAGGCCTATGGCACGATCAAAAGCTGGCTCAACTGCGATCTGACTTGTTCGCGTCCGCGCTCGCACTGCAACAAGCCTGGGTGCACGCGGTTGGGCAAAAGGGAGGAGCACTGAGAAAAAACCTCGTGGCCATCTCATTGCTGCTTTCCAACAAAACACCCGAAGACCCAAGCCACGTATTGCCCATTTGGCAAAACCTGTTCATGGTCGTGCCAGTGGTTTCCAGTACATTCGCCTCCTTTGCCAAACAGTTCACCGGCCTAGGCCCAAGCTCTCTGGGCTGGGTTTTCATAGATGAAGCAGGCCAGGCCGTTCCGCAAGCTGCGGTGGGAGCGCTTTGGCGTGCTCGGCGATGTGTTGTGGTTGGGGATCCCTTGCAAATTGAACCCGTTTTTACACTTCCAACGCCTTTGCTCAATGCCCTTGGTGAACTCAACCCTGTAACAGCCAGCAACGCCTATGCGCCCCACTGCGTATCTGTCCAGCGCCTCGCCGATCAGGCCAATCGCTTTGGTGCATACGCACCTTTTTTGGACGAGACAATATGGGTTGGCAGTCCACTGCGTGTGCACCGTCGCTGCCACGAGCCAATGTTCACATTGGCGAATCGCATCGCTTACGACAACAAAATGGTATACGGGCTACCTGAGCGAACCCCCACCGCTACTCCGTTGATCGACCTTCCCAGTGGCTGGGTAGATATCCGCGGCACCGTCGAACGCAAGCAGGTAGTGCCCGAGCAGATCGAGTTCATGATCAAGGTGATCGTTAGCCTATTCCATCGCGACATGGCATTGCCTGAGCTTTATGTCATCTCGCCCTTCAAGGCGATCCGAATTGCGTTGCGTGACGGCTTACTGAACTGCACATGGAAGCAGGCAGTACCTAGACGGGATGAGTTGAAACGCTGGGTTAAAAAAAGCGTAGGAACCGTACACACCTTTCAAGGCAAGGAGGAGAAAACGGTGTTCATGGTGCTGGGCACCGATATGGCGAATGCCGGCGGAGCGAATTGGGCGTCCTCGAAACCCAATCTGTTGAATGTGGCTCTGACTCGAGCACAGCATCAAGTCTACCTGGTGGGAGATATCGAATTATGGGGGGGATTGCCCTACTTTGAGAAAGCTGCGATGGGAGAGGTGGCGATTCCGCGATGGAAACGGCGTGATTTTGGAGTGATTAAGCAGAGAGCTGATGCTTAAGAAAAAAAGGTTATCTAATCCAAGCTGCTGCTAGCGGTGCTACAACCGCTCAGCGCTGAAGGAATCAGTACTCGATCTCAAGGACGACCGATGTTCAAAATCTACGTAATGACACCACTTAAATGGGCGGCACTACTTTTCACAGTCGTATTGCTCGGCCCTCCTGCGTCGCTGGCTCAAACAGAGTGATGACTATGAACCTCACCCTCATCATCGCGCAGCTCTGGGGTACGCTTGGCTGGTTCATCCCACTGATGCTGCTGATCGGCCTGTTCAAATCGCCTTGGGCCAAGGGTCACATCGGCGAACTCCTGGTGCGTCTGTTCGCCCATTGGCAACTGGATAGGCAGACCTACCGCCGTCTGCACAACGTCACCTTGAGCACACCTGACGGCACCACGCAGATCGACCACGTCTTCCTCTCGCCTTACGGTATCTTCGTGTTGGAAACGAAGAACATGCGCGGCAGGATCTTTGGCAGCGAGAAGCAGCCACAGTGGACGCAAAAGCTCTACAAACGCACGTTCAAGTTCCAGAATCCGCTGCGACAGAACTACAAACACCTCAAAGCCTTGGAAGCCACCCTTGGCGTTAGCCCCGAGCACCTGCACTCGGTCATCACCTTCATCGGCGGCAGCACCTTCAAGACCCGGATGCCGGCCAACGTCACCCAGGGCATTGGCTTTATCCGCTACATCAAGTCATTCCAGCAGAGGGTATTCAGTGAGGCCGAAGTCGATGCCCTCATGCAGGCCCTGCAAAACAGCCGGCGCACTCCATCCCTCGCGACCCACCGCGAACATGTACAAAATCTGAAACGCCGTAGCGACCCAACCGCCGAGCGGCAATGCCCGAAATGCGGCAGTGCTCTGGTGGCCCGCAGCGAGAACTCTGACCCGAAGGCAGGGCAGCAATTCTGGGGATGCTCGATGCTTCCAAAGTGCAGAGTGAGGCAAGGCCTGTAGCCATATTTCGGATATGAGCTGACATATATGGAAGACCTGGGCTATCGGTGAGACTGAAGGGTCTCGACAAAGACAGAAAATAAATCGGTCACCTTTCTTGCAGCTCATTTGACGACAAAATGAGCGTTTGATGTTGAAGGTCAGAAAGGTCAAAAGAACGTTCTGACGGAAAATTACTTTATTTTATATGGGTGTAGGAGGCGGTATGGGGGTTTTTGATAAGGGCGTTGACCCTGCGGAGTTTGAAAAATTCAAGCGGGAGGTAAAGAACCAGATAGATCATTTAACTCAAGAAATTAAGCTTAAAGCTTCCGACTCTGAAGAGACTGCTCGCGCCGCTGCTGAAAGAGCATTAGAAATCGAGAAGAAAATAAAAGCGGTTGATGCAGAGGTAGTCAGCGCGCTAAGCATTCTTGAAGGTTGCGTTACAGAAGCAAAAAGTGAACTATCAAAAATAAACAATATAAATCTTAATTTTGTAAAAAATGAAGAACTAGTAAATAACATTTTGAAAAATGAGCAAGCCGTTTCAGCCCAGATCCTTGCATTGAAACAGTCTGCCACAACAGCCAGCAGCGAAATTACTGCGGACTTCTCGGTGGTGAAGGCCGCTTTGCTTGAGGCGGCAAAATTACCTGAACAAATAGAAGTAATAAAAAACATTGTTGAAGCCTGCACTACTGCAGACAACGACATAAAAAGCCTCTTGACGCACACCTTAAAAAAGAAAGCTGACATTGATGAGCTGCACAAAAAAATTATTGGCTCAGATATAAAAGCGGCCGACGGAACAACCGAACACGTCGATGGGTTGGTCGACACACTAGAAAGCTCGCACACTGAAATCGAGGCCAAAGTTTCATCACTAAACGATAACTTACAAACACTAACAACATCAATCACAAATAAACACGAAGAAAAACTAACTGAGCACAATCTAGCTTTTGACAGCCTAATAAAGAAGTCATCAGAACAATATATGGCTATCAATGATCAGCTCATGGGACTACTACCGGGAGCAATGGCTGCTGGTCTTAGCGCCGCCTACGAAAACAAAAAAAATGAAGAAATAAAATCTTTAGAAAAACATGAACTCGCTTTTAAAATAGCCATTGGACTAATGGTCATGGTCTCCTTAATTCCATTTGGTGTTGATGCATACCAGCTGGTAAAACAAAATGCCGACTTGGTACAGGTAATCAAAAATACTCCAAGCCTAATGCTTGCGATTTTACCTTTATATTTTCCCGTATTGTGGTTCGCATATTCCTCGAGTAAAAAATTAAACCTATCGAAGCGACTGATTGAAGAGTACACACACAAAGCGGTTCTTGGCGGAACTTTTTCCGGCCTATCCAATCAGATTGAATCTTTACCTCGTGAGAGTTTGGTAAGAGATGAACTGCGCACAAAGCTTCTATTTAATTTACTCCAAGTCAGCTCTGAAAACCCAGGAAAGCTCATTACTGATTACAACAAATCCGACCACCCGCTGATGGATGCTCTAGAGAACAGTGCCAAACTGTCAGGTTCAATTGAGGCTTTATCAAAACTTCCAGGCTTTTCAGCGATTGCGAAAAAGCTAGCCGCCAGAACGGAGGAGTTCATAAGTAACGAAACTAAAAAAGTTGTGGATGGGATCGCTGCACAGAACGAGCTAGAAAAGCCGGCTGAAAAAAGTACAGCACTGATTGCTCCCACCGCTGCGGTATAATTGTCTATATTGCTTGCAGGTGCAACCCCGTCATCCTAAACGATAGCGTTGCCCCTGCAGCGCTAGTAAATTTTATTCAGTGTCTGTCCCGCAGGTATTTTTTTACCTCGGCGAGCAGTTTAAAACTTTTTTAACGAATAGAACGTGTCCACAAACCATTCGCCTCTGCTGCAAATACTCACAGATTCATCCCAAACATCCACCAAAACTAAGCATTCGCTCTTCACCTCGTAATCATTGACCCGACTCTTGGAATGCTCCAGCCGCTCATCCATCAAATTGTAAAGGTGACAAATTTATTTTTCCAAGATTCCTGGTTCGGAGCCAACCGAGCCACGGTAAAAAAAATAAACCTTTCACCTTTTCTATTGCAGGCGCCCTAAAAAGCCAGGTCAATAATCGCCTCAATAAAAACGCTTGCATGGAGGAGGCGCGCACGGCGCGTCGGCAAGCTTGCGTTCCCCATCACTCAGCTATACTGAGGGCTCGGGTATTATGTGTCAGCCAGTTGTTGGCAAGCGCTCTACTCTTCGCCATTGCTGTATCCATTGTTGTTACCTCATCAGTAAACAAAGGAGAACTGCAATGAGCAAAAGCACCCACACCCCCGACTCCGCAACACCAGATCAGGCACTTGAATCTGGTTCGGATCTCCCGGTAACCCCTCCAACTGGGCCAATAAGAATATTCACAGCTTTAGACAGAAAAAGTTTTCTTCAGTTTAAAAGTATTGATGAGCCTCTCATAAGTATCATTGATACTAACACGACACTATTCCCACTCTGGGTATTCAAACCTAGCTCGCTGGAAGGTGCATACCATATCCACTCCTTCACCGCGTCTGGTATTTTTATAAATGGAGACCTGGAGTCTGGAGATGTCTTCGCTGGTACTTCGGAGGAATCTTGGAAGATCTGGGATGCGGGGGAAGGCCTTGTATATATCCAGAAAGTTGGTAGCGACGAGTATCTTAATGTTTGGGGGGGCGCCCTTGGGGCTAAGCGCGTCGTCCTCACTGTGAAATCTACGGTCAAAAGTCTAAAATTCATGCTTGGAGCTAACCCCACATGATTCTATCCAGCGCCAGGGGACTATACGCTTACGACCCTCAATATTTTCATAGTGAACTGCGTTTCGATGTCTATCGTCATTACTGAGAACCCGGTTCGAAAGATTGGCTATTCCAAAATTTCAAAACCCTATAAAAAGCACCGTGAGCAGGTTCCTGTATAAAGTGGGGGGTGTAAAAGCCCCCCCACTCTTGCTGTCTTTCTACAACTGCGGATATCGATACTGAGATTGCTAACCCGGAGCAGCGCTGTCTGGTGGTCAATAACGCAACCGGCATCAACATCGGCCAAGGCCTCGTAGATCATCCGACAATGCTCTCCTTCGTCTATCCGAGTGAGCGCAGCCACCAAAAACGGTGACTGCTGGCACAGACTGCACTTCATGCTGGCTGCGAGCCTCCCAACCTGCTATTCCCCCAACCAGTGCCACTTCTCAGGTCCAACATAAGCTATGCCTGATGAGACGGGGATGCCCCCTCAAGCAGCGCATCCACCACCGCGCGAGCCACTTCGACCGAATGCAACATCCCCCAGAACAACGCCCTCTCGACCGGATTGGTATGCAAGCTGATTTCGTCGCCATTGAGTTCCGCCGTCTCGAGCAATCGCGACACGTAGGCCAGCGCATCCTGGGCAGTCACTCCAGGCTGTATGGCAAACAGCGTGGGCTTGCAGGGATCTTCGGGGATGACGGGGTTGGAGCAGGTGAACGCGAGAGTATCGAGCAAACGAGCCGTGCTGGATGACTCCGACTCCCCGTTGCTGAAAGGGCTCTCAGCGACTTTGCGTATGTACACGCTTTTCTCCGCCGTACTGGGAGCTTTGCGAACCACCGGCGGATCGGGAGTGAGTTTCTTGTCCATGTTGAATCTCCTGTTTGTGAAAGGAGTTCACCACGTTCGTGTCCAAGCGAATGGGTGGCGAACTGTGCGCAGGTTGGACAACCGGGAAAACAGGTAACCCGGCACACTCGAAAGTGTCCCGCACACAGCTCGCCATAAAAAGCGAATACAAAAAAGCCGCTTTCGCGGCGCTGTGCGCCCTGTATTTCCCCGGGTGTCCAAGCCCGTATCGCTGAATTTGCAGCGACACTTGAACAGTAGCCCTGGCGTTTGGCGCACGCAATATTCTCCCATGCCTGAAACTCGTGGGAAATATGAGTTTTTTCAGCAGGCCATTTCGCTTGAATTTCTGGTGATCACAGCCCGCCCTCATCCTCCTCACAAATTCACGCCTACACCTCCTCCAGCGATATCATATTGCCTTCATCTGATAACCGTGAGAGTGGCAGTGAAGGAAGTAAAAACAAGGAAGCGTGTTTCTGTCGTTGGGAGGGACCCACTCCTGAAAAAAATACTGACCGCCTGGATCGCAGCAATCGAACGTTACACAGACGGCTGTTTAGACAACCCCTGGTGGTATAACGAACGCGCCTCGCTGAGCATATTGGCCGGTGCGGCTTGGTCCATGGACGGTTGGGTTGCCATGGAGGAGTTCAGCACCCAGAAGCGCCTCAGAACATTGGCGCCCGGTGTCGACGCCGGTAGCCTCCGGCACGGGCGCTGCGACCTCTATATCGCTTGCCCGTCAAAAGAAGCCAGTTTTGCATTCGAAGCGAAGCAAGCCAATCAGCCCATCGGCAAGCGAGCTGATGGATTCAGCTACATGCACAAGGCAATGCAAGCGGCCTGGAAAGACTCCGGAGATCTACATCGAAACGAGGCCGATCGACGCTTTGCCGCCACATTCGTTGTTCCGACGCTCCGGCTGAAAGAAATCTGCCCAGAGGGAGGAAAGCTCGGAGAAATCTGCCCTAAGCGTCTCGACGAGCACATAGCGGCCTGGCTGAAGGAAAATCCAAGATTCTTGGGCGAGTCATGGAAAGAGACCTCTTATGCATACGTCTTTCCACAAATTGGGAATGAGCGATATTCAGACGGTATCCGTCATTTTCCTGGAGTCATCCTCATTCTGGAGGAACGGTACAAGGCCAACCGCTTGGTTGCGTCCTAGACCAGCTGGTAACCAATACGCGAAGGGTATCCGTCGAGGTCGTCATAGGCACGCCTGTTCAGCGAACTGATTTCACCCATTCTCCCGGTTTCAGCAAACGTTGAAACAGGCCCAAACAGTGAAACGCTCAATCGCCCCACCGTCCAAGGCCGATACCCAAAGCCCCACACCTACCAGATCTGGTAGGTGCCAACCCCCCACCGCTGCTCTATATAAAGCGACGCCCGCCGTCCTTCATCAACAGAGAAGCCCCTATGCACATGGAAGAGCACACCCTGGCCTCAATGAGCGGCAGTCTGCGGCTGTCACTCGGTCACTACCGCTATCAGCAGTTCGTCGAGAAGCTGGGCTGGCAACTGCCCCTTCCCCCGGATGCACCTGGGTGTGAATGGGACGCCTACGACCACGCACACGCCCGCTACCTCCTGGCCCTCAACCCATCCCGTGAACTGATCGGCTGCGCCCGACTGATCCCCACCACGGCACCCAACCTGCTCGACGGCGTGTTCAGCCACACCTGCGCCGAGGGCGCGCCAGCCAGTTCCCTTATCTGGGAAATGACCCGCTTCACCACCTCAACCCCTGAGTTGGCCATGCCCTTGTTCTGGAAGTGCCTGGAAACCGCCCACCACGCGGGTGCCGAATATATCGTCGGGATTGTCAGCAAGATCATGGAACGCTATTACAGAAAGAATGGCGTCCACTATGAACGCCTCGGTGAGATGATCCGCCACCAGGATGAACAGATTGTCGCGATACAACTGCCGACGGATCGTAAACGTCACTTCAACACTCTTGCGTCAGCATTCTTTGCACCAGAAGCCTTGAAACAAATCGCCTGACACTCTAAACACCCTGTTGCGGAACAGGCCTGCTTCCCCCTGCTCCGCAACAAATACCAGATCAGTTTTATATATAACCCAGGGCCACCGCATAGGTCACCGCCTGCACCCGATTACTGGCGCCGATCTTGCGCTGTATATTCTTGTGATGATAATTAACCGTGTCCGTACACACACCCATGATCACTCCGATCTCTTCTGACGTCTTGCCATCCGCCGTCCAGCGCAGCACTTCATTTTCCCGCTCGGTAAACACCACTTCATTGTCCCGTACCAACATGCCTTCCAGTTCCGACAACTTGGCATAGACAGCATCGGCAAAGGCCCGGGTGATGGGCGCCAGTTCGGTAAACTCGTCGGCATCGATCTTCTTGTCCTTGCGCGCCAGACTCAACAACCCCACACGCCCTCGAGCATTGAACGACGGTTGCGCCAACCCATGGCGCAGGTGCGAATCATTGGCCTCCGACCACAGGCCTGGGCTGCCCTTGAAGATGTCATCGCTCCACAGAATCGGCGTCGAGGCCAGCCGGCTGTGCTTGACCGTGGGGTCGATCACCGCGTAGTTCATGGTCTGGTAACGCGCGACCCACTCCGGGGGGTAGTTGCTGTACAGGTGGGTTTTCGGCCGCATGAACGGCGTGAGGCTGCACAGGCCGTAGGCATAGAAGTCGAATTTCAGGTCAGTAATGGCGTTCAACGCAATGCCGGTAAACTCCTCCATGTTCATGGCTTTCGCAAAAAGCGAATAGAAGTAAATATCCCAAACCCAAAGCTGTGCTAAGTCCATTTTAGCTACCCAAGATGAGAATCGGTTTGTCATCCTAGTCCAGCTGGTCGCCCTGTCAATGGGGACAACCGTAAAAAGACCATAACCATTTGCACTAACTATAGAGCGACCTATTTTTATAATTAATTGATGGCTATCTGCAATTGCTGCACCGCCATCTTATGGTGCGAAATATATTTAGCTCCCTATCTAAAAAAGCGCGCCAAGATTAAGCCGGGGGCCAAGGCTGCACACCTACGAAATCTGGTAGCTTAACTTTTCCAATCACCCCCCTGTATAAATCCCCTCCAGAAAGTTCGCCTCAAAAGGAACACCAAGTCCCTTTGCGACCGAACGGTATTGCTTATTACATAGTGCTTACCATTTAACCCCAGTTCCCTTGGAACTGGCCCGTTATATAAACCGCGACCACTTGCTGTCGCCGTCATGAAAGTGTCTTTCAGTGCTGAACGATTCGGCCACCTGAACGTGCCCAAAGGAACCTGAGCATGCCCACTACCGCGCCCCAAACCGGCTTTGCCGATGCCCCTGAACTGCGCCGCAAGAACCGCTCCACCGTCGAGCAGTACATGCACAGCCACGGCGCCGCCCGCCTGCATCGGCACGAACTGTTCACCGAGGACGGCAGCGGCGGCTCCTGGAACACCGCCAGCGCCACCCCGCTGGTCTTCCACGGCCACGCCAAGCTGGCGGCCCTGGGCGTCTGGCTGAACCAGTGCTTCCCCGACTGGCAGTGGCACAACGTGCGGATCTTCGAAACCGCCGACCCGAACCACTTCTGGGTCGAAAGCCACGGTCGCGGCACCGTCAACATGCCCGGCTACCCCAAGGGCTATTGCGAGAACCATTACATCCACTCCTTCGAACTCGAGGACGGGCGCATCAAGCGCAACCGCGAGTTCATGAACCCCTTCGAGCAACTACGCGCCCTCGGCATTCCCGTACCGACCATTCGCCGCGCCGGCCTACCCGCTTAATCCACAACAGAGGCAAGACCATGTCCAATCCAGACAAACACGATGGGTTTGCAAGCAGCACCGAGCTTCGCCGCAAGAACCGCCAGGTGGTCGAGCAGTACATGCAGACCAAGGGCCCGGCCCGCCTGCGCCGCCACGAACTGTTTACCGAAGACGGCAGCGGCGGCCTGTGGACCACCGACACCGGCGCGCCCATCGTCATTCGCGGCAAGGACAAGCTGGCCGAGCATGCGGCCTGGTCGCTGAAGTGCTTCCCGGACTGGGAATGGTATGACGTGCGCATCTTCGAAACCGATGACCCGAACCACTTCTGGGTCGAGTGCGAAGGCCACGGGCAGATCCTGTTTCCCGGCTACCCGGACGGCTACTACGAGAACCACTTCCTCCATTCCTTCTCCCTCGAGAACGGCAAGATCAAGCAGAACCGCGAGTTCATGAATGTATTCCAGCAACTGCGGGCCCTGAATATCCCGGTGCCCGAAATCAAACGCGAAGGCATACCCACCTAACGGCATTGCGCCAGGGGTCTCATCATGGAAACGATTGTGCGACGTGTTCTGGGTTGTGAAGCACTGCAGCAACCCCAGTGGAGCGATCTCTCACGCCTGAGGGACGTACAGCAACACCTGAGAGACAGCCAGTCCTTGATCCGGGCCCAGGACATCCTGGCCCTGCGGGCACTCCTGGCGCGAGTCGCCGAAGGCGAAGGCAAGGTCATCCAGTCCGGCGATTGCGCCGAGGACATCAACGACAACCAGCACGGCGCCGTGGCCCGCAAGGCCGCGGTGCTGGAGATTCTCGCCGGAGCCTTTGGCCTGGTGACCCAACAACCGGTGATCCGCGTCGGGCGCATCGCCGGGCAGTACGCCAAGCCCCGCTCCAAACCCAGCGAACTTATTGGCGAGATCGAGCTGCCGGCGTATCGCGGCGATATGGTCAACAGCCATGCCGCCCATTCCGACAGTCGTCAACCCGATCCGCAACGCTTGCTCAAAGGCTATCAGGCCGCCCGCGAAATCATGGAGCACCTGGGTTGGCAGGACCGTCTCGCCCCCGGTGGCTCGCCGGTCTGGACCAGCCACGAAATGCTGCTGCTCGACTACGAGTTGCCGATGCTGCGCCACGACGAGCAGGGCCGGACCTTTCTCGGTTCGACCCACTGGCCGTGGATCGGCGAACGCACCCGCCAGGTGGACGGCGCCCACGTCGCCCTGCTGGCCGAGGTGCTCAACCCGGTGGCCTGCAAGGTCGGCCCCGACATGACCCCCGCGCAGTTGCTGAGCCTGTGCGAACGCCTGGACCCGGCCCGCGAACCCGGACGCCTGACGCTAATCGCGCGGATGGGCGCCGAGAAGGTCGCCGAGCGCTTGCCGCCCCTGGTGGAAGCGGTCCGTGCCACCGGGCACAAGGTCATCTGGCTGAGCGACCCGATGCACGGCAACACCATCCTCGCGCCCTGCGGCAACAAGACCCGCATGGTCGAGACCATCGCCCGGGAAGTCAGCGCCTTCAAGCACGCGGTGCTCTCGGCCGGCGGGATCGCCGGCGGCCTGCATCTGGAAACCACCCCGGACGATGTCACCGAGTGTGCTTCCGATGCCGCCGGGCTCGATCAGGTCAGCGTGCATTACACCAGCCTGTGCGACCCACGGCTGACGCCCTGGCAGGCGATCACCACCGTGCTGGCCTGGAAGAACCCACCCGCTGCCACCCATGCAACCTTTTGACAGGAGTCTGTTGCAATGACCGGTATTCCCGCGATCACCCCTTATGCCTTGCCCACCGCCCGCGACCTGCCGGCCAATCTGGCCCAATGGCGGATCGACCCGCAGCGCGCCGTGCTGCTGATCCACGATATGCAGCGCTACTTTCTCCGGCCCCTGCCCGTGCCCCTGCGTGACGAGGTGGTCGGCAATGCCGCGCGCATCCGCCAATGGTCCGCGAGCCAGGGCATTCCCGTGGCCTACACCGCCCAGCCGGGCAGCATGACCGAAGCCCAACGCGGCCTGCTCAAGGACTTCTGGGGCGCCGGCATGCAGGCCAGCCCCGCCGACCGCGAGGTGGTCGACGCGCTCAAGCCCGCGCCCGGCGACTGGCTGCTGACCAAGTGGCGCTACAGCGCGTTTTTCAACTCGGACCTGTTGGAGCGCATGCGCGCCCATGATCGCGACCAGTTGATCCTCTGCGGGGTATACGCCCATGTCGGGGTGCTGATTTCCACCGTGGATGCCTACTCGAACGATATCCAGCCGTTCCTGGTGGCCGATGCCATCGCCGACTTCAGCAAGGAACATCACTGGATGGCCCTGGAGTACGCCGCCAGTCGTTGCGCCATGGTTGTCACCACCGAGGAGGTACTGCCATGAGCCTGGTTACCGAACACTTGATCGCCCAGGTCCTGCGGGCGGACCCGCCGCCCTTTGCCCTGTTGTACCGCCCTGAGTCCAATGGACCGGGTCTGGTGGATGTACTGCTCGGCGCGATCTCGCGACCGCCGTCGCTGACCCGGATCGAGCTGCGCGAACCACTGGCCGGCGCAGCCCGGCTGGACACCCTGGTGATCATTCCCTATCGGCAGATCGCCGAACGCGGCTTCGAGGCGGTCGACGACCAGGCGCCGTTGCTCGCCCTGCAGGTGGCGGAGCAGGCGCAGATCGGTCTCGATACCCTGCTGGAGCGCTTGCCCGAAGTGCCCATCGCCCTGCTCAACGAGCGCTTCGACCTTAGCGACACGGCCTATTCGGAGATTGTCAGCCAGGTCATCGACAACGAGATCGGTACGGGCGAAGGCGCCAACTTCGTGATCAAGCGGACCTTCCTGGCCGATATCGGCGACTACGGGATCGCCCAGGCCCTGACCTTTTTCCGCCATCTGCTGGAGCGGGAAAAGGGCGTCTACTGGACCTTCATCATTCACACCGGCGAGCGCACTTTTGTCGGCGCATCCCCCGAGCGGCATATCAGCCTCAAGGATGGCCTGGCGGTGATGAACCCCATCAGCGGCACCTACCGTTATCCGCCGACAGGCCCGAACCTGGCCGAAGTGATGCAGTTTCTCGCCGACCGCAAGGAGGCCGACGAGCTGTACATGGTGGTGGACGAAGAGCTGAAGATGATGGCGCGGATCTGCGAGGACGGCGGCCATGTGCTCGGGCCCTATCTCAAGGAAATGGCCCACCTGGCCCACACCGAATACTTTATCGAAGGCCACACCCGCCGCGATGTGCGCGAGATCCTGCGCGAAACCCTGTTCGCCCCCACCGTCACCGGCAGCCCGCTGGAAAGCGCCTGCCGGGTGATCCGCCGTCACGAGCCCAAGGGCCGCGCCTATTACAGTGGCATCGCCGCGTTGATCGGCAGCGACGCGCAAGGTACCCGCACCCTGGACTCGGCGATTCTGATCCGCACAGCCGACATCCACTACGAAGGCCGACTGAAGATCAGTGTCGGCTCGACCATCGTCCGTCACTCCGATCCCCAGGCCGAGGCCGCCGAAACCCGGGCCAAGGCCGCCGGGCTGATTGCGGCGTTGAAAAACCAGGCACCGGCGCGCTTCGGTTCGAATATCCAGGTGCGCGCCGCCCTCGCCAGCCGCAATGCGCTGATCGCCGACTTCTGGCTCAGCGATGCCCTGGAGCGCCAGCAGTCCCAGGCGGATCTGTCCGGGCGCCGGGTGCTGATCGTCGATGCCGAGGACACCTTCACCTCGATGATTGCCATGCAACTGCGCGCCCTCGGGCTGGCGGTGAGCGTGCGCAACTACAACGATGCCTATGCCTTCGATGGCTATGACATTGTCATCATGGGCCCGGGGCCGGGTAATCCGACGGCGGTCGAGCAACCGAAGATCGATCACCTGCAGGTGGCCATCCGCTCGCTGCTGGACGAGCAGCGGCCATTTCTCGCGGTGTGCCTGAGCCATCAGGTGCTCAGCCGTTGCCTGGGCCTGGACTTGCAGTGCCGAGCCATTCCCAACCAGGGTGTGCAGAAACAGATCGACCTGTTCGGTGCCCGCGAACGGGTCGGTTTCTACAACACCTTCGCCGCCCAGAGCCGCGAGGACCGTATCGAGGTCGATGGCCTCGGGCTGGTGCAGGTCAGCCGCGACCTGGAAACCGGCGAGGTCCATGCGCTGCGCGGGCCGCATTTCGCCTCGATGCAGTTTCACCCCGAGTCGGTACTGACCCAGGAAGGGCCACGCATCATCGCCGACCTGATGCGTCACGCCCTGTCGGCCTGAACCGTCGCGCCACCCTTGAACACAATGGAGCAAGCCATGCACAGGTATGTAGTGATCGACGCTTTCGCCAGCGTCCCGATGGAGGGCAATCCGGTCGCGGTGTTCTTTGACAGCGACGACCTCCCCACCCAGCGCATGCAACAGATTGCCCGGGAGATGAACCTGTCCGAAGTGACCTTCGTCCTGACCCCGCGCCACGGCGGTGATGCGCGCATCCGGATCTTCACCCCGGTCAACGAACTGCCATTTGCCGGCCATCCGCTGCTGGGCACCGCCATTGCCCTGGGCGCAGAAACCGACAAGGACCGACTGGAGCTGGAAACGGAGATGGGCACCATTCCCTTCGAGCTGGAACGCCAGAACGGCCGGGTGGTGGCGTGCAGCATGCAGCAGCCGATTCCGACCTGGGAGACTTTCGAGCGCATGCCGCAATTGCTTCGGGCCCTGGGGATCGGCGGTTCGACCTTTCCGGTGGAGATCTACCACAACGGCCCTCGGCATGTGTTTGTCGGCCTGGAAAGTGTCGCGGCGCTGTCGGCGTTGAACCCCGATCATCGTGCGCTGGGGCACTTCCACGACATGGCCATCAACTGCTTCGCCGGTTCCGGCCGACGCTGGCGCAGTCGGATGTTCTCGCCGGCCTATGGGGTGGTCGAGGACGCGGCCACCGGCTCGGCGGCGGGGCCCTTGGCGATTCACCTGATCCGCCATGCCCAGGTCGACTACGGCCAACAGATCGAAATCCTCCAGGGTGTGGAAATCGGTCGCCCGTCACTGATGTTCGCCAGGGCCGAGGGCTATGGCGAAACGTTCACCGCCGTGCAGGTTTCGGGCAATGGCGCGGCCTTCGCCCAGGGCACGGCTTTTATATGAACACTCAGGTCATCGGAGATACCCCATGAGCGCACATCTGCTGTCGGAATCCCTTACAGGTACCATCGAGGCTCCGTTTCCGGAGTTCGAAACGCCGCCCGCCACGCCCTTTATCGTGCTGGGCAATTGGCTGGAGCGGGCCCGGCGCTATGGCGTACGCGAGCCCAAGGCCCTGGCGCTGGCAACGGCGGACGCCCGGGGACGGCCTTCGACCCGGGTGGTGGTGATCAGCGAAGTGTCGGACGCAGGGCTGGTGTTCAGCACCCATGCCGGCAGCCAGAAAGGTCGCGAGCTGGTCGAAAACCCCTGGGCATCCGGCGTACTGTACTGGCGCGAAACCAGCCAGCAGATCGTGCTCAATGGCCGCGCCGAACGACTCAGCGATGCTCGGGCCGACGCCGCCTGGCGAGGACGCCCCTACGTAACCCACCCGATGTCGGCGGTGTCCCGCCAGAGCGAAGAACTGAGCGATGTCGAAGCCCTGCGTGCCAGGGCCAAGGCGTTGTCGGGCACCCAAACCCCTTTACCGCGACCCGACGGTTACTGCGTCTTCGAGTTGCGGTTGGAGTCGGTGGAATTCTGGGGCAATGGCCAGGATCGGCTGCATGAGCGGCTGCGCTATGACCGTACACCCGACGGCTGGGCGGTGCGGCGCTTGCAGCCCTAGATATCCGGTCCCGAAAAGCCGTCGTTATGCCAAATTATGTGAAAAAGCATAATTATGTTTTCCAGCATAATTTCACATATTTCATGGCCACAAATGGCACGGCCCCCCTCACTTCGCAGTGAGGAGGGCCGCCCTTCATACCTCAGCCATCTTTAGTGATGCGCCCCCATCGTAGTCCCCCCCACCCCATCCGGCAGCTCGATACTCACGTTCTGCATCATGCCCTGATCCTCATGATCAAGAATGTGGCAGTGCAGCACGAACTCCCCGATATAGCGCTGGTACCGAGTCCGCACATACAGGGTGTACACACCGCTGCCATCGGTCTTGCCTTTGACGAACAACGTGTCCTTCCACACCCCTTTCATCCCCGCATATTGCGCGTCGTTCTTGTCCGTCTTGTCCACCGCACCCGGCTCACTGAGATCCACGCCATCCGGGCCGATGATCTTGTCGATCTGGAACGGGTTCACATGAATATGGAACGGATGACTGGCAAACGCCGATTGCAGGATCCAGGTTTCCGCATCCCCCAGCTTCAGATGGCGATCAACCACCCCCGGCTGATAAGGCACGGCATTTTCCGCAGTGGTGCCCACGGCGAACTTGGTGTGGTCCGGGTCCTTGGTATCGATCAGGAACACCAGTTTCTGCTCACCCTTGATCTCACTGGCGGCAATAGTCGGGTGCGGGATGAACTTGTCAAAGCGCAGGTCCTTTTTCAGATCCGCCACCACGGTGGCCTTGATGTCCGCCGGCATGTTGCGTTCCGCAGCCGCCAGCAACTCCTCAGTCAGGCGAGCCTTGGTGTTCGCCACTTTCGGACCAGCGCCCACATCGACAAAGCCGAGCAATTGACGACCGTTGGCCTGCTGGCTGACCCCGCCTGAAGCCGTGGAAGGTTCATCCGTCACGCAGTAACGCCCGGGCTCGGGGAAGACGATCAGCAGGTCGTTGCGATACCCCGGTTGCATGGTGATGACCTGACGGCTCTGGGCCTGTTCCATGGTCAGGCCGTCGGAGGCGATCACCTGGTACTCGACCGGCTGGCCGGTGCATTGCTCCTCGATGAAGTTGGCCGACGCCAGGGCCGCGATGCCCTTGTCACTGGCCGGCTTGGCGCTGTCCTTGAGTTTGCGGAACAGCGGCCGGATGGTGTCGCGAATCCCCGCATGAACCAGGCGCCAGCGTTCAACCTGACCGGGCCGTGCATCATCGAAGATCGGCTGGACCAGACCGTTGACGCTGGTGTAGCGCCCCGAGTCGGACCAACTGGAAGGCTGCAGCTGGTCGAACGACTCGACAACCCCCACCTCGCCCGGTTTGCAGGTCCAGTCCAGGGTCATCTTGTCCTTGCCATCCTTGTCCTTGACGATATTGCCGTCCTTGTCCCTCACCGGCTTGTAGCGGAACTTGTCGGCCGTGTCCCGACACGCATAGGGAATTTGCTGGAACACCAGCAAGCGTTCCTTGAAAGACTTGCCATCAGCGCCCTTGAGCAGGGTGTCGATATCGCCATTGGTGTCGGCCGTCGGCTTGCGATCGCCGTGGATGATCAACGCACCGGCCATGCCGCTGGCGACCTGGATCGCGGTGGAACCATGGCGATGCGGGTGGTACCAGAAGGTGCCCGCCGGGTGGTCGGCCGGGATGTTGTATTCGTACTGGAAGCTGACCCCGGGGTTGATCGACAGCAGCACGTTGTCGCTGTTGCCCGTGGGGCTGACCCACAAACCGTGGGAGTGCAGGTTGGTGCCGTTGAAGCAGTGCGGCACGTCCGGCTTGCTGTCATGGGCGGTGCAGCTGGGGTCGGGCGGCAATTGATTGTTGAGGCTGATGCGGACGGTGTCGCCCGGCGTCACGTCGATGGTGGGGGCGATAAAGGGTGCCTTGGGGTCGACACCGGTGCCGACGTAGCTACGCAACATCACCGGCACTTGCGCTCCTGTGGCCGGATCGAAGATCTCGTTCTTGGTGTACTTGATGATCAGGTCCAACTGCCGCTCACGCCCGACATGGGGTTGGGGGGCCAGCGGCGTGGGGGTGGACTTGAGCAGCAACGTACCTTCCGCCGCCTTGGCCGTCGGTGCCTGCTGTTCCAGGGGCGGAGGGTTGTTGAACAGCCGGGACGCTTCCACTGCCTGTGCCGTGGTGGCGGCCCCCATTACCGCCAGGGCCAGCAGCCCCAGAGTGTACGGATAACGGGGCCTGTCCTTGCGCATTCCTGTCATGGTGTTTCTCCTGTGGAGCAACCGTGAACATCGTGGTTTGGGCACAGGAAAGAGATGGGAGGCAGGCGCAATGGCATGAGTATCCAACAGCTGCAATCCGTGCAGGCATAAAGCTAGTACCTTATGCACGGAACGCAATGTCTATTGGGGTTTGCGCGTATTTTTTGCCCGAAACATTATCGCGCCACGGGCGACGCGAAGCCTTCGAATGCCTGCCGCAAGGCCTTGGCATATTCGCGGCTACCGAGGGTCATGCTGTTGATATGGTTGCCGCCCTTTATCAGCAGCAATTGTTTGGGCTGCGCGGCCGCTTCATACAGGGCCTTGCTGAAGCGCGAGGGGACATAGGGATCGTCGGTGCCATGGACGATCAACACCGGGATGTCGATCTGATTGATCTTGTCGATGGAGTCGAATTTCTCCGAGAGAATCCAGCTGACCGGCAGCGAGGTCGGGATTGCCGCCCGGGCCGCATCGCCCAGGTCGGTAAAGGTCGACTCGATGATCAATCCCGTGGCCTTGGGCGCCGCCTTGTCGCCGGCCAGGCGCTCGGCGAGGTCCACCGCCACCGCGCCACCCAGGGAATGCCCGTAGATATAGCGTTTATGGACGTCGGGTTGCAGTTGCACCAGGCGCTTCCAGGCATTGTCCGCGTCCTGGTAGACGCTGCGTTCGGAAGGCAGGTTGCCGGGGCTGTCGCCGAAACCGCGATAGTCGATGGCCAGCACCGAGAAGCCCAGGTCGCGCAGTTGGGTGATCCGCCCGACCTGCGCCGTCAGGTTCCAGCGGGTGCCGTGCAGGTAGAGGATGGCTGGCGCATTCGCCCGGCTCGACGGCCACCACCAGGCATGCAGGTAGTCGGAACCGGCCAGCCCGTCGCTGATGGGAATCCGCAGTTCCCTGACCCCCACCGGTACGCCACTGAACCAGCTCGCGGTGCCTGGCTGGACATTGAACAGCAGTTCGCGCTCTTTATAAGCCAGCCGCGAACACCCATAAGGCAGGCCGACGGCAAGAAACACCGCCAGCAATCCCAGGGACAACCCGCGGCGACGGGCGATAAAGGTTCTGACGGTCATGGGGCCCGGGTCTCGCTTGCAAGGGAAGCATTGGCTCACAAAGCCCACAGATTACTCGCAAGCGCGCGCACAAACAAAAACGCCCCGAACCAGTCGGGGCGTTTTTTTCAACCTGGGATCAGGTTGCTACAGCCATGTCGCTCGATCAGAACACGTTGATCGGGTAGTCGACATACACGCGTACTTCGTTACCGCTGACGTTGTACTCGCTGGATTTCTCCGACACACGCAGGATCGAGCTACGCAGCTTCACGCTCAGGTCTTTGGCCGGGCCGCTCTGGACCACGTATTTGACCTGGTTGAAGATCTCGCGCTCGGTACCACCGGTGCTGGTGGAGGTGGTGATGTTGTCGCCACGCACGTAAGCGAAGTTGTAGCTCAGGCCCGGAACGCCGTAGGCACCGAAGTCCAGGCCGTAGCCCAGCTGCCAGGAACGCTCATCCGAACCGTTGAAGTCCGACCAGTAGGAGTTCGCCAGGTTGATGGTGTTGCCACCGTCGCCGATGCGACCCTGGCCCTGCTGGTAGCCACCGTACGGGTAGCCCAGCAGGCTGTTGCCGGTGCTGCTCTGGTGCGCGATGGTGAAGGAGTGAGCGCCCAGGGCGTAGGTAGCAGCCAGGCTCCAGATCTTGTTGTCGCGACCTTGAGCATTCTGCTCAGCGGCGTAACCACGGTCCAGTTGGGTGCGGTAGCCGTTGAAGTCCAGGGTCAGGGATTGGTCCGACGCGATCGGGAACACGTAGTTCAGGTTCGCGTACTGCTTCTTCAGCACTTCGTCGACGTCGGAGGCATACAGCGACGCTTTGAATTGCTTGGTGAACTGGTAAGTACCACCCAGGATGTCGATGCCTTTCAGGCCACCGCTGTCACGACCGTCGGCGCTTTTGCGCGATTCGGCGGTGAAGTGACCGGCATTCAGTTCCAGGCCCTGGATCTCTTTGGAGGTGATCAGGGTACCGGTGTAGCTTTCCGGCAGCAGGCGCGAGTTGTCGTAGTTCAGCAGCGGCAGGGCCGGCATCTGGTCACCGTAGGTCAATACGGTGTTGGACAGACGGAATTTCACCGCAGCGCCGCCCTTGGCCAGGTCCTTGGCCGGATCGCCATTGTTGTCCTTCTTGAAGAAGTCGATGCCTTGCGCGCCGGTTTCGCCGCGGCCGCCGTCCAGACGCAGTGCGTACAAGCCGAAAGCGTCAACGCCCACACCTACAGTGCCCTGGGTGAAGCCGGACTGGAAGGTACCGATGGCCGCTTGGCCCCATTCGATCTTGTCAGGGTTGCCGCTTTTGTAATCGCGGTTGATGTAAGCGTTACGCAGCAGGACGTTCAGGTGGCTGTCGTCAACGAAACCCTTGGAGTCCGATTGATCACTGGCCATGGCCTGGGTAGCGCCGAGGATGCCCAATGCGAGCAGACCGATCCGTTTGTTCAACA
>Ga0209888_1000119_pt1 | contig 52917 bp, 48 predicted proteins | sample OrgsoiDNA_201059_FD_185807 | JGI IMG/M metagenome (GOLD analysis project Ga0209888, IMG submission 185807) | Permafrost soil microbial communities from the Arctic, to analyse light accelerated degradation of dissolved organic matter (DOM) -... | ecosystem: Environmental > Terrestrial > Soil >...
GCGGCGGGGGAGGAGTTGCAGCAGACGTCCTCACGCCCGCAAGGGAACTTGCGGGTCAGCCTGCCGATGATTGGCAAGCATTTCCTGCCGGTCTTTGCCGAGTTTCAGGCGCTTTACCCCGATATCCAGTTGGACCTGGAGTTTACCGACCGTTTGGTCGATGTGATTACCGAAGGCTTTGATGCGGTCGTGCGTAGCGGCATGCCCAAGGACTCGAGCCTGTCCGCCTGCTGCCTGGGCAGCTATCGAATGATTGTGGTGGGGGCTCCGTTGTATTTCGCTGCCCGTGGAAAACCCGTGCAGCCGCGTGATCTGCTGGACCACAGCTGCATCCATTTTCGCTTTCCTCAGACCGGCAAGCTGCAGAGTTGGGTATTTTCAGACGATGCCGAAGATCCTGAACTGGATCTGCCACGTTCCATTATCTGCAACTCCGTCGAGGGTAGGGTCTGCTTTGCGCTGAAAAGACTGGGTGTTATCTACGCGGCTGACTTTATGGTTCGAGAAGCGCTGTTAAGCGGTGAACTGGTCAGTGTGTTGGACGAGTACACCCACGCAACGAGTGTTTTTAATCTCTTATGGCCGTCCGGGCGTCAGGTGCCTCCCAAGCTGCGTGCGCTGATCGACTTTCTCAGCAGTCGGATTCCATTCCTGTCCTGAAGAGTTGGGCCCGCTCGGCTAAGCCGTTCCCTCGGCTTGGCTACGGTCAAACCCCTGAGTTGCTGTCGATGAATTTCTCGTAATACAGATGGAAACCGTCGACATCCTGTTCGGTCAACCACGTCTTGACCGCTTCTATCATCGGCGGCGGGCCACACAAGTAGAGGTCGAACGGGTTGGCGTTCATGGCCTGGCGATCGAAATGTTCGGGAATCCGTCCGGTCTTGCCAGGCCATTGCGGCGACGGTTGGCTGACCACCAGGTGATACTCGAAACCTTCGATGCGGGTTTGATAATCCGCCAGGCGATTCAGTTCGCACAAATCAGTATGTTGATTGACGCCATAGAACAGCTTGATGGGGTGTTGGCATCCGCCCTTGTCGGCGATCTCGTCGAGCATGCCGAGAAACGCCGAGAGGCCCGTGCCGCCGGCCACCATCACCAGCGGCTTGTTGACCTGGCGCAGATAGAAACTGCCCAGCGGGGCCTCGAACTCCAGCGCTTGTCCGGGTTTGCAACGTTCGCGGATAAAGTTGCTCATTACGCCATCTGGTAGCAGCCGAATAAGGAATTGCAGCTGATTACCCGGATTGGGCCGGTTGGCGAAGGAATAGGAGCGCCAGGCATCGGTGCCAGGCACCTTCAGGCGTGCGTATTGGCCGGGCAGGAAGTCCAGCAGCCGCTCGCTGGGACTGGCGTCGACATGCAGGATGGCGGTGCTGCTGGAAACCTGCTGGACCTTGGCGATGACCGCCTGTATGCGCTGGGTGGCGCCGGCATTGCACAGGCTTGAATCGAAGTCGAAGTAAAAGGACGCCGCGGACTGCACGCGGGTCTGGCACGAGAGCATCTTGCCTTGCGCCAGGTCGGTTTCGCTGAACACTTCGTCGTCGACATAGTCTTGCGTGTACTGGCCGGATTCACAGCGCCCCTGGCAGGTGCCACAGACACCTTCGCGACAATCCAGGGGAATGTTCACGCCGTTGCGCAGGGCGGCGTCGAGCAGCAATTCGTTGGCCTTGACCTCAAAAAACGAGGTCTTGCCATCGGCAAAATTGAAAGCCACTTTGTGGTTCATGGCGCGTACTCCGTGGCTTACAGATGGTAGAAATCGAGCACTGAATTGATCGTGTCGTTGAGCAGCAGCACATGCTTGCGGGCGATCTTCCAGCTCTCGCCGTCGGGCCGCAGACGGTAGGTGGCCCGACCATAGAACTGCTCGGAAGTGGCCATGCGGTAGTACAGCGTCTGCCAGTTGACCCTGACCTCCAGCTCATCGCTTTCCAGGGCCGCAATGCGCACATTGTTGACCATGTGCAAGGTCCGCGGCATCGGAATGGTCGAGGCGGCCTTGCCGGTGCGCAGGCGGAATACCCGATCTTCCAGGCCGCCCCGGTTGGCGTAGTAGATCAGCGACATGCCTTTTTTCGGATCGGTGGTGTAGACGTGCTCCGAGTCCCATTGCGGCAGGTGGAACTCGCTGTCCTCGCTGAACAGGTCGAGGTAGGCGTCCCAGTCCTGGGCATCGCAGAGTTCGGCCTTGCGGTAAAGAAATTGCTCGACACGGTATTGCAGTTGCGAATTCATGCTTACACCTCGCGCAGTTGCAGGGGTTGTGCTTCGGCGGCCTTGCGCGCCAGGCCTTCGAGCAGAAAGCGCTGCCAGTTGCCGTGCTGGTTGACGTAGAGCCCTTCATGGGTGAACTCGGTGCCGGTCAGGGCCGGTTCGATGCCGATGGTTTCACTGTTGCGGGTTGGCCCGGTCACCCATTTGTCGTGGCCGCGGGAGATATCGCTCCAGCGCTCCAGGCGGGCCTGGAAGCCGCGCTGGGCTTCACGGAATTCCACCAGGTCATCGGGGGTGCCGAGGCCGGAGACATTGAAGAAGTCTTCGAACTGACGAATACGGTTTTCACGATCGGCATCGGATTCGTCTTTGACCCCCAGGCAGAAGCTGTGGATCTCGGTCTTGTTCCAGGCCAGGGGACGAATGATCCGTAGCTGCGAGCTGATCTGGTCGAGGAAGAACATGCTCGGGTAGACGTTCAGATTGCGCAGGCGATGCATCATCCACTCGGCCTTGTCCTGGCCGTATTCCTCGACCAGGCGTGGCATGATGGTGGCGTAACCAGGGCGTACCGCCGGATTGGGCATGTCGCTGAACAGTAGGCTGTGACCGTTGTTGAAGGAAAACCAGCCGTCGTCGGTCTCGGCATCGCCGGCGCCCAGTTTGCTGTAGTCCAGGGTGTCGCCCGAAGTGGTGCCTTTCTCGGCGTTGACCTGTTGGCGATGCTGCACCGTGGCGACGTAGTTGTAGTGCACGGTGCTGACGTGATAACCGTCCAGGCCGTTTTCGTTCTGCAGTTTCCAGTTGCCGTCATAGGTATAAGACGACTTGCCCGGCAGCACTTCCAGCTCGCCAGTGGCCGATTGCGCCACCATCATGTCGAAGAACACCTTGGCGTCGCCCAGGTAGTCTTGCAGGCTGTCGCTGCCCTCGACGTCGAGGCTGACGAAGACAAAACCCTTGTAGCTTTCGATACGGGCTTTTTTCAGGCCACGGGTGGCCTTGTCGAAGCCCTCGGGGTACTCACCCGGCGCCTTGACCTTGACCAGCCGGCCATCGCTCTTGTAGCACCAGGCGTGGAAAGGGCAGGTGAAGGTCGACTGGTTACCCTTGCCTACGCGGGTCAGGGTTGTGCCGCGATGCTGGCAGGCGTTGATCAGGGCGTTGAGGCGACCTTCGCCGTCGCGGGTGATGATCAGCGGCTGGCGACCGGCACGCATGGTCATGAAATCGTGTTTGTGGGCGATCTCGCTTTCGTGACAGGCGTAGATCCAGTTCTTCTCGAAGATCAGCTCCATCTCGAGATCGAACAGTTCAGGCTCGGTGAACATTTCCCGGGCGATACGGTAGATGCCCTCCACCGGACGGAAGTCCAGGCAACCCTGGATGAAGGTCTGCCATTGGGCGACGCTTTTCGAATAATGCATGAGTCGGTACCTGTTTCATCGGGCGAATCGGTACCTGCATTAGAAGTGGCCGCCAGCCTTGTGGTCTATCCGCATAGTTGGCGAAGACAGTCCGGAAATTTTGTGGCCGGTAATCGCACACTAAATATCGGAAACAAGGCCGTCTGCTCACGGGGTAACACCCGCAGCCCGCCTATTATGTAAGGATGACTTGGCGCGGGGATTGCTTCGGTACCCGCGAACGTGCCGTCAGAGCGCGTACCGATAAAAGCCTTGTTGAGTAACGCCGATGAGTAGTAAACCCGAACATCATTTTCGAGACATCCATGCCGATCATTTCGATCTGGCGGGGGCGCACTCATGGATGTCGACCATCTGCGGCCCCCATCTGCTCTATGCGAGCAAACCCGACAACATCCAGTTTCACCACAGTGGCAACGTGCTCAAATCGATGTCGACCACCCTGGGCATCATCGAGTACGGCACCGATGTCACGGTGGGGGTCACCGATGTCGACAGCTTCAACAGCTACAGCCTGAGCCTGCCCTTGAGCGGTGAGCAGGAGCTGAGCAGGGGCGGGGCACTGCTGCGCTCCGATCGTGACCGTGGCGTCATCGTTTCACCTAACCAGAGTCAGCAATTGAGCATCACCGGCGACTGTCGCAAGCTGCAGGTGGTGATCACCCGCAGTGCGATGCGCAAGACCCTGGAAGACATGTTGCAGCATCCCTTGGACACCCCGCTGTGTTTCGAGCCCGAAATGGATGCGGTGACCGGGTCCGTTGCCTCGTGGTGGCGCACGGTCAGGCACTTTATCGAAGAGATGGAGCGCAGTGAACTGTACGGCCAGTTGCTGTTCAACCGTGACCTGGAGAGTGCCTTGCTCAAGGGCCTGATCCTGTCCCAGCCGCACAACTACTCCACTGAGCTGCGCGAACGTCTGGGCATCAAACTGCCGCACTATCTGGTTCGCGCCAAGGACTTCATTCATGCCCATGCCCGTGATGCGCTGAACCTTGACGATATCGAGGCCGCCGCCGGGGTGTCGCGTTTCAAGTTGTTCGAAGACTTCAGGAAGTACTTCGAAATGTCGCCCATGGCTTATCTGAAAAAATACCGCCTGATGGGTGTCCGCCAGGAAATCCTTGAGGACCGCTCGGCCCACAATATCTCGGTGATCGCGATGGGCTGGGGATTCAGCCATCTGGGGCGGTTTTCCTGCGAATACCGCAAGCTGTTCGATGAGACGCCGAGCATGACCCTGCAGCGGGTCGATGCCCGGCGTGACAGGTCCTTGTAAGCGGCACCGGCAATGGGCTCCGTGTCGAGTGTCAGACCCCGAATAGATTTCGGATCAGTGGCCCCCATCTGCCTGGCCAAACAATTGCATCTTTATGTTCTTTACGAGAAGCCGGTTCAACCCCGGCACGGTCGCGCCACTGTACCCGTGGGTCCGGGCAGCATTCCGGGCCTTCGGGAGTCAGACCTCGTATTGCCACTTTTCCTACCCTGGACGGGACGCGTGCTCCCATAAGGTGCAGTTTTATGATGCTTCAACTGGCACGAGTCTTCAGTGACTCCAACACCCGGATACGGGCCCGGCTCTTCGGCATCTACGGGGTGTTGATCGGTATCAATGTGATTGCCTGGGTCTGGGCCCTGCTGGCCTTTCATGACCATCCCGTGCTGCTCGGTACCGCGCTCCTGGCCTATGGCTTTGGATTGCGCCATGCGGTGGATGCCGACCATATCGCGGCCATCGACAATGTCACCCGCAAACTGATGCAGGAAAAGAAACGCCCGGTTACCGTCGGCCTGTTTTTTTCCCTTGGGCACTCTTCGGTGGTGGTGTTGGCGTCCCTGGGCGTTGCGCTGGCGACCTCGGCCATGCAGGCGCGCATGGAAGGCTTCAAGGCCGTGGGCGGGGTGATCGGCACCTCGGTTTCCGCGCTGTTCCTGCTGATTATCGCGCTGATGAACCTGGTGATCCTGCGCTCGATCTACAAGGCCTGGCGCCATGTCCGGCAGGGCGGTGCCTACGTCGACGACGACTTCGATCTGCTGCTGGCCAACCGTGGTTTCCTGGCGCGGATCTTCCGCCCGTTGTTCCGCCTGGTCACCCGCGGTTGGCACATGTACCCGCTGGGCTTTCTGTTCGGGCTGGGTTTTGATACGTCCACTGAGATTGCCCTGCTGGGTATTTCGGCGACCCAGGCCTCCCAGGGGTTGTCGCCCTGGTCGATCATGGTGTTTCCGCTGCTGTTCAGTGCCGGCATGTCGCTGGTCGATACCCTGGATGGCCACCTGATGCTGGGCGCCTATGGCTGGGCCTACATGAAGCCCATTCGCAAGATCTACTACAACATGACTATTACTTTGGTCTCGGTAGTGGTTGCCGTGGTCATCGGCAGTATCGAGGCTCTGGGTCTGCTCTCGGACCAGTTGGCGCTCAAGGGACCACTGTGGGATGTCATTGGCAATCTCAACGATCACTTCGGTACCCTGGGCTACATCATCATCGGCATTTTTGTCGCCAGTTGGGCGCTCTCGGTGTTGCTCTATCGACTCAAGGGTTTTGACCTGCTGGAGGTCAAACAGTAGGGCCAATCGGATGGGGCAGGGGAAGGGAAAGCGATGCATATGGTGCAGGGGGTGGTTTAGGTCATACTAACGGAGCCGATACAAGGCAGTAGAAAAATAATATCGGAGGCCGTTATGCTTAAAAAGCCCGCACTTCGAAGCCTATTCGATGATAATCGCTTCCGTTTGTTAGTCGATGCCGTGATCGACTATGCGATCTACATGATCGACCCTCAAGGTATTATCGTCAGCTGGAATACCGGGGCCAGGCGATTCAAGGGGTATCAGGAAGCGGAAATCCTCGGTGCGCACTTTTCCTGTTTCTACACCCCCGAAGACCGCCAGGCCGGATTGCCCGAACGGGCCTTGAATACCGCCATCGACGAGGGGCGATTCGAGGGCGAGGGCTGGCGAGTGCGCAAGGATGGCACGCGCTTCTGGTGTCATGTGGTCATCGATCCGATCCGCGATCCCGAGGGCAACCTGCTCGGTTTCGCCAAAATTACCCGCGATATCAGTGACACGGCCGAAGCACAAAAGGCCCTGAAGCTGGCGCGTGAGGCTTTGTTCCAGTCGCAAAAGCTGCAGGCCGTCGGTCAACTCAGTGGCGGCATCGCCCATGATTTCAACAATCTGCTGACCGTCATCCAGGGTAACCTCGAATTGTTGCGCAAACGCGTCGACGGCGACCCGAAACTCTCGCGGCTGGTGGATAACGCGCTGCTTGGGACCGAACGCGGGGTGTCGCTGACCCAGCGTATGCTGGCTTTCGCCCGGCGCCAGGAACTCAAGACCGAGGCGGTGCAACTGCCGCAGTTGGTGGACAATCTTTTCGACCTGCTCTGCAGTTCGGTGGGGGCCCTGGTGACGGTTCAGACTGAGCTGACAGAAGGATTGCCAGCGGTGCATGCCGACATCAACCAGTTGGAGCTGGCATTGCTCAATCTGGTGAGCAACGCCCGCGACGCGATGCCGGCTGGCGGCACTCTCTCGATCAAAGCCGAGGTCCGCGACAAGATCGCTACGCTGGCGCACGATCAGTACGTGTGTTTGTCGGTTGTCGACGATGGCGAAGGCATGGATGAGCAGACCCTAGCATACGCAACGGACCCCTTCTTCACCACCAAGGGGGTGGGCAAGGGCACCGGGCTTGGGCTGTCGATGGTCCATGGGTTGGCGGAACAGCTGGGTGGCCGACTGGTGCTGAAAAGCAGCAAGGGCCAGGGCACCACGGCCGAACTCTGGTTGCCGGTGGACAGCGGGGCATCCCCGAGACTGCCGTTGTCATCGGAAGACAAGCACAGGCCACTGTTCAAATCCATGACAGTCCTGGTGGTCGACGATGACAGCCTGGTGCTCAACAGCACCATGTTGTTGCTCGAGGACCTGGGGCATCGGGTGATTTGTGCGGCTTCCGGTGTGGAGGCCTTGCAATGCTTTGGGCAATACCCAGGCATCGACCTGATGATCACCGACGTGGCCATGCCGCAGATGAATGGGGCCGAGTTGGCCGAGGCCGTGCGAAAACGCTACCCCGGGCTGCCGATCATTCTGGCCACCGGGTATGCCCAGCATCTGGACGGTCTGGCCGCCAGGCTACCGCGGATCCTCAAACCTTACAGTCAGTTGCAACTGATGGAGGCCCTGGCGCAGGTACAGGTCATGTCCGGGGACAGTTCGCTCGGTGCATAGAGGTGTCCGATGAGCGGGTCCCAATAGTAAAATTGCGTCTGAATGGGATTCGGTGATCAAACGACAGCCGCCACTTCGGGGAGCCTGCACATTGTCAGTAGCCAGTAGCGCCAAGGGGGGCAGGCCCGACTCTGCATGGTCGGTGTTTCTGGTGTTCTTGCGCCTGGGGCTGACGTCTTTCGGCGGCCCGATCGCGCATCTGGGCTACTTTCGCGAGGAGTTCGTGGCTCGGCGCCAATGGCTCAGCGAGCAGAGTTATGTCGATCTGGTTGCCCTGTGTCAGTTTCTTCCGGGACCTGCCAGCAGCCAGGTAGGTATCGGAGTAGGGCTGTCGCGTGCCGGATTGGGTGGTGCTGTCGCGGCGTGGGCAGGGTTCACCTTGCCCTCGGCTATCGTCCTGGTGCTGTTCGCTCAGGGAATGTCCATCTGGGGAAGTGCATTGCCCGGTGGGTTGTTGCACGGTCTCAAGATCGTCGCGGTGGCCGTGGTGGCTCAAGCCGTCTGGGGCATGGCGCGTAATCTTTGTACCGATGCGCCTCGGGTGACCATTGCTGCGTTCGCGGCCTGCGCCGCATTGCTGTGGCCCAATGCCTGGGGACAGATCGGAGTGATCGTCTGTGCTGCGGTCACTGGTTTGCTGCTGTTCCAGCCCGCTCAAGGTCGAGCGGCGGAGTCTTTGCCGATCTCGGTCAGTCGCAAGGTCGGGCTGATTTCGCTGGTGCTGTTCTTCAGCCTGTTGGTTGGCTTGCCGTTGGCGATCGAGGTCTGGCCTTCACCCTGGCTTGCCATGGTGAATGCCTTCTACCGCGCCGGTTCGCTGGTATTTGGTGGCGGGCATGTGGTGCTGCCGTTGCTTCAGGCGGCCACCGTGCCCAATGGTTGGGTCGCCAATGACACGTTTCTCGCCGGCTATGGCCTGGCGCAGGCTGTACCAGGCCCACTCCTGACCTTTTCGGCTTTTCTCGGGGCTTCCATGAGCGTCCAGCCTTCTGGCTGGGCTGGCGCTACGCTGTGCCTCGTCGCTATTTTTGTACCCTCGTTCCTGCTGGTGATCGGTGCCTTGCCGTTCTGGGAACACTTGCGACATAGCCTTCGCACCCAGGCGGCGCTGGCGGGGGTTAACGCGGGAGTGGTCGGATTGCTTCTGGCGGCCTTGTACAACCCGGTCTGGACCAGCGCAATATTCAAGCCTCAGGACTTCGGCCTGGCACTGTTGGCGCTGGTCGCCTTGATGTTCTGGAAGGTCGCGCCGTGGTTGGTGGTACTGGGATGTGGCTTGCTCGGATGGCTGCTGAGCGTCCTGTAAACGTGGGCGCCGGTGTCACCGGCGCCGCAAGGGCGGGATCAGCGCAAGGCACTGCAAAACCGGCGAATGGCTTCGCAGGCCTGGCGCAAGGAAGCGTCATCCAGCGCATAGGCGATGCGGATGTAAGGGCCCAGCCCGAACGCACTGCCTTGAACAACAGCGACATCCGCTTCATCCAGCAGGGCGTGGGCGACCTCTTCATCGCTGTGCAGCACTCGCCCGGCGGGGGAGGTGCGGCCAATCAGGCCGGCGCAGGAGGCAAAGGCATAGAACGCGCCCGCCGGGCTCACGCATTCCAGTCCCGGTATGTCGTTCAGCAGCGTCACCATCAAGTCGCGACGACGCTGGAAAACCGCCCGACTTTCGTGAATGAAGTCCTTGGGGCCCTCCAGTGCCGCAAGTGCCGCTTGCTGCGAAACCGAACTTGCCCCCGAGGTCTGTTGCCCTTGCAGCTTCTCCATGGCGTCCAGCAACCAGCGTGGCCCGGTGGCAAAACCGATGCGCCAGCCGGTCATGGCATAGGCCTTGGAGACGCCGTTCATGGTCAGGGTTCGCGGTGCCAGCCGTGGCTCCACCTGGGCCAGGGTATGGAAGGCTTGGTCGTCGAAGATCAGGTGTTCATAGATATCATCGGCCAGGATCAGCACCTGGGGATGGGCCAGCAACACATCGGCCAATGCCCGGAGCTCCTCCCGGCTGTACACCGCACCGGTGGGGTTGGACGGCGAATTGAGGATCAGCCAGCGGGTCTGCGGCGTGATCGCATCATTCAGTGCCGAGGCGGTGAGCTTGAAGCCTGTATCGGCATCACAGACGACAATACGGGCTTCACCGCCGCATAGCTGGACCATCTCCGGGTAACTGACCCAGTAGGGCGCGGGCACGATGACTTGATCGCCCTCGTTCAGCGTGGCCGCCAGGGCGTTGTAGATCACCTGTTTGCCACCGTTGCAGACCAGCGTGTCCTGCCAGGTGACGTCCAGGTCGTTCTCGCGCCGGAACTTGGCGGCCACCGCTTCACGCAGCGAACGGACGCCGGCGACCTGGGTGTAGCGGGTGTGGCCGTGCTCGATGGCATCAATGGCCGCCGCACGTACATGCTTGGGCGTATCGAAGTCCGGTTCGCCCGCGCAGAGTGAAATGATCGTCGCGCCTTGCGCCCGTCGTTCCGCCACCCGGTCCATGATCCGGTAGGTTGCCGAGGGTTGCGCGCTGGCCAGGCGCCGGTTCAGGCGTTGAATATCGAGGTTCATACTTTTCTCTGCAAGTGGTGATAACCCAGTGCGGCCCTGGCTTCCTTGAGGGTTTTTCCTTGGGCGATCAAGGCGCGAATCTCGGCTTCGACCGTTTCGATCTGGCGGGCACAGGCCGCTACTTCGGCCGCTCGGGCACGCGGCACGATCACCACGCCGTTGGCATCGGCGACCACGATGTCGCGGTCGCAAACCCGGGCGCTGCCGATGGACACCGGTTGGTTGACTGACTGAACCTGTACGCGGTCCTTGCCGGTGCGCATGAAGCGGCCCTTGCTGAAGATCGGGTAGCCATCCCCCAGCGCCTTGTTCACGTCTCGGCAGACACCGTCGATGACCGTGCCGGCAATCCGTCGTGTGCCGGCGTACTGGGTCATGATATCGCCCCAGACCGTGCAGTCGGTGCGCCCGCCGTTGTCGATGACCACGATGTCATCGGGCGCCACCTCTTCGATAAAATCACCCACGGTGCCCGGCGGCACGCTGGCCGTGACGTACTGCACGGTAAACGCCGGGCCGACGATCACCTGGCTGTAGTTGTCCAGGGGCGCGATCCCGAGGCATTGGCCGGGCAGGCCGAGCTTGTCCATGGCATCGGACACGCCCGGGGTGTCGAGGCCCTCAAAGAGGGTGACCAGTTGCCGGTCTTCAGGGCTCATCGGCTGTGCTCCACATGGATGGCTTCGAACTGGGTGTCATGCATCACCTCGGCCACCGAGCGGCCGCTGCGCACGGCCTCGACCATGCCGTCCTGGCGCCGGGCAATACGTTCGCCAAGGTCGATCACCTTCTCGATGTGGATCGCGGAGATGAACACCGTGCCGCAGTTGTCGGCGATCACATAGTCGTCCTCGCTGACGGCGACACCGGCCATGTTGATTGTCACGGCGGCATCGATCTGCACCACACGATTGCGCGCGCTGATCATCGTTACGCCACGGCCGTAGACCGGGTAGCCAATCGCTTCGCTGCCGTCTATATCACGACTGAAACCGTCGATCACCGTGCCGCGCACCTGCTTGGCGGACGCGGCATTGGCGAGGATATCGCCCCAGCAGGAAATACCTTCGAGACCGCCGGCAATCACCAGTACCCGATCGTCGCTGTCGATCTGTTCGACCACCGGGGTGATCAGGTGCACGGTCGGTGCTTTATCGGGCTTGGGGGCCAGTAGCACGGTACTGGCCCGTCCGACGATTTTCGGGCACTTCCACAGCGGCCGTAGTCCTGCCGTGGCGCCGGGCAAACCAAGGAAATCGAGCGCGTCGGACACGGTGTTGGTGTCCAGCGCCGCCAAGCGTTCCAGCAAACTCTTGTGGGTCATGGGGGAGCCCTGTGGTGACGGAGGCGCCCAGTTTCGGTGAGGGACTTTGATAGGTATATTACTAATCACAGAAGCGTTGGATACGCTGAGCCTATGGATAAACCATGATCAATTTCCGTCTGATTCGTCATCTCTGGTTGTTCCTGGCGGTTGCCGAGGAGCAGAATTTCGGCCGCGCCGCCAAACGCCTGGGCATGTCCCAGCCACCGTTGAGCGAGCAGATCCAGGTCCTGGAGCAGGCGCTCAAGGTCACGCTCTTCGAGCGTTCGCGACGGGGGGCGAAACTGACCCCGGTCGGGGTCGCGATCCTGCCGGCGGTACGCAAGTTCGCCGAACAGCTGGAGCGCCTGGAACTGGCCGTGGAAGAGGCAGTGGCGGGGCAGTCGGGCCTGTTGACCATCGGCGCGATTTCAACGGCGATGTTTGACGTGCTGCCGGATTTGATCGAACAACTGAAGCGTGAATACCCGCATCTCACGGTGTCGGTGCGGGAAATCGACAGCGTTGAAGCTGTCCCGGCGCTGGAAGCCGGGGATATCGATCTGGCATTTGCCCGTCTGGACGGTGATCTGGGGGCTTCGATCCAGTCGCTGCCATTGACGGAGGATCGTCTGGTGGTGGCACTGCCCGGCGATCACCCATTGGCCTCGCGTTCGCGTATCAGTCTGTCGAGTCTGGCCAACGAACCCTGGGTGATGTTTTCTCGAAAGGTCAGTCCGGTGTATTTCGACAACCTGATTGCGACTTGCCGGGCCAGTGGTTTCTCCCCGCGTGTCTTGCATGAAGTGCGTTCGGTCGCTTCGCAGATCGCCTTTGTCAGCTATGGCCAGGGTATTGCGCTGGTACCGGCATCGCTGAAAAAGCTGGCTCCCGCTAATGTGGTGTTTCGACCGCTGAGCCAGAAGCTGCAGGTGGTCACCACCGCGATGGCCTGGAATACCAGTCGGTCCAATCCGCTGGTGGACGAGTTGGTTGCTCGATTTCGGGCCAAGGTGTGAGCGAAGCGTTTTCCACGGCTGATAGGTTTTGCGTATGAAAGCCTTCCTCGATGAGGCATTTACAGAAGGCCTGATTTCCTCGAAATTGCTGCCTGTGCCGTCGCCAATCCGCGTCCGGGCGGCAATCTTTCGTTCAAGGAGTCATTAACGTGCCCTCAGCAGAAACGTTCATTCATACGCAACTCCCCCTGACGGTAGAGGGGGTTCAACTGAACGTTGCAGCCATTTCTCGTGAGGGGGTCTTGGCGCCCATTGTCTTTCTGCATGGCTTTGGCTCGACTAAGGAAGACTACGCTGACATCGTGCTGCAGGCGGCCTTTGCCGGCCATCCCTTTGTCGCTTATGACGCGCCGGGTTGCGGCGAAAGCCAGTGCAGTGATCTGTCGCGGATTTCCATTCCTTTCCTGTTACAGACAGCCGTGCAGGTATTGGAGCATTTCGGCATTGAGCGCTTTCATCTGGTCGGCCACTCCATGGGCGGGCTGACCGCGTTGATGCTGGCCCACCAGTTCCCGGAACGGATACTCAGCTTTGTCGATATCGAAGGTAATATCGCCCCGGAAGACTGCTTTCTCAGCAGGCAGATCGTCGATTATCCGGCGGATGATCCCGAGGCTTTTTTTGCCGCGTTTATCGAGCGTACCCGCCAGGCTCCGGCGTATGCCAGTGCACTGTATTCGGCCGGCTTGCGGCACAAGGTGCGGGCCGGCGCGGTGCGCGGGATTTTCCAGTCAATGGTAGAGCTTTCCGATAATGCCGACCTGATGGACAAATTCCTCGGGCTGAAATGCCCGCGCCTGTTCATGTACGGCGAGCAGAACGCTTCGTTGTCCTATCTTGCACATATCCAGGCCGAAGGCGTGCGGCTGGCGCCCATTGCGCAGTGTGGGCACTTCCCCATGTATTCCAATCCGATTGCGATGTGGCAGCAGATTGCCGATTTTCAGAACGCCGGCCAACGGAGTTCTTTGGCCAACATGGAGTGAGTCTGGCCATCGACCCACAATAAAAAACGCCCCGAACCCTACAGGCCGAGGCGTTCTTCTTCAGCTCAAGTGCTTAGTGACCGGCACTCTGCCCACCGTCCACATGCAGGATCTCACCCGTCACAAACCCGGCGGACTCCAGGTAGACAACCGCCTGGACGATATCGCTGATGTCCCCCATCCGCCCAACCGGATGCAGGCTGCCCAGTGCCTCATGGGTGTCTTCGGCATGCATCGGGGTCTTGATGATCCCCGGGCTGACCGCATTGACCCGAATCCCGCGCTTGGCGTACTCGATGGCCAGGGACTTGGTCGCCGAATTGAGCCCGCCCTTGGTCAGCGAGGCCAGTACCGACGGCACCCCGTCAATGGCGTGATCCACCAGGCTGGTGGTGACGTTGACGATATGGCCCTTGCCTTGTTTCTCCATCTCGGTAATCGCCAACTGGCTGATGTAGAAGAAACCATTCAGGTTCACCGCCAGCACGTTGACATAGTCTTCGTGGGTGTAGCCAGTGAACGGCTTGGCGATAAAGATCCCGGCGTTGTTGATCAGGCTGTCGATGCGACCAAAACGGGCGACACCTTCACGGATGACGCGCTCGGCGGTGGCCGGGTCGGCAATGTCACCAGCGACGGTGAGGATGTCCGGATCAGTGGACGGCTTGACCGAGCGGGCGGTGGCGACCACCCGGTAATCGAGGTCACGGTAGGCCTTGACCAGCGCCGCGCCGATCCCTTGGGAAGCGCCGGTAATCACAACGACTTTTTTTGCATGGCTCATGATAAAAACCTCTATGGAAAGTAAGTGGGGTAGGGCGTGATCAATCAAGCGGCGGTGGCCGCTATTTCCCGCAGCATCTGTTGGTAGTACTCGACTGATTGCGAGCCGGACACCAGATGACGATCGTTAAGGATCATGGCCGGCACCGAGTTGATGCCGCGTGCGCGGTAGAAGTCCTCAAGTTCACGAACCTCGTCAGCGAACGCGCCGCTGGCCAGCACCTCACGGGCACGCGCCGCCTCCAGTCCTGCTTCGGCCGCCAGACGCACCAGGGTTTCGCGGTCGCTCGGGTTCTTCCCGTCGCTGAAATAGGCGCGCAGCAAGGCTCTCTTCAGTTCGAGCTGCCGACCTTCCTGCAAGGCCCAGAGCAACAGGCGGTGAGCATCGAAGGTGTTGTAGAAGTGGCTGCGTTTTTCCAGGTCGAACTGAAAGCCGATGGCCTCGCCCCGGGTCATCAGCATCTGCTTGCCGGCGGCGACTTCCTCGGCGCTGCGGCCGTATTTGCGCATCATGTGCCGAACCGCGTGCTCGCCTTCGGCCGGCATGTCCGGGTTCAGCTCGAAGGGTTTGAAGGTCAACTCGACCGAGACTTCACCGGCCAGGTTGGCGATGGCCTGTTCCAGGGCCGTCACGCCCAGGGCGCACCAGGGGCAGACCACATCGGAGATGAAGTCGAGCTTGACCGGCGCGTTCATGACGGGTTCTGCGCCAGTTGCTGGCGGTATTGGGTGGTGCTGATGCCGGCGTAGCCCCAGTTATCGGTGTCGACTTCCTCGATCACGATGTGGGTTAGGTCCGGGCGTTTGTTGAGCACCCGTTGCAGGGTTTCAGTGATTTCGGCAATCACCTGGGCTTTCTGCTCCGAGGTAACGCCATCGCGGGTTATGCGCACGCTGACAAAAGGCATGACAAGTCTCCAGTGACCTGCCCATCGGCATGATGGCAGGCAGTGGAGTCAATTTATTAGGTTGTTCATCGTGGATAAAGGTGGCAGCAAGAACATCATTAGTGATCTGGTGTAATGAGTTTTGCGCTTGATCGGCGGGTTCGCTCACCCTGTTTGTGATCTATAGTCCTTACGGATCAGATTGATAATCTCTTTCGCACGGACGCTACAAGGAGCTCCAGCCTCCTCCTTGGGCCATAACTCCGGCGGATGCCCTCTAGCCTAGAAGTGTTGGTACAACGCAGGGAGCGCAGTATGTCGATCCTACGACCAGACGGACTGAGGTCGGCTCCCACTATTGCCAGGTTTGCGACTGCCATTGCCAGGACCACGCGCAGTTTCTTCCAGCGTGGGCTCGATCAGGTCAAGGAAGCCTATATCCTGTTTCCCTTGCTGGCGGTTGTCCTGTTGCTGGTCATCTGGATGACAACGCTGCACCTCATCAACAGTGAACTGGCACGGGCGCAGCGCGGCGCGAGCACGGCCAGCCTGGAAATCGGCGCCACCTACGAGGCGCAGATGTTGCGTGCCGTTCACGAAATCGATCAAACCCTCAAGCTGGTCAAATACACCTATGAGGCCGAGGGCGAACGTAATCCGCTGCCCAGGCTCAAGGAGCGGGCGTTGTTGCCGCCACCCTTGCTGTTTGACGTCAGTGTGGCCAACCCGGGTGGCGGTCTGGTGGCGAGCACACGGGCCAACGAGACGGACACTGTCGCTGACCCGGATGAGCAGCAGGCATTGCTGCACAACGATACGTTGTTGATCAGTCGTCCCTGGAAAAACCCGCCGACAGGAGAATGGCGGCTGCGCTTCAGTCGCCGCCTGAATGCGCCGGACGGCAGGTTCTCGGGCATCGCCCGGGTCGAAGTCGATGCGGCCTATTTCGTCAGCAGTTATGACGCCTCTAAACTCGGTGACCGGGGTGTACTCGGCCTGCTGGGCACCGACGGCGTCTTCCGGGTGCGGCGCAGCGGGGAGTCGGTGCTGGCCGGCGACGCGGTCGATTATGCGGCGCTGGTCCCGGACACCGAGGACACCCAGGCGCTGCTGGCGACCAATACCTGGGACGGCGTGCGCCGCTACACCAGTGCCCGTCAGCTCTATGACCTGCCCCTGGCGGTAATTGTCGGGCTGTCTGAAGAAGAACAACTGGCTGCGGTGACCGCGCAGGCGCATACCTATTTGTGGCGGGCCGCAGGCGGCAGCCTGTTGCTGGTGTTACTGGTCGGCCTGCTGAGCCGGATGAGCTGGCAGCTCGCGCAAAGCCGCTTGCGCACGGCCGAAGCCCAGGCCCAGTTGGTCGCTATTGCGCGCCAGGCCGGCATGGCTGAAATCGCCACCAACGTCCTGCATAACGTGGGCAATGTGCTCAATAGCGTGAATGTCTCCGCCGAAGTGGTGACCCGCAAGCTGCGCACCAGCAAAGCCTTGGGCCTGAGCAAAGCGGTGCAGTTGATGAACGAGCATGCCGCGGATCTGGGTCACTTCATCTCAGAGGACGAGAAAGGCAAGCTGCTGCCGGGCTATCTGAACCAGTTGGTGGACGCTTTGGCGGTTGAACAGAAGAGCATGGCCGACGAACTCGAGCAATTGACCAAGAGCATTGATCACATCAAGGAAATCGTCGCGGCCCAGCAGTCTTATTCAGGGGCGTCCAGTCTTGCCGAGACCGTGCAGGTACCGCAGTTGATCGAGGATGCGCTGCGCATGAATGCCAGCTTCCTCGCCGCCCGTCAGGTCACCGTGGTGAAAGAGTTTGCCGAAACGCCCTGTCTGCAACTGGACAAGCACCGCGTGCTGATGATCCTGGTCAACCTGATAAAAAATGCCGGCGGCGCGATGGACAATCCAGCCGATCGGCCTCCGCTGATTACCCTGCATACCGAGTTGCTGCCGGAGCAGACCCTGGTCATCAAGGTGATCGACAATGGCGAGGGGATTGCCGCGGAGAATCTGACGCGGATTTTTGCCCATGGATTCACCACGCGCAAAGAGGGCCATGGCTTCGGATTGCACAGCTGCATCCTGGCGGCCATGGAGATGGGCGGGGTCTTGAAGGTTCACAGCGACGGGCCGGGACAAGGGGCGATCTTCACCCTGGAACTGCCCCTCAAGGCTTCGACCCCAGCAGCGGTTGCATAAGCCGGGCGGACGGGGTTTTGTCGTCTACAATTTCGCTCGTGGCATCGCTGGATTCTATTGAGCCAACGTTACAAGGAATAGAACGAATGGCCGCAGTCCTCTCTGACAATCCATCAGTCAATATCGAGACTCTTTCCAGAGCGAAAGCGTACCTGGATGTCTTTGTTTCCCTGATACGGTTGTATTGATCCCATGACGCCAAAACTCAATACGCTGGCCCTGGCAATGATGACGCTGTATGTCGCCACCGCCAACGCCGACGACTCCACGATGCCGACGTTTTCCCTGAGCAGTTTCGGCACGGTCGGTATTGTTCATTCCAGCGAGAAAAACGCCGACTTCACCTCCAGCATCTACAAACCCAACGGTGCCGGCCACACCCGTAACTGGGATGCCGATGTCGACAGCCTGATCGGCGCCCAGGTAACGGCCAACTTTACCCGGCAGCTCTCGGCCGTGGTGCAGGTTATCTCGGAGCAGCGTTACGACGACAGCTACCGGCCCTCCCTCGAATGGGCGAACTTCAAGTATCAGTTCACCCCCGATTTCAGCCTGCGTGTCGGGCGCACGGTACAGCCCGCGTTCCTGCTCTCCGATAGCCGCAGAGTGGGCTACACCCTGCCATGGGTGCGCCCGCCGGGGGAGGTCTATAGCCTGATACCCGTCACCAGCACCGATGGCCTCGACCTCAGCTACCGGCTGCACTTCGGGGACCTGACCAATACCGTACAGGGCAATGTCGGCCAGGGCGATTTCCGGATGCCCGACAATACCGGGAGGACCTTGAGCAGGGACGCGTGGGGCATTTCCAATTTGACTGAATACGGGGACTTGACCACCCGCGTCACCTATCAGAAAACCCATGTGACCGTGGAGTCGTTCAATCCACTTTTCGATGATTTCAGGGGCTTCGGTGCGCAAGGCAACGCAATAGCCGACCGTTATGATGTCAAGGGCAAACCCTTTGAGTTCATTGGCGTGGGGGCCATCTATGATCCAGGCAAGTGGTTCGTCATGGGCGAATGGGGGCATATCGACAGCCATTCGGTAATCGGGGAGATAAACGCCTGGTATGTCAGCAGTGGATACAGGATTGACGTGTTCACGCCCTATGTCACTTATGCGCGGTCAAAGACCGTGAGCGAAACCTCCAGCGCAGGCTTGGACACCTCGGCTTTGCCGCCTGCTTTGGTGGGTGCAGCCACAGATCTCAACAGCGCGCTCAATACCCAACTGGCCGGGAGCAGCGGCCAGCACACCCTATCCGTTGGCATGCGCTGGGATTTCACGAAAAATATGGACGCCAAACTGCAGTACGACTACACGCGTCTGGACAGCAATGCCACGGGCCCGTTGATCAATCTACAGCCGGACTATCAGCCGGGAGGCTCGTTCAACCTGCTCAGCCTCGCTATCGATTTTGTCTTCTGATGGCGCCGATCATGGGGTTTCTCAAACGTGCCGGTTGCACGGTGGCAGGGTTCGCCCTGTGTCTGGGCAGCACGCTGGCCATGGCCGAGGTGGTGGTGGTTGTCGCGGCTGCCAGCCCGGTGCAGGCGCTGACACGCAACCAGGTGGCGGACATCTTCCTGGGCAAGACCAATCGTTTCCCCAGCGGCAAGCAAGTCACTCCGATCGACCAGACGGAAGGCTCCGCAACCCGTGACGAGTTCTACACCACCTTCACCGGCAAGTCGGCCGCGCAGCTCAAGGCGCACTGGTCGAAAATCATTTTTACCGGCAGGGGCCAGCCGCCGGAAGCGGTAGCCAATAGCGCGGAAGTGAAGAAACGGATTGCCGGGAATCCCGATAGCATCGGCTATATCGAGGCTCGTGAAGTAGACGCCAGCGTCAGGGCCCTCCCTCCCGACCCGCAATGAGTGGTTACCTGCCGGGGACCTTGTTGGCCGCCTGGGCCTGGAGCAATACCCCGAACTGATCGGCCGGTACTGGCTTGTTGAAGTAGAAACCCTGGAATTCGTCGCAGGCGTTGTCCCGCAGGAAGTCGGCCTGTTCGCGGGTTTCCACGCCTTGGGCAACCACGGTCAGGCTGAGGGTTCTACCCATTGCGATAATGGCCTCGGTCAGGGCTTTGTCTTCCGCCACGCTGGTCACGTCACGGATAAACGAGCGATCGATCTTGATCGAGTCGAGTGGGAACTGCTTGAGTGCCGAGAGCGAAGAGTAGCCAATCCCGAAATCATCGATGGCGATCCGGATCTTCAGTTTTTTCAGGCCGTTCAACACCAGCAGAGCTCTTTTGACATCCTGCATGAGCAGGCTCTCGGCGATCTCCAGTTCCAGCAAGCCGGGCTCCATGCCGGTCTCTGTCAGTATCGCGGCGAGGTCGCTGAGTAGATTGTCATCGACAAACTGCCGGGCCGTCAGGTTCACCGCGACCCCCAGATGCGGCAGCCCCTGCCGTTGCCAGGCGATGTTTTGCAGGCAGGCCGTTCTCAGCACCCACTTGCCGATGGGCACGATCAAACCGGTTTCCTCGGCGACGGGGATAAATTGCATGGGCGCTATCAGCCCCAGGTCCGGATGCTCCCAGCGCAACAGCGCTTCCATGCCGGTAATCCGGCCACTGCGGATATCACGCTTGGCCTGATAGTGGAGGCGGAACTCGTTGCGTTCCAGGGCGTGGCGCAAGCCGAGTTCCAGGGTCAACCGTTCCAGCGATTCTGCGTTGAGTTTCTCGGAGTAGAACTGGAAGTTGTTTTTACCCTGCTGCTTGGCTTGATACATGGCGATATCGGCGTTTTTTGTCAGTGTCTGTTCGTCCAGGCCGTCCTGGGCATAGAGGCTGATGCCGATGCTGGCGGTCACCCGGAACTCCTGCCCCTGCAGGTTGAAAGGCTTGGCAATGGCGGAGAGGATTTTCTGCGCGGTGTTCGCCACATACTTGGCCTCGGACAGCTCCGGCAGCAAGACCACGAATTCGTCGCCACCCAGACGGGCGACGGTATCGCTGGCGCGCAGGCAGGCGGTGAGGCGGCTTGCGACTTCTTGCAGCAACTGGTCACCGGCGTGGTGGCCCAGCGTATCGTTGATGTGTTTGAAACGGTCGAGGTCGAGGAACAGCACCGCCAGTTGTCGATGATAACGGCGCGCTTCACTGATGTTCTGGCTCAACAGTTTGCTGAACAGACTGCGATTGGGCAGCGCCGTGAGACCGTCGTGATAGGCGAGGTACTCGACGCGCTCGGCATAGGCCACCTTGTCTTCGGCGGCGCGCAAGCGGCTTTGCGCCAGCTGCCAGTTCATGCGGCTCAGCAGACCGGCCAGGAGCACCAGCAGCAGACTGCCGGCGGCGGCCCGCCACAGGTAGGCCTGCGCTTGTCGGGTCACGGCGGCCAGGCGTTCTTCGGCGGATAAGCCGACAATCACCGCCAGGGGAAAGTCATAGAGCTGGCGCACACTGGTATAGCGCTGCACGCCATCCCAGGCGTTGGTCGAGAGCCGCGCTTCGGTGTCTTCGGTGTTCGGAGCCAGTGCCGCGTAGTCGACGGCATCGCCGGCCAGCACCGAATCCCCGGTTCGCCGTGCGCGGAAGATACCATCGGTTCCCAGGAGTCCGAGTACGCCCCGATCGCCGAGTTTCGAGTCGTCATAACTGCTGACGAAATAAGCTGCATCGACCTCGACCCGGGCAATGCCCGAGAACGCGCCGTTCGCGGTGTTGAGGCGGCGGCTGAAGCGCAATCGCCATTCCCCCGTCAGCGGATTTTTCCAGGGGCGGCTGATCAACAGCGTATCGTTGTGCCGTAGCGTCTGTTGTTCATCCGGTTCGGTGATATTTTCCGCCTCGTTGACGCGAGTACTCGCCACGGGCTCTCCGTCCGGGTTGACCACACTGACGTCGAACAACAGGGCCGGCGGCAACAAGGCCCTTTCCTTGAGCTTGGGCAGGGGATTACGCTCGCCCTCGGTCTCATAGGTGTATTTGACCAGCTTGAGGGTTTGATCAATTTCACGAACGGCGCGCAGCATCTGCGCTTCGTAGGTGGCGCTGATCTCAAGGCTGGTAGTGGCCGCGCTACGTTGTGCCCGGGTCTGTTCTATCTTGATGAGGTAGAGGGTGGCTGACCAGATGGCCAGCAGCAACAGGGCGGCCAGTAGCGGGAATAATATGTAGGCTTCCTTGATTGGCTCCAGAACACGCCGAAGGAGGTTGTCGCGGGTCTTGGAAGGGGACGCGGCGGGCGTTGCGCTACTGGGCGCCGACCTCAGTCCATTTGTCCGTTGGATCGACATGCTGTGCTCCCTGCGTTGTAGCAACACTTTAGGCTAGCGGGCATCCGACGGGTGATGGCTCGAGGACGGGGGCCTTGTAGCGTCCGTGCGAAAGAGATTATCAACTGATCCGGTAGGGACTATAGACCACAAACCCTGCCTCGCGGGGGTTCTCGGCCAGGGTAAATGGCGATCTGCCATAACCCTTGTGTTATCAGCTGTCTATAGGTAAATCAGTCTAAATTCACCTAGTAAAAAGCTGCGATGATCCCGTCGCTAGATGGCATAAAATCCCGCCGGGCCGATCAGTCGCTGAAGCGTGTGATTTTGATATCGCTTCACTGATAGCGACATCAATAGTGCCAAAAAACGTCATCCTGGCGACATGCGTCGGCCTGAACACCCCCCCTCCACATTCCGTAGTAGTGTGTGCGCCCAAAATTTCCATAAGACCTTCCGACCTTGAACGCGCCTTCCTGATGACTCGCCGCTGATCGAGTATTGCTCGGTTGCCAAGTCGTGGGTTGTCGGGCGCAGGTCATACACCCTTGTTTCCTTTGCCAAAGCTGAGCCCCGGATTGTTATGCGAGTGTCGCGTCTGAAAACCTGTACTTTCCTGGATTCACGCCCTTACCTGTTGATCTGGACCTGTTGCGTCACGTTGCTCGTGCTCATTATCGGCTTGGGTAGCCTGACCCTGTGGCGCGACTATCACGACCGCCAGCGTGCGGTCGGCTTTCGTACGCAGTTGCTGGCCGCCTCGATTGTCGGTTATGTCTCGACGGCCCTGGAGCAGCGCAGATTTGCCATGGATGCGCTGGCCAATCACCTGCTGGGCTTGAACTGGCCGCTGACGGATGTCCGGGTCAGTAACGAACTGGCGCGTTTTGTCGGTTCCGATCCACAAGGCGGCTCGCTCTTCGTGGCGGTTGGCGAGCGACACTGGTCGCTGCCCAGCGCCGCGTTCGAAGGGGTTGATTTACCCGGGCAGGGCGAGGGGCGTGACGTCTGGTTCGGTGCCAGCCTGAAGCGCGGCAACAAGGTCTGGTTGCCGGTCTTTCGCCGCTACCCGTGCCCCGATGGCAAGTGGTTGACGGTGGGCGCGCTGGTGTCGCTGACCAACCAGCGTGATTACTTTTCCAGCCTTGGCTTCACCTTCGATATTTCACTGGCACTGCTGGATCTGCAGGGCAATGTCTATCGACAGCAAGGCCAGTTGCCGGAGCAGGCGCTGGTCCCGGGTAAAGAGGGTGTGCAATGGCTGAGCGAAGAAGGGGGGGTATTGCTGGCGCGCCACGCCGTACCGAATTATCCGTTGCAGGTGGTGGTCGCCCGTTGGCCGCAGGAATACCTCGTCGAGTGGAAGGAACAGAAGCTTTTCACCTTGATTGCACTGTTCCTGAGCTGTGTGGTGGTCTTGTTGGCGGCCGCCGGTCTGGCTGCTGCCTGGCGTCGCATCGAGCGCAGTGAGCAACGTTATCGTCGATTGTTCCAATCCGTTCGCGACGGTGTGATGTTACTGAGCACCTCGGGTATCCAGGAGGCCAATGAGCGCGCCGCAAAACTCTTTGGCCTGGACTGCGCCGAACGTCTGGGCAGCTTTCAGTTCATCGACCTGTGTTGCCCCGAGCAGTGGGATAAGCGCCAGGCTCCGGCATCGCTTGCCGCGTTGTTGCTTGACGCGTTCAGCGGTGTCGAATTGTGCGTGGCCCTGACATTCAAGCGCCTGGATCAATCCGGTACGTTTTTCTGTGAAGTCCATTTATCGCCGATTCAACTGGGCAAGGAAGTCTACGTGCTCGCTTGCCTGCATGATATTTCCACCCATCAGCAAACCGAAAAGGCCCTCAAGGTTTCGCAACAGAAATTACTCGAGGCGCAATTGATTGCCGGGCTGGGGGTGTGGTCCTGGGAAGTCGGTGCCGCCCATGCCAGTTGGACGGATGAATGCGCGCGCATATTCGGACTACCGGCGATTTCCGGTGAGTGCACCTATACGGACTTTTTCGACAGTATCGTTGCCGAGGAGCGACAGGGCGTCCAGGAGGCGTTTGACCGCGCGCTCGAAGGTGAGCGGCTGGATGTCGAGATGCAGATTCGCCGGCCTGACGGGCAATTGCGCAATATCCTGATTTGCGGCGAGCTGCGTCCGTATAACGATATGCCTTTGCTGCTGGGGGCTTTGCTCGATATCACCGAGCAGAAACGGGTGGAGCATCGTTTGAGCGAAGGCGAGCGGCATTATCGCGAGCTGGTCGAACTTCTGCCCGAAGGCCTGCTGATTTTCCGCGACTCACGGGTGGTGTTCGCCAATTTGACGGCTGCCAGGCTGTTTGCCGCCGACTCGGTCGAGCAGTTTCTCGGCCAGAATATCTTTGTGCTGGTCGACCCCTGTTTCCACCAGCAACTGATGGACGATCTGGCCGTGGTGTTGAAGCGCGACCATGTGCCGACGTTCTTGCCACGCCACTATCGGCGCCTGGATGGCACCGAGTTCGAGGTCGAAATGGCCGCCCGGCGCCTGCTGATGGACGGCGAGGTGTGTATCCAGGTGATGTTGCGCGATGTCAGCGAACACCGGCGCTTGCAGGGCGACCTGGAGGCCGCCAACGGCCGCTTGCAGCGGCTGTCCGGGCAGATCATCGAGGTGCAGGAAAGCGAACGTCGGCATCTCTCCCGTGAATTGCATGACGATATCGGGCAACTGCTGACCTGCATCAAGATCAGTGCTTCGAGCATTCGGCGCCATCTGGAGGGTGAGATGGAGCAGCGCCAGGCCGTGTTGGTGCGCATTGCCGACGAGGCGCTGGGCAAGGTCCGTGATCTTTCGCGGATGTTGCGCCCGGTGCAGCTGGACAGCCTCGGACTGGTGGCGGCGATGCGCTGGCAAATCGAAAACTACCTGCCCGACAGCGTCGATTGCCTGGTGGACTGTGTCGAGTTGCAACCGCGCTCGGCGCCTTGCATCGAAATTACCCTGTTCCGGATTTTCCAGGAGGCGCTGAACAATGTGCTCAAGCATGCGGCAGCCCCTCGGGTGGAGATCAGGCTGGCACGGATTGACAACAACATTCATTTGAAAATATCGGACAACGGCTGCGGCTTTGATTATGAGGACGCATTGTCCGATGACTGCGGTATGGGGTTGATGAGTATGGCGGAACGAACCAAGCTGCTGGGAGGCGAGTTTGTCCTGACCTCGACTTGGGGACAGGGCACGCAGATAGAGGTGGTCATCCCCGACAGCGATGAGAGCGAGCGAGGAAACGAGACATGAGTGTTCGAATTGTCTTGGTGGATGACCACAATCTGGTGCGCGCGGGTATTCGGGTATTGCTGGAGGATTGGGGGTATTCGGTGGTTGCCGAAGGCTGCGACGGCGACGATGTCGAACGGCTGCTCGAGCTGCACCGACCGGATGTGCTGCTGATGGATATCACCATGGAGCGCTTATCCGGCCTTGAAGCCCTCAAGTGCCTGCGGGTCCGCTGGCCCGCGCTGCCGGTCATCCTGCTGTCGATGCACGATACCCGTGATTTCGTTCTCAAGGCCATGCAGGAGGGGGCCTCGGCCTATCTGCTCAAGGATGCCGCCGAGGTCGAGTTGCGCATGGCGATCCAGGCCGTCTTGAGCGGACATCGCTACTTGAGTCCGAAAATTTCCAGTCGCGTTATCGAGGCCATGAATACCCAGGGTTCCGAGCCCGAAGAAGCCACCCTGACCAACCGTCAGCGTGAGGTGCTCTACTGGTTGGTCAAGGGCAAGACCAACAAGGAAATTGCCTACCAGCTCAACCTCAGCGTCAAGACCGTCGATGCCCATCGGGCGCAACTCATGGTGCGCCTGAACATTCGCGACCTGGCCAGCCTGGTGGTGTATGCCATCCGCCAAGGGATCCTGGATCTCGATAAATAGCCTGATCGAGCGGCCCATGGATGGGGTCTGCCTTCGGTTCGGGCGCCTGGAAGCGCATAGGGTATTTTACCTAGCCGCTCCCGGTAATTGGCTCGTAGTCGCCTTCTCCCCACCTCTCTAGACTCTCCCCCTGTTGGCGTGGCCTTCTGCCAGCTGCCTTCGATTGCTTGAACGCCGCTGTGTTGATTGCAGAATCCCCGCAAAAAATAACAACGATGGGGTGAGTCTGATGGCGCTGAATCCGGCACGCAGTCCGGTGCGTAATCCTTGGGTGTTGCCAGCAGGATGGTTTCTGACGGCGGTGCTGTGCGCTGCCATCGCCGACACGTGGTGGAAAGCCGGCCTGGTTGCCCTGATACAAGGCCTGTGTCTCTGGCTGTGCTGGCGGCAGGTGCCTGTCGCCGGCGTGGAAAGCGCCGCGATCCCACCTCTGCACGAAGATTCGGTTGGGCTACAGGCCCTGCGCACCTTGCTTTCCAGCGTACTGCCGCTCTGGGAAAAACAAGTCGAATTGGCGCGGACCCAGACCGAAAACGCCGCTGACGGGCTGACTGAAAAGTTTATCGCGATGAGCCGGCAGATGGGTGAAACCATGGCCTTGAGTGCCGACGCTGACAGTCATGGCGGTGTTTTCGAGGTGATCCGCGGTGCGCAAGTCGAGTTGCCGAAAGCCGTCAATGCCCTGGACGCGACCCGCGCCGAACGCGAGCACTTCCTGAGCGAGATCCACACCCTGGGTCATTTTGTCGATGAGCTGTTCGGCATGGCGGAGGACGTCGCCAAAATCGCCTCGCAAACCAATCTCCTGGCGCTCAACGCCGCCATTGAGGCCGCCCGTGCCGGTGAGTCGGGACGCGGTTTTTCGGTGGTCGCCGACGAGGTGCGCAAACTCTCCACGATGTCCGGTGCAACCGGTACGCGTATCACCGAAAAAGTCCGCGTCATGGGCGGCTCCATGCGCGAGCTGATCGAACATGCCGGGCAGGTGGCCGAAACCGAACGGGGCAAGATTCGCGAAGCCGAAGGCATTGTGAATCAAGTGCTGGGCGAACTGACCCAGGGCATCGCGCAACTGGAGCAACGCATCACGCTGCTGCAGGGCTCCAGTCGCGAGGTCGAACACACCGTGAATGAGGTCCTCGTCGACCTGCAGTTCCAGGACCGCGTCAGCCAGATCACCTCCCATATCACCGCCGATATGCGTCGCCTGCTGGAGCGCCTGCACGACGTCGCACCGCTGGACGCCCAGGCCTGGTTACAGGTGCTGGAATCCGGCTACACCACGCTGGAGCAGTCGCGCATTCATGGCGGCGACGCGCAGGCCCAGGTCGAACAGTCATCCGTGACCTTTTTCTAACCCTCGAAAAGATAAAAACAAGGGACCGCCCCATGGCAAAGACAGTGTTGATCGTCGACGACTCCAGCAGCTTCCGTCAGGTCGTGGGGCTCGCCCTCAGAAATGCCGGGTACAGCGTGGTGGAGGCGTTCGACGGTCGCGATGCGCTGAGCAAACTCGACGGTCGCAAAATCAACCTGATCGTCTCCGACGTGAACATGCCGGTCATGGACGGCATCACCTTCGTCAAGGCCGCCAAGCAACTCCCGGCCTACAAGTTCACCCCGGTCATCATGCTGACCACCGAGGCCGGTGAAGCAAAAAAGAGCGAAGGCAAGGCGGCGGGTGTCCGCGCCTGGGTGGTCAAGCCGTTCCAGCCGCCTGTGCTGCTGGATGCCGTTTCCAAACTTATCCTGCCTTGAGGTGCGAACGCCATGGCGACTGTCCATCACTTTCAGAACGCTGAACATTATGGCCTCAGCCTGGTCGGCGAGCTGAACATCTACAGCGCCGCAGCTGTACGCCAGGAGCTGTTGCTGGTCCTGGAGTCCCGACAACCGTTGGAGGTCGACCTGGAGGGGGTCGAGGACTTCGATACCGCCGGCGTCCAGCTGTTGCTGGTGTTCAAGGCCGAGGCGACGCAACAGGGAAAACCGATCCGTTTCGTTCGGCACTCGAGCGTCGTGTGGGAGGTGCTCGAGCTGCTCAATCTGGTAGGCGACCTGGGTGACTCGTCACCGACCCCGTCCGCTCAAGAGGAGGGTTACCAGTGAACCTGGACAGCGCCCGTGGCGCCCTGGTGCAAGAGGGCCGTGAATTGCTGGCCGCCATGGAAGAGGCGTTGCTGGAGATCGAGGGACAAGGGTTCACCGAGGAACGGGTCAACGCGGTGTTTCGTGCGGCCCACACCATCAAGGGTTCCGCCGGGCTGTTTGGTCTGGAGTCGCTGGTCAGCTTCACCCATGTGGCGGAAAGCCTGCTGGACCAGGTGCGCACCGGTGAGCTGTTTGTCGAAGGCGCGATGCTGTCGCTGTTGCTGACCTGTGGCGACTATATCGGCAGCCTTCTGACCGCCGTGGAGGAGGGCAGCGAGGCGCAGGAGCCGAATGCGACGCTGCGGGCGCACTTGCTGGAACAACTGCAAGAGTACCTTGATCGCAACCAGGACGCCGTCGGGCCGCCGCTCGCCTCGGCCCGTGTGCATGAACAGTCCATGGCGGATGTGCACGACGAGCCGGTCGCCAGCAACCTCTGGCACCTGTCCCTGCGGCTGTCGCAGGACGTGCTGCGCAATGGCATGGACCCGCTGTCCTTCCTGCGTTATCTGGGCAGGCTCGGCCGTATCGTCAATCTCTATACGGTTACCGATCAGCTCCCCGAGGGCGACCGTTTCGATGCGCAGAGCTGCTACCTGGGGTTTGAACTGGAACTCGAATCGACGGCCAGCCAACAGGTGATCGAGGATGTCTTCGAGTTCGTTCGCGAGGATTGCCAACTTGGCATCCTGGCGCCCCACAGCGGGGTCGGAGCCTACCTGGGGTTGATCAATACGCGGCCCGAATCACCACAACGCCTGGGCGAAATACTGCTGCAAAATGGTGCGCTCACCCACGCCGAGCTTGAGCGGGTATTGGCCTGTCAACGTGGCGAGGCAGCGCCTGCGCCGTTGCAGGGCATCTTGCTGGCGGACGATCCTTTGGCCGACCTGCCGGCGATTACCGCGACACCGAGCAAGCACAAGCAGGGCGAAGACAAGCGTGCCCACGAGCAAGTGTTCATCAAGGTCGAGGTCGGCAAGCTGGACCAACTGATCAACCTGGTGGGTGAACTGGTGATCGCCGGTGCCGCGACCAATCTGCATGCGCTGCGCCGGGACATGGGCATGCTGGAAGAGGCGGCCCAGGCGATGTCGGTGCTGGTCGAGAGCATCCGCGATGCCTCGTTGAGCCTGCGCATGGTGGCAATCGGCGAAGTGTTCCAGCGCTTTCCCCGGGTGGTGCGGGATATCTCCAGGGAGCTGGGCAAGGATATCCAGTTGCTGGTGACCGGCGCCGATACCGAACTCGACAAATCGATGGTGGAACGGCTTGCCGACCCATTGATGCACATTGTCCGCAATGCCATGGACCACGGGATCGAAACGGCCGAAGAGCGCCTGGTCACCGGCAAGGTGGCCAGCGGTTCATTGCGCCTGAATGCCTACCATGAGTCCGGCAGCATCGTGATCGAAGTCAGTGATGACGGCCGTGGCCTGGACCGCCAGAGGATTCTGGCCAAGGCCTTGCAGCGCGGCCTGGTGCAGCCGGAGCAGTCGCTGAGCGATGCCGATGTCTTCCGCTTGATCTTCGAACCGGGTTTTTCCACCGCCGAACAGGTGACCAATCTGTCCGGTCGCGGGGTGGGCATGGACGTGGTGCGGCGCAACATCGAACTGCTGCGCGGCGAAGTCGAAGTGCTCAGTGAGTTTGGTCGCGGCACCACCGTACGGATTCGCCTGCCGCTGACCCTGGCGATCATCGACGGCTTCCAGGTCATGGTCGGTGACGAGCATTTCGTGCTGCCACTGGAACAGGTGATCGAGTGCGTCGACCTGCCGGCGCAGGAGGGCCGCCATCATCTGATTAACCTGCGGGGCGAACCCCTGCCATTTTTACGCCTGCGTGAACTGTTCAGCATCACCGGTGCAACCCCCGTGCGCGAAAGCCTGGTGGTGCTGCAACACGGCACCAGCCGTGCCGGATTGGTGGTGGATCAACTCGTGGGTGAGTTCCAGGCGGTGATCAAGCCGCTGGGCATGTTGTTCCAGAAAAGTCGTGGTTTGAGTGGGTCGACCATTCTCGGAGACGGGCGTGTCGCCCTGATCCTCGATGTCGCCAACCTGCTCCAGCGCGCCAGTGCGTTATCGGTCGATACGTCTGCTCGTCCTGTGGACGTCGCACCTGACGTCCATCGCAGTGCGATGAACTAATTCAGTCGTCGGAGAGAAAATATGCAGTGGTTCATAAAGCTGAAACTGGGTGCCAAGCTGATCTCCACGTTCCTGGTAGTCGCGCTGGTCGCGCTGGCTATCGGTGTGGCAGCGGTCATCAACATTGGCAAAGTCAACGACATGATGAGCAGCATGTATGCCGACCGACTGGTGCCGATTCGTGATCTGAACAAGCTCGAAATCGAGCTGATTCAGCATAACCGTCGCGCCTACGTGTCCATCATTCTGAACGACCCGGCCGCTACCAGTCTCCAGCAAAGCGAGAACGCGGAGTCGGCGCGCAAGATCGACAAGCTGTTTTCGGCGTATCGGCAAACGCTGCTGGTCGAGGCGGAAAAGCGCCTGATTGAACAGTATGACCAGCAGATGCCGGCTTACATGGCCTCGGTAAAGGGGGTCAGTGAACTGTTGCAGGCGGACCAGATGGCAGAGGCTACGCGGCGTCTGCGCAACGAAACCAAGCCACTGTTCGATGCGGTGCTGAAAACCGTGGCGTCCCTGGTGGATGTCAACAGCAGCACCGCCGAACAGATCAACAGTGAGTCCGATCAGATCGTCAGGAACATCAGCAATTTCATGATTGCCCTGATGATCGGCGGCTTTGTCCTGGCCCTGGCCCTGGGTTTGCTGATTACCCGGATGATCGTCCGTCAGGTGGGCGGTGAACCGGCCACCGCGATGGATGCCCTGCAGCGCGTCGCGGCCGGCGACCTGACCGTCGACGTGCAACTGCGTCACGGTGACAGTTCCAGCATGCTCTACAGCCTGCAACTGATGGTTGGGCGCCTGCGCGGGATCATGAGCGATGTACGGATGACCGCCGACTCCCTGGCGTCCGCCTCGGAGCAGGTCGCCGCGTCCTCCGAAGCCTTGAGCCAGAACGCTTCCGAACAGGCCGCCAACGTCGAGGAAACCAGCGCTTCGGTCGAGGAAATCTCCGCCACCGTGGCGCAGAACACCGAGAACGCCAAGGTCACCGACAGCATGGCCAGCCAATCGGCCAAGGATGCGGTGGAAGGCGGCGCGGCGGTCGGCCAGATGGTCAATGCCATGCGCCAGATCGCGCAGAAAATCAGCATCATCGATGACATCGCCTACCAGACCAATCTGCTGGCGCTCAATGCCGCTATCGAGGCGGCGCGTGCCGGCGACCATGGCAAGGGGTTCGCCGTGGTGGCGGCCGAAGTGCGCAAGTTGGCCGAACGCAGCCAGGTGGCGGCGCAGGAAATCGGTGGGGTGGCGAGCGACAGCGTGACCCTGGCCGAGCGCGCCGGGCAACTGCTGGATCAGATGGTGCCATCGATCCGCAAGACCGCCGATCTGGTGCAGGAAATCACCTCGGCTTCGCGCGAGCAGAATACCGGGCTCGAGCAAATCAACCTGGCGGTCGGCCAGTTGGCCCAGACCACCCAGGTCAACGCCTCGGCCTCGGAAGAGCTGTCTTCCACCTCCGAAGAAATGAGCACCCAGGCGGTGCAGTTGCAGGAGATGATCCAGTTCTTCCGCATTGGCGACGAAACCCTGAAAACCCCCGCCAAAGCCTTGCCCCCTATGCGTCGGGCCCCACGCAAGGAGGTGGCTGCGATGCGCCGTCCGGCGCAGGAAGAGGTGGTCGATGAAGCAGCGTTCACTCGATTCTAAGAGGCTGTCGCCATGTCATCGTTAACCGTGCAAAGCCAGAGCCGTACCGCCACATCGCAAGAGGCGCTGCTGATTCAACAGTTCCTCACGCTGACCCTGCGTGAAGAACTGTATGCGCTGCCCATCGAGCATATTCGCGAGATCATCGAGTTTGGTGGCTTGACCGAGATTCCGATGATGCCGGCCTTCCTGCGCGGGGTCATCAACCTGCGCGGGGCGGTGGTCCCGGTGGTGGACCTGTCGGTGCGCTTCGGGCGGGAGCGAACGGCGATCGGTCGACGTACCTGCATCGTGATTGTCGAGGTGACACAGGACGATGAAGCCCAACTGCTGGGGATTATTGTCGACGCGGTCAATGAGGTGCTGGCCATCGAGGCCAATCAGGTGGAAGCACGACCGACCTTTGGTGCGCGTATCCGTGCCGACTTCATTGCCGGCATCCTCAGCCAGAACGAGCAGTTCATGATCGTGCTGGATATCCGCCAGGTCCTGTCGGTCGACGAAATCTGCGAATTGGTCGGCATCGCCTCGGTCGAGAAATAGGAACCTATGCATGGCTGTCGATAATGTCGCTACCGCGTTGGTTTCGACCATCAGTGATCAGGAGTTCGGTCTGTTCCAGCGGTTTTTTTATGAACAGATCGGGCTCCAGTTGACCGCGGTGAAGAAGCCACTGCTGTGTGGCAGGCTGGCGAAGCGCCTGACCGCATTGGGCCTGGACAGCTACCGGGCCTACTACAACCTGCTGGTGTCGAAGGACGGGCGTGAGGAGCGGGAAACGGCGATCGATCTGATCACCACCCATGAAACCTATTTTTTTCGTGAGCCCAAGCATTTCGAGCTGCTGCAAAACAAGGTCATTCCCAGCCTGCATGGGGCGGCTGAGCTACGGGTCTGGAGTGCCGCCAGTTCAACGGGCGAAGAGGCCTATACCCTGGCCATGGTGCTGGACAGTTTCCGCTCGCCCAAATCCTGGTCGGTGACGGCTTCCGATATCAGCCGCCAGGTGCTGATCAATGCCCAGCGGGGTTTGTACCCGATGAGTCGCGGCGAGCGTATTCCCGCGCATTATCTCAAGCGTTATTGCCTGCGCGGCAATGGCCGTTACGCGGGCTATTTCATGGTTGAGGCACCGCTGCGGGCACGCGTCGAGTTCCTGCCGGGAAACCTCACACAGCAAGAGAACAACCTGGGTTTATTTGACGTGATCCTGCTTCGTAACGTGCTTATTTATTTCGACCCACCGACCAAGTTGCTGGTACTGCGCAATGTGCTGGAGCGCTTGAAGCCGGGGGGCTGGCTGATGGTCGGCCATTCCGAATCCCTGCATGACAGCCACTTGCCCCTGGAACTGATCACCCCCTCGGTTTATCGCAAGGTCGGCCCATGAGCGAAAAACTGTTTATCAAACCCGGTGGCTGGTTCTTCGGCGGTGGCGAGCTTCAGGTCGAAACCGTTTTGGGGTCCTGCGTCAGCATTACGCTCTGGCACCCCGGGCAGAAACTGGGCGGGTTGTGCCATTTCATGTTGCCCACCCGGCTGCGCGAGGCCTTGCAGCCCCTGGATGGCCGTTATGGTGAGGAGGCCGTGCTCTGGTTGATGTATCAGGTGCGCGAGCATGGCCTGGATATCCGTGATTGCGAAGCCAAGCTGTTCGGCGGTGCCCAGGCGTTGGTCGGGACCAACGAGCATCACGGCGTGGGCCTGCGCAACATTCGTTTCGCCCTGGATTGCCTACGGACCGAAGGGCTCAGGGTGATCGGCAGTGATCTGGGCGGGCAGGGTCATCGCTACCTGAAGTTCGACCTCGGCAACGGTGATGTCTGGGTGCGCCATGGGGCCCCATTGACCTTGCCGGTCAGGTGGGGGAAGACCGTGCTATGACCATCAAGGTAATGATCGTCGATGACTCCGCCGTCATGCGCCAGGTGATGCAGGAGCTGTTGTCCGGCCACAAGGATATCGAGGTCATCGGCACGGCCATGGACCCGCTGCTGGCCTTGCAGAAAATGCAGGGCAACTGGCCTGACGTGATCCTGCTGGACGTGGAGATGCCACGCATGGACGGCATTACGTTCCTGCGGCAGATCATGGCCAGCCGCCCGACGCCGGTGGTGATCTGTTCGACACTGACCGAAAAGGGTGCCGATGTGACGCTCCAGGCCCTGGCGGCCGGCGCGGTGGAAGTCATGGCCAAACCAACCATGGGCTTGCGCGATTTTCTTCAGCAAAGCGCCCATGAGTTGGTGACGGCCATCCGCACAGCCGCGCAGGCACGGCCACGGCGTTGTGTCACCGGCAGCGAGCACACACCTGCGGTCAAGTTGACGGCCGATGCCTTGCTGCCGCTGCCCGGTGCTCCTCAGAGCCTGAGGACCACGCAAAAAATTGCCCTGCTCGGGACATCCACCGGCGGCACCCAGGCCCTGGAACTGGTGTTGCGGGAACTGGGGGTCAACTGTCCGGGGATCGCCATTGTCCAGCATATGCCGGAGCGCTTTACCCGCAGTTTCGCCGAGCGTTTGAACAGCCTCTGTGCCATTGAAGTGCGCGAAGCCCGGGACGGTGATCGGCTGTTGCCCGGCCTGGCCCTGATTGCGCCAGGTGGCCGGCACATGCTGATCAAGCGCAGCGGCGCGCAATATTACGTCGAGGTCAAGGATGGCCCGTTGGTCAGTCGGCACCGACCTTCGGTGGACGTGCTGTTCCGCTCGGCCGCCTTGCAGGCCGGGGGCAATGCGCTGGCGGTGATCATGACCGGTATGGGCGATGACGGCGCGCGGGGCTTGAAAGAGCTGTTCGAGGCCAAAGCCCGGACTTATGCGCAGGACGAGGACAGCTGCGTGGTGTTTGGCATGCCGAAAGAAGCGATCAAGTTGGGAGGCGTCGAGCAGATCGTCACGCTCGAGGCCATTCCCGCGTTGTTGATGGGTTGGCGGTGAGCAAAGGGGATTCAGCTATGCAGTCGGGCATTACTCCAAAACACATCCTGGTGGTTGACGACAGTCGGGTACAGCGTGAGTTTGCGGTGGACCTCTGTATGCGCCTGGGCGCGACGGAAATTCACCAGGCCGAAGACGGTCATCAAGCCATCGCCTTGCTGGAACAACTGCCGCACATCGAGGTGGTGATCCTCGATCTGGAAATGCCGGGCATGGACGGCGTGCAGGTGTTGCACGAACTGGTCCGGCGCGGCATGGACCCGGCGGTGATTGTCGCCAGCGCGCGGGAAAGCGTGTTGCTGACGGTGGTGGAAAGCATGGGCAAGAGCCTGGGGGTCAAGCTGCTGGGGGTGTTGCAGAAGCCCGTGACCCTCAGCCAGCTGGCCTCCAGCCTGGGGCGTTTTGCCGCCGTGCAACAGCGCAGTGCTTCCCAGGCCTTGGCCGAGAAGGGCCCGGAGCTGACCGAGGAGGATGTCATCGTCGCCCTGCGCGAACAGCAGTTTTGCGCGTATTTCCAGCCAAAGATTTCCTTGCACGATGGCCGTATCAGTGGTGTGGAAGCACTGATCCGCTGGCAGCATCCCGAACACGGCCTGCTGCTGCCCGGACAATTCCTCGACCTTGTCGAGCGCAGCGATCACATGTCGGCGATCACCATGCTGATGCTCGACCTGTCGTTGCGCCAATGCCAGCAATGGCATGCCGGCGGCTTGCAGATCAGCGTCTCGATCAACCTCTCGGCGCAATCGCTGGCGGACTCGAAACTGGCCGACGCCATTATCGAGCGGGTAGCGGCCTGCGGTATCGCACCGCACTTCCTGATGCTGGAAATCACCGAAAGCGCGCTGATGACGGATCTGGCCATCACCCAAGGGACCCTGGCGCGTTTGCGCCTGAAAGGCTTCGGTCTGTCAGTGGATGATTACGGCACCGGCTTTTCCTGCATGCTGCAGCTGTCACGGGTGCCGTGCTCGGAGTTGAAGGTGGACCGGGCTTTTGTCAATGGCGCGAGCGAGAACGTGCATTTGCGCATCCTGCTGGAAAGCGCGCTGGACATCGCCCGCCGGTTGCGGCTCAAGGTAGTCGCCGAAGGGGTGGAAACCCTGAAGGACTGGGCCTTGCTGCGGGAATTGGGTTGCGATGAGGCGCAAGGCTACTTTATTGCCAAGCCCATGCCCGGCGAGGTCTTGCTGCTGTGGTGGAGCACCAACGAACAGCGCTTGCAGAAGCGCCTGAAACCGGAGGGCTTCTTTCGGCGCATTTTTGGAGGCGTTTGAGGGCTGCGTCATGCCCGGGCGCCAATGGTTACCCGGGCGATCACGTTTCGACTTCAGGTGAGACGTGGCCCGCAGGTTTCGGCGGCACGCAGAGGTCGAAACTCAACTGATACGCGCGATAAAGCCGTTGATGCCCCGCAGCAGTCCATCGTAGGAAGTGGTGTTCATCACGAAGACCACAAAGCCCTCGATGTCCTGTTGTTTGAGAGCGAAGCGGATCTGGATCAGCATGACCACATGGTTCTGTACGCGGGTGCCGAGGATCTTGCGGCTGTCGCCACTGTCGACCGTGGCCAGACCGCACTCAAAGGGCGTTTCGAGCATTTGCGCCAGTGACGAGATACAGGCGTTGAGCACGATATTGCCGACTTCCCGCAGGGCATCATGCTGCACTTGGGCCAACGTATTGCCAGTCAGCAGATCGCCCACCAAGGCCCGCACCAGATCCAGGCTCCGTTCTTCGGGAAAAATCAGCAAGGCATTGCCGCTGAACGTTCCCTTGAAGGGTTGGCGAATGCAGTACATCGTGGTGCTGGTCTTGCCCAGAAAATCAGTGACTTCGTCGACCGTCAGAAAGCGCACTTCAGGCACCGAGAGCAGCACTTCATCGTCGAGCATCTCGCCCAGTGCCGCGGCGGATTGGCCGATACTGATATTGAATAACTCGCACAGGGCGTCTTTCTGCAGGCTGGAGAGCATGTGCATGTCATTCACCCAAGGCTTTGAGGAGTTCGGGGCCCTTGCTGTCAGTGAAGGGCTTGCCGACAAAGGCCAGGCCACACTCGCTGATTCGGCTTTGCATCGCCGGTTGCAGGTTGGCGGTCATGATGACGATCCGGGTGCTCGGGCGCTCCTTGAGAATCGCCGTGGCGGCCTCGAGGCCGGAGATACCGGGCATATTGAAGTCCATCGAGATCAGATCGATCGGCTGGGCCAGGCACAGCGCGATGGCCTCCACGCCAGAAGCCGCCTCGACAATCACCCAGTCGGGACGCAGCTTGATCAGGACGCTCCTGGTCATCATGCGCGAAACCAGACTGTCATCAACGATCAGAAAATGCTTTGGCATGGAATCCTCTCAGGCATGCACGCGATTGCGCCCGGTTCTTTTAGCCTGATAGAGCGCCTTGTCGGCGGTATCAAGCAGGTTTTCAAGGCTGTTGGCTTCGTGGGAAAGGCAGGCGAGGCCAACGGAAATGGTGAGGTTGAGACTGATCCCGTTAAAGGTCCGCGCCGATTGGGCGATGGTGTTACGCAGACGCTCGGCGGTGTCCATGGCTTGCAGCAGGTCCGTGTGCGGCAGGACCACGGCAAATTCTTCCCCGCCCAGACGGCCGATGATGTCGATATCGCGCAGCGTGCTGCGCAGAATGTGACTGATCCAGCACAGGGCTTCATCACCCACGGCGTGGCCATGGTCGTCATTGACCCGCTTGAAGTGATCGATGTCCACCATCAGCACGGAGTAGGGGTCCTTGTAGCGTTTGCAGCCTTCCAGGGCCAGCCCGCTGCGCTCATAAAAGGCCCGTCGATTGTAGAGACCGGTCATGGGGTCGGTGCTCGCCTGGAGTTCCAGTGCCGTGAGCAATTCCTTGTGTTTTGAAACGTCGTAGCCCCACAGCAGATGGGACAGCTGGCCTTCGATTTCAACCAGTTTGACCGAGAGCAGGCTCCAGTGCGGATTGTCGGGAGCTATCTGCACTTCCCAATTGTCGATGCGACCGTACTGGTCCAGCTCATCCTTGAAACGTGCGCGCTCCTTTTCATCCACCAACAGTTCTGGAATGAACAGCGTGTCGATGTCCGGGCCTTGGCCGAGGCGTTCGCGCAGTCGGTGGTTGATGAAGTACACCTGACCCGTTTCGGCATTCACCAGCGTGACCTCGCTGGGGCTGGCGTTGAGGATGAAGATCAGCAGGGATTTGGTTTCGGACAACTGCCGGGTACGCCGTTCTACCCGTTGTTCCAGTTGGGCGTTGAGGGTGCCGAGATTATCCGAAAGGCGCTTGAGCAGGCGCTTGTCCCTGATCAGCTTGATCACCAGCACGCTGATACCACCGAGCAATGCCAGCAACAGCCCATTGATCAGGGAGAAGCGCCGGTAGAGGTCAATGCGCTCCTGATCGAGCGCCTGCGTGGTACCCAGATGGACCGCCAGTATGACCTGACTGAGTTGCCCCGATAGCGATTCGGCCTGCGCAATGATTTGCCGGGGCACGTTGTCGGGGTGAGCCGTGGTGTTGAGTTGTTGGCTCCAGGCGTCGACCAGATGATTGAAGTGGGCCAGTATCCGTTGGGCTTCGGGCAGCGCGGCAAGAATCTCGGTGGGAACCTTCGGCGCGTTCTGATCAGGGCTGAGCAGGCTCTGCAGCACTTCAAGACGAATCGACAGTTCAGCGTAGTCCGCTGTGCCATCACCCTCGGCGAGGCAATGCTGCGCGACATATTCCAGCTTTTGCAGCTCGCGGGAGATATTGACGATCAACCAGAGATCATTGTGCTGGTTGGGGGTGGCCAGCAGTTTCATTTCCCCTTGGCTGACCCGCAGCGCCAGCAAGGCCGTGCAGACCATGAAAAGGGTGAAAACCAGCAGAACCTCGGCGAGCCAGTTCTTGCGAGCGCTGATCGCCCGTTGGAGGAGGGCGCCCGGTTTACTGGAGAGTAATTTCATTGACCTGCCACACCAGACGGTTCAAGTAGATTTGCTGGTTCAGTTCGGGGAATGTATCGAAGGGGTAGATCAGCAGGAACGGCCCTTTTTCGCGCACGCTGATCAGCGCCCCGTCACGTCGCAAAGCCAGGATCGGATTGAAACGTTGAATATCTTCGACCGGCACACTGACCGAGTAGCCATTGAGGGCCGCGACCTGCAATGAATGGGGCTTGCGGCCACTGAGGGCGATCAGGCGGCTGACGGGAACGCCTTGCCAGGCATGTACTCCGGCAATACCGATGGCCTTCGGCAAGGTCAGGGTGAGGGCGGTCTGGGGCATGCGTTCGATGTCGGCGAGGGTGAAGTTTTTGTCGACTGCCTGGCCTTGGTCATCCCGCCAACTGAGCGTCAATATCACTCGATATTCAGTATCGGCCGCTGTTTCGCCGGCATCGGCATGGGCCTGATTCAATGTTGAAAAAAGCGCGAGGAAGACCAGCAGGGTTGAGCCGTAGCGATACAGGTAGTTTTTCATGCTGCGGTCTCGTTCGGTCTAAGGAAACGGGCGGGAGGGGCTTCCTGCGTGTCAGTGACTTGCGTTGGCGAACGCAAGATCTCAAGTCCTTGGTCCGTCTGTTCAATCGGCAGGACTGGCCGCTTGCACAGGGGATGAGAGTTGTCGGATGTTAGGGAGTATCCAATGGCTTTTGAATAGGGATAAATACGCGGGTGAGGGGAGGGAATGGCTGTTGTCGACACCCACAAAAACGCCACTCGGGTTGAGTGGCATTTTTGTGGTCGCGGTTATTTCTCCAGCACGACCAGCGGTTTGCCTTTTTGCACGATGTACGTCGCCAGTTCCGAGGCTTGGCCGTCGCCGATGTTCTTCGCCAGATGGGCGACACCGGCGGGGATAAACAGCGAGTCACCGGCGTGGAGCGTTACCGGCGGCTGGCCTTCAAGCTGGTACTCCATGGTGCCCTTGATGACGTAGGCGACTTCGACCCCGGGATGCGAATGCTTGGGGGCGGCCACGCCGGCGTCGAAATCAACGCGGGTCTGCAGCACCTCGCGCCCGGAGTTGGCGTCGAGATCCCGCTTCACCAGATCGGTACGATGGAGCCCGGTCTGCCAGTTTTGCATGACCGGTGCTTCGGCAGGCGCCTTGGTTTCCTGTGCTTGAGAGAAGCTCGAGAAGGCGACGAGCGTTGCGGCGGCAATGGCGAAACCGAATAGACCGACAGTACTGCGGGGGGTAGGACGGGGCATCGCATCTCTCCTGTTTGTGCATGGATGCCGCGAATGCGGCAGCCCCATTCAGAGGCCGCCGTGTATCGCGTACATGTCGAGCTGGTCATGGATTTGTATGTGCAGTTGGCTGCGGCGGGCGCAGATACAGTCGAATACAAAGTTGCCTGCGCCGAGTTCTTGCTGCAATCCGTGGCGGATTTCCTCGCTTCGGCTCAGCCGCGCACGCTACTCAAATACTCAAACAGCCTGGCCGCCTCCGGAGCCAGTTGCGCCTCGTCCTTGACTCCGACAAACAAGGTGCGCCTCGCCCAGTCATCGCTCAAGTCGACGGCTATCAGGCGAGTGCCGAGCAATTCGCTCCTTACCGCCTGCAACGGCAGTATCCCGATCCCCAAGCCGGCTTCGATCATGCGACAGATACCGTCGAAACTGCTGACCTGAATGCGCACCTTGAGGACCTTGCCTGCGCTCACGGCGGCATCGGTGATCCGGCGCAGCAGCGAGCTGCCCTGATTGAGCGCTACATAATCAAAGCCAAGCGTGTCCGTGAAGGACACACGGCCTGTATTGGCCAGCTCATGGCCGACAGGCACCAGCAGCACCAGGCGGTCGTCGCGATAGGGCAGTGTGTAGAGCCCCTCGGCCGGCACGTTATCGGCAAAAATGCCGATATCGGCGCGCCCGTTTTCCACCGCTTGAATGATCGGCTCGCTGAGGGCCTCTTCCAGCCCGATGCGCACGTGCGGGTTGGCGCGCAGGAACTGCGTCAGGTCATCCGGCAGGAACTGGACTACCGCCGAGGTGTTGGCGAATAGCCGTATATGTCCGCGCACACCCACCGCGTAATCGCTGGCATCAGAGGCCATGCGGTTGACCCCTTCAAGAATCGTCCTGGCGTGCTCCACCATTCCTTGTCCCGCAGCCGTCAGTTCAAGCCCCCTTGGCAGGCGCACGAACAACGGACACTGGGTCGTGCGCTCCAGCTCGGCCAGGCGCTTGCTGGCCGCCGAGACCGTCATATTGGCCTTGTCGGCGGCACGGGTCAGGTTGCCGGACTCGGCGGCGAAGATCAGCAGGCGCAAGGACAACAGGTCGAAATGCAGGGGATTGATCATCAAAAGAGTCCGAGGCTTTCCAGTTTGGAAAGGATAGTGGCGAAATATGAAATTTTCATCTGCCGGGTTTGTGTCGATTATCCCTGTCACAAGTACTCGACAAGAACGGAAAACGCCATGGATTTACCTCTGCAAGGTGTGAAGGTCGTGGAACTCGGCCAACTGATTGCCGGGCCCTTTGCGGCGAAGATGCTCGGTGAGTTTGGCGCCGATGTGATCAAGATCGAGCCGCCAGTCACCGGCGACCCGCTGCGCAAATGGCGCCTGCTGCACGACGGGACTTCCGTCTGGTGGGCCGCCCAGTCGCGCAACAAACGCTCGCTGACCCTGGATTTGCGCCAGGCCGAGGCGCAGCAGGTGGTGCGCCAGCTGGTGGTCGAGGCCGATGTGCTGATCGAGAATTTCCGTCCGGGCACCCTGGAAAGCTGGGGGCTGGGCTGGGACACGCTGCACGCGTTGAATCCCGGGCTGATCATGTTGCGCGTCTCCGGTTACGGTCAGACCGGACCCTACCGTGACCGGCCCGGATTCGGCGTGATCGGTGAAGCCATGGGCGGCCTGCGGCATCTCTCCGGCGAGCCCGGGCGCACGCCGGTCAGGGTCGGTGTTTCCATTGGCGACTCGCTGTCGGCCTTGCACGGTGTGATCGGGATTCTGCTCGCCTTGCGTCACCGCGAACAGAACGGCGGGGAGGGCCAGCAGATCGACGTGGCGCTGTATGAATCGGTGTTCAACATGATGGAAAGCCTGTTGCCCGAATACTCGGTGTTCAACACTGTGCGTGAACCCGCTGGCAGTAGTTTGCCGGGGATCGCCCCGACCAATGCCTATCGTTGTCGCGACGGCGGTTTTGCCCTGATCGCCGGCAATGGCGACAGCATCTATCAACGCCTGATGGAAGTGATTGGCCGCCGTGATCTGGCGAATGATCCCGATCTTGCGCAAAACGATGGCCGTGTGTTGCAGGTCGAGCGCATCGATGCCGCCATCTCCCAGTGGACCGCGCGGCTGGGCCTCGATGAAGTGCTGTCGATCCTGACCGAGGCGCGTATTCCGGCCGGCAAGATCTACAACGCGGCTGATATTGCCCAGGACCCGCATTACCGGGCGCGCGACATGTTGCTCGACAGCCAGTTGGACGACGGCACCCCAGTGACCTTGCCCGGCATCGTGCCCAAGCTGGGCAGCACACCGGGCCGCGTAGCGCGCCCGGCGCCCACTCTCGGCCAGCACACCCGCGAGATTCTCGACCAGCTTGGCATCGAGCCGGCGCAACAGGCCGACTGGCGCCAACGCGGCATCATTTGAACCCGAGGAATGCCCATGCAACGTCTTTTCCTGCAGGAAGTCGCCACCCGTGACGGCTTTCAGAACGAAGCGCGGTTTATCGAAACCGCCGACAAGATCGCCCTGATCGACACCCTCAGCCAATGCGGCTTTGCCAAGATCGAGGTCACCTCGTTCACTTCGCCCAAGGCCATTACCGCGCTGCGGGACGCCGAAGCAGTGATGCACGGCATCCGCCGCAATCCGGCGGTGGAATACACCGTGCTGGTGCCCAATGTGCGCGGTGCCGAGCGGGCCCTGGCGTGCACTATCGATGAAGCCAATCTGGTGATGTCGGTCAGCGAGCCCCACAACCGTTCCAACCTGCGCATGAGCCGCGAGCAGTCGTTTGCCCAGCTCAGCGAAGTGTTCAGTGTGATCGGCCAGGCACCGGTGGCGATCAATGTGTCGTTGTCGACGGTGTTCGGTTGTCCGATGCAGGGCGATGTGGCGGTGGGGGAAGTGTTGCACTGGGTCGAGCGCTTTGCCGAACGAGGCGCCCGTGGTGTGACCTTGTGCGACACCACCGGCATGGCCTATCCGAGTCAGGTCCAGGCGCTGTCCCGTGCGGTACGCGAGCGTTTCCCTGCGTTGCAACTGACCCTGCATTTCCACAATACCCGTGGCATGGCCCTGGCCAATGCCCTGGCGGCCATCGAGGCCGGTGTCGACCGTTTCGACGCTTCCCTGGGCGGCCTTGGCGGTTGTCCCTACGCGCCGGGGGCCAGCGGCAATGTCTGCACCGAAGACCTGCTGCACATGCTGCAGTTGATGGGCTTCGACACCGGGGTCGACCTGGACCGCGTATTGGCGGCTGCCGCGCAGTTGCCGGGGCTGGTCGGCCACGAGATTCCCAGCCAGATCCTCAAGGCCGGCAAACGCCTGGACCTGCACCCGATACCCGCCCATGTCGCCAGCCTGGAAAAACAGCTGCCGTCGACCCGAACCCAGGAGCTGCAACCATGATCGACCATCTTGACCACCTGGTGCTGACCACCATCGACCCCGTGGCCGCCGAGGACTTCTACGTGCGGGTCATGGGCATGCAGGTGCAGACCTTTGCCGGTGGGCGCAAGGCGTTTGCCTTCGGGCAGCAGAAAATCAACCTGCACGTGCGCGGTCATGAGTTCGAGCCCAAGGCGCACCTGCCGGTGCCGGGTGCGCTGGACCTGTGCTTTATCGCCTCGATCCCCCTGGAGCAGGTGATTGCCCATCTGGCCCGCGTCGAATGGCCGATTATCGAAGGCCCGGTATTGCGTACCGGGGCCACGGGGCCTATCCGCTCGGTGTATGTGCGTGATCCGGACCTGAACCTGATCGAGATTTCCGAACCGGTACAGCCGGAGCCTGCAACATGAGGGTGGTGTTTCTCGACAGCGCCAGCCTGCCCGTGGGCCTGGCGCGCCCGGCCTGGGTCACGGACTGGCAGGACCGTCCCGACACGACTGCGGAGCAAGTGGTGGACGCCGCCCGCAATGCCGATGCGCTGATCACCAACAAGGTGCGCATCAGTCGGGCCGAACTGGAGCAACTGCCCAACCTGAAATTTATCTGCGTCGCCGCCACCGGCTACGACTGCATCGACCTGGCGGCCTGTCGTGATTTCTCTGTGACGGTGTGCAATGTTCCGGCCTACTCGGCGCAAAGCGTCGCCGAGTCGGTGATCGCCTCGATCTTCGCCCTGCGTCGGCAGCTGTTCGCCTACCAGGCCGCCGCCGTGCGCGACTGGCCGGATTCGCGGCATTTCTGCGTTCATCGTGCGCCGATCCGGGATGTGCAGGGCAGTGTGTTGGGCATCATCGGCAACGGCGGTATCGGTCAGGCCACTGCCCGTCTGGCGAGTGCCCTGGGCATGCAGCTGCTCTATGCCGAACACCGTGACACGATCCCGGTGCGCAAGGGGTACCAGGCGTTTGAAACGGTGCTGGCGCAAAGCGATGTGATTTCGCTGCACTGCCCGCTGACCGAGCACACCCGGCACCTGATCGGTGCCGCGGAACTGATACGGATGAAACCCGGTGCCTTGCTGATCAATACCGCTCGCGGGCCGCTAGTGGATGAGACGGCGGTGCTTGCCGCACTGGACAGCGGTCGCCTTGGTGGCGCGGCTCTCGATGTACTGGGCCAGGAACCGCCGGCGGCTGACCACCCCTTGCTCACCCAGCGGCATGCCAACCTGATCGTCACGCCCCATGTGGCCTGGGCCAGCCAGAGCAGTCTGCAACGCCTGGCCGACGGCATCCTCGGCAACCTGCACGGTTACTACTCGGGGACGCTGATCAACCTTGTGTCGTAACGGCTTCACCCCTACAACAAGAAGGTCGACCCATGACAACAATAACAATAGGAAAACCGCGTCATTCACGGCTGCGCGGGGTGTTCCGCCATCTGTATGTGCAGGTGCTGCTGGCAATCGTGCTGGGCATTGTCTTCGGGCATTTCTACCCCAGCCTCGGCGAAGAAATGAAGCCGCTGGGCGACACCTTCATCAAGCTGATCAAGATGCTGATTGCGCCGATCATCTTCTGTACCGTGGTCAGCGGCATCGCCAGCATGCAGAGCCTCAAGCGTATCGGCCGGGTCGGCTTCAAGTCGTTGCTGTACTTCGAGGTGCTGACCACCCTGGCGTTGGTGGTGGGATTGATCGGGGTCAACCTGATGCAGCCTGGCGCGGGCATGCATATCAACCCGGCGAGCCTCGACGCCCATGCAATCGACGGCTACAGCAAGCTGGCCCATGAACAGAGCGTGGTGGGGTTTCTCACCCATATCGTGCCCGGTACCGTGTTCGGCGCCTTTGCCGAGGGCGATATCCTCCAGGTGCTGTTCATTTCCATTCTGTTTGCCTTCGCCTTGCAGATGCTAGGTGCCGCCGGCAAGCCGTTGCTGAACTTGATCGATCTGGTGGCCCAGGCGTTTTTCCGCATGGTCCGGATCGTCATGTATGTCTCGCCGTTGGGGGCCTTCGGCGGCATGGCCTTTACGGTCGGCAAGTACGGTGTGGGCTCCCTTGGGGCATATGGCAACTTGCTGATCTGCTACTACGTGACGGCGCTGTTCTTTGTCCTGGTGGTGCTCAATCTGGTGGCGCGATTGGCGGGCTTCAGTCTATGGCAGTTCCTCAAGTACATCCGCGACGAGCTGTTCCTGGTGCTGGGGACCTCGTCTTCGGAGTCGGCCTTGCCGCGTTTGATGGGCAAGCTGGAACGTCTGGGTTGCGAGAAGTCGGTAGTGGGACTGGTGGTGCCTTCGGGTTACTGCTTCAACCTCGATGGCAGTTGCATCAATATGACGGTACTGGCGATTTTCATTGCCCAGGCGCTGGATATCCCCCTCGACCTCTGGCACCAGGTGACCTTGCTGTTCATTCTGCTGCTGACCTCCAAGGGCGCGGCCAGTATCACCGGCGGGGCATTTATCACCCTGGCGGCCACTCTTGGCAGCCTGGATGTGATTCCGGCGGCGGGGTTGGTGCTGGTACTGGGGGTCTACCGGTTTATTTCCGAGGGCGGGGCGTTGATCAATGTGATCGGCAACGGTGTGGCAACGCTGTTTATCGCCAAGTGGGAAGGGGCTCTGGACGAAGAGAAACTGGCGGCCGAATTGCACAAGGGCTGTGCCCGTGAGCGGGAGGTAGAGTCCTGAACGAGTTGTCGTGAGACAGCCCCAGAACCGCTCAGTCCACGAAAACTGGGCGGTTTTGGGTTTCTGAAACCGTCTGTCTGAATCTGTCGGCATCGCCTCTTTCCGAGAGGGGCGTGCTGAGCAGAAAGGTTCCGAACCTGAGGGTGTCGGCGAGTCGCTCCGTCGTCAGTGTGAAAAGGTCCGCCAGGCAAGGCAGGTTGAAATGCGCTTCCATGCTTGCCAGTGCGCTCCAGTATCCGGTCATGATCCAGACGTCATGGCGTGAAGAACAGTGAGTCAGGCTGTACGAGGTGCAGCCGGAGAGGTCTTGCAAGGTTTCAAGCAATGCGTTCAGTCGAGCCTGAAGGACCGTTGAGCGGCTGCCTGCTGCATGGATTTCAACGGTACTGATAGCAATGACGTGCATGGGAGGTTACCTGGGGCAGGGTGGATCGGCCTGTGTACATCCAGACCAGTGAGAACTGTGTGGCATCGATCAGCATGTCGGTACTCCTGGGTACTCAATAGGATCACCCACACGATACTCAGCCCCCGACTGGACGTCATTGCACAATATGGCCACACTATTTTTCAAAACGGCCAAATGCTCGTTCAGACCCGAGGTTCAACTTCCTTGATGCAGACTACATGCGACGATCTGGCGGGTGCGCGGGACGTCGATAACATTCCCCGCGCCGTCTACGCCTTGAATGCTTCCCTGGTCTCCGAAGACTGGGAACATGCCAAGCACCAGCACCGCAAGGCACAATTGCTGTATTCGGTACGCGGCATCCTCAATTGCGAGGTCGAGGACGGGGTCTGGATCGTACCGCCGCAATGCGCGGTGTGGATCCCGGGCGGCATGTTGCATGTGGCCCGTAGTTCTGGCGAAACGGAGTGCTACTGCCTGTTTATCGAACCCGAGGCCGTCGCGAATCTGCCCCGGTTCTGTTGCACCCTCGCGGTTTCGCCGCTACTGCGGGAACTGATCCTGCGGGCGGCGAGCCTTCCGCACCTGTATGCCGAGCAGGGACGTGACGCCCGCCTGGTCGCGACCTTGCTGGATGAGTTGTGCGAGGCGCCGGTGGAAGACCTGCACCTTCCGATGCCGCGAGACCGGCGGCTACGGCAACTGGCCAAGCGGCTGCTGGATGAGCCTTCGGCCAAGGTGCCGATGAGCGAATGGGCCACGCGTATCGGCATGAGCGAGCGGAGCATGAGCCGGCTGTTGCTGCAGGAAACCGGTGTGAGTTTCGGCCGCTGGCGCCGCCAGTTGCATATCATCCTGTCGTTGCGGCGGCTGACCCGGGGCGAAAGTGTGCAGGCGGTTGCCCTGGACCTGGGCTACGAGAGTTCCAGCGGCTTTGTCACCATGTTCCGCAAGGCGGTCGGAAAACCCCCGGCGCGCTACCTGCTGGAGCGCATGGCCAGCACCACGCGGGAGGGCGACTTTGCCAACGTGCCCGGTATCGTGCTGGGCGCTGATAGCTGATAGCTGATAGCTGAGAGCGCGGAGGGCGGCTGACGTTTCAGCGGGTCGGCGGCGGCAGGGGCGCGAGCATTGCCGTGCGACAGACGTCGAGAATCTCATCGGCCAGTGGCGAGTCATCCGGACAGGCTCGGGACAACATGACGGCACCGACCGCCTGGGCCAGCCGGTTGATCATGGTTGCCCGCGCGGTGTGCGGATCCACGTCGCCCAGTGCCAGCCTCTCGCGTTCCAGTACGGCCAGGGTGTTTTCGATCCCCTCGGCAAAGGTCGCCTTGATCTCTTCTGATTGACGCGCGGCATCCCCGCAGAGGGCCGCCATCGTGCAGCCAAGGCTACGGCCATCCCGGTGCTCCCGGGACAGGTAAAGCGCGACGAACTCGGCCAGGTTGAGGCCAGTGCCATCGGCCAGGGTCTGCGCCAGCCCGCACGCCGCCGATTCCGCCACCAAATCGGCTTTTGAACGGAAATGCTTGTAGAACCCGCCATGGGTAAAACCGGCCGCCGCCATCAAGTCCGCCACTCCCACGCCGTCGTAGCCCCGTTCACGGAACAGAACGGATGCCGTTTCGACGATGTGTGCCCGATTCGCCTGGGCTTGGGCTTTGGTGACTCTCATACCTCGATGCCTCTTTGTTTCTGCCAACAGTCGGGCGAGCACTATACATAGATGTCAATCGTCATCAAAGCTGTTGACGATTTGGATTATGATCATCATCATAATGGCTCGCCACTCTCTGCAAGGATCGAGGTCAGAGTCGTCCATGCTAACCGTGTCGTTTCAACTTCATCATTCGGAGAGCCAGATCACCATGAAGGCATTTTTCATCAACAGCTACGACAAGGGGAATGGACAGATTGGCCCGCTGCCCGAGCCTGAGGTACGGGCCAACGACGTTCTGGTCCAGGTCCACGCCGCCAGCGTCAACCTGTTGGATTCCAAGATCCGCAAAGGCGAGTTCAAGCTGATCCTGCCGTATCGCTTTCCGTTGGTACTGGGCAATGACCTGGCGGGCGTCGTGGTGCGTGTCGGGGCCAATGTGCGCCGGTTCAAGCCGGGTGACGAGGTCTATGCCCGTCCCCAGGATGATCGCATCGGCACCTTTGCCGAGTTTATCAGCGTGACGGAGGATGCACTGGCGCTGAAGCCCGGCAACCTCAGCATGGACGAAGCCGCGTCCATTCCCCAGGTGGCGTTGACGGCCTGGCAGGTGCTGGTCGACACCGCCAAGTTGAAGAAAGGGCAGAAGGTGCTTATCCATGCGGGTTCGGGCGGCGTGGGGAGCATTGCCATCCAGCTCGCCAAGCATCTGGGGGCATTTGTGGCCACGACCACCGGCACCAGTAACGTCGAGTGGGTGAAGGCCCTGGGCGCGGACGTTGTGATCGACTACAGGCAGCAAAACTTCGAGACCGTGCTGCAGGGCTACGACGTGGTGCTCAACGGCCTGGGCGCCGATGTCCTTGAGAAATCGCTGAAGGTCCTGAAACCGGGTGGCCAGTTGATTTCCATCTCCGGTCCACCGACCCCGCAGTTCGCCGAAGAGCAGGGCCTGTCCTGGGTATTGAAGCAGATCATGCGCCTGCTGAGCCTCGGCATCCGCAGGAAAGCGCGTAAGGCCGGTGTCAGCTATGGGTTCGTTTTCATGCGGGCAAATGGTGCGCAGTTGCGTGAGATCAGCACCCTTATCGAGTCTGGCGTCATCAAGCCGGTGGTGGATAGAGTCTTCCCGCTCGAGTCGACAGCCGAGGCACTGAGCTATGTCGAACAGGGCAGGGCGAAAGGCAAAGTGATCATCAAGATCCGGTAACGGCGAGTTACTGTCTCTCCATGCACCCGCGCCATGATGGGACACGAAAGGCCGCCTTGATCGCTGTTTGCACTTTTATAAAGCGCTACGTTTGACGGCTGGCACTCATCCGGTGCGCGGCCCTGGGCGTTCGTTGCCATCAGCCCGACCGTCCCGAATGGTTACCCTTGTCAATAAGTCTTGAGGCCCCTCGTACTGGCGACTGGCACAAAGGCTGCAATACTCCTTTCAGGTTCACCTCAAGCGCAGTCCTGTGGATCGCCCCTCGCTCAACGGCGACCGGCTGTTCGAACAGGTGAAGGGCAACATCGGTGGATCAGGCAGGGAGGCCTGGTTTCAACACCGTTAAGGAACAGGCAAAGGCGCCTGGAACCGAGAGGTTTCAGGCGTTTTTTTTGCCGTAACCGTATTCGAAACCCTGATCGGGAAGTGTCTGAGATGGCCAAGTTAAGCACGGCACAACGTATTGTCATCGGCTTTGCAATTGCGCCATTGGTACTCACTGGCCTGGTGTTGTATGCGTTGCACGACTTGGCGACGCTCAAGGATCAGTCGATGGTGATCGTCAAGCAGGACTGGCCGAAGATCGATCCGATCATGGTGGTTGCCACCGGTGTGCGGGACAACGCCAGGAACACCCGGGATCTGCTGCTCGACAAGGACAATCAGCAAGCTCAACAGTCCATCGATACCACCAAGAAACACATCAGCCAGGCCCTTGAAACCCTTGAGCCGTTGCTCGATACGCCGGAAGGCAAGTCCGCCTATGCAACCCTGAAGAGGAATCGCGAGGCTTACGTTGCCGCGTTCACCCAGGTGCAGGTATTGATCAAGCAAGGCACTGCCGACGCCGCGATGACGCAGTTGAAGCAGCAGGTCATTCCCGCCGAACTCCAGGTCTATCAAAGCCTGGACGCCCTGATGGCACTGCAAGGACAGATCTTCGTCGATCGTGAACGGTCGGCGGAAGAGTTGTACAGCGATGCGCGCCGGAACATGTTGGGCTTGTTCGTGCTCTGCCTGGTCTCGGTCACCGCCGCGGCGGTTGTGGTCACCCGCAGTGTCACCCGGCCCCTGGGCGGCGAGCCCGATGCGGCGGCGCGGGTATTGAGTCAAATCGCCCTGGGTGATCTGACGATTCATGTGCCGGTGAATGCCAGTGGCGCCGATAGTATGATGATGAACATGCACAAGATGCAGCAAAACCTGAATACGATGGTCAAGGGCATTGCGGCGTCGGTCGATCAGGTGGCCAGTTCATCCGAACAACTGAGCGTGGTCAGCAGCCAGACCCGCAACAGCTTGCAGTTGCAGGGCCAGGAGATCGAGCAGGCCGCGGCGGCGGTCAATCAGATGACCGCGGCGGTTGACGAGGTTGCACGCAACGCGGTCAGCACCAGTGAGGCGTCCAGGGTCTCCGAGCAAACCGCGCAGCGCGGCCGTGAGCAAGTCCAGGAAACGGTGGCCTCGATTGGTACCCTGGCGGATGGCATGACCGACACCTCGCAGCGTATCCAGCAACTGGCCGGGCGCGTGCAGGACATCAGCAAAGTGCTGGACGTGATCCGCAGCATTGCCGAGCAAACCAATCTACTGGCGCTCAACGCAGCGATCGAAGCAGCCCGGGCCGGTGATGCCGGACGCGGTTTTGCGGTGGTTGCCGATGAGGTGCGGGCGCTGGCCCATCGCACCCAGGTGTCGACCCAGGAGATCGAGCAGATGATCGGCAATGTGCGACAGGATACCGGGCAGGCGGTGAGCGCCATGCAAAGCAGCAGTCAGTTGGTGCAGGCCACCCTGGAAGTCGCGCAACGCTCCGGTGAAGCGCTGGAGGAGATCACCCGCTCGATCTCGCAGATCAACGAACGCAACCTGATGATCGCCAGCGCCACGGAGGAACAGGCACTGGTGGCGCGTGAGGTGGATCGCAATCTGGTGGGGATTCGTAACCTGTCCGAGCAGGTCTCGCAGGGTGCCCAGCAGACTCACACGGCCGGCCTGGAGTTGGCGCAGATGGCCGGCGCCCTGCACCAGACCGTGGCGCGGTTTAAAGTCTAGGTAGCCGGGCCTCAACGAAAAAGGCTTCGTATCTTTCGATACGGAGCCTTTTTTCATCTACGTCGGCAATCCTCGATCAAGCCTCCGGAATGGCCTGGAACGGCGACTCCTTGTCCGTGCGCTCCTTGCTGCCCCAGGCCGCGACACCGACCTTGATGGCATAGAACAGGATGCTGAAGACCACGAACAGGAACAGCGCGGTCAGCGTGGCGTTGGTATAGGCGTTGAAGATCACGTGTTGCATCTGGGTGATGTCCTTGGCCGGGGCGATCACCTGGCCGGCGTCCAGCGCGACGCTGTATTTCTTCGCCAGGGCGAGGAAGCCGATGGCCGGGTTGGCGTCGAACAGCTTGATAAAACCGGCGCTGGTGGTGCAGATCAGCAGCCAGGCCGCAGGCAGCAAGGTGACCCAGATATAGCGCTGGCGCTTCATCTTGATCAGCACCACGGTGCCGAGCATCAACGCGATACCGGCCAGCATCTGGTTGGAGATACCGAACAGCGGCCACAAGGTGTTGATGCCGCCCAGTGGGTCGATCACGCCCTGGTACAGCAGGTAACCCCACATGGCCACGCAACCGGCGGTGGCGATCAGGTTGGCGGTCCACGACTCGGTGCGCTTGAGCGCCGGGACGAAGGAGCCGAGCAAGTCCTGCAGCATGAAACGTCCGGCACGGGTACCGGCGTCCACCGCCGTCAGGATAAACAGCGCTTCGAACAGGATCGCGAAGTGGTACCAGAACGCCATGGTGTTTTCACCCGGCAGCACATGGTGGAGGATCTGCGCGATACCCACCGCCAGGGTCGGCGCACCGCCGGCACGGGCCAGTACGGTGGTTTCGCCGATATCCTTGGCCACGGCCAGCAGGGCGTCCGGAGTGATCGCGAAGCCCCAACTGCTGACGGTCTGCGCCACGCTCACGGCATCAGCGCCGACCACGGCGGCCGGGCTGTTCATGGCGAAGTAGACACCCGGATCGATGACCGAAGCGGCGACCATCGCCATGATGGCGACAAAGGACTCCATCAACATACCGCCGTAACCGATATAGCGGGCATGACCTTCGCTGGCCAGCAGCTTGGGCGTGGTGCCGGAGGCGATCAGCGCGTGGAAACCGGAGACCGCACCGCAAGCGATGGTGATGAACAGGAACGGGAACAGGCCGCCTTTCCAGACCGGGCCGGTGCCGTCGACGAATTGGGTCAGCGCCGGCATTTTCAGCTCGGGCATGGTGATCAGGATGCCGATGGCCAGGGCCATGATGGTGCCGATCTTGAGGAAGGTCGACAGGTAGTCACGGGGTGCCAGGATCAGCCACACCGGCAGTACCGCGGCGACAAACCCGTAGCCGATCAGCATCCAGGTGATCTGGATACCGGTAAAGGTGAAGGCTTTGGCCCAGACCGGATCGGCGGCAATCTGCCCGCCGAGCCAGATCGAGCCAAGCAACAGGAGCACGCCGACAACGGAGATTTCACCGATGCGGCCCGGGCGGATGTAGCGCATGTAGATGCCCATGAACATCGCGATCGGGATGGTCGCCATCACCGTGAAGATGCCCCATGGGCTCTCGGCCAGGGCCTTGACCACGATCAACGCCAGCACCG
>Ga0209888_1000120_pt1 | contig 52486 bp, 42 predicted proteins | sample OrgsoiDNA_201059_FD_185807 | JGI IMG/M metagenome (GOLD analysis project Ga0209888, IMG submission 185807) | Permafrost soil microbial communities from the Arctic, to analyse light accelerated degradation of dissolved organic matter (DOM) -... | ecosystem: Environmental > Terrestrial > Soil >...
CAGACCGTCGCCTACCTGGAGTCAGCGTGCCATCACCGACACCCGAACCGCCTGCCGAACTTTCCTCCCTGGCTCAATTGCCCCTGTTCAAGCGCTTGCTGGCCAAGTTGCTGGGCGGCGGGCTGAGCCGTCTGCGCGCCCAGCACGTGGCGTCCTGGTTGCAGGGCCAGGCCGACGGCTTTCGTAGCGGCCATGGCGCCGGCGTCGAGTACGGTTACGACGAGGGGCGACGCGACGGCCTGGAGGAGGGACGCCAGGTCCTGCTGATCCGCGATACGCGCCCGTCGGAGCACCGTGCGCCCGGGGTCGACGCTAATCTGTTCGACGACTGGCGCCTGCCGCTGACGGCGGAGTTGAAGAAGCGCATCAAGGCCGATGTGGCCCGGCTCCTGCCCGCGCACGCGCAGCCCAGCGCGGCGCAATGGAAAATGATCTTCAGCGACACGCCCTCGACATCAGTGATCGCCGGCGCCGGTGCCGGCAAGTCGACTTCACTGGTGTTGCGTATCCTGCTGCTGACCCACTACCTGGGCTTCGAGCTGGACGCGATGACCGTGGTGACTTTTACCCGTGAGTCGCGCAAGGACTTCATGGCCAAGCTGGTGGAAGTCATGGGCCTCTGGGGGCATGTGCTCAGCCCTCGGGATGCCCGTGAGGTGGTGCGCACCTTTCACTCGCGGATTCTGCCCATGGTCCGCAGCCTGCCGGGCTTCGGCCAGTTGCAGGCGTTCGAGAACCTCAGTGAGCGTAGCCTGTTCACCGAGGATGGCGCCGACAGCAACCCGTTCGACCTGCGGATCAATGACGCCCAGCGCCAGCAACTGAATGCCTGCTATCAACGTTTGCATACCGATAACCCGCGTTTTCGCGAAGTGCTGGTGCCGCTCTACAAGCAGGCTCTGCAACTGCGTGAACTGGACCAGGACCACCCGGATGTGCGCAAGCGCATGGCGGTCACCGAACTGGCATCCAAGCGCGACGAGGAGCTGTGCGACACCCTGGAGGACCTGTGGTTTCGCGCGGGTGCCTGGCCGATTGCCGGAATTGAACCGGACCGTCAGGTCATCGAGATCAACGGTTCGCCGTTCCATTGCCATGGTTACATTGCGGAGCTGGAGGCTTGGGTAGTGCTTGGTTTCGATCCGCGGGAAAGTCCGCAGATCAGCCGTCCCGGGTCCAGGCTCACGGTCCGTGCCGAATGGGCAGTGAAGCGAACTCTGTTTCAAGCTTTCTGTCGTAAGCCATTGATATGGTTGGAAAGCTATGAGTCGGCCAAATGCGTTTTGTCGTCCCTGGCAGGTAATGCCACCGCCGGTCCCGGCTTCGATTACAAGGTCAAGGGTGAACTGGCGTCCGCGCCATTGCTCGACTGTTTTGTGATGGCCGCCGGCTTTATCGAGAACCTCGGCCTGGATGTGCCGGCCGCCGTGGCGCGGATGAGTTTCGCCCAGGACGATCCGGACCGCTTCTTCTTCGAAGCCCTCAGCCTGTTCTGGAAAGCCCTGGAGGCCCATCTGTTGGCCCAGTCGCCACCGATCATGACCTATAACCGCATGTTCTCGCTGTTCGGCGAAAATACCCCGGAAAACCAGGCGCTGCTCAGCGATGAGCTGTTGCGCCCGTTGTCGCACCTGATGATCGACGAGTTCCAGGACGTTTCGCCGCAGATCGTCTCCTGGTTGCGGGCCAGCCTGGGGGAAATCCGTCGTCGTGGCCCGGCGATGCAGGTCGGCCGCGCGGCCCGGCATTCGTCGCTGTTGTGCGTAGGCGACGACTGGCAGTCGATTTATGGCTGGCGGGGCAGTTCGCCGAAGTACTTCATGGAGTTCAGCAAACAGTTCCCGTCGCCGGCGACCACCCGGGTCATGCTCAGCGACAACTATCGCAGCCATCAGCACATCATCGATGCGGCCGAGCACATCGTCCGCGCGGCACCGGCGATTGCCGGGAAGAAAGCCAAGGCCAGCGGTGAGCCCAAGGAGCTGTGGCCGGTCAATGTGCTGGATCGTGATGATGCCGGTTTGGCCAAGCGCTTGGAAGAGCACTATCGGCGTGGCGAAAGCATCTTGATGTTGTTTCGAAAAAGTAGCGATAAGTTACTGATTAATGAGCATATTTCGTCTGTAGTTAATGTTGATTCTAGCTTGCCTTTCGAGCAGCGCCGGCTCAAGCAACTGACCTACCACAGTGCCAAGGGTTTGCAGGCCGATGTGGTGTTCCTGCTGGGCGACTGCCTGCACCTGACCCGTTCGCCCTACAAGAACCAGGTCTACCGCATGGCCGGGCTCGGGGACGAGAGTGATGCCGAGGCCTACGACAACGCGCAGAAGGACGAGATCCTGCGGCTGGCCTACGTCGGCATCACACGGGCGGTGAAGCATTGCTACTGGTATCTGGACGGGCAGGACGGCCAGGCCGCGAATGGGCCCAAGGCCTCGGATCGGGTGGCGGGGGACAAGGCGTTCTTCGCCGATTTGCGCCTCAAGCCGTAGGTAGAGCCGTCAGTTGACGGCTCGCAAGCCCATGGGCGGCACGAAGGATTCGAGCTCATCCTCGACCGCTTCGATGATCCGCTCCACATCGGCGGCGTTCATCACCGTGGCGCAGGGAATGCCGGCGATGGCAATCAGCGTTTCGCCGCTGGCCCGGTCGAACAGCCGGGCGACCATGCTGCCCGGCGCATCCATACTGGCTTCGAAGCCCATGGGATGAAAATGCCAGCGCATCAGCTGGCACGCGTTGGGGAAAGTCACCTTGCTGAAGACTTTACTCATGTTGCCCACCTGATTCATTGAGCGCTTCCTTTTGCTCGCGGGTAGGAACGGCGGGACCTCATGGTCCCACCAGCACAAGGCTTAAAAATAGCATCCGTTCAACGGACGCAGGAGAGTTTTTTCAAGCCGTTCGGCGATTGTTTTCGTGTAATTTGATCCATGTCTCTTATCTTGATTCGAGTACGCCATGTCCGACGACAATGACGGCCCGCAGCAGACCCGGGCGACCGGCGAAACCGTTTTGCGTTACCACCTGTGCTGGAAACATCGCGATCTCAACGGGGTGATGGCGCTGTACCATCCCGAGATCCAGTACCACGATTTCTTTCAGAACCGTGTCCTCGGCCTTTCGGAGCTGCGCGAATACGTGCGCCTGAGCATGCCGCGCGAATCGGACGAAGCCCTCGAACACAGCGATCGCATCCGCCTGGATGGTAATACCGCTTTTATCCAGTACCAGATGACCCTGCGTGGCGGCGAGGGCCTGGTGTCGTTTCATTCCAGCGAGGCGATCACGGTGCGTGACGGCCTGATCTGGCGGGTGAATGAATACGCCTCCCTGGTGCGCGAGCAGGTCGCCAGCGCAAGCACCGGCGGGATACGTGCGGCGACCAGTCGCCTGGGCCTGTCGCCACGACAATTGAGCTTCATGGCCGACGACCTGCAGCAGTATTTCCAGCGCCAGCAAGCCTACCTGGACCCCGAGCTGGACCTGCAACGGGTGGCCAGGGAGTGCGGCTACAGCCGTAATCAGATTTCCTATCTGCTCAACCAGGTGCTCGGCCAGAGTTTCTACCGTTACGTCAACCAGGCGCGTTTGCAGCATCTGCTGGCCGCGCTGGACAAGGTCGTGCCACCGCTACGCGTCGACGAACTGGCGTTCGCCGCCGGGTTCAATTCCCTGTCGGCCTTCTACAAGTGCTTTCGCGAGCACACCGGCCTGTCGCCCAAGGCCTACGCCAGGCAAATTTCTCTGCGTGCACGCGCGCACGACAGCCTCTGACGGCTGGCACTAGGATCGCCACCCTCTGTTACAGGTTGTGGAGTCTGGAATGCCGGCATGGCGCACTATCAGTTTATGGATGGATCAGCTCGATGAGCCGCTGACACCGCGGGCGTCCCTGGAGCAGGACCTGGATGTCGACGTGGCCATTGTCGGTGCCGGTTACACCGGGCTCTGGACCGGCTATTACCTCAAGCGCCAGGCCCCGCAATTGAACGTGGTGATTGTCGAGGCGCAGACCGCCGGTTTCGGCGCGTCGGGGCGCAATGGCGGCTGGGTGATGGGCAATCTGCTCGGTGAAGATCGCTTGCTGGCCGGGCTGTCGCAGGAACAGCGGCGGGCGTCCTTCGACTTGCTGCATGACATTCCCGACGAGGTGAAGCGGGTTATCGATCGCGAAGGCATCGACTGCGACTACCGCAAAGGCGGGGCGCTGTACTGCGCCGCGCGTTACCCCGAGCAGGAACACAGCCTGCGCGCCTACCTGGACAAACTCTACAAGCAAGGCCTCAACGAGAGCGACTACCGCTGGCTGAGCCCTGAGCAACTGGCCGGGCAGATTCGTGTCGCCCGCCCCTACGGCGGCATCCATGCCGCCCATATCGCCACGGTCCAGCCGGCCAAGCTGGTGCGCGGCCTGGCCCGGGCCGTCGAGCGCCTGGGCGTGCGGATCTTCGAAAATACCCCGGTGACCGACTGGCGCTCTGGCGGCTTGCGCACGGCCCGGGCGCAGATTCGCAGCCGCTGGGTGGTCCCGGCGGTGGAAGGCTATTCGGTGACGCTGCCGCCCCTGGGCCGCTATCAACTGCCGGTGCAAAGCCTGCTGGTGGCCACCGAGCCCTTGTCCACCGCGACCTGGGACGAAATCGGCCTCAGCCAGGGCCAGGCCTTCAGCGAGAGCAGCCGCCAGGTCACCTATGGCCAGCGCTCGGCGGACAACCGGCTGATCTTCGGCGCTCGTGGCGGCTATCGCTTTGCCGGGCGGTTACGGCATGACTTCGACCTCACCGACAACGAAATTGAGCTGCGTCGCTACCTGTTCGGCGAACTGTTCCCGCAATTGAAGAAGGTCCGCATCAGTCATTCCTGGGGCGGCAACCTGGGCATGTCGCGACGTTTCCAGCCGCACATGCTCTGCGATCGCGCCAATGGCCTGGCCCTGGCCGGGGGCTATGGCGGTGAGGGCGTGGGTGCCAGCCACCTGGGCGGGCGGACCCTCGCCGACCTGATCCTGGAACAGGACAGTGAACGCGTCCGGCAACCCTGGGTGATCCGCGAAGGTGGCCTCCAGGCGCTGAAGGCCTGGGAGCCGGAACCCTGCCGCTGGCTGGGCTACAACGCGATCATCCGCAGCTTTGTCCATGAAGACCAGACCCTGGCCAACCCCAACACACCGCCCTGGCGTCGAAAACTGGCCAGCGGCGTGGCCGGGTTTATGGAAGGTTTCATGCAGTAACCGGCGCCTGGGACTTGGTCTTCAAGCCCGAGAATATGCAGAAACTGCAGAAGTGCGGTGTGGCGATACTCGACAATGGCCCCGAGTTGCTCCCGGCGGCCTTGAACTACTTGCACCTGCCACACCACAGCAAGAACCCGGTGGATTATAAGAGCGCCGAAGCCTTGCTGCCGAAAGTGCGTCCCTATGTGGCTTACTTCCATTCCTCGAAGTACGTCAGTGACCTGGCCAATGGCGATATTTGCGTCGCGGTGGGTTTTTCCGGCGATATCCTGCAAGCCGAGAGTCGGGCCAAGGAGGCGAAGAACGGTATTAATATCGGCTACTCGATTCCCAGGGAAGGCGCCGCCATCTGGTTCGACATGGTTGCCATGCCGGCCGATGCCCCGGATGAAAAAGCTGGTTACGCCTTTATGAACTACCTGCTGCGCCCGGAGGTGATGGCCAGCATCAGCAACTATGTGAAGTACGCCAATGGCAATGCGGCGGCCGATAGCCTGGTGGACCCAGCGCTCAAAGCCGATACCAAGGTGTATCCGAGCCCGGAAATGATGGGCAAGCTGTTTGCCCTGGAGGCGATGCCGCTGAATATCGACCGGATTCGTACACGCCTGTGGAGCAAGATCAAGACCGGTGAATAATTGGCGACGAGTTATTGACCCGCTTGTGGGCGTTCAGTGCTTCCACAAGTTACTGCACTTGTTAATTGAACATGTCTGTACAGTTGATGGCGTATAGCCATAATTTCAAGTGCGCAAGGCATCAAGTGTATCAGCGATGAAATATTTGGCCATGCCAAGTCATAAAATGAAATATTTTTTCATTCCCCCTGAATAAATTCACAACTTCTGCCGATAATCAGTCGTAAGCCCACCGTCGCTGAAAAGAGTGGTGCAACACTGTCGGTATGGCCTTCTGCTATCTGACAGGTTTCCAGCATGGAAGCTAGTAGTCCTCAGGCCTTATAGAGAGCAGCCCATGTCCCTACGAAATATGAATATCGCCCCGCGCGCGTTTCTCGGCTTTGCATTTATTGCATTGCTGGTGATTGTGCTGGGGGTCTTTGCCCAGACCCGCATGACGGTGATTCGTCAGGCGTCCATCGACATGGAAAGCAACCAGTTGCCCAGTGTGGGGTACCTTGGCAATCTGATCGAAGGTGTGCTGCGTCTGCGCCTGCTCTCGTTTCGCGTGTTGGTCAATCGCGAACCGGCGGATTTGCAGGAAGCGCAAACGCGTATCTCGCTGCTGGTGGACAAGGTTCGCAAGGATCAGAAGAGTTATGCCGACTTGCCGGCGGGTAGCGAAGAGGCGGCCAAGTACAAGGAGTTCGCGGCGACACTCGATAGCTATATGAGGGACCAGAGCCAGATGATGGACCTGTCGCGCCAGAACAAGGTCGACGAGATGCGCAACTTGATCAACAACCAGATCAAGGCTGGTACCGACCTGATGGGGGTGCAGCTCAACCAGTTGGTGGAGATCAACAAGGACGGTGCCAAAACCGCATCGGCCCTGGCCGGTGAGGAATACAGCAATGCCAGTTTCGGCATTATCCTGGTCTCGGTGGTGGCGGCGCTGATGACCGTGCTGCTGGCCTGGTTGTTGACGCGCAGTATCGTTGCGCCGCTAAACCAGGCGGTCGAAGCCGCTGAAACCATTGCCGGCGGCAACCTGACCAAGGCCATCGCCGTCGAGGGCAAGGATGAGCCGGCCCGTTTACTGGGCGCGTTGTCGAAGATGCAAGGCAACCTGCGCAAGACCATCGAGCAGATCTCCGGGTCGGCCACCCAGTTGGCGTCGGCGGCTGAAGAGCTCAGCGCGGTGACCGAGGAGTCGTCCCGCGGGCTGCAGCAGCAGAACAATGAAATCGAGCAGGCGGCCACGGCGGTCAATGAAATGACCAGTGCGGTGGAAGAAGTGGCGCGCAATGCGGTGTCGACCTCCGAAGCCTCGCAGCAGTCCAATCAGGCGGCCCGTGAAGGACGCGACCGTGTCGTCCAGACGGTGGAGGCGATCCAGGCCATGACCCAGGACGTGCAAAGCACCTCGGTGCTGATCGAAGGCCTGGCGACCCAGGGCCGCGACATCGGCCAGGTGCTGGATGTGATCCGCGCGATTGCCGAACAGACCAACCTGCTGGCCCTCAACGCCGCCATCGAAGCCGCGCGGGCGGGTGAGGCCGGGCGTGGTTTTGCGGTAGTAGCCGATGAAGTGAGGGCACTGGCCCATCGTACCCAGCAGTCGACCAAGGAAATCGAGCAGATGGTCGCCGGTATCCAGAATGGCACCGGTCAGGCCGTGCAATCGATGCAGCAGAGCAACCAGCGGACCCAGAGTACCCTGGAGACGGCCCGTGCCGCTGGTGTGGCCCTGGAGCAGATCACCCACTCGATCAACCTGATCAACGAGCGCAACCTGGTGATTGCCAGCGCCTCGGAAGAGCAGGCCCAGGTCTCCCGTGAAGTGGACCGTAACCTGGTGAACATCCGCGACCTGGCTTCCCAGTCAGCCGCCGGTGCCAATCAGACCAGTGCCGCCAGCCATGAGTTGTCGCGCCTGGCGGTGGACCTCAATACCATGGTCGCGCGTTTCGTGATCTGACCTTCGAGCGTTGCCGCGCCGTGGCAACGCTCACTACCCGTACTGGCGTCAGTGCGGGTAGGCCTGGGGATTGACCAAGTTGGGTGGGCGTTCTCCAGCCAGGGCTGCCAGCAGATTGTCCACCGCGCAGCACGCCATGGCTTCACGGGTCTCATAGGTGGCCGAGCCGATATGCGGCGTGGCCACCACGTTGGCCAGGCTTAGCAACGGCGAGTCCGGCGCCAGAGGTTCGCGCTCGAACACATCGAGACCGGCGCCACGGATCTGCCGGTTCTGCAAGGCCTGGATCAGCGCCTGTTCGTCCACCACCTTGCCCCGGGAAATATTGATAAGGATGCTTTCCGGGCGCATCAAGGCCAATTCCCCGGCACCGATCAGTCCCTCGGTTTGAGGAGTCAGAGGCAACGTCAGGCAGACAAAGTCGGCTTCCTGCAAGAGTTCACGCAGCCCCAGGTAGCGCGCATTAAAGCGCCGTTCCACTTCAGGCTTGGGCGAGTGGCTGTGGTAGAGCACCGGCATGCCGAAGCCGAAATGCCCACGCTGGGCCAGGGCTTCGCCAATACGTCCCATGCCGATGATGCCGAGCTTCTTGCCATGCACATCCGTGCCGAAATGCAGCGGACCGATATTCCGCGTCCACTGTCCATTGCGCACCAGGTTCGCCAGTTCCACTACGCGTCGGGCGCTGGCCAGGATCAGGGCGAAGCCGGTGTCGGCGGTGGTTTCGGTGAGCACGTCCGGGGTGTTGCTGAGCAGAATCTGTCGACGGGTCAGGTAATCGATGTCGTAGTTGTCGACACCCACCGAGACACTGGCGATGGCTTCCAGCCGTGGCGCCAGGTCGAGCAGGGCGGCGTCCAGCTTCAGGCTGGCACCGAGCAGGCCCCGGGCCTCGGGCAGGGCGGCACGCAGTTGCGCCAGGCCGTTGTCGCCCAGGTCTTCGATCAGGGTGACCTGGGTCTGCTCATGCAGGCGGGCCATCAACGAGGGCGAGAGCTTCTTGTACAACACAACCGGTTTTTTCATCGGGTTCGCTCGACAGGTTCAGGGGTGGGAGAGCGCACGGGGCGTTGGCAAGCCTTTGGGGGCTGGGCGATCGCTGGCGCCAGGCTTGAGGAAAACGGTCAGGATCACGGACAGCAGCAAGGCGCCGCTCATCAGCAGGTAGGACGCCCCGGGCGAGCCGGTTTCGCTGTTCAGGTAGCCCACCAGGTAGGAGCCGCCGAAGGAGCCGAGGGCGCCCATGCTGTTGATCAGCGCCATGGCACCGCCAGCAACGTTGGCCGGGAGGATCTCCGGGACGATGGCAAAAAACGGTCCATAGGGCGCGTACATGCAGGCCCCGGCGATCACCAGCAGGCTATAGGACCACCAGAAATGCTCCGCGCCCAGGGCGTAGGAGGCATAGAACGCCACCGAAGCCACCAGCAGCGGCGGCCAGACAAAACGTTTGCGTCGCTGCAGCTTGTCCGAGCCCCAGGACACCGCGAGCATGGCGATCACCGCCGCCAGGTAGGGCAAGGCTGACAGCCAGCCGGCTTCGACCATGTCCATCTTCAAGCCGCTTTTCAGAATCGACGGCAGCCACAGCACAAAACCGTAGACGCCGATGCTCCAGCAGAAGAACTGCAGGGCGAGGATGATCACCTTGGGTTCGCGGAAGGCCTGGGCATAGTTTTTCACCGCCTTGATACCGACCTGCTCGGCGGCCAGGGCGTTGTCCAGATCGCGTTTTTCCTGTGCGCTGAGCCAGCTCGCCTGGGCTGGACGCTCATCGGCCAGGCGCCACCAGATAAAGGCCCAGATCACCGCCGGCAGGCCTTCGACGATAAACATCCAGCGCCAGCTGAAGTGCTGCACCAGATAACCCGAGACCACCGACATCCAGAGCATGGTCACCGGATTGCCGAGAATCAGGAAGGTGTTGGCCCGCGAGCGCTCGGCCCGGGTGAACCAATAACACAGGTACACCAGCATCGCCGGCATCACGGCGGCTTCGACCACGCCGAGCATGAAGCGGATGCCGATCAGCATATAGGCGTTGGACACGATGCCGGTGAGGGTGGCCAGGCCGCCCCAGAGAATCAGGCTGACGAAGATCAGCTTCTTCACGCTGTGTTTCTGCGCGTAGAGGGCGCCGGGCACCTGGAAGAAGAAGTAGCCGAGAAAGAACAGCGCACCGAGCAGTGACGACAGCCCGGGAGTGATCTGCAAATCGGCGGCCATGCCCGAGGCCGCGGCGAAGCCATAGTTGGCGCGGTCCAGGTACGCCAGGCTGTAGGTGATGAAAACGATGGGCATGATGTACCACCAGCGGCGGGTGGCGAGTTTCAGCGTGTGCATGGTGTGGCTCCTGAGCTTGTTGTTTTTGTCGCAGCAGGTGGCATTCAAGAAAGCGGGTCTTGCTTAGCCGGCGGGCGCGGGGCGGAGCGCCGCTGTCAGTTGTTCCCGGGTCGGCAAACCCTCCATGTCGCCGCGGCTCTGCACCGCCTGGGCGCCGATCCAGTTGCCGCGTGCCACGGCCTGGGCCACGCTGTAGTTCTCCAGCAGTGCACTGACCACGCCGACGGCGAAAGCGTCGCCGGCGCCGACCGTGTCCACTACCTTCTGCACCGGCACCGCGGCGACAAAGCCCTCGTCGCGATGGGTCCGGTAATAAGCACCGTCAGCCCCGAGCTTGATGGCGACGACGGCGGCACCCTGGTCGAGGTAGAAGGCGGCGATATCCCGCGGCTCCTGGTAACCGGTCAACAAGCGACCTTCGCCCAGGCCCGGCAGGACCCAATGGGCGAGGGCGGCGAGGGCGTTGATGTCTTCGATCATCTGCTTTTCGCTGGGCCAAAGGCTTGGTCGCAGATTGGGGTCGAAGGACACGCTGCGCCCGGCGGCCGCCATGCGTGTCATCAGCTCGAACGACAGCTCGCGGGCACTGGCCGAGAGGGCCGGAGGAATCCCGGTGGCGTGCAGATGCTGGGCCTTGAGCAGCTCCGGGCGGATATCGGCCACTGACAGGTGACTGGCGGCCGAACCCCGACGGAAATATTCCACCTGCGGGTCCTGACCCAGGTCTTCCCGGGACTTGAGTTGAAAACCGGTGGGATAGCCTGGGTCGATGTCGACGTAATCGCAGTGCAGGCCTTCGCCTTGCAGGGTGTCGATCACAAAACGGCCCAGGGAGTCGGCACCGACCCGGCTCAGCCAGTTCACCTTGAAGCCCAGGCGCGCCAGGCCGATGGCGACGTTGCTGTCGGCGCCGGCGATGCGCTTGTGGAAGTGCCCGACCCGGGCCAGGTCGCCGGTCTGTTCGGCGACGAACATCGTCATGGTTTCACCGAACGAGAGGATGTCGATCTCAGGCATGGGCAGTTTCCTCCATGGAGTGGCCCAGACGGGCCAGGGTGTGCACATGTTCGCGGGTGACGGCCAGCAGATCGTCGCCTTGCAGCGGGTATTCCACGGCCCGGGTCAAACCTTGACTCATCTGGTCCAGCAAATGTTCCCACTGTTCCAGGTCGATGGCGCTCGGTGGCAGGGCGACGAGCTTGCCGTCCGCGCGCTGGGCCACGGCTTTGCAGTGCAGGTAGTCGACATGCCTGCCGAGCAGGCGCGCGGCGCTGCTGGCGGATTGGTCTTGCCAGTGCCAGTTGCCGATATCGAAGGTCATTTTCACTGGCAGTTGCTGTTGCTCGACTTGATCGAAAAAACGCAGCAGGGGCTCGATACGTCCACCCTGGGTGGTCTGGTCGTTCTCCACCAGCAAGCGCATCGGTGATGCCGAGAGCAATCCTGCCAGTGCCGACAGGTCGCAGTTTTCGCTGAAGTAGCCCAGGGAGACTTTCAGCCAGCGGGCGCCAAAGGCTTCGGCGCGTTGCAGGGTCGCCGCCAGTTGTGGGTCAGGGCGCGACTGGCCGGCCGGCCACAATTCCAGGGGCGACGAGTAAGCGCACTCCAGGCCCAGGGCCGCGGCGCGGGTTGCAAAGCGCTGCGGGTCCTCATCGGTCAGCAGCTCTTCGCGCACCTCGATACGACTGGCGCCGGCCTCGGCCAGCAGTTCGATAAAGCTTTCCTGGCCGCGTTCGCGAACCAGCGTCGCACCATAGCTGGAAAGGCTGATGGAGACGGGAAACAGCTGTTCTTTCATTGTCGTTGCACCTCTGAAACCGGTTTCATTTTTTGGCGGACTTTTACAACGGGTCTTGGACGTCGTTGTGCCTCAGGCCAGTTTTGTGCGTCGGGTGGAGCCACGGACGATCAACTGCGCGGGAAAATCGAGGGCCCTGGCCGCGCCCTTGTCGCCACGCAGGCGCTTGAACAGGCAGTCGAAGGCGCTGGCGCCGATCTGCTGCGTGGGCTGGGCGAGGGCGGTGATACCGCTGCCGACCAGCGGGAACCATTCCAGGTCGTCGAGGGCGATCAGGCCGATATCGTCGAAAAGATTGCAGTTCAACTCGCGCAGGGCTTGGACGCAGGCCAGGGCGGCGATGCCGTTGGCACAGAACAGCGCCTTGGGCCCGGCGCCGGGGGCGGCCAGGAAATCCTGCAACTGACGCTGCAATGATTCGCCGGTATGGCCGATGCTGCCACTCAGGGCGCCGCGCTTGGCGATTTCGAGGTTGAAGTGTTCGATTCGCTCCAGTCGCGAGCTGGTGCCATCGAGGGGTTCGCTAACCAGCATCAGGTCGCGGTAACCCTGTTGTTCCAGGTGCTCGACGGCACCGTGCACGGCGGCGCCGTTGTCGAGGCCGACCAGATCGCTGTTCAACTGCTCGACCTTGCGGTCCACCAGCACCATCGGCATTTCCCGTTGCAGTGCCTGCAATTCTTCGAGGTGATGACCGAGGGTATTGAGGATCAGGCCTTCGATATTGTACGAGCGCAGCGCCGCCAGATGCAGGCGTTCCTGCTGGTCGTCGCGGTCGGTGTTGCACACCACCAGGCTGTAGCCGTGGGCACGGCAGGCGGTTTCCACGCCATGCATCACGGCAATCGAATAAGGGTTGCGGATATCGGCCACCAGCATGCCGATCAGGCGGGTGCGGCCGCGTTTCAGGCCACGGGCCATCTGGTTTGGGCGATAGCCCAGTTCGCTGATCGCCTGCTCGATGCGCAGGGCAATGGCTTCGGAAAGCAGGGTGCGGTCATCGCCGATAAAACGCGACACGCTGGCCTTGGAAACCCCGGCGCGTTCAGCGACATCGAGCATGGTCACGCGGCTGCGTTGGGCGGCGGAAAAACTGTTCACGGCCTGAAACCTTTTCTTGGAGTTGTTGGCAGGCGGTTGCAGCACTGGCGCTGAAACCGGTTTCAGAAGAACTCAAGGCAAGGCGGGTCGTCAAGTAACTTTTGCTACAGGTCCAGGGCGTGGTGTAGGGCAGCGAGGAGTTTTTCGTAGAGCAGATCGACTTCCGGTGCGCTACCCCGGGCCCGCAGGCAGCCGTGTATCAGGCCGTGACCGGGATGGAAGTTCACGGTTACGCCGGCGGCTTGCAGGCGGTCGCTGTACTCCACGCCGTCATCGCGCAAGGGGTCGAATTGCGCCACGGCGATAAACGCGGGGGCCAGGTCCCGCAGGTCCGTGGCTTGCAACGGCATTGCGTAGGCCGAAGGGGGGGCTGAACCCGGCAGGTACAAGGCGTGATAGCAGTGCACATCGCTGGCGCTTAGCAATGGCGCGTCGGTGCATTCGATGCGCGAGGGCAGTTGGTCGTCGCCACCCAGTCCGGGATAGATCAGGGCTTGTAGCAGTGGCTGCGCTTGTCCGGCATCGCGCAGGGCCAGGCAGACGGCGGCGGCGAGATTGCCACCGGCGCTGTCGCCAGCAATCGCCATGCGTTGCGGGTCCAGTTGCCAGGTCGCGGCGGCGCCCTGCAAGCCGCGCCATACCGCCAGGCAATCATCGAAGGCCGCCGGGAAGGGATGTTCCGGTGCGAGTCGGTAGTCGACGGCAATGACCACGGCGTTGAGCCGGGAGGCCAGTTCAGCGGTGATGAAATCGTGGGAGTCGAGGTCGCCGACCACCCAGCCGCCACCGTGCAGGTAGACCACGCTGGGCCAGCCATTGGCGGGAGGCGTAGAGGTCGGGCGGTATTGGCGTACGGGCACTTGGCCGATCAGCTGTTCGCTGACGCTGATGTTTGCCGGACGCGTTGGAGTAAAAGCCCGGCACATCTCGTTGTAGCCGATGCGCAGGCCATTGATGGTGCTGTCCGGAGAATTGAAATCGAGGGTCTTGGCGACAAAGGCGCTGAGTTCGGGGGAAAGGGGGTAGTCGGTCATGCGAGGTCTCAGCTGTGTTCCAGGTATCGGGAGAACGTGTGGGAGCGGTGCACCGCTCCCACAATGATGATCGCTACTTCAAACTGGCCTGCACGGTCGCTACACCGTCCTTGCCATCAACACTGGTCACGCCGGCGAGCCACTTCTGCAGATCTTCCGGGTGATCGCGCAGCCATTTCTTCGCCACGTCCTGGGGCGTCTGGCGCTCCATGATCGGCACCATCAACTGGCTTTCCTGGGCGGCGCTGAAGGTCAGGTTTTCCAGTAGCTTGTTGACGTTCGGGCAACGCTGGGCGTAGTCCGGGGCGGTGACGGTGGACACGGTGGCCGCACCTTCGTTAGGCCCATAGACATCCTCGCTGCCGGTCAGGTAGGTGATCTTCATATTGATGTTCATCGGGTGCGGGGTCCAGCCGACGAACACCACGAACTCCTTGCGATTGACCGCCCGCTGCACGGCGGCGAGCATCCCGGCTTCCCCGGATTCCACCAGGTTGAAACCCTTGAGGCCGAAGTGGTCGGTGTCGATCATGGTCTTGATGGTGGTGTTGGCGCCGCTGCCGGGCTCGATGCCATAGATCTTGCCACCGAGCTTGTCCTTGAACTTGGCGATGTCGGCGAAGGTCTTCAGGCCCGCGTCAGCCACGTATTGCGGCACGGCGAGGGTGGCCTGGGCGTCGGAGAGGCTGGGCTGGGCCATGACCTTGAGCTGGTTGGCGGCGACAAAAGGCGCGATGTTCTTGTCCATCGCCGGCTTCCAGTAGCCGAGGAAGATATCCAGGCGCTTGTCACGGATCCCGGCAAAGATGATCTGCTGCACGGCGCTGGTCTGCTTGCTTTCATAACCCAAGCCGTTGAGCAGCACGTCGGCCATGCCACTGGTGGCGATCACGTCGGTCCAGTTGACCACGCCCATACGCACGGTCTTGCAGGAAGCATCTTCGGAGGCGAGCACGCTGGTGCTCAGGAGGGCGGTACCGCAGAGGAACAGACAGCTGTTGAACAGTCTTTTCATGATACGCAGGTCTCGCGGCAGGTCGTTTATTGTGGAGTTCGGTGTCTTCATGCACCGTAAGGCCACGTTACGCAGCCGGCTGCTGGCAAAAGCGCACCAGTGCGACCGGCTTTTGCACTGCGGCGACTCCCATCCCGTTATACCAGCACGCTCAACCAGGCCGAAACCAGCAACAACAGCGCCATGCAGCGATTGAACCGCTGCATCGACAGGGGCGAGCGGAACAGCCGCGCGGAGCCGACACCCAGCACTGCCCACAGGCTCATGCATGGCAGCGACACCAGGAAGAACACCAGCGACAGCGACAGCACGTGGGCCTGGCGTTCTGCACCGCTGCCGGCGAACACGCCGACCACAGCCAGGGCCATCATCCAGACCTTCGGGTTGATCAGTTGCAGGCTCGCCGCGCCCAGTAGGCCAAGACGTTTGACCGGGGCTGCGTCGGTGTCGATGGCCGTGGCCGGGGCGCTGAAGATTTGCCAGGCCAGGTAGCTCAGCCAGGCGATACCGAGCCATTGCATGCCCGTGCGTACCTGGGGCAACTGTGCCAGCGATTCACCGACACCGCTGCCCACCAGCAGGACGATCAGTGCCGCGCCGGCACCGGCGCCGAGGATGATCGGCAACGCTGCCGCCAGGCCATGGCGGGCACTGTTGCTCAGCACCAGGATGTTGTTCGGCCCGGGGGTGACGGAGGCGACGATGGCGAAGAGCACAAAGGGCAGGAAGCTGGAAAGACTGGACAACATGGGGCGTGCTCCGGGGCAGGATCGATGCCGCGATCTTCCCGCATGCCGCCTCAGGCGTCTGGAAGGTTTGAGCAGCGCTTGCGGTAGGCGGCGGGCGTCAGGCCATAGGCGCGCACGAACCAGCGGCCCAGGTGGCTCTGGTCGGCAAAGCCCAGGGTCATGGCGACGTTCGCCGGGGTTTCGCCCCGGGACAGCAGCTGCCGCGCCTTGGCCACCCGCAATTGCACCAGGTAGGCATGGGGCGGCAGGCCGTAGGCGGCCTTGAAGGCGCGGGTCAGGCGGAAGCGGTCGACACCGCAGACAGCGGCGACCTCGTCCAGGCTCAGGTCGTGTTGCAGATGGGCGTGCAGGTACTCGCGGGCCACCTGCGCGACCCGTGGCAGACGCGGGTCCTCGCGGTAGCGGGCGCGCCAGTGCAGATGGTCGGTGAGGCTGTCGAACAAACGGTCGAGGGCGCTCTGCCGGACAATACGCAATTCCTGGGTATGAATGGCCTGGAACGCGGCACTGGTGGCCTGGGCCAGGCGGATATCGGTGGCCAGGGTGGTGGCAAAGCTCAATTGGCTGCCCGCCGGGGCTTCCTCGAACAGCGCGCTCAGTTCCCGTTCCAGCCAGTGGGGATCGAGATAGATCGTGCGGTAGGTGAAGCCGCCTTCGGTGGGCGCGTCGCCGTCGTGGATCTCGCCGGGTTCGAGCAGGAAGACGTTGCCCTCCAGGCTGTGATAGCGGGTGCGACGGCAATTGAACTGCTGCACGCCTTGTTCAGTGACGCCTACCAGGTAGCTGTCGTGCCAGTGGGCGTCGTAGGCATGGGTATGGCCCTGGAAACGCGCGCGCAGGGTTTCGATGCCGGTGTCGCGGTCCTGGTTCAGGTCGACCCAGTGGTTGACGGTGCTGGACATGGGGTTCCCGGAGTCGTGGTCAATCAGGCAGTGGTTCAGTAAATGCTGGCGGCCGGGTAACAGTCTAGAAGATCCGTGCACGGGCTCGACAGTACCCCGATAGGGGAATTGGCGGGCAGGGAGTGAGCGCCTAGAGTGGCCGCACATTTCAAACACGCAGACAGAGAGGGATTATGCGCGCACGTGAATGGGGAATCACCCTGGGCCTGGGAACACCGGGGCCGCTCAATGCCATTACCGATGTGCCCGGTGTACGGGTCGGTCACAGTACGCTGAAGACCGAGATCGACGGCAAGCAGGTACGCACCGGGGTGACGCTGATCCAGCCACGGGCCGGCGCGGCCCGGGAGCAGCCCTGTTTTGCCGGTTGCCATGTGCTCAACGGCAATGGTGACGCCACGGGGCTGGAGTGGGTTCGCGAAGCCGGGCTGCTGACCACGCCGGTGGCGATCACCAATACCCATAGCGTCGGTGTGGTGCGCGATGCGCTGATCGCCGACGAACGCGACAGCCTGGCTGACCCGGCGGTGTACTGGTGCATGCCGGTGGTCATGGAAACCTATGACGGTGTGCTCAACGATATCTGGGGCCAGCATGTCGGCCCTGCGCAGGTGCGTGAAGCGTTGGCCGACGCCAGGCCCGGGCCGGTGACCGAAGGCTCGGTGGGTGGTGGTACCGGGATGATCTGCCATGAATTCAAGGGCGGTATCGGCACATCATCACGGCGCCTGTCGGCCGCGCAGGGCGGTTGGACCGTCGGCGCGCTGGTCCAGGCCAATCATGGCAAGCGTCAGGAACTGCGGGTGGACGGTTATCCGGTCGGCCGCCAGTTGCTGGAGATCCCTTCGCCTTTTGCCCGCCGTGGCACCCCGGGCATGGGCTCGATCGTGGTGATCCTCGCCACCGACGCGCCGTTGTTGCCCCATCAATGCCAGCGTCTGGCGCAACGGGCGTCCATCGGTATCGCCCGTACCGGCGGCGGCACCGAGGACTCCAGCGGCGATATCTTCCTGGCTTTCGCCACCGGTAACGATCAACTGCCGGCCGCCGATTACGGGCGCAAGGACCTGCCGTTCAGCAGTCCGCTGGCGATGGTCAACAACGACCATATTTCCCCGCTGTTCCTGGCGGCCGCCGAAGCGGTGGAGGAGGCGATCATCAATGCCCTGCTGGCCGGCGAGGACATGAGCGCGGCCGATGGCACAGCGGTGCGGGCGTTAAACGGCGAAGTTGTCCTGAATGCACTGAGAACGAGCGGTCGACCGGGAAATTTATAAGTATAAAAGTGACTGGTCGGTCATTTATTGATGCACTTCCCATATGCATCCTTGCGACTTGAAGTTTTCTGAAAGTCTGCTTGCAGAAGTCGGTCGTTACTGTCAGAAAAAACTTTCACGACCTCAGTCAATGTTTGTAGGTGTTTTCCACGTTTATGGGATTCGTTATCAAAAAAGCGCTGGACGTTTGATTTCAAATTGTGTCAGTTTCTCGCTGCCTTCAAAAAGGGCGAGTGATAGGATGATCTCGCCAAGGGATTGTCGCTATCTGACAAAAACTGTTTCACTTGCAAACAAGGAGGTGTGTTTATGTCGAAAGTCAAAACCAAAGCTATTGTTTCTTCTGATGCGGCACTGGCGGCCAACGGTACAAGTTCCGCCTTTAACCAGATCGATAGCTTCAGCCATCAATACGACCGTGGCGGTAATCTCACGGTCAATGGCAAACCCTCCTACTCCGTTGATCAGGCCGCCACGCAACTGCTGCGTGACGGTGCCGCCTGGCACGATCTGAACGGCAGTGGCAAGATCGAACTGACCTATACCTTTCTGACGTCCCAGACCTCGAATTTCAGCGGTCTGGGCGTCACCGGGTTCAGTCAGTTCAGCGCGCTGCAGAAGTCGCAGGCTGTTCTGTCCATGCAATCCTGGGCGGACGTGGCCAATGTGACCTTCACGGAGGCGGCGAAGGGTGGCGACGGTCATATGACCTTCGGTAACTACAGTGGCGGACAGGAAGGCGCGGCGGCATTCGCCTTCCTGCCGGGAACCGAGCCTGGCTACGACGGCCAGTCCTGGTACCTGACCGGTAGCGGCTACAACGTCAACAAGACGCCAGGCCTGAACAACTACGGTCGTCAGACCCTGACCCATGAGATCGGCCATACCCTCGGCCTGGCTCATCCCGGCGACTACAACGCCGGCGAAGGCAACCCGACCTACAATGACGCGTCCTATGGACAGGACACCCGCGGCTACAGCGTCATGAGCTACTGGAGCGAAAGCAACACCAGCCAGAACTTCAGCAAAGGCGGCGTCGAGGCTTATTCCTCGGGTCCGCTGATGGATGATATCGCGGCTATCCAGAAACTCTACGGTGCCAACTACAGCACCCGTTCCGGTGATACCACCTATGGGTTCAACTCCAATGCCGGTCGCGACTACCTGAGCGCCACTTCGTCTTCGGACAAGCTGGTGTTCTCGGTCTGGGACGGTGGCGGCAACGATACCCTGGACTTCTCCGGGTTCACCCAGAACCAGAAGATCAACCTGCATGACGGCTCTTTCTCCGACGTTGGCGGCATGGTGGGTAATATCTCCATTGCCCAGGGCGTCACGATCGAGAACGCCATCGGCGGTTCGGGCAATGACCTGCTGATCGGCAACGATGCAGCCAACGAACTGCGCGGCGGTGCCGGCAACGACATCCTCTACGGGGCTGGCGGTGCCGACAAACTCTGGGGTGGTTCGGGCAACGATACCTTCGTGTTCGCCGCCGTTTCCGACTCGGCACCGAAAGCGGCCGACCGGATCATGGATTTCACCAGTGGCCAGGACAAGATCGATCTGTCCGGGATCACCCATGGTTCGGGCCTGACCTTCGTCAACGCGTTCACCGGTCATGCCGGCGATGCGGTGCTGACGTATGCCTCGGGCACCAACCTGGGTACCCTGGCGGTGGACTTCTCCGGGCACGGCGTCGCCGATTTCCTGGTGACCACCGTGGGCCAGGCAGCGGTCACGGATATCGTGGCTTGAGTTGATGCGATAGGGGCAGCGCTGCAGCGCTGCCCTCTGGCCCGGTAGTCCATGCCCATGATCAAGACCTTTGTTCGCAGTATCTATTCGACGTGGCTAATGGCTGCGTTTCTGGCGTTTTCTGGAGAAGTCACCATGGCGAGCAGCCTGCTCATGACCAGCCCCGAGGCCCTTGTCGGCCAGTGGCGGATGTACCCCGAAGGTGAAAAGCCCCAGGCCTGCAAGCTTGACCTGGCGTTGCAGTCGCCGCGCCTGGGTGGCGACCTGGAGTGCATCGCCGGCTGGTTGGGCGAACGCCCGGCCAACTGGGAACCGACCCCCGATGGCCTGTGGTTGTATGGCGCCGAAGGAACCGGCATCGTCCATCTCAATCGGCAGAAGACGGATCGTTATGAAGTGCGTTTGAAGAATGGAACCGTTCTGGTACTGGTGCGCGATAAGCCCTGAGTATCCAGGGGACAATCGATTAAACGGCAACTTGATACCTTGTATCTGTTAGTTGTTTTTTCGTTCAGTCTTTATGGAGTGCGAAAGAGCGACTTCTGTTGAAAGTGCCTATATTCCCGAGCGGCTCGCCGGCCATCGAATAAAGGTGCGTATCCGGCTGTCCGTAAACTTCAAGGAAGATAGATGAACCCGCCGAAAATGATGTCCGGGACACCTTTGATCCGTGTGCTTGGCGATTATAAAAGTGTGCTGCTCAGCGTTGGTTGTTTCACCGCATTGATCAATCTGCTGATGCTGGTACCTTCGATTTACATGCTCCAGGTCTATGATCGGGTATTGACCTCGCAGAACGAAACCACCTTGGTGATGCTGACCCTGATGGTGGTGGGGTTCTTTGCTTTTATCGGGCTGCTGGAAGTGGTCCGCAGTTTTATCGTGATCCGCATCGGCAGTGCCCTCGAACGGCGCTTGAACCTGCGGGTCTACCAGGCGGCGTTCGAACGCAACCTGTTGCGTGGAGAAGGGCACGCCGGCCAGTCCCTCGGCGACCTGACGCAGATTCGCCAGTTCCTGACCGGGCCGGCCCTGTTCGCCTTTTTCGACGCGCCATGGTTTCCCATCTACCTGCTGGTGATCTTCCTGTTCAATCCTTGGCTGGGGGTGTTCGCCAGTGTCGGGGCCTTGCTGCTGATCGCCCTGGCCTGCCTCAACGAATCCATGACCAAAAAGCCCCTGGGCGAAGCCAGCGGTTATTCGCAACGCTCGACTCAGTTGGCTACCAGTCATTTGCACAACGCCGAGACCATCCAGGCCATGGGCATGCTCGGGGCCTTGCGCAGGCGCTGGTTCCAGGTGCACTCGAGGTTTCTGGCGCGGCAGAACCGCGCCAGCGATACCGGCGCGGTGATTACCTCCCTGAGCAAGATGCTGCGCCTGTGCCTGCAATCGCTGGTGTTGGGCCTGGGTGCATTGTTGGTGATCAAGGGCGAGATGACCGCCGGGATGATGATCGCCGGCTCGATCCTGATGGGCCGGGTGCTCAGTCCCATCGACCAGTTGATTGCGGTGTGGAAACAGTGGAGCACGGCCAAGCTCGCCTATCAGCGCCTGGACGGTCTGTTGCGCGAGTTTCCCGAGACGCAAGGGCAGATGAGCCTGCCCGCGCCCCAGGGCCAGGTGGCCTTTGAGCAGGTCAGCGCCGGACCGCCGGGCAAGCGTATCGCGACCCTGCACCAGGTGAGTTTCAGCCTGGCCCCCGGCGAGGTGCTGGGGGTACTCGGTGCCTCGGGCTCGGGCAAGTCGACCCTGGCCCGGGTGCTGGTGGGCGTCTGGCCGACCCTGGGCGGCACCGTGCGCCTGGACGGTGCCGACCTGCATCGCTGGGACCGCGACGATCTCGGCCCGCATATCGGTTATCTGCCCCAGGACATCGAGTTGTTCAGCGGCACCATTGCCGAAAACATCGCGCGGTTTGCCGAGGTCGACTCGGCGAAAGTGGTCGAGGCAGCGCGCCAGGCCGGTGTGCACGAGCTGATCCTGCGCCTGCCCCAGGGCTACGACACGCTGCTGGGAGAAGACGGCAGCGGCCTGTCCGGCGGCCAGAAACAGCGCGTGGCGTTGGCCCGTGCGCTGTATGGCAGCCCACGCCTGGTGGTGCTGGATGAACCCAACTCCAACCTCGATGTGGTCGGGGAAACCGCCTTGACCCAGGCGATTGCCCTGCTCAAGGCCGGGGGCAGCACAGTGGTCCTGGTGACCCACCGCTCCACTTCCCTGACCCAGGCGGACAAGTTGCTGGTGCTCAACGAAGGCCGCCTGCAAGCCTTCGGCAGCAGCGCCGATGTGCTCAAGGCACTCTCGGCCGGCACGTCGCCGCCACCCCAGCCAACCCGCGAGACCGCGACCCCGGCCGGCGTCAGCCTGAGCCGCCAGTATCCCGCGCCGACGCGCAGCAGCGGCGCATGAGCAAGGACAGCACGATGCAGATCAGTACCCCTGTTGAATACCGGGAGCACGATGCCCGGTTCTTTGCCCGCATGGGCTGGCTGTTGGCACTCCTGGGCGCCGGCGGCTTCTTTCTCTGGGCGGCCCTGGCGCCGCTGGACCAGGGCATTGCCGTGCAGGGCACCGTGGTGGTGTCCGGAAAGCGCAAGGCCGTGCAATCCCTCGGCGGCGGCGTGGTCAGCCGGATCCTGGTGCGCGAAGGGCAAGTGGTGCATCAGGGCCAGCCGCTGTTTCGCCTCGACCAGACCCAACTGTCGGCCGATGTGCAATCGTTGCAGGCCCAGTACCGCATGGCCTGGGCCAGCCAGGCGCGTTGGCAGAGCGAGCGCGACAATCTGCCCCGGGTGGTGTTTCCGCCCGAGTTGATCACGGAGGCCGACCCGCCCCTGGCACTGGTACTCGAAGGCCAGCGGCAACTGTTCAGCAGCCGTCGCGAAGCCTTTTCCCGCGAGCAGGCCGGTATTCGCGCCAGTATCGACGGCGCCAGCTCGCAACTGGCTGGTATGCGTCGGGCACGCAGCGACATGCTCGCTCGCGCCGACTCCCTGCGCAGCCAGTTGGACAACCTCAAGCCCCTGGCGGACAACGGCTATATCCCGCGCAATCGCTTGCTGGACTACCAGCGCCAGCTGTCCCAGGTGCAACAGGACCTGGCGCAGAACAGCGGTGAAAGCGGGCGGGTCGAGCAGGGCATTGTCGAGTCGCGGCTCAAGCTTTCCCAGCACAGCGAGGAATACCAGAAGGAAGTACGCGGCCAACTGGCCGACGCCCAGCTCAAGAGCCTGACCCTGGAACAGCAGTTGCGTTCGGCGGATTTCAATTTGCAGCACAGCGAGATCATCGCGCCGGCGGAGGGCATCGCGGTCAACCTGAGCGTGCACACCGAAGGTGCGGTGATCCGCGCCGGGGAAACCCTGCTGGAGATCGTGCCCCAGGGCGAACGCCTGGAAGTCGAGGGACATCTGCCGGTCAACCTGGTGGACAAGGTCGGCAGCCACCTGCCCGTGGACATCCTGTTCACCGCCTTCAACCAGAGTCGCACGCCACGGGTGCCCGGCGAAGTCAGCCTGATCTCCGCCGACCAGTTGCTCGATGAAAAGACCGGCGCGCCGTATTACGTGCTGCGCACTTCGGTGAGCGACATGGCCCTGGAAAAACTCCACGGGCTGGTGATCAAGCCGGGCATGCCCGCCGAGATGTTCGTGCGGACCGGCGAGCGCTCGCTGCTCAACTATCTGTTCAAACCCCTGCTGGACCGCGCGGGTTCCGCGCTGACCGAGCAATAGGATGTTTCACCGAATGAAGACACTGTCGATGATCGTGGCAACGCTGTCCCTGTTGGTCAGCACCGGCAGCCAGGCCATGGGGCCGTTCCAGGTTTATGAGCAGGCACTGCGCAATGACCCGGTATTCCTCGGCGCCCTCAAGGAGCGCGATGCCGGCCTGGAAAACCGCGCCATTGGCCGGGCCGGCCTGCTGCCGAAGATTTCCTACAACTACAACCAGGGCCGCAACGATTCACGGGCCACCTACCTCAGCGAGCGCGGCAATGCCCATGAGGACCGCCACTACACCAGCTCCGGCTCGACGCTGATGCTGCAACAGCCGCTGATCGACTACGAGGCCTATGCCAATTACCGTAAGGGCGTGGCCCAGGCGTTGTTTGCCGATGAAACCTTTCGCGGCAAGAGCCAGGAACTGCTGGTAAGGGTCCTGACCTATTACACCAAGGCGTTGTTTGCCGAGGACCAGATCGAGATCGCCCAGGCCCGCAAGAAAGCCTATGGGGAGCAGTTCCAGCAGAACGAGCATCTGTTCCGCCAGGGCGAGGGCACGCGTACCGATATTCTCGAAGCCGAGTCGCGTTTCGAACTGGCCACGGCCGAGGAAATCGAAGCCCGCAACGAACAGGACGCCGCCCTGCGCGAGCTGGGGGCGCTGATCGGCGTGCCGTCGGTGGAGGTTTCCGAGCTGGCGCCGCTGGCCCAGACCTTTCAGTCGTTTCCCCTGGAACCGGCCAACTTCGATACCTGGCACGCCATGGCCCTGGAGAACAACCCGACCCTGGCGTCCCAGCGCCAGGCCCTGGAAGTGGCCCGTTATGAAGTGGAGCGCAATCGCGCCGGGCACCTGCCCAAGCTCAATGCCTACGCCAGCGTGCGCAAGAGCGAGTCAGACAGTGGGAACACCTACAACCAGCGCTACGACACCAACACCATCGGTTTCGAGGTGAACGTGCCGTTGTTCGCCGGTGGCGGCGTCTCGGCGTCGGTGCGCCAGGCCAGCGCCAATCTGGAGCAGGCCGAATACGAGCTGGACGGCAAGACCCGCGAAACCCTGATCGAGCTGCGCCGCCAGTTCAGTGCCTGCCTGTCGGGGGTGAGCAAGTTGCGCGCCTACAAGAAGGCCTTGAGTTCGGCCGAAGCCCTGGTGGTCTCGACCAAGCAGAGCATCCTCGGTGGCGAGCGGGTCAACCTCGATGCGCTGAATGCCGAGCAGCAGCTCTACAGCACCCGGCGCGACCTGGCCCAGGCGCGCTACGACTACCTGATGGCCTGGACCAAATTGCATTACTACGCGGGCACGTTGCGCGAAACCGACCTGGCCAGGGTCGATGAGGCCTTCATACGACCATAATTCCAACCAGCAAGGAGGCAATACCATGGGTGTGTTTGACTATAAAAACGTAGGGGCCGAGGCTTCGAAAGCACTGTATTCCGATGCAATGGCGATCACCTTGTACTCCTACCACAACCTTGATAACGGCTTTGCCGTGGGTTACCAGCAGAACGGCTTCGGCCTCGGCCTGCCGGCGACCCTGGTCAAGGCCCTGATCGGCGGCACGGATGCCCAGGGGGTCATCCCCGGGATCCCCTGGAACCCGGACTCGGAGAAAGCCGCGCTGGCGGCGGTGAAGGCCGCCGGCTGGACGCCCATCAGCGCCGCGCAACTGGGCTACGGCGGCAAGACCGACGCCCGTGGCACTTTTTATGGCGAGAAGGCCGGCTACACCACGGCGCAGGCGGAAATCCTCGGCAAGTACGACGCCAGCGGGCACCTGACCGAGATCGGCGTGTCCTTCCGTGGCACCAGCGGGCCTCGGGAAAGCCAGATCAGCGACACCATCGGCGATGCGATCAACGACTTGCTGGCGGCCATCGGACCCAAGGACTACGCGAAGAATTACAGCGCCAATGCCTTCGAAGGCCTGCTCAAGAGCGTGGCGAGCTTTGCCGCGGCCAACGGTCTTTCCGGCAAGGACGTGCTGGTCAGCGGCCACAGCCTCGGCGGGCTGGCGGTCAACAGCGTGGCGGACCTGAGCAAGGATCACTGGGGTGGTTTCTACAAGGATGCCAACTACATCGCCTTTGCTTCGCCGACCCAGAGCGGCCCGGGCACCCAGGTGTTGAATATCGGTTATGAAAACGACCCGGTGTTCCGCGCCCTCGACGGCTCCAATCTGACCCTGGCGACCCTGGGGGTGCACGATGCCAACAAGGCGTCGGCGACCAACAATATCGTCAGCTTCAACGACCATTACGCGTCCGATGCCTGGAATGTGCTGCCGTTTTCCATCGGCAACGTCGCCACCTGGATTTCTCACCTGCCGACGGCCTATGGTGATGGCCTGGATCGGGTGCTGGGGTCGCAGTTCTACAACCTGACCAGCAAGGACTCGACCATTATCGTCGCCAACCTGTCGGATCCGGCGCGGGACAAGACCTGGGTACAGGACCTCAATCGCAATGCCGAAACCCATAGCGGCAGTACCTTTATCATCGGCAGCGACGCCAATGACCTGCTCAAGGGCGGCCGTGGCAACGATTACATCGAAGGGCGTGGCGGCAACGATACCTTCCGTGATGACGGTGGTTACAACATCATCCAGGGGGGCAAGGGCAACAATACCTTCGACCTGCAGAAGTCCCTGGGCAGCTTCGATATCGCCAATGACGGCCACGGCACCTTGTATATCCGTGATGCCGACGGTGGGATCACCATTGCCCAGAATATCGGCACGCTGGTCAGCAAGGAGTCGAGTCTGGTGTTCTTCAACAAGGACGTGGCCCATGTGGTGGGCAACCAGAGCCTGTCAGAGGGAAGCTATGTCAGCTCGCAGGTGGGCGGCGACGGTGCCGATACCCTGACCGCGAAATCTTCGGGGGAGTGGTTGCTGGGTAATGGCGGCAACGATCACCTGATTGGTGCGATCAAGGGGGGGAACGTGTTTATCGGGGGCGCCGGCAATGACCTGATGGACGCGAAGGGCGGGGGGAACACCTTCCTGTTCAACGGTTTTAATGGATCGTTCGGCCAGGACAAGATCACCGGCTTCCAGGCTTCCGACAAGTTGGTGTTCATGGGCTATGCCGATTCCCAGGGGCACAATATCCAGGAGCACGCCAAGGTGGTTGGGCACGATACCGTGCTGACCTTCGGGGCGGATTCGGTGACATTGGTGGGGGTAGGGCTGGATGTGTTGAAGGGGGCGAGTGTGGTGATCGCCTAAGGCTGTAGTGTAGGAGCCGGCTTGCCGGCGATTGGGGCCTCAAGACCGCCAAAAGCTTCGCTGGCAAGCCAGGCTCCTACAGGTTTTATGGCAGCTTCAACAACACATAATCGTTCTTGTCGAACCGCTGGCTGAGTGCCGGCGTCAGATCGCCAATGGCCGTGCCTTTCAGTGCGTCATACTGATCCTTGCCCATCATCACCCACGCCGGTCGCGCCACGCCCTGAAGCTGCTCAGGCGTATCGGTGAAGATCGGTTGCAGATCGCCCTCGGCATTGACCATGAACTTGATTGCCCGTCCATCCTTGCCCACCGCGTGCATGACCAGCGGTGCCGGGTCCTTCTGCATCAACTGCTGGGTGGCCTGGGTAAAGGCACGGGTGTCGTAGGTCACACGTTCGGTCGGCTCGACAATCAGGATATAGCTGCTCCACAGCGCCAGCACCGCACAACCGGCCAGGCCGAGCGCGCGCCAGCGGGCATTGAACAGCGCCACTACGGCGATCAGTTGCAAGGCCCCGACCAGATAGGGTGCGACGCCCAGGGTCGGCAGCTCTTCAGGGAAGCGCCGATGCAACATGAACATCCCGACAATCAGCAGGCCCGGCAGGATCAGCCAGAGACCTTGTATCAGCCCGCGCAGCCAGGCAAACAGACGGCCTTTCTCAACCTGGAACGGATAGGCTGCAATGATCGCCGCCATCGGTACCATCGGCAGGATATAACGGGCTTTTTTTGCCTGGGGTACCGACAAACCGAGCATCACGATCAAACCGGCCGCGACCGCGTAGAGGGCCAGCTGCAAGGCCGGTCCACGATGCTGACGACCGGTTGCCAGAATGGCGACCAGCACCAGTACGGCCAATGGATAAGCCAAGGCGTAGTTACCAAAGGCACTGCTGAAATAGTACAGCGTGCCGCTGGAGCCCGCCGAGCCGTCCATGCGGCCGGTGAACTGCATGCGGATCACTTCCTGTAGGAAGGCCGGGCCGCCGTCCAGCGAAGCCAGCCACAACAGCAGGCCGATGCAGGCCGCCAGCAGGAACAGCGCCTGGAAGCCGAACACGAGCAGCCGACGCCATTGACCGCTGAGCAGGTAGAAGCTGCACAACATGCCGGTGGGGATCACCAGGCCCATGGGGCCGCGAATGGCAAAGCCGAGCACCAGCAGCGCCAGGAGCAGCACGCTGCGTTTCGGCGCGCCGTAGTATTTGGCGGCATAACCCAGGTAGAACACCGCCAGGGATACGGCGGCGAGCATCTGGTCGAGGGAAACCGCGCGGGTTTCGATCAGGAAATTATTGGTCAGCAGCAGCAAGGCGATGCTCAGCAGCGCCCAGCGGGGCGAATGCGGGGCCACCAGCCGGTACATCAGCACCACGATCCAGGCCGAGGCCAGGGCGCTTGGCAGCCAGGCGGCGAGGGCGTTGACCGTGCCGAACGGTAGCGACAGCAACCAGATCAACAGGGTGGAGAAGGCAGAGTAGTCCGGATACGGCTCGCCATAGGTGGTCGGAAAGAAACTCGGACCGTGGCGCAGCATCTCCTCGGCGAACAGCACGAAGCGCGAGTCGAAACCGATGGCGGCTTGCTGATAGACGCCGGCGATAAACAGCAGCAGGGCCACCAGGCCCAGGCCGAGGGAGTGGCGATTCAGGGTATTGCGGGATGAGGACGTCAATGTCACGGCCGTGAACCTGAAAAAACGGGCGAGCCCGTTAGGAACGAAAACGCGGTCATTTTTTTGAAATGACCGCGTCGTTTGTTTGCTCAGTGCCCCCTATGCAAGGGGCAGGGCATCATTCCAGACCGTGGCGGGTCACCGGCAGGTCCAGCGACGCACCGCGACCGATCGCAAAGTAGGTGAAACCTTTGCGCTGCATGCGATTGGCGTCGAACAGGTTGCGGCCGTCGAAGATCACCGGCGCTTTCAGGCGCTGTTTGATCAGTTCGAAGTCCGGGGCCTTGAACTGCTGCCATTCGGTGCAGATGATCAGCGCGTCGGCGCCGACCAGTGCCGATTCCGGCGTGCCCATCAGCGACAGGCCCGGCTCGTCCGGATAGATACGCTGGGTTTCCTGCATGGCCTCCGGGTCGAACGCGCGAACCTGCGCGCCGGCGGCCCACAGGGCCTCCATCAGCACGCGGCTTGGCGCGTCACGCATATCGTCGGTGTTCGGCTTGAACGCCAGGCCCCAGAGGGCGAAGGTCTTGCCTTTCAGGTCGCCCTTGTAGAACGCGTTCAGACGGTCGAACAGCTTGTGCTTCTGGCGCTCGTTGATCGCCTCGACCGCTTGCAGCAGGTCGCTCGAGCAGTTGGCTGCCTGGGCGCTGTGGATCAGGGCGCGCATGTCTTTAGGGAAGCACGAGCCGCCGTAGCCGCAGCCCGGGTAGATGAAGTGGTAACCGATGCGCTGGTCGGCGCCGATGCCCATGCGCACGGCTTCGATGTCCGCACCCAGGTGTTCGGCCAGTTCGGCGATCTGGTTGATAAAGCTGATCTTGGTCGCCAGCATGCAGTTGGCGGCGTACTTGGTCAGCTCGGCGCTGCGCAGGTCCATGAACATGATGCGGTCATGGTTGCGGTTGAACGGGGCGTAGAGGTCGCGCATCACTTCGCGGACTTCTTCACGCTCGCAGCCGATGACGATCCGGTCCGGACGACGGCAGTCTTCCACCGCCGAACCTTCCTTGAGGAATTCCGGGTTGGAGACGATATCGAATTCCAGGGTCCGGCCGACTTTGTCCAGGGCGGCCTGGATGTGCGCGCGCAGGGTGTCGCCGGTGCCGACCGGAACGGTGGATTTTTCCACCAGGATCAGTGGCTCGACGCGGTGACGGACCACGGCATCGCCCACCGAGAGGACGTACTTGAGGTCAGCCGAACCGTCTTCGTCCGACGGCGTGCCGACGGCGATAAACAGCACCTGGCCATGCTCGATCGCCAGCTTTTCGTCGCTGGTGAAGTGCAGGCGGCCGCTTTCCAGGTTGCTCTTGACCATGGTCTCCAGCCCTGGTTCGAAGATGGGGATGTGGCCTTTACGCAGCAAGTCGATCTTGTTCTGGTCGACGTCCATGCACACGACATCATGACCGACTTCGGCCAGCACAGTCGCCTGCACCAGACCGACATAACCGCTACCAATTACGCTGATTTTCATACGGAGTCCCTAGGACGGGGTATACGTGGAGAGTTGATCGTTAGCACGCCGAGAATGACCAGGGCCACTCCCAGCGATTTCGAAAGACTGAAGCTTTCATTGAAAAACGGCAGGCCGGCGGCCAACAGGTAGACCAGCGCGTAACTGACGCTGAGCAACGAGTAGGCACGGCCCAATGGCAGGTCGCGCAAGGCGGCCAGCCAGCAAAGCATGGACAGGGCGTAGGCAAGGATCGATGCAGCCACTACGCCCAATGCAGGCAACGATACGTCCTGAGTCATCAGGGCGTCCAGCCACTGCGTCGGTTCCGGCAGGCGGGTCATGCTCCAACGCATGCCCAGTTGGGCACCGCTGACCAGCAGGACGCTGCCGGTGGCCAGGGTAAAACCGCGAGCCTGGCTCATACGTGACGCCCCAACAGGACCACACCGGCGATGATCAACGCCACGCCCAACCAATGGCGGGTGTCGATCGACTCCTTGAACAGGTAGCGCGCCACCAGGGTGATCAGGACAAAGTTCAGGCTGAGCATCGGATAGGCAATCCCGACTTCCAGCCGTTGCAGGACCAGCAGCCAGACCAGCAGGCCGAAACCGAGGCTGGCCAGGGCCAGCCACAGCCAGGGCGAACGCAGTTTGTGCAGCATGCCCAGGTCCGGGCCGCGCCAGCTTTCGACGGCGAATTTCTGCGCGACCTGGCCCAGGCACGTCAGCAGGCAGGCGCTGAGCAACAAGATCAGGGTCATGGGGCGGTCTTCGGGAAAATCAGGATAACCATGTTGCCTTCTTCATAGCGAACATGATCCTTGGGCAGCAGGTCGATCTCGTGCAGTTCGTCCTCATCCTTGACGCGCATCACCACACCGACCTGGCCTTCACGGCGGGCGTTGTCCATCCAGGCCTGGATCTGGCTCAGATCCTGGGCACGATCCGTGGTCTCGGGATAACCCAGGCCGTACTGCAACTCACCCTGGGTGTTGTAGAGGGTGATGTCGCTGCGTTTCATGCGCCAGGCCAGCGCCGAAGCGGCACCCAGGTCGTTGCTCAGGAAGTGACGGCTCTGGCTCAGCTCTTCGGCATGGTGGGCGATGAACTGGTCGGGCATCTTGTTGTGCACGATGACGTTCGGCATCGCCGCCGGCAGCAACAACACAAGCATGCCCATGCCCAGTGCCGGGGTGGCCCAGAAGGTCAGCGGCTTGAGCAAGGGCAGGAGGTTGACCAGGATCCAGCTGCCGATAAACACGCAGAGCAGGGTCAGGTGCAACGGCTCGTTATCGTAGAACGGCTGCTTGATCTGGAAATACACCAGCGCCGCCAGTCCCACCAGGCCCAACACCAGGTTGAGCAGGCCGTTGAGGCGGGGAACCTGGCCCTGGGCAAGCTTGATGCGCTCCATCAGCGAGTGCCCCATCAGCAACGCCAGGGGCATCAGGCACGGCATGATGTAGGTCGGCAACTTACCGCGGCTAAGGCTGAAGAACGCCAGCGGCAGCAGCAGCCAGAGCAGCAGGAACACGGTGATGCGCTGACCCTTGGTGCGCCAGGCGTCCTTCAGGGTCACCGGCAACAGCAGCGCCCACGGCAGGCTGGAGACCACGATCATCGGCAGGTAGAACCACCAGGGCCGGGTGTGCTGTGCGTCTTCGGCGGCAAAACGACGGATATGCTCGTGCCAGAAGAAGAAACGCCAGTAGTCCGGTTCCTGGAGGTGAACCGTCAGGACCCAGGGCAGGCTGATCAGCGTGGCCACGGCCACGGCCACCAGGCCATAACCCACCAGTTCGCGAAAACGCTTCTGCCAGATCATGTAGGGCAGGGCGATCAGCACCGGCAGCAGCAGGGCGAGGAAACCCTTGGTCATGAAACCCATGCCGCAGGCCAGGCCCAGGGCCACCCACGACCACAGGCGTGCCCGCGGGCTGCTGCCGTCGATGGCGAACCACAGGGCGACGAAGCTCAGGTTGACCCAGAAGGTGAACTGCGGATCGAGGTTGGCATACCCGGCTTGCCCGGCGATCAGGCCGAAGCTCATGTACAGCGCGGCGCAGGCAAACTGCTTGCGCTCGTCGTTCCACAGGCGCCCGGCGATCAGATAGACCAGCAGCACGCTCAGCCCGGTGCTCAGGGCCGAGGCGAAACGCACACCGAAAAAGTTCTCACCGAAGATGGCCTGACCGATGGCGATCATCCAGTACCCGGCGATGGGTTTTTCGAAGTAGCGCAGTTCCAGGAAATGCGGCGACGCCCAGTGGCCGTGCCGGAGCATTTCCTGGCCGATCTGGGCGTAGCGGGTTTCGTCCGGAATCCACATGCCATGGGTGACCAGTGGCAGGAGGTAGAACAGCAGAAAAGCGAGAAACAGCAACGGCAAAGCCCAGCGCCTGGTCATCCCTGCTGTACCCCGAGCCAGCCTTCACGGCCGCCGAGGGTGCCACGGACCAGTTGCCCTGCGGGCAGGCGGTCCAGTTGGGCCGGCAATAGGTTGACCAGGGGTTGGAACTCGATGTCGCGCGCCTTGGCCTGGGCCAAGAGCTGGCGAAACTCGTTTGCCATCAGAATCCCTTCTACTTCTGCGTGAATCGTGTAGACATTCAGGCGCGCCGGACTGAACCGGTCGAGAATGAACGCATTGAAATCTTTCGCGGCCAGATCCGCACCCACGACTTCGTCGAAGGTAGGCAGGTCCACGGGAATTTGCGGGGTACCCAGGCTGCCATCCGCCAACCGTGGCAGAAACAGACCGTGCCCGCGGCAGTCGCTGTTATAGCGAAAACCGAATTGTTCCTTGGCTTGCACGACACGCTCGTCCGCCCGCCAACCGGCGGTGGCCGAACATTCGACGGCTTGTCCGGTGATATCGCTCAGGCAATCGACGCCGCGACGGATCTGTTCGATCAGTTCGGCTTCGCTCCAGCGCCCGGCGTTGGCCTGCCAGCCGTGGTGATCCCAGGCGTGCAGGCCGACCTCATGACCGGCGGCCAGGGTCTGGCGCATCAGATGCCCCAGATCCCGACCGATCGGCTTGCCTGGCCAGGCAGTGCCGGCCAGCAAGATGTCCCAGCCATAAAGGCTGGCAGCCTTGGAACGCAGCATCTTCAGGAGGAACTGGGGTTTGATGAGGCGCCACAAGTGGCGCCCCATGTTGTCCGGTCCAACGCTGAAGAAGAACGTCGCCTTGACCTGGGCCTCGTCGAGCAGTTCCAGCAACCGCGGTACCCCTTCACGGGTACCGCGATAGGTGTCCACATCGATGCGAAGTCCAGCCTGCATCAGCGCTTGTCCGCGATTTCGAGCATGGCTTCTTTCAGGAAGAAGTCCAGGGTGTTGCCGATGGTTTCGCTCATCTCGACGGTAGGCTCCCAGTTCAGCAGGCGCTTGGCGTTTTCGACGCTTGGTTTGCGGTGCGATACGTCCTGGTAGCCAGTACCGTAGAACGCCTTGCTTTCCACGTCGCGGAAACCGGCGAACGGAGGGAAGTTGCTGCGCAGTGGGTGAGCTTCGAACTGACGCAGCAGTTCTTCGCCCAGCTGACGGATGCTGGCTTCGTTGTCCGGGCTACCGATGTTGATGACCTGGCCGTTGCAGCAGTCGTTCTCGTTGTCGACGATACGGGCCAGGGCCTCGATGCCGTCGGCGATGTCGGTGAAGCAACGCTTCTGCTCGCCGCCGTCGAACAGACGGATCGGAGTACCTTCCACCAGGTTCAGGATCAGCTGGGTGATGGCGCGGGAGCTGCCGATACGCGCCGAATCCAGACGGTCCAGACGTGGACCCATCCAGTTGAACGGACGGAACAGGGTGAAGTTCAGGCCCTTGGCGCCGTAAGCCCAGATCACGCGGTCCAGCAACTGCTTGGAAACCGAGTAGATCCAGCGCTGCTTGTTGATCGGACCCACGACCAGGTTCGAGGTGTCTTCGTCGAAGTTCTCGTCCTGGCACATGCCGTAGACTTCGGAAGTCGACGGGAAGATCACGCGCTTGTTGTACTTGACGCAGTAGCGAACCAGTTTCAGGTTTTCTTCGAAGTCCAGTTCGAATACGCGCAGCGGGTTACGGGTGTATTCGATCGGGGTGGCGATGGCCACCAGCGGCAGGACCACGTCGCACTTCTTGATGTGATACTCGATCCACTCGGAGTGGATGCTGATATCGCCTTCGACGAAGTGGAAGTTCGGATGGCTGCGCAGGCGCTCGATGGCGTCGGAGCCGATGTCCAGACCGTAGACGTCGTACTTGTCGTCACGCAGCAGGCGCTCGGACAGGTGGTTACCGATGAAACCGTTGACACCCAGGATCAGCACGCGGGTGCGACGTGGGGCACGGCCCGACTCGGCGCCACGCAGGAAGGAACCGTCTACCAGACCCAGTTCGTTGGCCAGTTGCGGGCCGCTGAGGAACAGGCCGGCGTCGTTGCGCTGACCGGCCTTGATCACCAGGGAGTCTTCACCGCAAGCGATGCGCAGCGGATCAACGCTGATCACACGGCCAGGGGCCTGACCTTCGTTGCCCTTGACGACTTCGGCGCTCCAGACGATCAGCTTGTGCTCGCCCACGGCGCAGAAAGCACCCGGGTAAGGTTGGGTCACGGCGCGGACCAGGTTGAACAGCTCTTCGGCAGGCTTTTTCCAGACCAGCTTGCCGTCAGCCGGAGTACGGCGACCGAAGTAGGTGGCCTTGGACTCGTCCTGGGCGGTTTCGCTCAGTTTGCCGGCAGCCAGTTGTGGCAGGGCTTCACCCAGCAGGGCAGCAGCGCTGTCACGCAGCTTGGTGTGCAGGGTCAGGGCAGTGTCGGCACGCTCGATGGCGACGCGGTTCTGCGCCAGGATGCCACCGGCATCGGCACGCTTGACCATGCGGTGCAGGGTCACGCCGGTTTCGGTTTCGCCGTTGACCAGCACCCAGTTGGCCGGTGCGCGACCGCGGTAGCGTGGCAGCAGGGAGCCGTGCAGGTTGAACGCGCCGTTCTTGGCGGTGGCCAGCAGCTCTTCGCTCAACAGGTTGCGGTAGTAGAACGAGAAGATGTAGTCCGGGTTCAGCTTGGCAATGCGCTCGATCCACAGAGGATGGTTGGCATCTTCCGGGGCGTGCACGGTAATGCCCTTGCGAGCACAGAGTTGCGCTACGGAACCGTAGAAGGCGTTCTCCTTCGGGTCGTCGGCATGGGTGAACACTGCGGCGATGTCGTAACCTGCGGCGAGCAGGGACTCGATGCCGGTGCAACCAATATCGTGATAGGCGAAGACGACAACTTTCGGATTCATGGTGCGACCTGATTGGAGGTAGTAGTAGAAGGGGTATCACCAGCAGCGCTGGCAGGAGACGGCTGGCTACGCAGCACTTTCTCGATGAAGAAGCGCGGACGTGCACGCACGTCACTGTACATGCGGCCCAGGTATTCACCCAGAAGCCCCATGCCGATGAACTGACCGCCGGTAAAGACGAACAGGATAGCAAACAGCACGAACGAACCGTCACCGGCCCAGGCGGCGCCGAAGATCAGGCGCAGCACCACCAGCAGGATGGCGAACAGCGCGCCGAGACCGGCCATGGTGAAACCGATGATGCTCAACAGCCGCAGGGGCGTGGTGGTCATGCAGGTGACCAGGTCGAACATCAGGTTGATCAGGCGCATCGGGCTGTATTTCGAGTCGCCGTGCTCGCGCTCGGCGTGCTGCACCAGTACTTCGGTGGTGTGCCGGGCAAAACTGTTGGCCAGGATCGGGATAAAGGTGCTGCGCTCGCGGCAGGCCAGCATCGCGTCGACAATGGTCCGGCGATAGGCGCGCAACATGCAGCCGTAGTCGCTCATGGCTACGCCGGTGGAACGTTGCACGGCCATGTTGATCAGGCGCGACGGCCAGCGGCGCAGGGCCGAGTCCTGGCGATTGTTGCGCACGGTGCCGACCACGTCGAAGCCCAGGGCACACTGTTCCACCAGACGCGGAATTTCTTCCGGCGGGTTCTGCAGGTCGGCGTCCAGGGTGATGACCACATCACCGGTGGATTGCTCGAAGCCGGCCATGATCGCGGCGTGCTGACCGTAGTTGCGGTTCAGGATCACGGCGATGACCGGGCTGCCTTCACGCTCGGCGGCTTCCTGGAGAATGTCGGCTGAGCGATCGCGGCTGCCGTCGTCGACCAGGATGATTTCGACATCCTGGGTCAACTGCGAACAGGCCGCTTCGGTGCGGCGCAACAGTTCTGGCAGGCTCTGTTCTTCGTTATAGACCGGGATAACGATCGACACGCGCTGAATTGGATAAGGTTTCAAAGGCTTCTTTCCAGAATGGTTTCAATGGTGCGGCGATGCTTCAAGCCAGCCGATAGCATGCCGGACTCAACGCTCGGGCACAATGAACGATGCCTTTTATGCGGGCAAGCATAGAGGCATGACCGTGGGATGATACAGGGGTAATAAAAGACATGCGGCAATTAAAGCCTAAAAAAATGAAATGTCAAAGCTGCTTGGCAGCGTTATGTTCATGATTTTTATCAATTCCCTGGCCCGAAGCGCGGGCAGGATTCTACGGTAAACGCCCAAATGTGAAAAGCCTATGAAGAAGAGATGAACGTCCTGTTGTTTTTGCTCAATAGACAGCGGCGATTCAGGTAATCTGTGTGGCCGCGCAAAAGAGTCGCTTTCCGGTGTTTGGAGCAGGGCCCCGATGAACCAATACGCGCCGCACGACTGGCAGCCCCACGAGCGCCCCAGCCTGCCCGGATCGCCGTCGACGCCGTTGCATTCCACGCCCAAACGCTGGGCCTATGCCATGGTCGGACTGCTGGTGGCCTTGACCGGCGGCCTCGGCAACTCGCTGGTTATCGCCAATTTACCGTACCTGCAAGGCGCCCTGGGCTCGACCACGGCGGAGATCGCCTGGCTGCCGGCGGCCTATGTGATGACCAACGTCTCGATGAACCTGCTGCTGGTGAAATTTCGCCAGCAATTCGGCCTGCGCGCCTTCACCGAGGTGTTCCTGGTGCTTTATGCGCTGGTGACCTTCGGCCATCTGTTCGTCAATGACCTGAGTTCGGCGATTGCCGTGCGCGCGGCCCATGGCATGGTCGGCGCAGCCCTGAGTTCCCTGGGGCTGTATTACATGATCCAGGCTTTTCCGGCGAAATGGCGGCTCAAGGCCCTGGTGCTGGGGCTGGGCACCTCGCAGTTGGCATTGCCCCTGGCTCGGCTGTTTTCCGAGGACCTGCTGCAGATCGCCGAGTGGCGCGGGCTGTATCTGTTCGAGCTGGGACTGGCTTTGGCGGCCCTGGGCTGCGTGTTCCTGCTCAAGCTGCCGCCGGGCGATCGCTTCAAGACCTTCGAGAAACTCGACTTCCTGACCTTCGCCATCCTCGCCACCGGCGTCGCGCTGCTCTGTGCGGTGCTGTCCCTGGGGCGGATCGACTGGTGGCTGGAGGCGCCGTGGATCGGCATGGCCTCGGCGGCCTCGATCGTGCTTATCCTCGCGGGGCTGGCCATTGAACACAACCGTAGCAACCCGATGCTGATGACTCGCTGGCTGGGCAGCGGGGCGATGATCCGCCTGGGGTTGGCGGTGATCCTGATCCGCATGGTGCTCTCGGAGCAGTCCACCGGTGCGGTGGGTTTTCTCCAGGCCTTGAACATGGGCAGCGAGCAGATGCGCAGCCTCTACGGGGTGATGTTGTTGGGCAGCATCGCCGGATTGGCGGTCAGCGCCCTGACCATCCACCCGGATCATCTGCTCAAGCCGCTGATCATTTCCCTGGCGCTGATGGCCGTTGGTTCGTCCATGGACAGTTTCTCCAGCAACCTGACGCGTCCGGCCAATATGTACGCCAGTCAATTTCTGCTGGCCTTCGGCGGGACCTTTTTCCTCGGCCCGACGATGGCGCTGGGCACCCGCAATGTGGTGACCAACCCGCGCAATCTGGTGAGCTTTTCGGTGTTGTTCGGGATCTGCAACAATCTCGGCGGTTTGATCGGCTCCGCGTTGCTGGGCACCTTCCAGGTGGTGCGGGAGAAATTCCACTCCAGTAGCATCGTCGAACACCTGACGCTGATCGATCCGCAAGTCGCCGCGCGCCTGCAAAGCAGCAGCGCGGCCTATGCCGGGGTGATTTTCGACCCGTCGGCGCGGACCACCCAGGGCATGCAGGCGCTGGCCGCGTCCGCGACCCGCGAAGCGAATATCCTGGCCTATAACGATGTGTTCATGTTGATTGCGGTGATCGCGGTCTTGACCATGCTCTGGATCTTCGCCCGCAGCCTGTGGTTGCTCAGCATGAGCCGTAAGATTGCCCGCAACGCCCCGTCTCCCACTCTCACCAGCGGTGCCCCTTCACGATGAGCGAACCTGCGACCACGACCAATGCCATTGCCGCCACCCCCGAAGGGCTCACCCCGGCCGGCGCCTCGTCCACCGAGCCGAGGTCCCTGGGGGTGCGGATCGTCTCGTCCCTGGGCTTTGCCGCGATCGCCATCACCGGTGTGCTGATCGTGCTGTACGCCTGGCAACTGCCGCCGTTCGGCAGCGCCATCGAAAGCACCGAGAACGCGCTGGTGCGCGGGCAGGTGACGCTGATCGGTCCGCAGCTCAGCGGCTATGTGTACGAAGTACCGGTGCAGGACTTCCAGTTCGTCAAGGCCGGCGAGCTGCTGGTGCGCCTCGACGACCGCATCTATAAACAGCGGCTGGACCAGGCCCTGGCGCAACTGGACGTGCAGAAGGCCGCCCTGGCCAACAACCTGCAGCAGCGCCGTAGCGCCGAGGCGACCATTGCCCAGCGCCAGGCGGCCCTCGACAACAGCCGGGCCCAGGTGCTCAAGAGCAGTGCCGACCTCAAGCGCAACGAAGCGCTGATCGCCGATGGCTCGGTGTCCCGGCGTGAGCTCGACGTGACCCGTGCCGACCATGCCCAGACGGACGCGGCGGTGGCCCAGGCGCGGGCGGCGCTGGATATTTCCCGTCAGGACCTGCAAACCGTGCTGGTCAACCGCGGCTCCCTGGAAGCCGCAGTGACCAACGCCGAGGCTGCGGTGGAGCTGGCGCGGATCGATTTGTCGAATACCCGGATCACCGCCCCTCGGGACGGCCAACTGGGACAGATCGGCGTGCGGCTGGGGGCTTATGTGAACTCCGGCGCGCAGCTGATGGCCCTGGTGCCGGATCGGCACTGGGTGATCGCCAATATGAAGGAAACCCAGATGGCGGATGTGCGCGTGGGGCAGGCGGCGAGTTTTACCGTCGATGCCCTCAACCATCGCCGCTTCTCTGGCCGGGTACAGCGTATAGCCCCGGCGACCGGCTCGGAGTTCAGCCTGTTGCAGGCCGATAACGCCACCGGCAACTTCGTCAAGATCGCCCAGCGGGTGCCGGTACGGATCATCGTCGACCCGGGGCAGGAGGAGATCGATCGGCTGCGCCCGGGGCTGTCGGTGGTGGTGAGTATCGATACCGCCAGTCAGGTCCAGCCTGTAGAACCCGACTGACAGGCCAGGGCGCTTCATTCAGGGGCGCTGCTGATCCATCGCCTCGACCAGGGCATCGATGCGTTGCAGATGTTCGCGGTTGTCATGGTCCCAGGGATGGAAGCCGGGCTTGAAGTAATCCAGCCAGGGCAGGGCGATACGCGGAAAAACGCCGTGGCGGCCGAACAGATACTTGAGCATGGTCCAGCAACCTTTCAACTGATGGCCGGCCTTGCGGTCGGCGATCAGCAGGCGCACATGAAAGTCGAACACCACCAGCCAGAACATCAGCGTGGTGCTGAGCATGCTGCCGACCCGGATCAGGTAGCGCCCCAGTCCCGGCTTGAGCGCGGCATTCCACACATCGAAGGCCACCGACTTGTGTTCGGTTTCCTCCAGCGCATGCCACATCCACATCTGCCGATAACCCTCGACCGAGTCGCCGAAGCGGCTCGGGTCGCGCAGCATCAGGTCGGCAAGCATCGCCGTGTAATGCTCCAGGGCAATGGTGATGCCCAGGTTGAAGGCGGGCGGGAAGTGCTTTTTCTGGAAGTCGAGAATCATCCGCAAGCGTCCATCGAGCTTGTGCGCCGGCAGGCCGGCGGCTTGCAGCATGTCGTTGTAGCGCAGGTGCTCGCGGCTGTGCATGGCTTCCTGGCCAATAAAACCCTGGATCTGGCGCTTGAGTTCAGGGTCGTGCACCCGATCCCGGTAATGGCGCACGCTGTCCATGAAGAACAGTTCGCCGGAGGGAAACAGCAAGGACAGGGCATTGAAGAAATGCGTGACCCACGGCCCCTGGGCATGCCAGTCCTTGGCACGTTCGGCGGGCAGGTCGACATGGACATCACGGCGTACAGGCTGCATGACGGGTACTCCTTTCAATTGAGACCGCCGGCGTCACTGGCGTCGGGCCGGGTCTTGCGTTTGCCCGAGGGCGACATGCGCCGGGTGACGAACACCACCAGGGCCTGATAGGCGCTGGGCAGCAGGCGCACCAGCAGGTCCAGGGTATGGGCGTCGCGGCCGATCAGCACCCGTCGGCGGTTTTTCCGTACACCATGCAGGATCGCCCGGGCGGCCTGGTCGGCATCGGTGATAAACAGCTTCTCGAAATCCGCTCGGGCCTGTTCCTCGTTGTCGATCAGCAGGCCCTTGACGTTGTCGCGGATCCGGCTGGAGCGGGCGATATCGGTCTTTATCCCGCCAGGGTGCACGCAAGTGGCCGAGACGCCTATATCCATCAGGTCGAGTTCCTGGCGCAACGATTCGGTAAAACCGCGCACGGCGAACTTGCTGGCGTTGTAGGCGCTCATTCCGGGTTGGGCGAATAGTCCGAACACGCTGGAGGTGTTGATGATATGGCCGTGGCCGGTCTGCTTGAGATAAGGCAGGAAGGCCTGCGTGCCATGGACCACGCCCCAGAAATTGATCCCGATAATCCAGTCGAGGTCTTCCTGGCTCATGCCTTCGATAGTGCTCGACAGGGCCACCCCGGCATTGTTGAAGACCAGATTGACGCCGCCATGTTCGGCGTCCGTGGCGGCCGCCCAATCGAACAGCGCCTGGCGTTCGGCGACATCGAGGACCTGGGTGGTCATGCGCAGCGGTAGCAGCGCGGCGGCCCGGGCCAGTTCCAGGGTCTGTGCCAGGCCTTGGGGATTCTTGTCCGCCAGGGCCAGGTGGCAACCTTCGCGGGCCAGGGCAATGGCCAGGGCGCGGCCCATGCCGGCACCGGCTCCGGTAATGGCGGCGACTTTTCCTTCGAAGGTCTTCATGGGCGGCCTCCGGGGGATTGGGCTTGAGCGGGAGCCGGTTCCGTGCGTGGGGATATCCGGGCAGAGACCTTGTAATCGCTGAGCTGGAAATGGTGCGTGACCTGGCGGAAACGCCAGGTCGAACCGGGCCAGAGGGTGGTGTTCTTGCCGGTGCGCGGGTCCAGGTACCAGCTGCGACAGCCGCCGGTTGACCAGATCGCGCGCTGGAGCTGCTGCTGGAGCCGCTCGTTGTAGCGGCTTTCCACCTCGGGCCTGATTTCCAGGGTCTCGATCCACTGGCTGCGCATTTGCTCAAGGGCCTGAAGGATGTAGGTGGCCTGGGCCTCGATCATCAGGATCATCGAGTTGTGTCCCAGCCCGGTGTTCGGGCCGATGATCATGAAAAAATTCGGATAGCCCGGCAGGCAGGTGCCCAGGTAGGCATGGGCTCCGTCGGCCCATGCATCGAGCACGTCGAGGCCGTTGCGTCCGGTGATCAGGCCGCGGGGCAGGGGCTCGGTGGCCTGGAAGCCGGTGCCGAAGATCAGGCAGTCGACGGGATGGCGGATACCGTCGGCGGTGACCACGGCATCGGCCTCGATCCGCGTGACCGCCTGGCTGACCACCTTCACATGGCTGCGCGCCAACGCCGGATAGTAGTCGTTGGAAATCAGGATGCGCTTGCAGCCAATCGTGTAGTCGGGTGTCAGGGTTTTGCGCAGGGTCGGAGCGGCCACCTGCCGATGCAGATGGCGTAAGGCAATTTTCTGTACCAGTTTCATCAACTTCGGATAGCGGGCGAAGGCAATCACCCGGCTTTCCAAGGCCCAGTAAATGGCCGAGCGGGCCAGGCGCTGGGTAAAGGGCAGGTGCTGAAACAGCCAGCGTTCGGTCGTCGACAGTTCACGGTCCGGCTTGGGCAGGATCCACGGCGGTGTGCGCTGGAACAGGCTCAGGTGTGCGACTCGCGGGGCGATCTGTGGCACGAACTGGATCGCGCTGGCCCCGGTGCCGATCACCGCGACGCGCTTGCCTTCCAGTGCATAGCCATGATCCCAGTGCTGGGAATGGAAACTTTTGCCCTGGAAGTCCGCCAGCCCCGGAATATCCGGCAGCGCGGGACGCGAGAGTCCACCCATGCCGGAAATCAGCACCCGCGCCGACAGCTGGCGTCCGTTGGCAAAGCTCAGGGCCCAGCGCTGGCGGCTTTCGTCGAACACTGCACGGCTCAGGGCCATGTCGAAATGCAGGTGGGGGGTGACGCCGAAATCCTTCGCGCAACGCTCAAGATAGGCACGGATTTCCGCCTGTGGCGCAAATTGCCGGCTCCAGTGCGGATTGGGCGCGAAAGAGAAGGAATAGACATGCGACTGCACATCGCAGGCGCAGCCCGGATAGTGGTTGTCGCGCCAGGTACCGCCCAGGCTGTCGGCCCGTTCGGCGACGAAGAAATCGCTGATGCCGGCCTGTTTCAAGCGAATGGCCATGCACAATCCGGCAAAACCGGCGCCGATGATCGCAATATCAACGGCTTCGCCATCTGGCGGGGGTGACGAGTACGCATTCATGGTGTGTACCTCGATTGTGGCAACGCCTGCCGATGATTGGCAGCGCTGGATGAGTTCTCAGCATTGCATATTTAAATTAAATGTTTTAAAAAATAATTTAAATAACTTACCTGAAAATATCGCCTACGCTAGTGTTCTGCCGAACCCTGGCGACTCATCCGACCGATGGGCCTGTTTATCAGGTGTAGGCGATTCTCGAGGTGGCAGCCAATCCCGGCGCCGCGCCTTGGGCAGGGATGCGAGGGGCGAGCAATGGGATGGGGCGTTGGAGTTGCACTCTTTGCGGCGGCAAATGCCGCGCTATGGACCATCAGTTCGCGGGTCAGCCGGAACATCGAAGCCGCCGTGCCCGCCGAGGGGCGTTTTATCGAGGTGGGCGGCGAGTGGATTCATTATGTGGACGAGGGCAGCGGCCCGGCCCTGGTGATGATCCATGGGCTGTCCGGCTGTGGGCGCAACCTGACCTATGCCTTGTCGCCGCGTCTGCGCGAACAGTTCCGGGTGATCACCCTGGACCGTCCCGGCTCCGGCTATTCCTCTCGCCACCCGGGCGCCGGGGTCGATATCCCGGCGCAGGCCAGGCTGATCGCCGAACTCATCGGCAAATTGGACCTCGATCGCCCGCTGGTACTCGGGCATTCCCTCGGCGGCGCCTTGGCGCTGTCCCTGGCACTGGATCATCCGCAGTCGGTTTGCGGCCTGGTGCTGGTAGCCCCCTTGACCCATCCCCAGCCTCTCCTGCCTCCGGTGTTTCTGTCATTGGGGGTGAGGCCGGCATTGTTGCGCCGTTGGTTCGCGCGGGTCTTGGCCGCGCCCATCGGGATGCTCGGGCGCAAGGTCCTGATCAGGGCGGTATTCGCCCCTGAGTCGCCTCCCGCTGACTTTGCCGAGCGCGGCGGCGGGTTGCTGGGCTTGCGCAGCGACAATTTCTATTGCGCCTCCAGCGAGATCGCCACGGTGAACAACGACCTCCCGGACATGGTCAGGCGTTATCCCTCCCTCAAGCTGCCGGTGGGCCTGATCTATGGCTCCAAGGACCGCGTGCTGAATTACCGCAAGCATGGCGAATCAATGCTCGGCAAGCTGCCAGGCCTGTCCCTGGAGATTGTCGAAGGGGCCGGGCATATGTTGCCGGTCACCGCCGTGGAACCGGTGGTCGAACTGGTCCGCACCATCGCCCTGCGGGCAAAACCGCAACCCGGTCTCGCCGTGGATCTGGCAACCCCGGTGCTGGGGGCTTCCTGAGCGAGCGGCAGACAGGTTGATCCGGCGCTACGTGACGACATTCAACATTCGATAAAAAAATAGTTGACGAGCTAACGAAATCGGGCTAAATATTTAAAAAAATGTTTTGAATGTTTTTTTTAAAAGTGTAATTGAGCGATTAAAATAATGAAAATAACGCTTTCTGACGCATTTGCTTTCTCCCTGCCTGCCCATCTGTCGGAGGCGCGGTCGTGTGTCGTTGCAATTCTGCGGAGGCTGCCATGAATGCTTCCCTGGCGGCACCCGGGATCTGGACCGATGGCAAGCGGCATCTGTGGTGGCTCGGTGCTTTACCGATGGCCACGCCACTTTTGTCCGGCCTGTTCGCCCTCACCACCGGCATCCAGTCCTTGTGGTGGAGCGGGGTGCTGGTGATCTTCGGGTTGATCCCGATGATCGACGGCCTGTTCGGCGAAGATCGCAACAATCCACCGGAAACCGTGGTTCCGGATCTTGAGAAACAAACCTACTACCGCTGGATCATCTACACCTGCGTAGCCCTGGTCACGCTGTCGATGATCAGCACGGCCTGGCTGGCGGCGGGCGGCATCGACTGGTTGATCGACGGCGGCCTGCTGCGGCTCGGCGAGGCGTGGTCGTTGCACGACGGACTGGCGCCCCTGCTGACTTATATCACCGAGCGCGCCCAGGTGCATGGCAGCGTCAGTGCGTTCACCTACCTGGGCATGGCGATGTCCACCGGGGCCGCGACCGGGATTGCCATCAACATTGCCCATGAGCTGGGACACAAGACCCGGCCACTGGAGCAGTTCCTGGCGAAGCTGTCTCTGGCGCCGACCTTCTATGGCCACTTCTTTGTCGAGCACAATCGTGGCCATCACGTGCGGGTTGCCACCCCGGAAGATCCGGCCAGCTCGCGACTGGGGGAAAGCTTCTGGAGTTTCCTCCCTCGCTCGGTCTACCACAGCCTGCGTTCGGCCTGGCACCTGGAGCGTGATCGGCTGGGCAAACTCGGGTTGCCGGCCCTGCACTGGAAAAACACCGTGATCGGCGCCTGGATGTTCAGTGTGGTGATGTGGGGCGGCCTGATCCTCTGGCTGGGCAGCGCGGTGATTCCTTTCCTGCTGATCCAGGGCATCTACGGGTTCTCGTTGCTGGAAGTGGTGAACTATGTCGAACACTACGGCCTGCTGCGCCAGAAATTGCCCAACGGCCGTTATGAGCGCTGTTCGCCACGGCACTCCTGGAACAGCAATCGGATTGTCACCAATATTTTCCTCTTTCAACTTCAACGACATTCCGATCACCATGCCTATCCGACGCGCAGCTATCAGGCCTTGCGTCATTTCGATGAGTCACCGCAACTGCCTTACGGTTACGCGAGCATGATCGTCTGGGCCTATGTGCCGTTTCTCTGGCGGCGACTGATGGATCACCGGGTATTGGCGCACTATGAAGGTCAGGTACGCCTGGCCAACTTGCAGCCCTCCCGGCGCGTGGAATTATTAAAACGCTACGGCACCCGCCACACCGATTGAATAGAACAGTTGAACAACATGCCCACGCTTGAAAGTGTGCATGATGGGAAGACTCACGCCGCTATTGGCGGATGACACCCGGGCGAAAGATGAAGTTGACCGATAAAACAACAATAAATACCAGGAAGGGCGTCAACCATGCACAAAGTTCTATTAGCGGGTCGGGTACTTGCGGTACTGCTGGGTTTTTCGGCCGTGGCACCGGCATTTGCCGCCGCACGGATGGAGCCGGCCAATAGCGAGTTCAGCGCCAAGGGCCCGATCAGTTTTGCCAAGAGCATCATCAATGCCGACTGCACCATTGAAGTCAGCGGCCGGATCAGCGCCGACGGCAGTTATGCCAGTGTCGAGAAAGTCGGCTTCGACGGTGGCTTGAAGTGCGGCCAGGTCGAGGCCACGCACCTGCCCTGGAAGCTGGTGGCCAAGGACGAGGGCAGTGGCTCGATGTCCGGTATCCAGGTCACGGTGCATGCTCCCTTTGTCGGGGGGGATTGCGGACCGACTACGGCAACCGGCACCTGGAACAACAGCAGCGGAAAACTCCAGGCGGCGGATGTGGCATTGGATGGCGGCTGCACCATCAAGACGGTATCGATCCAGATGCCGCCGAACTTTCGGGTTGTGCCCTGAATTGAATAAGCCGTCAGTGGACGGCTGTTAAAAAGTTATACGGCGAATTTTAAAAGTTTGGCTGGAAAAGGAAGCTCGGTCGCTGTTGCTGTCGTGGTACCCCGTGTTGTCCGTAAAGGCCATTACCCCCGGCGAAATGAATCGCCATACCATGTGAGGAATAACAACAATGAAAGGCATCAAAACTCTTGTATCGTTTACTGCCATTGCTGTCTGCTTAGGCGCGGCATCCATGGTTAACGCTGCAACCATTACTCCGGTAAACACCACCTTCAGCGCACCCGGCACCATTACGGTGAAATCCCCGGCGTCGTTCAACCTGCCCGTGACCTGCAATATCACCTTCACCGGCAAGACCGCTGCTAACGGTGCGTCGGCGTCGATTACCGCGGCCACTGTCAGTGGTTCCAACTCCCTGTGCGGTGTGCCGGTGATGCAGAACCTGCCCTGGACGCTGACACCGACCAGCACCAGTACCGCAACGGTCGCCGGCGTCAGCTTCAGTGTTATTTCAAACTGCGGTACCGCCACGATCAACACCAACTATGGTGGCGGCGCCCTGACCGTTCCAAGTGCCCAGGCCGTGGGCAGCTGCAGCATCACCGCACTCAGCGTCTCACCGAGTCCGACCTTCGTTATCACCAACCCTTGAGGTTGGGTTGAAAACAACGTGCTGATCACTCGTTGATAAGACCGGCGCCTCCTCGGAGGCGTCTGTTGAGTGCTGGTGAGCCGGGATGACCTGTTGCGGTTGATAATAATAAGGAGTGGGGCATGAATAATAAGAAACAACAATTGCACGTCGCTATCGCACTGGCTGTTTTGGGCGGTTTGGTGACGGCAGGGCCTGTTCAGGCCGGTGGTTTTTCGACACCCACCTACGGTGCACCAGGCTGGGGGCGTGCTTTCGGTGGTGGCTCGCTGTTCAAGAACGACCCGAGTGCTGCCTACAACAACCCCGCGGCCATGGCGTTCATTGATCAGAGCATTGGACAGTTCACAATCGACTATGCGCGGATCAAACTGAAGTACACGGGGACCGCCACCGACTATCAGGGTAATCCTGCCTCGGTGACTCCCGTCGATGCCAATGGCATTCCCGGCGACCCTGTACCCCTGACCGGCGACGGAGGCCAAGGCGGTTTTACGGCCTGGGTTCCAACCGGGTTCCTGGTCATACCGATCAACGATCGTTTTGCTTTTGGCCTGAGCCAGGTGGTTCCCCAGGGGATGCGCAGTACCTGGGACGAAGACTGGAAAGGTCGTGACTTTGCCGTGGATACCAAGATCGAGACCGTGGGGCTCACCGGCTCGCTGTCATTCAAGGTCAGCGACAGCTTTTCGGTGGGCGGCGGCGCTATCGTGCAACATACCAATGGGTTCGTCAGCCAGAACCTCAACCTGACTGGCGCGGCAGCCCTGTCCCCGGGCCTGGGGGGCATTCCGTTCCCATCGGGCGTCGGCTCGAACCTGATGCGTGTCAAGGTGGATAACACCTCGGTCGGCTGGTTTGCCGGGATAGAGTGGAAGCCGACCGATCGGGACTCTCTCGGACTGAATTATCACGCCAAGATCAAGAACAAGCTGGAGGGTAAATACAACATCTACGCCGATGCACTCGGCAGGCAGTACACCACTCTGCCGGTGGGCCCCAACGGCGAGACGCTGGTGGGACTGGCCTATCCCGGGCTCAGCCTCAATCCGGACGGTGCCAACGCCAGTACCCAGTTGGATATCCCCGCCACGGCCGGCCTGGATTGGGTGCATGTGTTCAGTGATCGTTTCACTCTGGGCGTCAGTGCAACCTGGACCCAGTGGTCGTCTTTCCAGAGTCTGACGCTGAAATCCGATGGTAATCTCATCGTCTCGATTCCCTATAACTACAGGGACACCATGATGTACTCGGTGGGCGGTGACTATCGGTTCACTGATCGCCTGACCCTGCGCGCCGGTGTGGCCTTCGACGAGACTCCGACCCGCGATTCGACCCGCGATCCGCGCATCCCGGACAACAACCGCTGGTTCACTTCCCTGGGCTTTGGTTATGAGGTCAAGGAAATACCGGGGTTGAGCGTCGATGGGGCCTATTCGCACCAGTTTGTGAAAGACGCTCCGATCAATACCCAGAACGTCGATCGCCTGGGTGGCTCGACCCTGGATGGCAAGGTGGAAGCTTCCGGCGATGTGGTCAGTCTGTCGACGACCTACAAGTTCTGATGAAAAGTCGCGGCGGTTGTGATTGGCGCGCCGCGTAACTGTGGGAGCAGGGCTTGCCCGCGAAGCTTTTGGCGTCTTCAAGGACACCATCGCTGGCAAGCGAGCTCCTGCTCGACTCGGATGAATAACGCGCATTCAAACCCAACTCATGCATCGAATCGGTGAACTCATGCGTTAAACTGATCAGTCAGTTTCCGACGAGTCAGCCCGGTGGCCATCAACTTCGATTTGAACGACCTGCAGGCCTTCCGCGCCGTGGTCGAGCAGGGTAGTTTTCGCAAGGCGGCCCAGGCCATCAATATTTCCCAGCCGGCGTTGAGCCGACGTGTCGACAAACTCGAGGAAGCCCTCGGGGTCCGGCTGTTCGAACGTACCACCCGGCGGGTCAGCCTGACCCAGGTGGGCCGGGCGTTCGCGCCGACCGTGGAGCGTTTGCTGGACGATCTCGACCTTGCGCTGCTGGGCATCACTGACGTGGCTTCGACCCGGCTCGGGCATGTCACGGTGGCGTGTGTGCCGTCGGCGGCCTATTACTTCATGCCCAAGGTGGTGGCTCACTATCACCGGCAATACCCGAAGATCAAGGTCAAGGTACTCGACTCCAGCGCCAATGACGTGCATGCCGCCGTGCTCAGTGGCGAGGCGGATTTCGGCCTGAGTTTCACCGGCAACCTGCAGGCGGAAATCGAATTCGAGTTATTGGTCGAGGAGCGTTATGTCGTGGCCTGTCGCCGCGATCATCCGCTGGCGGGCCGGGCCAGCGTGACCTGGACCGAGCTGTACCAGCATGACTACATCAGCCTGGACAAGACCTCGGGCAATCGTTTCCTGCTCGACCAGGCGCTGGTGGGGATCGAGGCGCAGAAACCCGGGGTCTGTGAAACCCGGCACGTCACCACCATGATCGGCCTGGTGGAAGCCGGGTTGGGGATCGCGGCGGTGCCGACCATGGCCATGCCGGTGGGCGACGAGCATCCGATTCTCACCAGTGTGCCGCTGATCGAGCCGGAGGTGATGCGCAAGGTCGGGTTGCTCAAGCGCCGGGGACGGGTGCTGACCCCGGCGGCGAGGGAACTGGAGCGGCTGATTGTCGAGATGAAATTGCCGCAGGTGTAGGAGCCGGCTTGCCGGCGATGGTGCCCGTATGGACACCAAATGACTTGAGGACCTCTTCGCCCGGCAAGACTCCCGGGGCGCGTTTCGTCAATGAGGAACGGAGTCCAGCCCGGTAGCCTTCACAGTAGCCTGGGCTGCCGGAGCCGCCAGGTAATCAAGCAAGGCCTTGGCCTGTGCAGGGTGCTCGGCGCCCACCGGAATCCCGGCAGCGAAGCGTGTCACCGACTGCACCGATTCCGGGATCTTGCCGACATAGGTCACCCCTGGCACCGGCAGCAGTTCGCTGACCTGCTGGAAGCCCAGTTGAAAGTCACCGGTTGCCACGACTGAGGCCACGGGGATCTTCGGCACCATGGTTGCCTTGGGCTTGAGCTGCGTCTCGATGCCCAGGCGCTTGAACAGCTGATCCTGGATATACACGCCGCTGGCGCTGTCGGAATAGGCCACGGACTTGGCCTTGAGCAGGGTGTCTTTCAGTTCGGCTTCGGTGCCGATGGCCGGCTGGGCGCTGCCGGCGCGAACCACCAGGCCGATCCGCGAATCGGCCAGCTCGACCCGCGTGTCGGGCAGGACCTTGCCTTGCTTGATCAACTCGTCGAGGGCATACCCGACCATGATCACTACGTCGGCCTTTTCACCGCGTTCCAGTCGGTTGGGAATGGCTTCCGGGGCCTTGCCCATGGACGGGCCGAGAATGGTGTCGAGGGTGTTGCCACTGTCGGCGGCGAATTTCGGGCCGAGGAGCTTGTAGGCGGCGGTGAAACCGCCGGAGGTCATCACGCGGATTTCCTCGGCCTGGGCCACGCCGCCCAGGACCAGGCTGCCGATCAGGGCAAGCTTGAGAAACACTGCTTTCATCGGATCTCTCTTGTTTTGGGTCTTGAAAGGGCGGGCTTACACCGCCGGCTGGAACTGCACCCGGGCCTTGCGATAGAGAAACAGCGTCGCGCACAGGGCGCAGAGCGCGGCAAAGCTCATCCAGTAGCCCGGTGAGGCCTTGTCCCCGGTGTACTGGATCAGGGCGGTGGAGATCGCCGGCGTGAACCCGCCGAATACCGCGGTTGCCAGGCTATAGGCCAGGGAGAAACCCGCCACCCGGACTTCCACCGGCATGATCTCTGTCAGGGCCGCGACCATCGCGCCGTTGTACATGCCGTAGAGGAACGAGAACCACAGCAGCACCAGCAACATGCTGGTGAATGTCGGCGCCTGGACCAGCAGCGACAGGGCTGGATAAGCCGTGGCCAGGGTCAGCCCGGACATGGTCAGCAGCACCGGACGGCGACCGATACGGTCGGAGAGGGCTCCGCCCAGGGGCAGCCAGCAGAAGTTCGAAACACCCACCAGCAAGGTCACCAACAGGCTGTCGGCGGTGCTCAGGTGCAGCACGGTCTTGCCGAAGGTCGGCGCATACACGGTGATCAGGTAGAAGGCGGTGGTGGTCAGCGCGACCATCAGCATCCCGGCAACCACGATGACCCAGTTCTGCGCCAGGGTGTTGAACACCTCACGCATGCCGGGACGGTGCTTGCGCTTGGCGAACTCTTCGGTTTCCGCCAGGTTGCGGCGCAGCAGGAAGATAAACGGCACGATCATGCAGCCGACCAGGAACGGAATGCGCCAGCCCCAATCGGCGACCACGCTGGCCGACATCCACTGGTTCAGCCCGTAGCCCAGGGCTGCGGCGATCACCACGGCGACCTGCTGGCTGCAGGACTGCCAGGCGGTGAAGAAACCCTTGTGGCCTGGCGTGGCGATTTCCGACAGATAGACCGAGACCCCGCCCAGTTCGGCACCGGCGGAGAAGCCCTGGAGCAGGCGACCGATCAGGACCAGGGCCGGGGCCAGCAGGCCGATGCTTTCGTAGCCGGGCACCAGCACGATCAGGATGGTGCCGCTGGCCATGATCGACAGGGTGACGATCAGGCCTTTGCGCCGACCGACGTCATCGATATAGGCCCCGAGGATCACCGCGCCCAGGGGGCGCATCAGGAAGCCGGCGCCGAACACGGCGAAGGTCATCATCAGCGAGGCGAACTCACTGCTGGCGGGGAAGAAGGCGGCGGCGATATAGGTGGCGTAGAAGCCGAACAGGAAGAAGTCGAACTGTTCGAGGAAGTTGCCCGAGGTAACGCGAAATACCGCGCCCGCCTTGGCACGGGCGGAACTGGCGGTCGGTGTTGTGGCGTGCATCGTTAAGGTCTCCAGCATTTTTATGGCCTGCATCGCAGTGCAGATTTTTATTGGCCGGGATACTGGAGCAGCGCTATAGATTTGATAAGTGCATTTTTAGAATGCATTGATGCGTGCGGCAAATTAATACTAAATATTTCAGTGTCGGGTGTGACCTGAACTGTGGCGAGCGGGCTTGCCCGCGCTCGGCTGCGAAGCAGTCGCAAAACCAGCTATCTCAGTCCACCTGACAGATCAAGTTCGCTGATCTTAGGGACGCTTCGCGCCCCAGCGCGGGCAAGCCCGCTCGCCACAAAACCGGGTTCAACTGCAAAACGCCCTATTCTGCAGGTACAAATAGCTCGCGAATCGTCTGCCGCAGCCACATATGCCGCGGATCCTTCTGGAACCGTGCGTGCCAGTGCTGCTTGAGGTCATAGCTGGGAAAGTCGACCGGCGGTTCGATAGTCCTGACTGCCGAGTCCTCGGCATACAGCCTGGCCACTGTCCGTGGCAACACCACCACCAGGTTCGAGCGTTCGATGATCGCCGACGTGCTCATATAGTGGGACATCTGCAGCACGATATTACGCTTGACCCCGAGCGCCGCCAGATGGCTCTCATACATCTCCTGGCTACGGCTGCCATCGCGCACCTGCAGGTGCTCCAGGGCACAGAAATCCTCCAGGGACAGGCGTTCGCCGCTGATCGGATGATCACGGCGGATCAGGCACACCAGGTCGTGGGAAAACAGTCGCTGCTGGTAGATGTTCGGAGCATCCAGGTCGGGAAAATAGCCCAGCACCATATCCACCTTGCCTTCGCGCAGGTGTTCGGTGAGGTCCTTGGGCGACAGGCTGAAGGTACGGATCCGC